>SDBU01002521.1_pt1 | contig 24232 bp, 19 predicted proteins | sample 2277071 | NCBI WGS metagenome assembly SDBU01 (sample SAMN10397929, study PRJNA504765) | marine sediment metagenome | isolation source: marine sediment core GS08_GC12, 126 cmbsf | place: Arctic Ocean: Gakkel Ridge, Loki's castle | collected 2008
TGCTTCCTCTTCCTCCGCTGGAGCTTCTTCAGGCTCCGCTTCAGCCTCGGTCTCTGCTGCAGCCTCGGGTGCTTCCTCTTCCTCCGCTGGAGCTTCTTCGGCTTCAGGCGTTTCTTCTACAGCTTCTTCCGCCTCTTCCTTCTTGCGCGCCTTTGCTTTCTTCTTGCGCTTCCCGATAAGATCATCACGACGTGTCCGCGGATCGATCTCTGGGAGAGCCTTTTCAGCTTCCTCTAACAGCTTCTCGAGCGATTCTCCTTGCTTAAAGCGTTCCCAACGCTCCCAGGTTCCAAGAGCGTTAAGTGCTTGACGGACGGCGTCGCTCGGCTGTGCTCCATGCTGTAGCCAGTGGAATAAACGCGCTTCATCCACCACTACGGTGGATGGTTCCGTGCGAGGATTATAGTGGCCGAGGATCTCCAAGAAGCGCCCATCTCGTGGGCTTTCCTTGTCCGCGGCGACGATTCGGTAGCTCGGTTGGTTACGGGCTCCCACTCGACGTAATCGAATTCGAACCATTTATCGTCCCTCTCTTTTTATTTTTGCCTGTTCGTGTTTCGGGGTCGAGAGGGGGCTGCCTCGGAAGGGAGACAATTGTTAACCTTTCAACCACCAACAGGCTTTGATTATAACGGCCAAGATCCCATTCTTGGAAGGCCGCGTTTCCCTATTTGCTTCATCATCTTCCGCATCTGACGATATTGACGCAGAAGCTGATTGATCTGTTGGACGCTCGTACCCGATCCCCTGGCGATGCGTCGCTTCCGGCTTGCATTCAGGATTTCCGGTTTGCGCTTTTCCATAACGGTCATCGACTGCAAGATCGCCTGCGTAAAGACCAGTTGATTTTCAGCCTCTCGGCTATCGATCTCGTTCCCAGCCACGCCGAGCGGTAAAGCCTCAAGCAATTTACTCACTGGACCCATTTGACGCATCATCGCAAGCTGTTGAGCAAAATCCTCGAGCGTGAATTCCCCCTGCAAAAGCCTTTCTGCCTGAGCTTCCACTGCTCCTTTTTCGATCGCAGCTTCAGCTTTCTCGATGATGGAAAGCACATCACCCATCCCCAGAATTCGTGAGGCAAGCCGTTCAGAATCGAACGTCTCCAGTGCATCGCGTGCTTCACCAACTCCGATTAACTTGATCGGGATGCCTGTCACCGCACGCATCGAGATCGCAGCACCACCACGGGCATCGCCGTCCATCTTCGTCAGGATTAAACCCGTTAGGTTCACCGTTGTATTGAAACCCTGCGCGATATGGACAGCTTCCTGTCCCGTCATCGCGTCTACGATGAGCAAAGTCTCAGCAGGATCGACAACCGATTTAATCTGACGCAACTCGTCCATCATCGGCTCATCGATTTGCAGGCGCCCCGCTGTGTCGATGATGACGACACTCGCCCCACCCTTGCGCGCCTTCTCAAAGCCCTCTGCGCAGATCTCTGCTGGGTTTCGGTCCATGCTTGTGAAGACCGGAACATCGATCTCCGCACCCAGAACTTCCAACTGTGTGGCTGCTGCGGGCCGGTATGGGTCAGCGGCGATGAGCATGGTTCGTTCACCCTGCCCTTTGAGCTTGCGAGCAAGCTTTGCGGCCGTAGTTGTCTTTCCAGACCCCTGTAACCCGACCAACAAGATGACGCGTGGTTTGGCGCCTTGGAGCAGTAAACGTTCCGGCTCACCCAGTACAGTGACCAATTCCTGATGAATAATGCGTATTACCTGCTGCGCCGGATTTAGAGCGCGCGAGACATCTTCACCTAAAGCGCGTTCCTTAACCCGCTCCAACAGGTCTTTAACAACTTGGTAATGTACATCTGCTTCTAAGAGCGCCAGACGGATCTCACGCAGGGCAATATCAATATCCCCCGCTTTAAGTTTGCCGTGCCGACTGAGCTCTTTAAAGACAGTTTGTAGTTTGGTCGAAAGTGACTCAAACACGTTTGCAAATCGCCCCAATACGCAATCCGCCGCTCGGTCATTTTACGAACAGCGACCGTCCGGCGGGTCGTAAGTCGTATTCGACTCTATAACGTGAGAATTGTAGCCTGCTCTATGGCCTTGGTCAAGGGATACCTTCGCTGTGCATGAGATCGAGGATATTTCGACCAATACGCTCAGCTACAATCGAATTCTGGCCCTCGATCACGACGACCACAACATAGCGGCTACCGTTTATGAAGAGCCCACCTTGATACCAGCCAAGCATCTCGCCGACCTCACCCGTAAGGGCTACTGAGCGCTGGCCAAAGGGTTGACCTGCTGCAGCACTGAGCACCTCGATGACCCGCTTTCTAACGTTTTGATCCAACACCCTGTTGCCTGACCCCGCAGGGGGGATTTCATTCCAATCCCCTCCCTGGGGTCGGTAGGCATCCACGACTCGGAGTGCTGGTAAACCCGGGTCTGCGATCAATCCCGCAAATGCCCGGGCGAGCTGCAGAGGGCTTATTGTTAGATCCCCCTGCCCAACCGCCGCCAACCTCAACGCTCCTTCACTGGCTAGGTCACCTGGACCTGACGGATCTATGGTTGGCAAGCGAACTTCCGGACGGTCAAAGAAACCAAAGGCCTCGAGCATCTGGTTGAACTCCTCAGCTCCTAACTCCATGCCGAGCGTGACGAAAGGCGCAGGACACCCATTCAAGAAGGCCTTTGTGAAGTCTGCCTTGCCATCATGGAGAAGCTTTACCAAACATTCAAGCGACTGACCGTTTACTTCGATAGAGGTTTCTAAGTTCAGAACCAAATCGCCAGGTTCAGCGATGCCCATTTGAATGCTCCATGCAAGAATATACGGGCTTATCACCATTCCGGGTTGATATCTTCCCTGTGTGACTCGGTTTAATAGTGGAGATGCAGGATCAGTCGTTATGTCTTGCCACTCTTGATCAAACCGATTTGGATCGTATGAAGGCGATGAAGCCATGGCCAGGATGTCGCCGGACTGTGCTTCCAGCAGGACAAGTCCACCTTGGTACCCACTGAGTTGATCCGCGGCAGCTTTCTGCAAGTGGTGGTCTAGTGTCAACCGAAGATCGCTGCCGGGTGGAGGATGTCCACTCGTGAGTTGTGACCACCCTATCGAAATCGGATTATCACCCTCGCTTCCCCTCAGAAGCCCATCCATGACGCTTTCCAAGCCGGATAAACCATACGTAAAGGAGTTATATCCTATGACCGTCGCGCTTTCAGGGTGTGGATAAAACCGTTGATATGAACCCGGATTGCCCGTTGATTTAGCAAGTAGCTCCCCGGCTTCATCCATGATTAACCCTCGTTTCGTATACAGATCTTCCACCGCCCTTCGAGGGTTGTCAGTCCTGCTAAAAAGAATAGGCGCTCGATAAACCGTCCACCAACCTAAAGTTACTGCCAGCGCTCCCCATGCGATGAGACTTCCATAGTGCAGCGCCGCAAGTGGGCGTGTGAAGATTTCATTCCACTCGGTTTTCCCTGAGAGCAGAAGCAGAATGCCCAGAAGGATGAAGCTCGTGACAAGCGATGATCCGCCGTAGGATACAAACGGCAATGTCACCCCAACCAGCGGAAGCAGACGGATATTCCCACCAATAATCAGCACTGCTTGCAGCCCTAGCGAGATGCTGATGCCTGCGGAGAGCAAGGCAGAGAAAGGATCCCGCGAATGAAAAGCGACGCGTAATCCCCTGCTAACAAGAACGGCAAAAAGGGCGATGACGGCTAATCCTCCAAGTAAACCGAACTCCTCAGTAATTGCAGTGAAGATGAAATCGGTATGAACCGCGGGAACAAATCCTGGTGAACCCAAGCCAAACCCGCGCCCGACTACTCCGCCGGAGGCTAAAGCGATGAGAGACTGAACCAGCTGATACGACCCTCCGATCGAATCCGGCCACGGGTTAATCCATGCCGTAATCCGCTGACCAACGACATCGAAAAGGAAATAACCCATTGTGCCAGCCAGCATCCCAAAAATCGAAGCAAAGACGAGGATTACCCATCGTCCTGTCGCTACATAAAGTAGAAGGGCAAGGAGCGCCAGGAAGAGCATTCCCATCCCCAAATCCCGCTGAACGAGCAATAGAGCTACCGAGAGCGACCAGATGACAATCAATGGAAGCAGTGTGGAAAACGAGGGGAGTCCCTCCTCTCGATGGAATGTGAAACGCAGTTTGTCACTCAGAAAGGACGCAAGAAAGGCAACTAATAGCAACCGGAGAGGTTCAGATGGCTGGAGATAAACCCCACAGCATCCGAGCCAGAGTCTGGGCTCACCTCCCGTAGGATGGGTGCCGAAAACCAATGTCAATATCATCAGCACCAAACCCACGGTCATCCACACATACCGGTAGCGCCGCAGCCAAGATAGATTCCGATCCCCATGAAGAACCGCATAGAGGACGGTGATACCAACGATGAACCAAGCCGTCTGCCGAAACCCGAAGCTTGGAAATAGGCGCCAAATAACCAGCAAACCCCAGCCAGTGAGCAGAAAAGCTGTTGGCAGCAAGATGGGATCGCGCTCGGGATTCGTGCGATGGAGCGCCTGGCGAGTGAGCCAAAAACCAAAAACCCAAACAGGAAGAACGAGAAAGTGCCCCCAGCGATCTCCAAAAGCTGACCATTGGTTTAGGCGTGCTGCAGATGCGAAAGACAATGCAAAGGCAGTGAAGAGCAAAAAGAGGAACGCGAGGCTTCCCAGAAATAGCTCGCGCTCCTCGCTGGTTCGTTCTTGATCAACGAAGATATCGATCCACAAGGAGAGAGTACCTCCTACGCGCCGCTTCTGAGATGAGGTCAGGTTTAGTAGCAATTGCATCTTCTAATGCGGCGTGACATTCACAACCCACCTTTTCGGGGAGTTCTGCAACAAGGCGAGCGATTACTTCCTGGGCGAGGTTGGTATTCTTCTTAACCGTTTGGAAGACCATCTCCACCGTGACTGGCTCCTCGGCTTGATGCCAGACGTCGTAATCTGTGACATGCGCCATTACCGCGTAGCACATCTCAGCTTCTCTGGCGAGAAAAGCTTCAGGAGAAGTTGTCATCCCAATAATAGATATTCCCCAAGCACGGTAGATATTGGATTCTGCACGGGTCGAGAAACGCGGTCCTTCGATCGTGATGTAGCATCCTCCACGATGGACATTCCCGCTTACTTCCTCGGTGCTGGAAGCCAAGAGCTCGGAGAGGTCTGGGCAAAACGGGTCGGCGACACTTATATGTGTCACCAATCCGCTCTCGAAGAACGAGCGAGACCTGGAAACTGTGCGGTCGAAGATCTGGTCAGGGATGACAATCTCGCCTGGCACATAGTCCTCACGCAGCGACCCGCAGGCACTGACCGCAAGAACGCGCTTGACACCGAACATTTTCATCGCATATATATTTGCCCGGTAATTTACGTCAGTCGGTGGATAGATATGCCCGATCCCGTGGCGTGCAAGAAAAGCGACTTTTCGACTATTTAACATACCCATAGCAATCGGTGAACTAGGTTCACCAAAGGGTGTCGAGACCTCATGCATTTCTACATCAGTCAGATCATGCATGTCGTACAAGCCCGACCCACCAATTACGCCGAGAACAGGTTTTTCGTCCATAATCTCTCTCTTATTTCTTGCTATCTTAACCTAGGCTCGAGTTCGTAATTTCCACTTTCAGACAACGGTTGCCCTGCCGCTTATGTGGCTATACGAATATTCTTGTATCACGAAATTGGCGTTCACCACGCATAGATGTTCGTTCGATTATTCCAAGTCATCTTCAACAACGGGTGCTTCCATTCGGAATTCAACTCGACCGAAGGAAATCTGGTCGCCATAGGTGACGACCAACGGTCCTTCGAGCGGTATTCCATTGACTGCCGTTCCGTTCCGCGAGCCTGAATCCTCCAACCACCACTGCCCATCCTGAAAGGATAACCGCGCATGATGCGCGGAAGCCATATCATCCTCAAGCACCAATGTATTATCGGCTGCTCGACCAATTCTATTATTTGCAATGAGAGAGTGTCTCACCTCAACATCCGACCCATCAGCTAAGACAAGAACTGCGGGAGGGCTATGTACTTCTGATGCTCGATGGGATTGTATCTCCTTCCCAAGAAAAAGAAGGAGCATGCCCAGAAAAGCGTAGAGGATCAGGCCCATGACAACCCTGATCATAAGAAGTACTAATCCTGGAGTCATTCCTGAGGTTTTTTCTTCTTGGGGATCACTCGGGTTCGTTGGTCACCGGAAGGGCGCGGGGGGAATGGAGGCGAATAAGCTGGCGTTTCATCGGGTGGTCCTCCAGGGTCCTCTCCGTATACAAGCCGGTTTCCCGCCAGGTTGATTACATCTCCCGATTGTAGGACATGATGCTTAATTGCCCGCCCATTGATCACAGTGCCAGCGGAGGATCCTAGATCAAATGCTTCAAACCGCCCTTCTCTTGCTCGAATTTGAGAATGAGTCCTCGATATTCGTGGGTCATCGATGATAAGTTGATTATCCAGACGGCGGCCGATGTTCACGACGGGTCGATCCAAGGGAAAATGGCGATCCCCATTTACAATCAAATACGCACCCTTGGGAAGTACACCCGGATTGGTCTTGGGTTCAGTCTGCATAGCCTGTGTGAACTCCAGCGGGCTAGTGCTGTGCCATGCGACAACCCTCACCTCTTTCGGCCTTAATGTAGGATCGACTGCGATTGTCACAATCGGTTTTCGAAAGACCAGATAATCACAGTCCCGTGCAACTTGAAGAAGCCCTTGCGAGAAGCTATCCTGCAGGTGTGGCGCTTGATCTAGAATCGCCTGCGCATCATCGGGATTCAGCGTGAGCGCGTATTGATCAGGGACGAAGGGTTTGCCATCTTCCGTCCTGCGGATACCCTCATCCATCGCGCGCGAGAGTTGGGCAGCGACCAGCGCAGGCGAAAACTGAACCCCGATCAATTTACCCAGGGCTCCCTCGACGAATCTCTCAATTTGTGACTCGATGTGGTCGATAGGATTAGCCACGCTTGCTGTGTCTCTTAACCGTAAAAATAGCCATTCTGCGTGCAATCATAGCACATATATTAGATGTGATTTAATTATTCTCGCCAGGGGAATCCGAATCAAGCTTTCTCAATTGCTTTGTGATCCTAAAATCCATGGGGGTTATGCGATCATCTGCGGGCTCTGGCGCAGGTCCTGGCTTGTAAGGTGGTGTTACCTCTGGCGGACCACCCGTATCTTCTCCATAGATTAATTCGACAGTCGCTACATTAATCAAGTCCCCCGGTTGGAGCGTATGTTCCTTAACCTTTCGTCCATTCACAAAGGTCCCGGCTGTAGAATTGAGGTCATGGATGACGTATTTACCGCGGTTGGCTAGCAGCTGCAAATGTTGTCTTGAGACTCGAGGATCGTCGATTACCAGATCATTATCCAAACGACGACCAATTTTGACCAGTGGGGTTGATAGCTGAAAATGCCGTTTGCCTTCGACAACGAGAAAAGCGCCAGCTGGGGGTCTATCGGTATCGTACTCCTCGATCGGCGTGAGCTCGCCCTGTATACCCAGCGGATTGCTGCTGTGCCAACCGATAATGCGAACCCCATCTTGAGGGAGGGTTGGGTCAGTGGCAATCGTGAAATGAACATCTCTTGCAAAAAGAAAACCGGCCTGTTGCAGAGCTTGCCTAAACTCCCGGGATATTTCCATTTGAAGATCGTCCGACAATTGCCCGATTTGTTTCATGGCATCTGGGTGAACGCTTAACGTGAACTGATCAGGGGCAAACTCTCGCCCATTAGAATCAATACGCGCAACCCCAACCGATTCTTTTGCAAATTGGTGGGCAAAGTTTTCCAGAGGGAGATCGCCAAGATCGAGATACCCCAAGGATTTCTTAAGAGCTTCCTCTATCGCTCCTGCAATCTGTAATAATCGATCGTCCATTCTTATGATTATACATAGCCGCCGCTCGTCGTTAAAAGGGCAATTCGTACTATATACTGGAGATGTGATGCAACCCGGATACGAAGAGATCGAACATACTGCCGATTGGGCATTACGCGTTCGCGGCCAAAATCTCACCGATTTGTTCCGCAACGCCGCCTTTGGCATGCTTTCATTGCTAGACATTGAACCTGTCCCGGGAAATGCAGAAAGCCGCTTTTTCGAACTGGTAGCGGAAGACACCGAGACGTTGCTGGTTTCCTGGCTGGAAGAGCTGCTCTACCCGCTCGATGTTGAAAATGCTGCAGTTGTCGATTTCGAGGTTGATGTGTTAGAAAAAACTCGATTAAAGGCAACGATCGAGTTAAAGAAAATCGCAACGATCAAGAAAGAAATTAAAGCCGTCACTTTTAACGAACTGGATATTCGTGCCATAGAATCCGGCTACGAGACGATTATCGTCTTTGATGTTTAGAAATAGGAGGTGGCAATAATGGTAGAGAAAAAAGATCTAATAAAAATCACGGATGTCATCTGGGAAATCCCTACTTCTTATCGAGAAGATATGCGCGTCCCAGTGAGGATATTCGCGGATGAAGCTTTGATCGATGCGGCACTGGGCGACAAATCCTTCAATCAGGCGGTTAACACCACAACACTCCCGGGGCTCGTGAGTCCCGTCGTCGTTATGCCGGACGTTCACCAAGGTTACGGTTTCCCGATCGGTGGTGTTGCCGCGAGCAGATATCCGGATGGCATCATCTCCCCAGGCGCGATCGGCTACGACATCAATTGCGGTGTGAGGCTGCTCGCGAGCGGAATTTCGTTTGACGATGTACAGAGGGAACTCCCCGATCTCGCTTTAGCGCTCGATGCGAATTGTCCAAGCGGGGTCGGCGTCGGTGGAAGCGTGCGTCTCACCACCAAGGAACTGGATAAAGTATGCCGACAGGGTAGTAACTGGGCGTTGAAAAACAATTACGCCCGCAGGGATGATCTCGAGCGAACAGAAGAGCAAGGTCAGATTCACGGCGCCGATCCTTCCAGCATTAGCTCTCGCGCTAAACAGCGCGGCAAGGGCCAACTCGGGACACTAGGGGCAGGCAATCACTTCATCGAGATCGATGTCGTTGACGAGATCTTCCATGAAGCAGCCGCGGACGCTATGGGGTTGGCGAAGGGGTTGCTCACCGTCCAGATCCACTGCGGCTCGCGTGGGTTTGGACACCAGGTCTGCTCCGATTATGTCCGCGAATTTCAGAGCGCAGTGAAGCGCTATGGAATCAAACTGCCTGACCGCGAACTGGTCTGCGCGCCTCTGAATTCCCCGGAGGGTAAACGATACATGGCGGCGATGGCATGCGCAGCAAACTACGCCTTTTGCAATCGACAAGTGCTGGCGCATCACGTCCGCCGTTCTTTTGAGCAAGTGCTTGCGGGGAGAGTGCCGGATTGGGACCTTCACCAGGTTTACGACATTGCCCACAATATGGGGAAGACCGAGACCCATGTCGTCGATGGTGAAAAAGTGCGTGTTTGTGTGCACCGCAAAGGGGCAACTCGTGCTTTCGGTCCCGGATTCGAGGGGCTGCCAGAAGTCTATAAACCGTTCGGTCAGCCTGTCCTGGTCCCCGGCAGCATGGGGACTGCATCCTGGGTTCTGCTGGGAACAGAGGAGAGCATGACGAAGTCATTTGGATCGTCATGCCATGGCGCTGGACGAGTGATGAGCCGCAGGCAGGCAAAGCGGGAAGTTTGGGGCCAAGACCTGCGAGAAGAGCTTGAGGCGCAGGGCATCATCATCCACGCGGGCTCCATGCCCGGTCTTGCGGAGGAAGCGCCAAAAGCCTATAAGGATGTGGATGCCGTAGTCGATGTAGTCGTCCGTGCTGGTATCGCCGCCAAAGTCGCTCGTCTTCGACCCGTTGTGGTGATCAAGGGGTGAGGAAAAAACGATAATCTTCGCAAGAAACGAAAGAGGCAGTCCATAGGTCATTTTAGGACGGCCTCTTTTTCCAATCCACTACGGTTATTCTGGCATGAGCCTCAGGAAACGGCGTTTCCCGACCTTCAGAATTGCTGTTTGTTTTAAATCGAGAGCCATGTTCGGATCATCAAGCACTTCTCCATCCAAGCGGACTCCATTCTGCTTGATCAGACGCCTGGCTTCGCTCCTGCTGCTCACCAACCCAGAATCCACCATCACGTCAACAATGGTTCGGTCAGATCCAGTGCTGTACTCCGGCATCTCCTCGGGGTCCTCGTGCTCTTGAAAAACTCGACGGAAAGCTGCTTCGGCAGGCTCAACTGCTTCCTCGCCCTGGTAGATGGCGACGATTTCGCGTGCCAGGCGCATTTTCACATCGCGTGGATGCAGCTTGCTCTCGTCTAATCCCCGCTCGATCTCGGCTATTTCATGCGGATCCAAGCGCGTCACCAAACGGAAATAATTCATCATCGCCGAATCTGGAAGCGACATCACCTTTCCATACATCTCCTCGGGAGTTTCATCGATGCCGATGTAATTCCCCGTGCTCTTCGCCATCCGCATATGTCCATCGGTACCTACGAGTACGGGTGTGGTTAACGCGACCTGTGGGCGCACTCCCATAGCCTCCTGCAGTTTTCGGCCGGCGAGCAAATTGAAGAGCTGCTCGGTTCCACCGAGTTGAACATCTGCCTTCAGTATTGTAGCGTCATACCCTTGAAGCACGCCGTAGAAGAACTCGTGCAGCCAGATCGGGTCGCCCTTCTCGAAACGTTTAGAGAAATTGTCACGCACCAGGAATTGCTGGACCGTGAAAAGACTCGCCATTTCGATGATCTGTTCCATGGAAAGCTTTGAAAGCCATTCATGGTTGTACCGGACCTCTGTTTTCTCAGGATCAAGGATTTTAAAAGCCTGATCCGTATAGGTCTTAGCGTTTTCCATGACCTGATCATGGCTAAGCCGCGGGCGTGCTTTGTCTTTGTCCGAAGGGTCGCCTACCAGTGCAGTGAAGGTTCCAATGACGAATATTGCCTGATGGCCGAGGTCCTGAAATTGCTTGAGCTTCCTCATGGTCACGGTATGACCGAGGTGAAGATCCGGCGACGTTGGGTCGTATCCGCAATAGACGCGAATCGGCTCCCCCGTTTTTGCTGATTGGATCAGCTTCTCCTTAAGCTCTGTTTGCATCGCGTCTCGTAGCTTCTCATCCCCCATCTCGACACCCTGCATCAAGATATCGATTTGTTCTTCGATCGATTTGCTCTGAGACATACTGCCTGCTCCTAATGATGTAAAGATAGCTGGGTTAAAAAATGATCAAGCGCGGGCCGCATGCGCCCACGCTTGGTTTGCTGGCTTGTGCCCCTCAGAATTGAGGAGCTCAGTCCGGGAACATACAGCCGAACGGGCAAAGGGGGCGGTCTGCGCCCCGGGGATAGATGTAGCTGCATGGGTCCTTTAATCCATTTTTCCGCATGGCGATGCAATCATAACATATGCCGGAGTTAGACCTCACTCAGATATTACGGATCGCTCCCGCCGGCAAACCCATACATCGCCTTCCAGCTCAAGCTCAACAAGATTCGCCTGCCTGGCGATCGTCGCCGCCAGCTGCTCCCCGCTCTCGGTCCCTGTCCTCACCTCTCGCCCAAATGGTCCTTTGATAGTCGTTGGGGTTTGAAAAGTGAAGACCTTCTGATCCCCAACGACAATCACATACCAGCCGGCTCCCCTCCTTGTTAATCTAAGAGAGTCGATCTCCCGCCACATCATCTCCACTTCGCGTATAGGGGTCTGATGAATAAGATTACTTTCTGATAGGCTAATTTTCGTATTCCGTTCAAGCCAATTAGAGAAGGAACTCGCCAATGCGGCCAGCAGAAAGAGAATGGTAACGATGATGGCAGTCAAAGAGATGGAACCTAAACGTGATAATAATATGGCGTCTAGAATCCCCAAGGTAAGCACTAAGAGCCAGGCCACCCGTTCCCCAGATCGATTGAGCGTAATCAAGCGGTAGGTTTTCTTTGCGTCGAATTCAGCGAATGCCTTCAAAAAATCCGGACGTTGTTTCACCTCAATCTCCTCGTGGACAGAGTTTCATTTACCATCCGGTAAAACCTCGACCTTTTTCTCACTGCTTGAGCTGAATGTGGATCCGTTCACAAGAGTCTCTCGCGAATCGCTCGCTCGGAAGTACGTTCACCTACAAAGCCAACAAGCAATACTCCAACCAATGTAACTAGCATGCCAGCCCACGCTCGCCCTGGTATCATCTCGCCGATCAACCACGGTGAGATGAGCGCAGTCCCAATGGGCATCAAATTTAAGGTAATGCTCATCTCAAAGGCTTTCAGTTTGCGGCGTGCGTGATTCCAGATCAAAAACGCAACCATGGAACTCGGCACAATTAGCCAGAGCAATATTCCCCAAGTCGACATTGGAGGAAAGGCACGCAGAGGCGAAATGAGTAGTATGGTAAAACCACCGATACCCATCGGTAAGGCGGATAGGGTTAAAGGGTCAATCACTTTTTCCCGAGCAATCGAACGACCTATCAAGCCGTTGATGGTTAACGCGAGAACGCCAATGAGCGTTAGACCAATCGAGTAGAAATCGTCTAGGTCAACACTCATTCCGAAGAAAACTACACTGCCCGCGAGGGCAACAACAAGACCCAGAATTTGCAACGAGGTGGGTTTTTCATTGAGAAAGGCTGCTCCTAGAAGAAAGGTCAGTACGGGGATGCCATTAAGTAAGAATGCGGATGTAGTCGCGTTTAGATTTTCCAATCCCCTGAACATCATTATCGTCCCGATGGCAAAACCAGAGATTCCCATAATCCCCAGGCGGAGCCAATCTAGAGTACCCAAAACTCGCAGAATCCCTCGAGAAAAGAAAAGCAGCAAGGGTATAAACAAAAGAAAAGCACAAACATATCTAAAGCCAGCAATTTCATATGGCGAGAGATCTTCGAGGAGAATTTTTATTAAAGGCGCAGTTGTCGACCAGATCAGAACTACGGCGATCGCTTCGATATAAGGGAATAATCGTCTAAACACGAAGGAATAGTTCCTTAAACGCTCCGGTGACTTGAGCCAATGCCTCATCGTCAACCCAATAATGCATAACCAGCCGCATCTGGCCAGCGCGTGATGCGCTGATTTTTATCCCCTTATCGGCAAAACGACGCACTAACTCCTCCCCGGCGATCGGCGCATTTGCATCGAGCCGCAGGAAGATCATATTCGTCGCTGGTGTTTCATAATCCAAGGATATTCCGGGGAGCTCAGCTAGAGATTCTGCAAGCCGGCACGCTCTGATGTGATCTTCTCTCAACCGATCCACCATATTTTCAAGAGCCACCACCCCCGCTGCTGCGAGCACGCCCGCTTGCCGCATCCCCCCGCCCAACATTTTCCGTGCACGGTGAGCTTTTTGAATGAAGGCTTTATCTCCACAGATGACCGATCCCGCCGGAGCGCACAGCCCCTTCGAGAGACAGAACGTTACCGAATCGGCTGGTGCGACAAGCTCTGCAGGGGATACGCCTAGGGCGATCGCGGCGTTAAATATTCGCGCGCCATCGACATGCATGCAAAGCCCATGTTCTTGGGCGACGCGCCCCACTTCCTGTGTGTATTCTACGCTCAATACCGACCCCCCACAGCGATTGTGGGTATTTTCAAGGCAGATTAAGCTGGTTAGGGGAAAGTGATCGTTATCCGCACGAATGGCCGCTTCAATCTCATCGTGTGCAACCGTTCCATCATCTCTATTCTCGACGACGAAGGTATGGATGCCCCCCAGCGCGGATACGCCTCCCGCCTCATATAAATAAGTATGCGAACGATCCCCGATGATGATTTCGTCGCCGCGGGCGCAGTGAGCCAGAATGGCCGCCAGATTCCCCATCGTCCCGGATGGTACGAAGAGTGCCGCTTCCTTGCCCAACATCTTCGCGGAGAGCTCCTGTAAATGGTTTACCGTCGGATCCTCGCCGTAAACATCATCCCCCACCTCGGCGTTCGCCATCGCCTCCCGCATCTCAGGGGTTGGCTCGGTTACTGTATCAGAGCGTAAATCGATCCATTCCATTGCCATCATCCTTTTCGTTTACCCATCAACCCCAAGCTTTCGGTACCCATGAATTCCTCAATTTTGAATCTCCACGCTCGACCGAACCCACGGATGCTATTACCGTTGGCGCAAGATATTTAGAGTCGACTCAAAATCCTCTGGAAGTGGTGAATTGAAAGTCGTTGGCTGTTCATTTCCAAGAAGACGAATAGTTAGCTGACCGGCGTGCAACAGCTGCCGTTCAACAGGCAGCGTGGGTTTGCGACGGCCATAAACCCGATCCCCCACGATCGGACAATCGATAAACGACAGATGAACGCGGATCTGGTGGGTACGACCCGTTTCAGGTCGAACTTCAAGAAATGAATGCTCATGGAACTGTTCACGGGTGTGATACGTTGTAACAGCCTCCCGCCCCCGGCTTTTTGACACAACCGCCATTTTCTGGCGGTGCTTGGAGTCGCGGCCGATAGGCGCATCAATTTTCCCCGATGGGGTCGGTGGTTTGGAATCCGTGATTGCAAAATAGACTTTCTTCACTTGTCGATCCTGAAATTGTTTCTGGAGCCACTGATGAGCTTCATCGTGCTTTGCGAAGAGGATGAGACCAGACGTGTCCTTATCAAGCCGGTGGACTACACCAGGGCGCCCCTCATCACCGATGCCGCGAATATCTGGTGCATGCGCTAGGACTGCATGAACTAGTGTTCCAGTTTGGTGACCCACGGAAGGATGGACAACAACACCTGGCTCCTTGTTGATAACCAGGAGATCATGATTTTCATAAACAACGTCGATCGGGATCGCTTCAGGCTGTAAATCCGTGCGGGTTGGCTCGGGTATCGAGACCTGAATATCCTCGCCGCCATCAAGGCGATAGCCTGTTTTCTTAACAACTTTACGATCAACGCTAACCAAAGCGCTGCGAATGAGTTTCTGCACTTGAGAGCGAGAGAGATCCCCTATGTATTCCACAATTACGACGTCCAGCCTACCACCTGGCTTCGGTGCAAGGAAGCGAATAGTCTGTGCAACCACTGGCTTTATCCCGATTGACCTTCGAGGTTCCGACTCCCCTTCTCTTCGACGGGATCAGCCTCGTCTCGTTTCTTATTTCGCCGTTCCTCGACCCACATTGCACCCACAAGAAGCGCTGCACCAATGGATATACAGGAATCAGCCACATTGAAGACCGCAAAACTGCCCAAAGAAACGAAGTCTGTTACCGCGCCATGATACAACCTGCTGAGCAGGTTGCCTGTCGCCCCGCCCAACTGGAGCCCTAGTGCGATGCGGGATGCGACTTGCTCGCGAGGGATCTGGGGGAAGTAATACAGGATGGCGCCAATTACAAGAACTGCAATCACAGTGAAAATCACACCACCGGAGGGGAAGATCCCAAAAGCTGCTCCTGTATTATTCCAATGGACGATGCGCGCATACGGTCGAAGCCAGTCAAATGGAACCCAGGATTCGCCGACCGCCAGGTTTGTTCTTACAAGGTATTTAGTCCACTGATCCAAGGCGACGATGACGCCGGCGAGACAGATCAGGAATCCATAATCCCGCAACAATGATCGCTTCACTTCAGGTTGTAACCTCCTTCATTAGACGGACTTGATTGTACCGTAATGCCCCATCAAGTGGGATTCATGAATCGGGTTTCCCGGAGGGTATCCTGGGAAACCCGATTGCTCTCATGCACCTGCGAGAGATTCTCTCCTAGTAAGAATTAACCTTCGACTTTACGTAGAGCGATCCGTAACGATTCTCCGTCGAAATGATGCTCGGTCGTGATCACGCCCTGCGGGTTTGCCCTCGACTGCATACTCTCAGCGATGACTTCTCCTTGAATATAGACGCGGTGCACATCGATGGCCTGAGCAAGCTTATCACTTGCAGTATATTGCACCTCGATGCCATCATCCACCTGAAGATTCGCCTGCCTGCGCAAGTCTTGCACGCGGCGCACAAACTCTCGCGCCAACCCTTCCAGGACCAACTCTTCTGTCAGCTCTGTAACCAACGCCGCTACATAGGGTCCATCCGCAACAGCGGAAAAACCCTCGTGAGCTTCGATGCGTAGTTCCACTTCATCCGCCGTCAACTGGATGGCTTGATCTTCGATTTTTACCTCGATCGGTTTCCCTGCCAGCAGAGCAGACGCACTTTGAGATGGATCAAGCTTCCCAACAGCGTCACGGATCGCGGGGAAGAGCGAACCATATTTCTGCCCTAACTGCTTTGGCAGCGCCTTGAGTTGGTACTCGACTGCTTCTGCAGCGGCGTCGAGCAAGCGTACTTTTTTAACATTTAATTCATCTCGGATCAGCGCATCGAAACGATTGACAATAGCACGCTCCTCTGAACCTGAGACTGCGAAAACAACTTCGGATAGAGGTTGCCTCAGCTTCCTGTTAGCTTTGTTCCGCGCTGCATGCCCCATGGAGATGAGCATTTGAACGAATTTCATCTCCTTCAATAAATCCTCATCCACCTCAGCTGGATCCACCTCCGGCCAAGGGCGATGGTGGACACTCTCAAGCGCGTCATCATCGATGCTCCGTACGAGGTTTTGGTACATCGTCTCCACAACAAAGGGCGTGAAAGGAGCTAGAACGTGGGTCAAGGTCAGCAGCGCTTGATAGAGCGCAGTATAGGCTGCATGTTTATCCGCATCCGAGGCTTCATCCACACCGGTTTTCGCCCAGAACCGGCGCCTACTCCGACGGAGGTACCAGTTGCTCAAGTCATCCAGGAAATTCCCGATCACTTTAGCAGCGCGGTCGGGCTCGAAGGTTTCAAGAGCATGTGTCACCTGATCGATTGTCTGAAGCGAACGTGAGAGAATCCAACGGTCCATAACACTGAACCGGACATCACCACGGTCGGCCGGTGTCCACCCATCGAGATTGGCATAGGTAACGAAGAAGGCATACACATTCCACAGTGGTATCAGGAACTGTCGCCGGGCTTCGGTCGCGGTCTCAAATCCAAAAAGCAAGTCCTTCTCAGGCCTGTGGTTGCAATAGACCCACCGCATGACATCTACACCCATTGCGTCGGCGGCTTTGTTAAACTCGATCATATTGCCCGAAGATTTATGCATCGGTTGCCTATCTTCGGCGAGCAAAGTCGCATAAGTAAACACGTGTTTGAATGGCGACTTCCGCTCGAGAATCGTGCTCAAAGCCAGGAGGCTATAGAACCAGTTTCGGAACTGTCCCGGGAATGATTCGCTGATTAGATCGGCAGGATACCACTCCGACCAATACTCCTTATCGGTGTTGTAGCGGAGCGTACTCATCGCCACAACCCCCGCATCCAACCAGGGATTGCCAACATCCGGGATGCGTTCGATAACCGCGCCACATTCACTGCATTCAATCTTCACAGCATCGATGTACGGTCGGTGTGGCGTGTGACCCTCAAAAACGTCCCAGCCCTCAACCGCTCTCGCTTCGAGTTCCTCGCGACTTCCAATCACTTCGAAATGCCCGCAGGATTCGCACTCCCAGATTGGCAGTGCCAGCCCGTAATAGCGCTTCTTCGAGAGCATCCAGTTATGCATATTCCGCAGCCAATCGAGCTCACGCTCCAGTCCGAAGGAGGGATGCCAAGTTGTTTCTTCTTTCACGACCTCCATAATCTGATAACGCAGGTTGTTTAACTTCTCCTCTTCTGTGACCTGCTCGTAGGGTTTGTCTAGTTGTTCGCCCATGTTGATGAACCATTCATCCACAAGATGGAATACAAGCTCTTCCCCGCAACGCCAACAAACCGGGTAGCGATGGATATAATCCTCGATATTGTAAGTCAAGCTCTTTTCAGTCAGATTTTCGAATATTGGCTGAGCAACTTTCTGGACATTCATCCCCGACAGCCAGCCAAACCCATCGAGGAAAAGACCGTCGTTGTCTAGCGGTGCAATAACCGGCAGGCCATGTTCCTTGCTCAACTGGAAATCCTCGGCACCACAGCCAGGCGCGATGTGTACGATTCCAGTCCCCTCGTCTTCGCCCACTTCTTCCCATAGGATCACGCGATGCGCTTCAGGACTTCCCTGTTCTTTTTGAACGGGCAGCTCATCAAAAGGACCATCATAAGTCCAACCTTCCATTTCTTTGCCTTTAAGCTCCGCTTCAACTTCGTAGGAACCCTTCAATATATGCAATGTCCCCCTGCTCAGATAGAAAAACTCATCCCCCTGACGGACCTTGACATAATCCAAGTCGGGACCAACGGCGGCAGCGACGTTGCTCGTGAGCGTCCATGGCGTGGTCGTCCAAATGAGCAAGCTCTCACGTTCTCGATCGCGGAGCGGAAAGCGCAACGTGATACTCGGGTGGGTGATTTCCTTGTACCCCTCGGTCACAATCTCATGCTGGCTTAAGCCCGTACCACAACGCACACACCACGGCATAACATCACGCCCTTTGAAAATCCAGCCCCGATCGTAGCAGGACTTGAGCACGGCCCAGATGGTGTAGTTGTTGTCATCTGAAAAAGTGAAATATGATCCGCCTAGTTCCGGCATGCCTAAGCGGCCCACGATGGATTCAACGCTGCCCGTTACCGGTCCGTGCGGCCCTTCCACTGTGATTTGCTGGGATGGATCCTCCGCCATCTTATCTCGCAGAGTCCGCAGCATGTCGGGATCGTTCCAATCCATCCAGAACCCCAGGCGGATGCTCTGCTCTGTCTGCACCGCGGAGTATTTCAAGACCTGTTGCTTGCACAAATTGACAAAGCGATCGAGGCCGAATTCTTCAATTTCACGCTTGCTGTTGAAACCCATCTCCCGCTCGACATTGACCTCAACCCATAAACCTTGGCAATCGAAACCGTTCTGGTATCGCGTTCGAAACCCCTGCATGGCTTTAAAGCGATGGAAGAGATCTTTATATGTCCGCCCCCAACCATGATGAACTCCCATAGGGTTATTGGCCGTAATCGGACCATCAATGAAGGACCAACGTGGACCGTTTGACCTGAGTGCGACGAGTTTTTTGAAAGCCTGAATTTCATCCCAGAACTTTAAGACTTCTTTTTCAAGTGCGATGAAATCTACCTGGTTGTCGACGGATTTAAACATCTAACACCTCACGGTTCAAGCTCAATGACCAAGCGTTTATTGATAGCGCCCTTGCTCTTGTAGTCCACGATGCGGATCTGACCTACTTCCTCAGTGTTGGCAACGTGGGTCCCGCCGTCGGCTTGGAGATCAAGTCCTTCGATTTCCACCACTCGAACTTCTTGAATCCCAGGAGGCAGGAGATTGATTTTCGTTCGGATCAGGTCAGGGATCTGGAAGGCTTCATCGCGCGGCAAGATTGCAGTCTTAATGGATCGAGCCGCACTGACCTCTACATTGATTTTCTTTTCGATCTCGACGACGAGTTCCTTATGCATGGATTCAAACTCAAAATCCATTCGTCCACGTAAGGGTTGCATATTTCCGCCGGTTACGCTTGCACCATAATCTCGCCATATCACCCCGCATAGGATGTGCATCGCGGTGTGGACGCGCATCAGCTGGTAGCGTCGCTCCCAATCCACTTCACCCTCCACTTCCGCGCCGGCTTCGGGTGGGTCTCCATCAATTTCATGCCAGAGCTCACCATCGACCTTCCGAACTCGTTTCACGGACAGGGTTTGGTCCCCCAATTGAAATACACCGAAATCGCAGGGCTGTCCCCCTCCGCCGGGGTAGAAAGCGGTCCGGTCCAGGGAAATTCCGTGCTCCGAGACACCCATCACCTTTGCAGTGAAGGTCTTCAAGAACGAGTCTTCATGGAACAGCAATTCCGTCATCGTTCATTCCTCTCTTTCCAGGGGTAGAAAGTGACACTTCATTAACCCCATTCAACCCCGTATAAATATTAAAAGCTCCCGTCCCAAACAGGGACGAGAGCACATTACTCCCGTGGTACCACCCTGATTCCCATCAACAGCGGGCTCTCAGTCAGGTACGACCAACAAAATCAGTGGCTTATACCTGCGCCTTGGGTAACGGCAGGCGATCCCGGCTTCCTTACTTGCGATGTACTGCGTTCGGGTTGCAGCTCCGGAGGGATTTTCCGACTGTTATCCTGACCCGGCTCTCACCGTCCCCGGGCTCGCTGACAGGCAGACTCAGACGTACTCGTCTCCATCAAAGCTTTTTTCTTCTATTGAATTTATGTACGCATTATGCCATACGCGCAAACACGGGTCAATGACTCTGCGCTTGCACCGTCTCAAACCGATTCTGATGGACCAGGCATATGATTGAGAACGAGTCGACTAATACCACGGATCTCATTTGCTATACCATTAGAACCGGAGCGCCAATGTTGATATTCTTCGAGTAACGTTTCAACCCCGGCAAGGAGCGCCTGGTATTCGGATTCATAATTCTTTCCCATCAAGGATAATAATCGCGCTGGCGAATTAGCCTTCCGCTCCCTTTTTAATAGTCGGAAGGATCCTTGGACAGATTCGGGATAGCTGCAGCTGTTCCCGTAAAACTTAAGAGATATCCCCTCACCACGAGACTCTTATAGGCACTTCGTTTGTGAGGGTAATTTTATTTATTTACTCGGTCTGGATACCAATACTCAAAAAGAACGCTCAGATTGCGTTGATGAAGCTGCTCGGCCAAGCCGCCGAGTATTATGCGGCTCTTCCCACAAGATTCGATGTCGATCTGGGAAAGGTAGGCTTTGTAATCTTTCCGTCGGCTCGCCTGCCTGACATGACGCCGGATTACATTCATGTAGGTGAGATTGTCCTCCACTTTAGATGTGACCTCCCCCCGTAGAAAGGTCTCTCCATGTCCTTGGACAATATTTTCCAGCTTCATCTTTGGGAGACGTTTCATGCTCTCGACCATCGTGTCGAAATCGCCGTCGACGATATACGGCAGCGGCATGAGTATGTCACCCGAAAAAAGAACCCGATCCTCCACCAGGAGCACGCCAATACCATCTGGGCTGTGGCCTGGGAGGTGTATCAGCTGGATAGACCGCTTTCCAATCTGAAGACTCAAAGCTCCTTTTTCGAAGACCACATTCGGGAGAACGATCTTCAGATTCCGTAATTCTCGATTGGTTCGCTTTGCTGCCGCCAGGGTACGTTTGCCTTTTGTCTCAAGAAGAGTACGGCAGAGGGAGTGGCTGAGAATCGTTGCGTTTGGAAACCAGCAATTGCCCAATGTATGGTCGGAGTGATAGTGAGTGTTGATGATATAGCGGACTGGTTTGGATAATCGCCCTTCAAGAAAGTCGCGAATTTCTTTGGTTTCTGCAGGGTAAGCGAGCGTATCAATGAGAATGGACCAATCTTGGCCAACAATGGCCCCTGCATTCACCTGCGCATAAAGTTGGCTGGTGAATACGTATACATCCTCGGCTACCCGCTCTCTAATCATACGTCCTCCTGTGTGACTGCAGTCAGGAAGGATAGCATACGGGGCAAATCGATGTCAAGCTAGCTTAACATAAATGATGTTTTGAACCATAATTAGAGGAAATTGGTGATCCGACAATCTGTGTTAGCCCGGATGTGGGGTTATGTTGAGCCAGTTGTGGGTGTAGGGAAAGGTGTACTTGTTGGGACAGGGGTGGGTGTTCGCCAGCGCCACCACCATGGAGTCGGCGTTGGCCGCGGTGTCCGCGTAGGCGTCGGGGTCGGTGTTTGGAAGGGGGTTGGCGTGATGATGGCTGTGTCGGGGTATAACTCGAGCATCGCTTCCTTCCAATTTCGTTGATCTCGAAACACAAATTCATTGAACCTCGCTCCATGATAGTAGGTTCGCCAATTTGTCAGTGCTGGGACGCGCTCGAAGCCGTAATCCGCCGCCAGTTGTGTAAAATCAACATAGAATCCCGCAGGAATATTCCCTTTTATGCTCCCTCCTTGGTCATAGAATTGAGGGTCCCCGTCATAACGAATCTGGAAATCCCAACTGGGCGTCCGCAGCGGCTCACCTTGAGAACCATCCTGCTCTGCAGTACGAACATAGACTCTCCAGTAGGTCTGAGCCCCAAAATCCTCCCGTACCATCTCGATCCATCCGGCTTGAACCGCGGCTTGGCTGAAAGCGAAAGCCCGTCCAGTGAAAAGCCAATCATCATGAGACAAGCCAGGTGGAAGCGGATCGTTTATTCCCACGAACGCATGCTCTAACGTGGAAAGAAAATCCCACCCAAGATCGATTGTTACCCGCGCACGCAGAGCGTTGAAGGCCTCATCGACTGCGTCAGAGAGAGATGCATTAGGCGCGGTCACCCCCGGAAGCAGAGCGAGCGATAGACGGCCGAAAGTTGCATCCTGAGAAGTTAGTTCGATCACGTATAGCGGGAGTGTCGCCGTTTCATCTTCACCAAATGGATACGCCGCCGCAGGCAGACCCTCCGCCGTCCAAAAAAGATCCTCGATAGAAAGATGGATTGGGAGTCCCGGCGGATGCCCTCCATTATAGGAATAGGTGACCAGCCGCCGTTCAAAGGGATCCGCAAGAATGGCAATCAGCGCCTTTCCATCGGGTGACCAGCGCACACTGTGTCCTTGACCATTGGGAGATGATGGAAGATCGCTTTCAATTTCTTTGACCAAGATCTCCTCAAAACCCCTTCTATTGATCGAGTAGGCCAACAGGCTCCCATCGGGACTAAAAGCAGGATCGCTCTCACCTAACTCGATGGTTTGAGTTAGATTAATGAAGCGCTCGTCCGGTTGATCCAATTTCGCGACGAACACATCCGGCGAGCCATCACGATCGGAAATGAAGGCGATGCGTCGGCCGCCCGGATCCCAATCCGGAGAATTATCGTTCGCAGGATGATTTGTTAACTGGATCACATCTTCATCATCCATTACCGGCAAGATGTAAATGTCAAAATCACCATCGTAATTCGCTTCGTAGGCGATCCATCGACCATCCGGTGACCAGGTTGGATTGCCTTCGAACCCCGGGGTTTCAGTCAACTGCCGTAGATTCCCGGAGTTGAGATCCAGCAAATAGAGATCCCAGTAGAGTCCGCGGTTTGATGTGAAAGCAAGCATCCCCTCATCCGCATTGAACGCTGGATTCCGATCGTCCCATTCCCCAAATGTGATCTGGATTGGTTCAGCATCTCCAATTACGTATGCCCAAATACTGCTGCGCGCCTGGGTTCGGGCTGAGAAAAAGATCGTGCCCTTTGAGGCAATTTGCGTTGAGGTTGCGGTAGAGGCAACTGATGGAGATACCTGGCCAGTTCCCGAGCTCCCTGGAGGCGTGACTGCCAGCGACGTGGCCAGTGCGGAAAGTGTAGGCTCCATCGGGACAGGCGGTACGGGCTGGCGAAGCTGCAAACTATACCATCCCAGAAACCCAATACCGACGACCACGACCACCAAGAAAATCCGGTAAATCCAGAGCCTCACCGATGGACGTTCTCCGTTTATATCTACAGGCTGTTTCTGGTCGTCAGGCATACCGCACTTCCTCACCAACGGGACCGATCATAACATCACGAGCTCATGTTCATCAAGCGTGCAAGCTGGATGCCAGAGTGTATAACAGTGAAAGTGATTATCGGCAAATGTGGGAAATGAGCTAAAAACAGGCGTTGGGAGCCGGCACAAATCCGGCTCCCAACACTTACCCCCTCCTATCCCCCCGTTGAGAGGGGTTCAATCAGCCCAACGAACGGAAGCAATTTGCGGCGGAATTTTGAACCTGTCTGCGAAACCTCGCTTTTTACCACCGTTTACTCGATACGCGTCAAGCAAAACATCTGGAATGAGGAGATAGCGGGCGAAATACTCTGCTGATTCACGCAAGTTTGGCAGAAGGAGATCAGGTAGCCCTAACGCACGACCGTGTTTGCTGGTGATCAATGCACTCAGCATTTCACGTGCTAGAGCAAATCGCCTTTCATCTTGTTCCAGATCGATCCGCACGAAGATACTGCCGCGCCTACTCGGCGGGCGGGCGAATGTGGCATCCCACAAATTGGAGTACATATCCACGACGCCGAAGTCCGCATCGTAGATGGGAGGCGGCTGCTTCAACATGTCCTCCACCTGGACAGGTGGTTCGGACACGCTGAAATAGTCCAGCAACCCTTTTGCGAGGTTGCGCAAGAACCATTCGCGCTCTTCTCGAGAGAATGGAATCACGCTACATGCTCTCTATCGGACTGATCTTGATCGCCAAACAGGCCTTCGGCTGGGGAAGGCAGCTCGATGCTGCGTACCGGTACTTCCGCGGCCTT
>SDBU01002522.1_pt1 | contig 24230 bp, 16 predicted proteins | sample 2277071 | NCBI WGS metagenome assembly SDBU01 (sample SAMN10397929, study PRJNA504765) | marine sediment metagenome | isolation source: marine sediment core GS08_GC12, 126 cmbsf | place: Arctic Ocean: Gakkel Ridge, Loki's castle | collected 2008
GGATAAACCCCTCATGAGTCCACTGGTAGACAGTTGAGGGCTGAACGCCCAGAAGGTCAGCGATCTCCTGAACTGTCAGCAACCGATCCATCGGTCAGCAATCCGTTTCCGCAATATCAAGCATCATGACAACTCCGGGCTTTCCTTCCAGAGCGTACATACGGGATAGTCCGCCAATCCGTCGGAGGGCCTCGCCTCACAAACCTCCGCGATACCTCCGTGATCCCTCCGTGATTTACCACAGTGCAGCAATCCTGCATCATTCATTGAAGACTCTCTTGAGTCGCCTCGAAAAAACTAAGCCGAGGTGGCTCAATGAGTTCCAGGTACGAGCAGCTCTTTCAGGGTTGGGAGATAGCCGTTGCCAAGAGGCTGGTACATGAGTTCCAGAATGCGTGGAAATGTCTCAGCCGGGAGGATTTCGATGATCTGCTACAAGAATGCCTGATCCACTGGTACCAAGCCAAAGGTGAGTATGATCATTCGAGAGGGGCCTCGCCGCAAACCTTCATGGGCAGGGTCATACGCAACAAGCTCATGGATATTGTTCGGGAATGCGAGGCGGACAAGAGGAAGGTAGCCTCACTCACGGTCTCTCTTGATGACCCTGTGAGAGACGGAGAGGATGATAGAACCTGGCTTGAGAAGCTTGACAAAACCCTAACCGACACGGTACCTCCTGACCCGTTCAACCAGGTGCTGCTAAAGATAGACCTCTCAAAGGCCTTCCGGAAGCTGACGTCACAGCAGGAAAGGCTCTGTCGCTTGATTGGCGAAGGTGGGCTGACTGTGACAGAGCTGAGCGAGTGCTTGAAGACCCCACGCAGCACGATTTACGACGAGATAGAGCGTATCAGGACCATTTTCGAAAAAGAGGGACTCAAAGAATACCTTCAGTAGCGCCTCCGACACATCTTCGAAACATCCCGTATGTACGCCATATGAAGACACCGATTTTAAGAACAATCAGGAGAGTGGAATATGGCGACCGTGTGCCGATTCAGATTCCCGGACGCAATTGACCGGGAGACGATAGAGACCCAGCTGGCTCTGGCTGTCATTGCTGCGGAATGCACTTTTGGCCAGCCAAGAGTCAGAATTGCCGCCGCCTACTGTGTTTCCGGAGAGAAACCCCGGGTGGTCATCGACGTCTCCACCGAGGTTGGGGAACATATCGCTCAAGTTTTCACCGGCCTGATAATCCGCCAGTTGGGCGAGGACCAGTTCATAGTCGACAGGGTAGACGGCAAGGTGGAACGGGAGTCCGGCAGTGATGAGTGATCGGTCACGGGACTTGATTGAGACAGTGAGACTACACACCGACATTGTAGACGTCATCAGCCAGTTTGTTAGTCTCAACCGCCAAAACAAAGCTCTCTGTCCCTTTCATGAAGAGAAAACTCCCAGCTTCTCAGTCAATCCCCGCGATCAGTATTTCTATTGTTTTGGCTGTGGCGTAGGTGGAGATGTTTTCAGGTTTCTTGAGCTCCACCAGAACCGACCATTCTGGCAGGTTCTGGTCGACCTGGCCGGGCAAGCCGGGATATCCGTCCCGTCGCTAACCAGCGAGGACAGGAAACGCTTGCGGGAAGACCGATCAATTGAAGACATCCTGGCTGAGACCGCCCAATTCTACCACCACGGTCTGACCCCGGAGGCCAGGCAGTACCTGGTGGAAGAACGGGGGTTGTCAGAAGAAACCATTGCGCGATTTCGGATTGGTTTCGCCGGCGGGGGATTGCGAAGATATCTGCTTGAGGAGTGTCACGATTCGCTGGACCTTTGTCTCAAAGCCGGGGTGCTCACACGGACTGACTCGGGAATCAGGGATTACTTCTATCACAGGATCATCTTTCCGAACATTAGACGCGGCCGAGTGGTGCATCTTTCCGGCCGCAGTCTCGACGAGCAAAAACCAAAGTATCTGCATCTTCCGGGCGAAATCCGTTACCTTTACAACGAGGATGCCTTGTCCGGTGAGGTTGTCTACATAACCGAGGGCATACCGGATTGCCTGTCCGCTGTTCAAGAGGGTTATCCCGCGGTTGGAATCTATGGTTCATCCGGTTTCAAGCCGGAATATACCGAGAGGTTCTCCGGCTGCGATACGGTCTATCTCTCCCTCGACGGGGACCAGGCCGGACTGAAAGGTGCCCTGAAGATCGGCGAGATCATCGGGGAGCGGGCAAAGATCGTCCAGCTTCCCCAGGGGCTTGATCTGAACGACTACCTCCAAAATCACACCAAAGACGGTTTCGATAATCTGGTGGCCTCCGCTATCGGAGTTATCAAGTACGAGTTGAATCAGATTCCATCTGATACGGACAAGACGGAACTTCCCCGAAAACTCGAGCCAATCCTACTCAGGCTGGCCCGAATGGATAAGGCCGCCGCTGAAGCCTACCTGAGCTACGAGATCAAAAATCACTTCCATCTGAAGAAAACCGACATTGATGGTTATCGAGACACCGTTAACAAACACCGCAAAGCCATGGCCAAATCTGCCAAAGTTCAAACCTCCGACTCTGACGCTGAACCGGTCTATACGGCATACTTTGACGGCCTGGTTGATCTGGTCGAACAAGACGGCAATCCAGCCTTCCTGATCAGAGAAGCGGACAAGCTCACGATTGCGGAGCAGGTTGAAAGAGAAGGCACAGTCTACATCCCACCCAAAAAGACCCAGATTCCCTGGCTGTTACCCCGGGGAGAGGAAGTCCTCAAGTACTGTAAGACCGCAGCAGCCGGCCTGTCTCATACGGAATGTGACGCTGCCCTGTACGACGCTCTGGTGGCCTACCACAGGGCGATCTCTGAGCTCCCGGGCGAGGAGTACTATGACCTGATTGCGGCCTGGGTTCTCCACACTTATCTGCTGGAATCAGTTCAGTATTCGCCAATCATCTATCTGTTCGCGGTTCCGGAGCGAGGCAAGAGCCGCACCGGCAAGGGCATGATCCACGTGGCTCACCGGGGCATCCATGTCGAGTCATTGAGAGACCCCTATCTGGTGCGGATAGCCAACGATCTCAAGGCTTCGGTCTTTTTTGATGTGAAGGACATCTGGCGGAAGGCAGAGAAGAACGGCAGTGAGGATATTCTCCTTCATCGCTTTGAAAGGGGTGCCCGCGTGCCGAGAGTCCTCTATCCGGATCGCGGGGCACATCGGGATATTGTCTATTACGCCATATTTGGGCCAACCATTATCGGCAGTAATGAAGGTGTACACCCGATTCTGGAGTCGAGAACTGTCCCCATCAACATGCCTGAGACGGCCGGGAGGTTTGAAAACGACGTCACGCCTGAATTATCCGTGCCGTTAAAAGAGCGCCTGATCGCTTTTCGGGCCAGACATCTTGGAGAAACCCTGCCCGACATTCCCAAGCCCGCCGCCGGCAGACTGGGGGACATTCTCAAACCGCTGCAACAGATTATCCGTCTGGTCAGGCCGGAGCGGGAACCGGCCTTCCTGCAACTGGTTGGGGAACTCGGGCAACAGAGGCTGAACGAGAAAGCCAACAGCCTGGAGGCTCAGATTCTGCTGACAATAATCTCGCTTGAGGATCATGTTGATAAGGGAATCCTGCCGGTCAAAGTTATCACCGACACGTTCAACGACGGCAAATCGGAAAGGAGCCAGATCACCTATCAGCGGGTCGGCAAGAGATTATCCGCTATGGGACTAAGGAAGGGGCGGACCGGCGATGGAGCCTCGGCAATCTTCTGGGATGAGGATAAGATAAGGAGAATGGAGCAGACATACGGGTTGCGGAAAACGTCAGAAACGTCAGATAGGTCAGTAACATCAGGTGACCCGGCTGATGAATCTGACGATCCTGACGATACTGACGTTTCTCTGATGCCGTTCTGAGATGTTTACTCCCCTCTTTCTTAGAGTGCGATGACTCTCTAACTAAAGAAGCGGACACAAAGCACGGAAGCTGTGGAGTTACAAATGATTATGGGGAATACTACCATGCACACTTGCTTGCAATTTGCTATTGATTTAGGTAATTCGGAAATGAGCTGTTTCGCTATGAGGACCAGGTGAGGGGCAGATATTCCTGGTCATACCGGCACACAGTTGAGCAGTGCAAGATCATTGATATTCACTGGCTGTCCCGGCACGGCTACCTCTGCGAGTTCAAAGAGGGCGGCATCGAATGGAGAGACTCAACCGGTGAATTGACCGGCAGCATCGGCATTCAGGTTTCAGCACCTGAGGCCAACTCCGATACGGGTTACCTTCGGTTCATGTACACTATGACGGACCGTATGATCGAAAAGAAATCTCGCTACGATTACAATGTCGACCTGGTGACGACTCCTTGTAATTTTGGCGGTTTTCGCTGCTGGTTCATCTGTCCTCTGGTCGTTAACGGCCAGTTATGCAAGCGGAGGGTCGGCAAGCTCTACCTTCCACCAGACGGTGATTCTTCGGCTGCCGGCACTGTCACAATCTAACCTACCGCTGCCAGAAAGAACACAACAAGCAGATGGATGTCTTCCGGAAGAGCCTGGCACTGCTGCTGCCGTGACGCCCCAAGCCAGTCACCTTCACCGGACACATCATACTTGCCCAGGAACCGGGATAGAGATTTAGCTTGGCATTGGAGACGCGGCACCAGAGATTACGGTTGATTGGAAGAAACGACGGGCGATTGAGTGATGACCGACAGTTGACCTCGGTTAATGTGAATATGACGAGTGTATCTCTATACTTTAATTCACTGCAAAAGCACCTGAGCAGCAAGACCCTTCTCGGACCACTGCTGAGTCTGCAAAAACTGATTGACGCTTTGGAAAGGACGATAAGCCGTGTTTAGTGAATTTGACCCCCTGGCAGCAAAGCAAACGCTGCACACAGAAGTAGCAATCAATGCTATGAAGCGAGAGATCAGAAACATACTCGATTCGTATGTCGGATGGTTCGACCCTTTCTGTGAACTTGCCCAGAATGCTCTCGATTCTCTAGAGGAGCGGCTAGACATTGAGACAGACAACTACGAACCGCAGTTGAGGATCCTCATCGACCTTAGATCGAATTCTGTAACTGTCTCCGACAACGGTACGGGACTAACCAAGGAGAAATACCAGCAGTTTCTTGCACCGAGTTTCTCCTTCAAATCTGGCGATACCCGCGGTCATAAGGGCGTAGGTGCAACCTATCTGGCGTATGGCTTCAACTTCATCCAGATTGCCACAAGAACGGTAGACTTTAATGCCCTTGGTAAGATGGTGGATGCCCGCAAGTGGTTGACGGACGAAAACCCCGCGTCTAATCCGAAGGTCACTCCAGATCCATCATCAGGACATGACTCCGCCTTTGAGCAGTTTGACAAAGGAGTCTCAATCACCCTGCGGTTCGATCCCACAACTCGACCCGGGAATCTGTCATGGCTGATGGCCACAAACGCTGACCAATGGATGAAGATACTGCGTTTGAAGACAGGTATCGGTGGTATTTTCCCAAACGATCGGATCACAGTCAGAGTCACCGTCACCGACGCTGTTGGCACGGAGACCGATTCTACACTGAAAGGGATCGCCTACCTGTGGCCGCACACATTGGTCCGCAAGAGCAGGACACTTCGAGAATTGCAGGTGACACAGCAGCAGCTGTTCCGGAAGCATGGTGCAGGTCTTCGAATGCCTGCCGCATTGCGTAGTCTCGATGCCATCTATGACAGCCTTGACGCCAATGGGCTTGAAACTCAAATGACACTGGACAATTCAGAGAAGGGTATCTGCACTCAATACACCCCTACAGTATATTTCTGCTACATGTACTCTGCAAAGGTGTGGACAGAATTCAACGAGGCGCTGGGCATTCGACAAGGGCAAAGTGTTCTGTCCCCAGGAATCCAAGTAGCCGCAAACAACATGCCTCAAGGCGAGATCTTTCAGGTCCCACTGCGCCGTAACATCGGCCGCCAAAGGCAAATTCACGTTGTCGTACACCTCCAGAACTGCCGAGCAGACCTAGGAAGAAAGGGTTTTCAACAAGAGATTGTTGAATTCAGTCAGTCGATGGCAAGGAAGCTCATCGAACAACCGATTCAGCGGCTGCGTTCAAACCTTAGACCTGTTACAGGTGTGAGGGGCGATTTGGTCCGCGAAAGAGAAGTAGACAATTGGAAGGATGAGTTTGTCACGCACGAATCTGAGCATCCGCTTGCAGTCGCTAACGAAAACTTCTTCCTGCCAACTCGTAGGATATCACTGACTTCCATTCCCACCCGGGAACAGGATGTGATTGCTCTGTTCAACCAGTTGCTCGCAGGCGGCGTTATACGAGGAATCCAAATCATGGCCACTAATGAGAGGTTCACATACGATGGCATGTACCGCGTGATCTTTGATGAACCCTTGGTGAATCACATTTATGACCAAGAAACCAATCCCCTAGGTGTACTCCAAGACTATACCGAGGAGATGGCGGGCCATCGCAGTGGGCCCAAGATCATGGAATACAAGTACTCACTTGATGCTCTCCTTGAGGACATGGAATCAGGTGTGAAGAACTCCAACGATATTGGCTTGGTAGTAGTGTGGGAAACTGGGTCAGATTACGAAGGCAACTACCACATTACCTCTCTGATCGATCCTGACAACCTGGCAGAGCGCCAATATCACGGTGTAACCCACGTTATGACAAACGTAAATACCGGCCAGAGAGAGATGGACTTGATCATACTCGGGGAGCTCATTGATTTCCTCAACGATCCAAGTGGCGTTACGATGCGACAGAAAACCAAGTATGACAAGGAATCACTCACAGAGCAGTGACCTGCCGCAAGGTCAAGTCGAAACGACTGATTAACCCATGCCTCGGCACCGCAGCCTGAATCTCAGGAAATTCATTGACTCCATCCCTGAATCACTCATCAAGTAGTACTTCCAGCGGAGGTTGGGTGGACAGGTGCCTGATTCCCTGAGTGCCTTCGACCACGTGACCGTAAAAACCTTTCTTGATGACCTCACCGACGAAGAGCTACAGCGGAGTATCCTTGAGGATTTCACGCACATCAACGACATCTGCGAGAAGATGATGAACATCCTGGTTAAAGCTATTAACCGCTATGACATTGAGACATCCGGCGAGGAACAGACACAGGAGCTGGCCATGCATGTGTTCCTCCACCACCCGGAGGCGTTCGACTACGCCTACGACTACTACTGTCTTTTTAACTCCACCAGCAAAATGAGCCAGTACAATATCACGGCCACTGATTTCGAGGTCACCGATGAAAAGGTGGAGAAGTTCAAGCAGAGGATAATCCAGTTCTATTCCGAGCAGCTCAAAGGCCAGGAATGCCTTGTCAGACACTATGACGACCAGGACGAAGTGGTGATTGTGGTCATACACGGCTCCTACAAACGGTCGCTGTCGGTGTGGGACGGCCCGGAGCCGAAGACCTTGTTCTTCAGGCCCGCCAACGAGGACATTCTGCAGTTCAACAAGAGGACTTCCGTTCTCTCAGTCAAGGCTCCCTACCAAAAGGACAAGGAGAACTACATAAGGGCGTTTACCGAGGCCATTATTCGTGACGAGAGCCAGGCGGAGCGCCCCGACCGGGATGAGACCTACACGTTGCAGCCGCTGCAGAAGGGCACGTTCAGCTTTACCGGCAACGAGTTCATCCGGGATATCACGCTGTTGGAGGTCAAGCTGGCCATGAGAGAAGTCGGCACCCCAACGATAGTGATAAGCTCCGGTGACGTGATCAAGACACTGCAAGACGGGGTTGTGGGTGTTGATCTGAGCGCGGGCGATATCGTACACGCCAAGTTCCGGTTCACACTGGACATTGACGGGAAGCGCAGACGAGTGACCTTCGAGATCACACCACCTAACGTCACCGACCTGACCAAGAAGAGACACGCAGACATCATCGGCGCTTATCTCAAAGAGAACGGAGTCAAGCTGGTGTGATCAGATTCCTTCTGAGAGAACTCGAAAAGACCCCCAATCCCATATTCAGCAAGAGAGAATTGCTATCAATATCTAAGGAGGGATTCCGCGACCTCCGCAAAAGGAAGATTCTTGTATGGGATAGACCCTCAAGCGGGGACCTGAACCGACTGAGGTTGCCCCGTTGCCAGCACGGCTGTTCTCTGACTGTAGTTGAAGTTGATGACCACCTTGAGGCCGTCTGCCTCGATCACCCGGGGGAAGACCCTGTGCCCGTTGAAAAGGATGACCTCAGCAGGTATGTGTTCTCGGTAGATATGCTGCTCGTTCAACTTCGCACAGCCAACCGGATTGAGGGTGATCTCCGGAGGATAAGCGGCGGCTTCTTCTACGTGGGGCATAAAACATTCGACAGTTGTCGCGTCGGTATCGTGTTTGTTCCGAATATCGGGGACCAGGACCTGGTGAAAATGTCAGGACTGAGACACCTGTGCGAGGATGACGATATCCTCGTTGTGCTCACTCCATCCTCCAACCTCGGTGACATACAGCTAAAACGACAACTGCACCACGACAAGATCATTCACATTGCACTGGCAGACTCTGTGAATCCGCAGACCTTCGAGTTGCCTATTGAAGAGTTAGCTTCAAAAGTAGTGAAGTCGATATCTATTACCGAACTCACGGACAAACAGGTTGCGGATTGCAGGAAGTATGAGTATCAGTGTCGCGATAAGATCCACATTCCCGGCATCACACCGATGAAGCGAACCAACGAAATCGAATTCAACGCGCATCGGATTCGGCTCGGAGATTCACTCTTTCTTCTGTTTCTGCGGCTGGTTGTGGAGTTAAAGAGAAAGAAAGGCGGTTGGGTAGACAGGCATACGCTGAAGTCAGAAGGCGTCGTGTCCGATGCGGATACCTTTCAGGTTTACAGCAGGCTCAGGACGGCCCTTGTAGGGAGTCTTCTGGAGAAAGACGGCAGGGCATTCATCCAGAACGACGGCTCAAAGCGATATCGCATCTCCACCTACCCGGATTTCATCACCTATGACAAGAAGAAGCTCAGGAAACACCCAGACGGGCGGGTGAGGAAAGTTGCGGGGAAGCTGCCGCGTTGCAGACTTCTACGACCGTGACGAACTGCCCCAGCGCGCAATCACGAAAACTCCAGCTTATCCACCGCGTCAACCAGGTGATCCGGCGCCAGGTGAGCGTAGATCATGGTCGTCTGGATATCTGAGTGGCCCATCAGCTTCTTGACAGTGGGCAGATCGACACCTCTCATGATCAAGTGACTGGCAAAGGTATGACGCAGGGTATGTACTTTGGTTAGATTCTCAATTTCGGCCTGCTGGGCAATCTTAATCATCTTCTCACGCAGTTTTGTCCTGATTCTGCTGCCGTCTTTGTGAGGAAAGACGTATCGTGACTGTAAGCCCTTCTCGTTTCTGTCCTTCAGTTCAGTGAAAAGCTCCAGGAGCTGGCTGTTGATCGGTATCTCACGCTCACCAGTCTTGGGCTGCCAGTCTTCCTTACGGCGTATCTTGATCTTGCGTCGCTTGAGGTCAATATCGGCCCACTCCAGGTACTCAAGCTCTGCCTTACGCATACCGGTGTTGAGGAATGTGAAGTAGACCGGATGTAGATCAGGTGGGCAGGCATCCAGCAGCTGTAGACATTCATCCCGCGTCAGAAAACGAACCGGCTTGGCATCGTCAACCTTCAGCTTCCTGACACCTTTGGTCGGATTCTCCTTCAGGTAGCCCCACTTGATGGCCTGGTTGAGGACTGTCCTGAGGGTGCCTATCTCGAAGTTGATAGTATGGGCACGAGCGCCTTTGCGGGTGTAGTCCTTTATATCATTATCGGATGCAACCTCTGACCCGTTCGGATTCACCCATTCCCCCTTGCGGTGTACTTTGTACTGATCTATCACTTCACCTGTTACCTGGGAGATGAACTGAACGTCGGATCGGCGAGCATCACGGAAAGCACGGAAATGATCGGTCACAGCTCGGTAACGGTTGGTAGTGGTCGGTCTGTGGTTGGCTGCAGAGTATTCAAGAAACTGCTCGATAAACTTGTTGATGGAGATATCTTTCTTGGCAAACCCGAACTCTTCACGCTCGGCTTTGACGATAGCATCCTGCAACGCGAGCTGTGCAATCTTCTTGGAGCGGCCGGTCTTCCTGCGGATTCTGCGTCCACTGACGCGGATATCCAGATACCAGACTTTTCCTCGTTTGTAGATTCGCGCCATATAAAGTGTCTCCAACTTGGCACAGATTGGGCACAGCTACATTACACCCCCAATATCGTACATTTTAAGGTATTGTCAAGTGGGAAGTTACAGAATCATAGAAAAATATGGCGGAGAGGCAGGGATTCGAACCCTGGGTACCCAAAGGGCACACTGGTTTTCGAGACCAGCGCTTTCAACCGCTCAGCCACCTCTCCGTCGAAGGTCACAGGGCCGCCGTTAAATCAGACCGGGGTTCACAATCTACTTCGACTGACCCGATTGTAAAGTGATTATTGTCGGCCGCTGACGGTCGACGGCGACCGGAGAGCTATTGACGACGGCATTGAAAACACCCGGCTTTCCAGCGGGAACAAGATCGCTGTCGTGGCGGACCGATAACTCCTACAAACTGTTCGGTGGTGACAGGAAGCGTCAGTCGGCCATTACTGTCTCTGCCAGGGTGTCGTCCGGTATCTCGGGCTCCGACGTCTGAGTGTCCGGTTTCTCCCCTTTCATCAGCCTGTCGGCGGTGTCAATCAACTTGTCAAGCTGGAGCTTGGTGATGTGGGCATCAGCCTTTAAGAACTTCGCTCGGGCTTTCATACCGACATCTCCTATCGACGAGTAGACGATAACTGGCGTGGACGGACGCTCCGATTGGCGTATGCGCAGAGTCAGTGCCAGACCATCCATTACCGGCATCTCCACGTCGCAGATCACCAGGTCAAATCGCTTTTCCTGGTATTTTTGCCAGCCCTGGGCGCCGTCACCGACGGCATCAACCTGGCAGCCCAGTTCAGTAAACTCGTTGACCAGCATCATGCGTACCGACGGTGAATCCTCGACGATTAGTATACTGCGGCCGGAGAAATCAGAACCATCATACGTCCGGGCTACCCCCTTGTCCGAGATGAGGGGGCACAGGTCCATCAATATCGTTTCGTAATCCAGAAGCTGGACCATGCGATCCTCGGTCGGCTTGACGATGCCGATTACATAACGTTGATCAATGCCGGTGAACACCGTCTCGGCATCGATGATATCTTCCCACTTGAAATGATGGATCCAGTCAAGGCGGTCGACCCAGAATCCGGTCAGTTTCCCGAAAAACTCGGTGACGATGACCTTGTTCAATTTATCCTCGGTGTTGCCGACTCCCAGAAAGGCAGCCAGATCAACCACCGGGACCAGCCGCCCCATATCCTTAAATATCCCTTTCATCGCCGGGTGTGATTCAGGGATACTGGTGAAATCGACCAGGTCGGCGACGATCTTGCTCACTTTAAGGATATTGATCCCGAATGTCATACCGCCCGCTTGGTATTCAAGAACCCGCAACTCGTTGGACCCCGTTTTCAGATATGACTCAGCGTCCAGTTTGGTACTCATGATATTACTCCTCAGTTTTTTTCAGCCTTAATGTAAAAACCGCACCACCTTTGGGATGGTCATCGGCCATCACCGTTCCCCCCATCCCCGTGGTCGCCAGCTTGCAGAAATACAGCCCCAATCCGACACCGCGATGCTTGCCCTGGGAACGCAGCTTCACCTGCCCGAATTTCTCAAAGAGTTCATCGGGTTCAATATCGCCCAGACCGGGTCCGGAATCCTTTATATGAATAAAAAGACACTCCTTGCCGAGATCGGTGTAGACGGCGACGGTGCCGCCGGCCGGTGAGTGTCGAATGGCATTGTAGAGCAGATTGTCCATCGCTCGCTTCAACAGCTTGGGATCGGCCTTGATCGGCGTATTGCCGGAATTGTTGGTGAACGTGATACTGATATTGTTCTCTTCGGCTGCGCCGACAGCAAGGTCTATAGTTTCCCTGATAAGAGTGTCGGGAACAAGGTTAATCAACTCCACCGGCAGGCCAACCTGGCCGGCCCTGGCCACAGCCAGAATGTCATATATAATCGACTCGGCACGCTCTATCGCTATCCGGGAAGATGTCACCAGCCGCTGGTGGAGAGGCTTGTCAGGATCGAGCTTGCCCTCCTGAAGCATCTTCAGCAGATACTTCATCGATACCAGCGGAGACTCCAGGTCATGAATGAAGATAGAGAAGATTTCCAACCACTGATCAGCCGGCAGATCAGCTTTATCTTCTCGCGTCACTGCGGCTGTCGTTTTCTCCGGCAAAATTATCCCCCATTTGTTCTGACTGGCTGTAGATCAGGCTGTCCGCCAGTTTCTAACATTATCGTCTGGTAGTCCGGGAACCTTACAAACCCCGGTATCTATCGGGGTAATACTCGCCAAAATATCACTTATCAAGCCAATTGAGGTCGACTGACGGATTGCTTGAGGGTTTGATTTTGCCCTCAAACAGGCTCGCTGATTCGCGACTTCACCAAACCCGGTGAAAGCCCGGTCGCAGACCCGTTAATACAGTACAACATTTGTCTGGGTTGCAGGTCAAATTTCAGTTTCTCCGACTGTCCGGATCGTACCCAAGCCGGCCCCACAATAACAACGATCTGACGGTCGAGATCCGGACATCTCCGGATTGCCTCTGGCCGACACTCAGAAGGCTCCAGCCGGGTGGTCTCCGGAGAATAACCGGCAGGCATCTGCCAGGATTCCGGAGTTATATTCTCCCGTATCAGGTCAGGAGTTTTGCAGGGACCCGTCGGCCACAAGTGGCTTTTATGACAAATTCCGTAGGTCATTCCAACCTGCCAGGCTTTCTTCTGGTTTGCCCCCGGCAGAGGCAAGCCCTGCCGCTACGCGATTAAAGCGGCTTGCCGCTCGGGACCACCCTTCGACGAGCTCAGGACAGGCAGGGGGGTTCAACCTACCGGACTTTTCGGGTCGTTTTTTTGCAGTCATATTGTGATATATTTCACAAAGTAAAACGACCGGTATACCCGGCAGGACTGGTTCTTTGTGATATTATTCACATACTTTACAGGAGTAGTAATAAGTAAGGTCTCACAGAGACCTGCCGGCTACAAGTGGCTTTTATGACAAATTCCGTAGGTCATTCCAACCTGCCAGGCTTTCTTCTGGTTTGCCCCCGGCAGTGCAAGCCCTGCCGCTACGCGATTAAAGCGGCTTGCCGCTCGGGACCACCCTTCGACGAGTTCAGGACAGGCAGGGGGTTTCAACCTACCGGACTTTTCAGGTCATTTTTTGCAGTAATCTTGTGATATTATTCACATACTTTACGGGAGAGATAGTAGATTGGCCGTCTATAATTTCTAAAAAAACACAAAAACCTTTGATTCATGAAAGTCGAGAAGGGCGACAACGTATGTGAATTAATTCACACAATATTGAGATATGGTTTACTCAGGTCAGGCCGGAAACGAAAAAGCTTTGTGAACTATTTCACAATTGTAATCTCATGGCTGACGGCGCGTACTTTTTACAGCACTGAATTGCTAAAGATTCAGGCTGTCGGAGGGCATGCTGCCCGTGATTTGAGATTGTGAATCAATTCACAAACCCTATCTCCGTGAGGGAGTTTGGCGGTGCCTTCGGAAGCTTTGATTATGGAGGTTGATTTGTGAAATAAGTCACAAACTAGACGATTGAAAATGCCGTTTGAGGAGGCCCTAGCGGCGTGCGCTACGATGTTGGGGTGTGTATTCGAATCAGGCTCCCGGCAATCCCCGGTGATCAATTAAGATCGGCCTGAGGGGCCTGGAGAGAGTGGTCCGGGGCTGCTTGTCAATTATCTCCGGGAGAGATGAAATCTGTGAGAAATTCGTATGGATTCTCGCTATTAGGGTTTATTTGTCACTTTTTTTGAAAATATTTCTTGACATTAAGCCGTCTACAAGTTATCTTATCGCTGTCTAGGGAAATAGTTGTGTTCTTAAGCGCTTCTGTTTTGGTTCTGACGCACCTTAGTTAACGTCAAGTGTTAGTTGACGTTCAGATGAGAATCAGCTCTTAGTTTCGGTTTAATTAGAGATTTTAAACCCTTGGTGGTAGAGTATACCTCCGACGGTTTTCTACATCTCAAAAACTTCCCCTTCTCAAGACTATCTTGATTTTGGTCGTTTTGCTCGGGCAGGCAATCTTGACCTGGCAAACGATTATTCGAGGTGGTTTTGACGGGTACCAACCCCCGGCCCATGTGGCGAAGAGTTGGCAATCAAGGTGATTACCTTTTAGGTATATCTTGAGGTAATTACCGACATAGTCACTGATTTTACAATGACTAAAGGAGCTTGTTAATGATGCAAAAAAGAACGCTATATTCTTTGCTGCTGACCTCCTTTATGCTGGTATGTGCATTTTCATTATCGTCGGCGCAGACGGTGACCTTTGAATCGGTCTCGGCTGCGCGCTGCGCTAATGGAGACCTCGACATTACGGTAAACAACCCTGGCACCATCAGTGCCTTCGAAATAATTTTCGAAGTCGCTACTTGTCAGGGAGATGCGTTTCTTACCGATCTCAATGTCACTTGGGCTCCAGGCCTGACGGTACTGACCAACCGGATAGTCGACCTTAGTCGTGTTGATTATCTCGGTACGGATACGGTGCGCATTGCCGGCATGATGATCGATCCTGGTGATGCTTGTCTGGCCCAGGGTCAGACAGTAGTGGCCACAGTTGACTTTACTGTCAATGCTTCTTGCGAAGGCGATATCTGCCTGGATGGAGCCGTTTTGGACCTTACCATGCCGTGCTGCCCCAAGTCAGCTCAAACGCAATTCGTGGATTGCGCCACAACCACCTGCATTGCGGCTGCGGTTGTTCCCGGCACTATCACGGTCCTGAACAGCTCTCCCGTGATCGATTCCTTCTTCTGCTATGATCTGCATTGGGGTGATATCTTTACCTCTCAGATCTATGCTCATGACAATGACATGGCCAATGGCTGTGAGAAGCTGGAATACTATCTGGTCTCGGGACCTGCCCTTCCGGCTGGTGTTGGCCTGTCTGTAGGCAAAACCTCTGGTATGGTGGTCTGGGCCACGACCGGTCTCGATGTCGGCGACTGGACGATCTCCGTCGAGGTTGTTGATTCCTGTGGCGCGGCGGATACCATCAGCTGCGACATCTGTATCTGGAACCTGCCGCCAGAGATCACTTGCCCGGTCGATACCTGCCCTCCGGATCCGACCTGCGCCTACACCAGCCAGATCGTATGGGGTGAGACAGCTACCGGAGCCGTTTGCGGGTTTGATCCCGACGGTGGTCCGTCACCGCTGACCTATTACATTGTCAGTTGGGATGGTCCCACACCGGTCAATATTGCCTTGGGAACCGGTGCTTTCGACTGGCCGACTGCGGAAGATAATGCTTTTATCGGTACCTTTACTCTCTGTCTGGGTGTGACCGATAATGCTCCCTATGCTTCCTGCAGTCCCTTCGCAGACACTACCTGCTGCATCGAGATCACAGTAATTCCGACCTATCGTGTCTTCATTGAGAAGACCCACTATAGCTATCAGGGTGACCATGAATACGTTTCGGTCTATCTTGATGACTATATCAATCCTGCCAATACGATGGGTGGCTTTGATTTCGTGATCGCTTACGATCGCTCAGCTCTGAACTTCCAGATAGTAACCAAGGGTTCCTTCCTGACTTACTGTGGCTGGGAGTACTTCACTTTCCGGAGCTGGTTCTGGCCGTCATACGAACCCCATTTCTTCTGGGGTGGTATCGTAAAGGTGGTCGCGATGGCCGAAATCAACAATGGTGCCAATCATCCCAGTTGTTACACACCCGGTCCGACTGAACTGTTCGTGATCGACTTCCTGGTCACTGACAATCGCCTGTTCGAGTGTATGTATGTACCGATCAGGTTCTTCTGGACTGACTGCGGTGACAACACCATCTCCTCCGAGACTGGTGATAGCCTGTTCATCTCCCGCTATGTCTGGGATGGCAACTTTGATGATTCACTGCCTCCGTACCGGATTGATGATCCGACGGCAGATTTCCCGACCTATTTCGGTGCCAATAACACCTGTGATATGCTTGTCGACGACTGCAAGCCTGACTTGCTGCGGATAATCGACTTCTACAACGGTGGTGTTGACATCATTTGTGCCGATTCCATCGACGCCCGCGGCGATATCAACCTCAACGCTCTGGCGTATGAGATCGCCGACGCGGTGGTCTTCACCAACTACTTCATTTATGGTTTCAGCGCTTTCCACGTGAACGTTGACGGCCAGATTGCCGCCTCCGACTGTAATGCCGACGGTTTGACGCTTACGGTTGGTGACTTGGTATACCTGATCCGTGTCGTAGTGGGCGACGCTATTCCGTATCCGAAGCTGGCTCCGGTGGAAGCCACCTACGTGGTCAATCAGGGAGTGATCTCGGTTGACAAGAAGATGGGCGCGGTTCTGGTCGTGGTCGAAGGCAACGTCATTCCTGAGTTGCTGGCTGACCAGATGGAACTCAAGGTTGCTTACAATGCTGAAGAGAACGTAACCCGCGCATTGGTTTACTCGCTGGAAGGCAACGGCTTCTCCGGTCAGTTCATCAATGCCGGCGGCAATATCGTCAGCATTGAGTTCGGCAGCTACGAGGGCTCCGTCGTCAAGGCGGCCGAGGTCCCGGCTGAGTTCGCTCTGCACCAGAACTATCCGAACCCGTTCAACCCGACTACCGCTATCAGCTTCTCGCTGCCGAGTGCCAGCGATTACACGCTGACCATTTACAATGTTAATGGTCAGGAAGTGTCTCGCATGACCGGTACGCATGAAGCCGGTGTGGTCGAGCTTGAGTGGGATGCCAATGAACTTGCCAGTGGCGTCTACTTCTATAAGTTGAACGCCGGCAACTTCACGGCCACCAAGAAGATGGTCCTGCTGAAGTAAAACTACTTTAGCTTACCATATATCTTGTATACGCTCCGCGGTTTATGCCGCGGAGCGTTTTTTTTCGCAGCCGCAGGGTTCTTGTACATATCGAGGTTGTCTAAGAGTACGTTTATTAAGACAGCGAATGTCGTCACCCTGAGCGGAGTCGAAGGGTAACGACGATGCCCCAGGGACTTGGTCATGCTTCGACTCCGCTCAGCATGACCACTCTGGCGTCCGGAACGGCACTTATGGACCTTTTGGGACAACTTCTACATATCGTGTGAAGGTCTCCATCTATCGTCGATTGTGGTTGGGGTTGTAAGGTAGCCTGCGGCTAACCGATCTGGTGGAGCACTCTGGAGATGTTATCGATTTCAAACGGTTTCTGCAGGAAACCGTCGGCCTGGGCGGGTCGGGATCGTCGGCTGACTTCTTCGGCGGAGAAAAAGGCCGTCATGAGAATCACCGGCAGGTCGGGCCGTTTTTCCTTCAGTTTTTTCAGAAGCGTGATACCGTCCATGCCGGGCATCCTGATATCGGTGATAACGGCATCGACGTCGCCATTCTCCATTTCTCTTAATGCTTCCTTACCACCTGCCACGGCGCAGGGGATGTAACCATCCAGACGCAGAGCCTGGGTCATCATCTCCCGAAATAAGTCATCGTCATCGACTATCAGTACGCGCTTGACGGAACTGGTGTCGGGCTGGGTTCGAAGACGAAGCGTGTCTTCGATCAATTCTTCTATGTGGTTGATTCTAAATGGCTTGGCTAAAAATCCATCCGGCGAGGCGCGACCGATAATTTCCGGTGAGACGACACCGGTGATAAACAGCACCGGCAGGTCAGGGTAGAGCCGCCGTGTCTTTCGCAGCAGTGCCAGGCCGTCGATTCCGGGCATCTTGATGTCGGAAATCATCAGGTCGAATTTCTCATCTCTGAGTGATTGCAGGGCTTCAATGCCGTCGCTGACGCCAGCAGTCTCGTAGCCGATTGTCTGAAGTGTATCGACCAGAAGATCACGCAGCAGAGCGTCGTCGTCGACCACAAGGATTTTCGCCTGTAATTCTTTCACCGTCTACGACCTGATTATGGCCAGGATTTTCTCCGTCAAGACATTGAGGCTGTTCTGGCCGGTGGCTTCCACGTTCAAACGCAGTAACGGCTCGGTGTTTGAGGGACGCAAGTTGAACCAGAAATCCTTGCCGGTGATTGTCAGACCGTCCAGCGTATCCTGCTCGGCATCGTCAAACGCCTCACTGACCTGTTTGATCTTGTCGGGAATCGAACCTACCCGACTGTTGATTTCACCTGAGCGAACGTATGGGTCGATCTCGTCGATCATCTCTTCCAGGGGCCTGTTCTGCATCGACAGCAACTCCAGGCAGACCAGAAAGGCGATCAGACCGGAATCGGCAAACCAATTGTCGCGGAAATAGAAATGGCCGGAATGCTCACCGCCGAAGATGGCGTTATGCTTTTTCATCAGCGGCTTGATCAAAGCATGGCCGACACGGGTGCGGATCGCCCGGCCACCCATTCGCTCGATCAACTCTGGTACGGCGCGTGAGCATATAAGATTGTAGAGGATCGTCTCGCCCGGATTTCTCAACAGCAATGACCGGGCTACCAGCGCCGTCACCATATCACCACCAACCTGTGCGCCGTGTCGATCGACCAGGAACATACGGTCGGCATCACCGTCGAAGGCGACACCGAAATCGGCCCTGGTTTCAGCGATCTTTTTAACCAGGTCCACCAGGTTCTCAGGTTCGATGGGGGAGGCGGGATGGTTGGGGAAACTCCCGTCTAATTCGAAGTAGAGTCTGACAACGTCGATCGGCAACCTGTCCAGAACCGGTGGTAATGTTGTTCCGGCCATACCGTTACCGGCGTCGATGACGATCTTAAACGGTTTAATCAGAGATCGGTCGACAAACGAGAGGCAGTGATCGGTGTAGTTCTGCAAAATGTCACGGCGGACAATCATACCTCGCGACGAAGATTTGGTGATGGCAGTGCCGTTTTCGATGGACTGCTGCACCTGCGCCAGACCCTCCTGTCCGGACAGCGGCTCGGCGTTCTTGCGGCAGACCTTGAAGCCATTGTATTGCTTGGGATTATGGCTGGCGGTGATCATCACGCCACCGTCGTAGTCGAACTTACCAACGGCAAAATACAGCCCGTCGGTTGAGATCAGACCCAGGTCGACGACATCCACGCCGTTATCATTGATGCCGCGAGCCAGGCCGTCAAAAAGCTCATCCGATGACAAGCGCATGTCCCGTCCAACGGCGATTGATTTAGGTTTCATGAAACCGACCAGGGCATACCCGATCTGATATGCAATCTCAGCATTTATCTGGTCGGGGACCGTGCCGCGAATGTCATAGGCCTTGAATATCGATGTGTCTATCGGCATACCTCTCCCAATACCTCCCATAAACCTGATCGGCACACCCTCGGTCAACTAAAATGATGTACTGACGTAGCCTTGCCGGGGATTGTCTCATAAGCAATTTTCTTAAGACAGTGAAAGTCGTCACCCTGAGCGGAGTCGAAGAGTAACGACGATGTCCCAAGAGCTTAGCCATGGTTCGACTCCGCTCACCATGACTACCTTGGCGTAACGAACAGCACTTATGGACATTTTGGGACAACCCCAGCCGGGGGGGCGCCTATGACGTTGCGTCAGGATCGACCACGATAACGGCCGCTCCCGTGAAACGACCGGCCTTCAGGTCATCAAGGGCATCGTTGGCTTTTTCAAGGGGGTACGGGTGCACTTCGGTGCGAACCGGCACTTTCTGCGCCAGAGTCAGGAACTGCTCGCCATCCTGCCGGGTGAGATTGGCTACCGAGAGGATCGTTCGTTCCCCCCAGAGGATCGAGTACGGGAATGAGGGGATGTCACTCATATATATGCCGGCGCAAACAACGGTGCCGCCACGGGCCGTAGCCCGCAGCGCAGCCGGTACCAGGCTGCCGACCGGCGCAAAAATTATGGCGGCATCAAGCGGTTCCGGTGGTGTTTGCTCGGAGTCACCCGTCCAGACAGCCCCCAGTTTCCGGGCGAAAGCTTGTCCGTCGGTATCACCTCGGCGGGTGAACGCATATACCTCTCGACCCTGGTACCGGGCTACCTGGGTCAGGATGTGAGCCGCCGCGCCGAAACCATAGAATCCTAACCGTCGGGCATCACCGGTCATATTCAAAGCCCGGTAGCCGATCAGTCCGGCGCAGAGCAACGGCGCCGCCTGCAAATCGGAATAACCTGCTGGAATCGGAAAACAGAACCGTTCATCGGCCACGCAGTACCGGGCGAAGCCGCCATCGATCTGGTAACCGGTGTAGCGTGCTTCACCACAAAGATTCTCGCGCCCGGAGTTGCAATAGTCACACCGGTCGCAGCATCCTCCCAGCCAGGGCACGCCCACCCGAGCGCCCGGGGCAAAGCGCCCGTTACCCTCGCCGACAGCTTCCACAACGCCTACAATCTGGTGCCCCGGCACCAGCGGCAGCTTCGGTTCAGTCAATTCGCCGTCAACGACGTGCAAATCGGTACGACAGACGCCGCAGGTTCGGACACGAAGCAGCACCTGGCCCGGACCCGGTGACGGCACCGGAAGTTCAACCAACTTGAGCGGTTGCCCGGGCTTCTCCAGAATCATTGCCTGCACTGTCGATCCTCCATGGTCTCAACAGGTCATTCTATCAGGTTGTTTGAGGTGAATCAACCTGAAAAAAACCACCGGCAGGATTCTCGCTGGCCGTTGTCCGCCAGATCACCTCGGAACAGTTGTCTTTTAAGCCGGTGGATGGTATCTTGGGGCAATGCTGGATGAAATTGTCGCTGCCGTTCGCAACTGCCGCACCTGTGCGGTCCTGACCGGAGCCGGGATTTCCGCGGAGTCGGGAGTGCCCACTTTCCGCGGGGATGAAGGTCTGTGGAAAAAGTTTCGGGCAGAGGAACTGGCTACTATGTCGGCGTTTATCAGTAACCCCGAAATCGTCTGGGAATGGTACAACTGGCGGCGACAGATCATCTCCGAGGTCAAACCCAACCCGGGGCACTATGCCCTGTGTGACCTTGAAAAGCGATTCGAGAGCTTTTCGCTGATAACCCAGAATATTGACGGGTTGCACCAGGCGGCCGGTTCCGAGGACGTTATCGAACTGCACGGCAATATCTATCGCAACAAGTGCGTGGACTGCGACCGCCAGTGTGACACCGAAACCGAGATCGACCCGGACAATATCCCGTCCTGCTCCGAGTGTGGAGGCGGAATACGGCCGGATGTCGTCTGGTTCGGGGAAATGCTCGATGGTCGTATTATCAGCCGCGCCTTTGAGGAAGCTAATCGGGCTCAGTTATTTTTCTCTATCGGGACATCGGCGGTGGTGCACCCGGCTGCCAGCCTGCCGATTGCGGCCAAACAGAGTGGCGCCACTCTGTTTGAGATCAATCCGGAGGCAACGCCCCTGACGGAAATCGCCGACCATTACGTGGCGGCTCGATCCGGTGAATTCCTGCCCCAACTGGTCGCCCGGCTCAACGAGGTGGCGTCCCCCGACTGAAATGGTGCGACCCTGATCGGGATAGGTGGTATAAGAAGTGACCGGGGACGTGCCCCGGATAGACCAAGATGACAAGACCCATTAGACAAACAGCCCGGCACCTGTTGCTGCTGGTATTTGCGGCCGGTCTGGCGGCCGGTTGCGTTTACTATAATACCTTCTTTCATGCCCGCGAAGCGTTTAACTCTGCCGAGAAAGCTCGCAAACGGAGTACCTTCGGTCGCCCGATGATCAAGACCGCTGACTACAAGAAAGCTATCGAAAAGTCGCTTAAGGTCGTTGAGAATCATCCCAAGTCGAAGTGGTACGACGACGCCGTCTATGTGCTGGCGATATCTTATTATTATACCAAGCAGTACCGCAACTCCGAACGACGCTGCCGCGAGTTGCTGGTCAATTTTGCCGAATCCAAATACGCTCAGGACGCCAGGTTGTACCTGGCCAAAGCCAAGCTGGCGCAAAATGAAGTTGATGCCGCTATGGAGATGTTTACCGAGCTGTTTGATGGTGATGCCGACCGGAGCTTCAAGGCGGAGGCAGCCATGGCGCTGGGTACCTACCACTTCGATGATCGCCGCCATGCCGAGGCTCAAGACTACTTTATGGCTATACGTGATTCCCTGGGCAACGACCAGGAGAAAAAGGTCGCGCAGACCTACATTGCCGACGGTCACTTCCAGATGTTTCAGTTCAAGGATGCCCTGGGTGCCTACCTGCAATTGTTAGGCATGGATCCCGACCGAAATGAGAAATACCATTCCTTGTTCCGAGCCTCCCAGTGTTCGTATATGACCCAGCAGATTAACGACGGGCAGGACTACCTGCAGACACTGGCACAAGATGAGACCTACTTCGATTCGCTGGGGGTTCTGAAACTGAAGCTGGCTGAAGGGTACGAACTCAAGGATGATATTGATCGGGCTGAAGTCATTTATCAGCAGGTGGTCAACGAGGAGAAAAATCACAAAGTTGCAGCGCAGGCCAGCTACACGCTGGGGCTGATTTATCAGTATGACTACGACGACCTGGCGCAGGCCAAAGACTACTACGATAAAACGGTCGAGTTGGATCGCAACTCGGATAATGGCCGGGAAGCTCTGCAGCGATCTTCCGACATCGGCAAACGGGAAACCTTCGGGCGCACACTGGAAATCGACTCCACTACCACCCAGGATGCCGTCGACAACGCCGGTTATACGCAGTATCAACTGGCCGAATTGTACTGGTTCAAACTAAACAAGCCCGATACCGCTATCCTGGAGATGCAGTACCTGGTGGATTCTTTTCCCACCGCCTACGATGCTCCCAAGGGGATGATCAGCCTGTCACAGATGATACGGGAACATGAAGGTGACACGGCCCGGGCTGACTCCATTCTCCGTTCAGTGCAGCAGAAATACCCGAGGTCGGATTATGTCGTGGAAGCGCTTGAGTTGCTGGGGCTGATCGGTACTGCCACTGACACCGGTTACGCCGGAACCTACCTCAAAAAGGCCGAGCAGTTTCTTATCGATGAAGATAACGTTGATTCCGCGAGGACTTACTACTCCTACGTGGTTGACAATTTCACTGAATCCGAATACTACCTGCAGGCGCGCTTTGCTCTCATCTGGCTGACGGAAACGTATGACAGCCCGGGCGATTCGTCGCTCATTTTTGCCTACCAGGACTTTGCCGATTCGTTTCCCGGTACTTCCTGGGCAAGGGAGGCGCTGATGCGTACAGCCGGCTCTCCGGCGCGGAAACGGGTTATTGAACGACAGGCCGATTCTATTCAGGCCGAGACCGGTTCCGAAACCGAGGATACTACCGCCTCCGACACGGGCTATGTGGATCCCCAAATAGCACGTTATACGGCCCCTGACGGCAGCCGCGTTATAAACATGCCGGATCAAATGAGGCCCCTGGAGGTTCTCGAGCCGTTTGAATACCCTACCGAGGCTTATGCCTCCAAGTTCGAAGGAATTCTGTATTTCCAGATCCGTCTTGATTTTACCGGGGAAGTGACGGAGTATGTTTTCAATACCCGCTCCGGGATCGTAGAGATTGACCGGCTGGTCGAGTTGGAAGTTGCCTCGACCATTTTCGACGTGTCCCGGTTGCGGCTGGAAGACCAGGGGCTGTGGTTTTTGTACAAATTTGAAGTGAAATTACCGGGGCATTTGCGATGACCAGACCGGGCTGCGAAGATACCGTGGTCATCGCCAACCAAAATCTCAGGCATGGCTACCATGCCCTCACCCTGGGTCCCTTTGGCCGGGCAGTCAGTTGCCGACCGGGTCAGTTTGTGCATGTGCGTATCCCCACGGCCGAGGTCTTTTTCCGGCGTGCATTCTCGGTGGCAGGAATCACCGCTGCCGGTGGAATTGAGATCATCCTGAAAGTAGTGGGACGTGGCACGCGAGTCCTGGCCGGACTGCACCGGGGAGCGGTGGTGAATCTCCTGGGTCCTTTAGGAAGGCCTTTTCGACTGCCTCTCAAGAACGAAACCACACTGATGGTGGCGGGCGGTGTTGGTTTTCCACCGCTTTTGTTCCTGGCCGCTGAGATGATCAGTCGCGGCTGCAATCCCAGACAAATCGTCTTTTTCTACGGTGGTCGATCAGCGATTGACGTCATCGGACGGTCCCGGCTCAAACGGCTCGGAGTCGTCTTTCGGCCGGTGACCGAGGACGGCTCCCTGGGAGAAACGGGTCTGGTGACGGAGCC
>SDBU01002523.1_pt1 | contig 24226 bp, 19 predicted proteins | sample 2277071 | NCBI WGS metagenome assembly SDBU01 (sample SAMN10397929, study PRJNA504765) | marine sediment metagenome | isolation source: marine sediment core GS08_GC12, 126 cmbsf | place: Arctic Ocean: Gakkel Ridge, Loki's castle | collected 2008
GACCGCTCCGATTGCTACCGGCTGGAGCGACCAGTTGCCGGGTGGGAATCTCACCCACTGAAGATCCACGCCTTTGCACGGCGCACTGAATAATCCGGGTTAGGGTCCTTCCCCCACCCTTTACTCCGCGAAGGATGGGGCACCCGCGGGACGCCTCTGCACGTCCTCGCCGCTTCGGGGCTGCACAAACTCGCGGTCTTAGGGTATAACAACCGTCGATCGAGGGTGGGCCTTGCGGGTCGGGTGGCCGGGTGGGCCGGCTGACTGGATGGGCGGGAGATTGTGAAATGTCCACTGGGGCGGTTGAAGTTGTCACGCGAACGCAGTTTTCGGAGCATGCGGTTCGGCGGGGGAAGGTTCGGGATATCTACGACCTGGGCGACGAGATTCTGCTGGTGGCTACCGATCGCATCAGCGCCTACGACGTCGTTTTGCCCACTGCCATCCCGCGTAAAGGGGCCATGCTCACCCGCATCTCGCGGTTCTGGTTCGAGTTTTTCGAAGGCGCGATTCCGCATCATCTGATCGAAGTGATCGAGGACCGGGCCCCCGCGGGCTTCGAGGACCACCTGGGGCAGCTTCGCGGGCGGACCATGCGCTGCGTCAAGACCGAGGTGGTGCCCATCGAGTGCGTGGTTCGCGGATACCTGGCCGGCTCGGGGTGGAAGGACTATCAGAAAACCGGAGCCGTCTGTGGGATCAAGCTGCCTGCCGGTTTGAAGCAATGCGACCAGCTTCCCGAACCGATCTTCACCCCGGCCACCAAGGCTGACCAAGGCCACGACGAGAACATCTCCTTCGAGCAGGCGTGCGCGGTGGCCGGCGAGGCGTGCATGATCCTTCTGCGAAAGCGGAGCATCGAGCTGTACAACCGGGCTGCCACGTACGCCCGCAAGCGGGGCATCATCATCGCCGACACCAAGTTCGAGTGGGGTCAAAAGGACGGCGAGTACCTCTTAATCGACGAGGTGCTGACCTCGGACTCCTCGCGGTTCTGGCCTGCTGACCAATATGAGCCGGGCCGCGACCAGGAGAGCTTCGACAAGCAGTACGTCCGCAACTACCTCACCACCCTGGTCGAGAAGGGCCAGTGGAACAAGACCCCCCCGGGCCCCGACCTGCCCCCCGAGATCGTCGCCAACACCGTAGCCAAATACCGCGAAGCCGTCGACCGCCTGACCGGGTAGCCAAGAGGTGCGTCCGGGACGCACCCTCTGTGGCTGAGGTGATGGCATGGATTTCTTCAGTACTACCACGGAGATGGGTCTCGAACTGACTCTTCCCAGGAGCCATCGACAGAAGCGAATCCACTTGAGTCCCCTCATCCCAGCACTCAGTCCCTTCACAAAAGCTGAAGGCCCCACATCCCCCGGTTGCCGGGATCAGGCACGATGCTTCAGTGCACTGGGCTTCAACGCCCGGGAGTCACATGCAGCTATCGGACGCGGATCGTTAACGACTCAAAGTAAACGGGTACTATCAGCGTGTTGTCCTCATCCGCAAGGAGACAGAAATCAGGGATGCCGTCGTCGTCGAGGTCCCTATCGTCGAGCGACACGGTGAATACCCCTTCAGCGTCAACCGATACTTCCAGGATGAGCGTACCGAGGTAGTACTTGCTGCCATCCTGGTTGCAGATTGGTCCCTGATCGGAGACCATCGTTGCCCCAACGTGCCTGTGGTCACACATGATCGAGTTTGTGACGGCAACGGTCCGGGCGACGCTGCCGAATACCCAGTCGATGCTGGGCGATGAGCAAAGACCGCTACCTTCCGGCGGATCAAGACAGTCAACGGGAACACTGCAACCACCGTTCGACCAGGGCCCAAGGTCCGACCCGCCGGGATCGGAGTCCTCGGAGCACCGCGCATGATCGATGTACACATTCTCATCGTTTGGGTCACCATCGGGCCCCCCGGCTGTGCATTTGCCGTATCGATCGGTAGTCTCAGAGAACGCTTGGGGGTAGATATCCCCTGCATCGCCGCTCGTGTAACTGCCGAAGTCGACCTGGGATTGATAACCCCGCAGACGCTGGCCGGCCGGGGACCAGTCTCGGACGAAGATCTCCACCGTGATGATATCGCCGGGCCGAGTGGCGACGCTGCTGGTAGGCCTGAAGCCCACGTCAACACCGTTGATTTCCACGGCTTCCACGGAAAACGTTGGATTCGCGATGTGGGCCATCACTACCCTGTCGTCGGGGTCGCCGTCCCTGTCGCCGCCCCAACTTTCAATTACGGGATCCGCCTCCTCATCGAGCTCATCACCCGAGGGGTGGACAGCGAACTCGGGCAGGGGGTCATCTCCACGCGGCGGACACGGACGCGGCACGGGGCCGCACTCCCACGGGTATTTGCAGGACTCTCCCGGCGGGCATGTCCCGCCGCAAAGCCAGTACCCGCACGCCACGCATTCGCTTTTGAATCCATAAAAAGTCCCACACCGTTCATCACAATCGCCTATGCTGATCACCTCGCAACTGCCGTCTGGCAAGCAACACGCTCCGCCGGGGGCGCCTCTCGTGACCGATGCTCCGATCCCCACCGACAGCACGAAAACAACTAGGCTTACAGGAAACTTCATCGTAGACCTCCCTTTGTTAACGGTTCAGTTCCTGGACGTAATCTGCGTTTCCATCCGCGTTCACCTTGGGGCCAGCTACCGCAGGGAATGTCCCTCGCAGCGCGGTGCTCTCACTTTCCCTGCAACCGCCTGCGATCCTCGGGCAATCCCGTGCTCGCCCGCCACTTGCTAGCTCTGACTTCTCCCGGCCGTAGAAACGCAGAGATGCCAGAGCCCTTAGAGTCATCATTTTCGCGAACACCCCGAAGCCAACTTGCCGACAGAATTCCTTTTCTTCGGGCATTCGCCACAAGTCTGTTTTGTAGATTATACCCGCTCGCCAACGCGTCAGCTTTCTGCGCCACGGAATGCGTTACTAGTGGTGACCTCCTCCGCCGCTTCAAGAGCCCGTGAGCTGGCGTGTTCAAATGCCGAGGGTGTTCAGTGGTGACCTGGGAAAGCTCTTGGATGCCCACACGCATTTCCCCCTGTTCCAGCGTCGAGGCCCCCGCGCGGTGCAGGAATCGGTCGTCTGCAATGCGGGGGAGGTGCCCCGCTGGTCCCAACGCGGACCGTGAGTGTCGACGGGTGGCGGATGATCCGGAGAGGGATTGCGGAAGCTGCCCTCCCCACAGGTGATTCGGGCTTGACAGGGCACCGGCGAGCCGGTATTGGCAGACCCCGGCGGCGCGGGTAAGAGCGCGGACGCGGGTAGGAGTTACGTCGTAAGTGGGGCACGAGCACGAACGCATCTGTCAGTTGCAGATCCGCGTCCTCGGGATGCTTGCAAAGCACGCGAGGGGCCGGGAGACGTTGCGCTACCCGGCGGAGATCGTCCGCTGGCTTAGGGAACAAGGAGACGAGACGGCGAGCATCGGGCCCGTCTGTCAGGTTCTCCAGAAGTTCGTGGACCGCGGGTGGCTTACGAATCGCGAGGAGACTCCGGGGAGCGACATGAAGTTCTATACGCTGACCCCGTTGGGAGAGAGGGTGTTCTGCACACGCTCTGTCGAGGGGCAGCGACAGATCGGCTGGATGGTGAGAAGCATCGTGGAAGGTTTGGTGGGCATTACGGGGAGTGAGTAATGACCGATAAACTCGTAGCAATGGGTGTTTGTGGCTCCGTATTGGAGCAGCCGGCAACGCTGGTCGATGAGGGAATTATGGAGTTCCGTCACCTGGTTGCTCGGCTCTGGCTCGATTCAGACGAGCTATCTATGGAGGCTCTCAAAAGGGAGGCCGAGCCTGTTCCCGTCGAGATCCGAAGCGAGTTCGTAGCCAATCTGATGGACCTTGTCCACGGCCTCGAGCGTACGCACACCACGCGGGGCGAGATAGCCAGGCGAATCGCCGATGAGATTGCCACCGCGTGTGGTGGGGGCGAACGAGCCGGCGAGCTATACCTCGATTTGGGCATCGACCTCGAAGGTTGAGGACCTGCCGCAACTCACCTCTGTGAATACGCCCGCGCGACTGAAGCATCCATACATCGCCGCGATCTACGAGCCCGGTGAAGAAAAGGTGTCAGGAAGAATGTCTTGACACCATTAGCCGCTTCGGTAAGCGCTTTGGCACCTTTGGGCCCTCTACCAGCCGGCGCAAAAATCATCCTGACACATTTTCCTACGCCGTCGTTTACTATCTCACCCGAGGCATGTCGCCGCGGTCCAGGCGGGCGAAGTAGCTCTTGGCGGCCCGCAGGACCACCGGGGAGAGAATCAGCACCGCGGGCAGGTTGCATAGCACCATCAGGCCCGTGGTGGCGTCGGAGAAGTCGTACACCGTCTGGAACTTCTGCAAGGACATGCCCAAGAACACGAAGATGACGAACATGAATTTGTAGGGCAAAACGGCGGCTGGGCCCAACAGATACTCCGCCCCCTTCTCACCGTAGTAGCTCCAACTGATCATGGTGCTGAAGGCAAAGAGGCACACAGCCAGGGTGACCATGTACCCGCCGAAGCCCGGCATGGTCTGGTCGAACGCGAATGCGGTCATCGCGGCCCCCGCGATGTCGAGGTGCACGGGCTGACCGACGAGCAGCTTGTCACGGTCCGCCGGCTCCAGCGCGGAGATGTCCAGGGTGATAGCTTTGATGTCCGCCCATTTCTCGCCGCTGCCGCCGGCCTCCTCGACGTTGATGATCGGGGCGGACACGGTCTCGTGCTTCTCGCCGACGCCGCGAACCACGTGAACAGCCAGCTTCCCTTTCTCCTGCGTCTTGAAGGTCCGTCCGTGGACGTGTGCGAGATACTGGGCCTCCATTTTCTCGGGGACCACACCGTCGCATCGGACAACCAGGCGGGTGTCGTCGACGGAGCTGACCGTGCCGACCGCGGGCCGCTCCCACACGTCGGTCATGAGAAGGACCAGGGCACTTAGTGTGCAAATGATGACCGTGTCCACGAAAGGCCCGATCCCGGCGACGACGCCCTCGCGAATCGGCTCTTCGGTTTTGGCGGCGGCATGGGCCATGGCCGCCGATCCTTCCCCCGCCTCGTTCGAGAAGCAGGCCCGCACCAGGCCCCATCGAAAGGCAATCCACACCGAGACGCCGGCGCACGCCCCCGTCTCAGCCATCGGCGTAAATGCGTGCTTGATGATCAACGACAGGCACCTGGGGACGTCGGCTGCGTGCACCGCGACCACGTAGATCGCCGCAAGCACGTACATGACGCACATGAAGGGCACGAGCTTGGAGGCCACGTTCCCGATCCGCTTAATGCCCCCGATGATCACCAGGGCCACCAGCGTGGACATGACGACCGCGGACAGCAACTCGTTGACCCCCACGTACTTGTTGAGCATGTCCTTGACGTTCCAGCCTTGGAACATGTTGCCACCCCCGAAGGAGTTGAGCATGGTCGAGACCGCGAACAGGATTGCGAGGATCTTGAACATGACCCAGAGCGGATTGCCGCGGGATCGAAGCGGGTCTACCAGAGCCTTCTGGATGTACCACATAGGCCCGCCACGCACCTCGCCGCGCGCTGGCGAGCCGAGGGCTTTGGCCCTCGCGGATTCCGCGCAGGCTGAATCCTGCGGCTCAGGCGCGGGGGCGCTGGGGTCGGGTACGTCGCGCACGTCCCGAAACATCACCGCCAACGTGCACTCCATGAACTTCAGGGCCATCCCGAAGACCCCGATGACCCACATCCAGAAGACCGCCCCCGGTCCCCCCAGGGCCACCGCGACGGCCACGCCGGCGATGTTGCCCAGCCCGACGGTCGCGGAAAGGGCGGCGCAAAGGGCCTGGAAGTGGTTGATGTGCCCGGTGTCCCCCGGTTTGTCGTAGTGGCCGCGGATGCAGGCGTAGCCATGAGTGAGGATTCGCCACTGTATGAACTTGGTGACCACCGAGAAGATCAGGCCGCATCCCAGCAGCAGAAAGAACAGGTAGACGGACCACACCCATTCATTGGCGAATGAGTCCGCGAACGTGCCGAGATCCATTGCGACAAATGTTTGGCTCATCATGGCCGGCAAGATAGCGGGGGTTCGCTCTCCAGGCAACCGTTGCGGTGATCGGGCCTCATGGTGTAGAATACTCCGTTAACCGTGATTCGAGGGGTTGGGCGGAGAGTGAGATGTGTGCCGCTGCTCTTGAGCAGTGCGGACCCACAGGTGAGAGGGCTCAGGAACCCCAGACACCACTGCTCAAGAGCAGTGGCACACCGCCGTATGGGCTAACGCCGGTTCTTCTGTGGTCAAAAGGATGATCGCCTATGAGCACGACGCCCGAACCGGACCTCGCAAAGCAGACCAAGGAGCACTGGGGCTCAAAGCTGGGGGTGGTTCTGGCGGTGGCCGGCTCCGCCGTCGGGCTGGGCAACTTCCTGCGCTTCCCGAGCGTGGCGGCGGCCAACGGCGGGGGCGTCTTCATGGTGCCCTACCTGCTCAGCTTCCTCCTTTTGGGTATTCCTATCTGCTGGTGCGAATGGACCATGGGGCGGTTGGGAGCGCGCTACGGGCAGAACAACGGCCCGGGCATCATGTTCGCCCTGTGGCGGCGGGCCCCCGCTAAGCTCGTCGGGGCAATCACCCTGATGGTCCCGCTCGGCGTGTATATGTACTACGTGGTCGTCGAGGCTTGGTGTCTTGACTACTGCTATGCATTCTTCTCCGGGGAAATCGCCCGAGAGTTCGCCGGCCTCGGGGCAGCCGGTGAAGCCGCGGGCGCCGTCGTGGCGGCCTCCGGCAACTACTTCGAGTCCACCGTGGGGATGAACACCAACGGAGCCTTGCTGGACACCCGCATGCTCTGGATGGTCTTGATATGCTTCGCGGTCAACTTCGTCATCATTTATCGAGGGGTCACCAAGGGAATAGAAACGTTCTGCAAGATAGCGATGCCTCTGCTTATCGCTTGCGCCCTGATCATTCTGGTCCGAGCTTTGACCCTGCCAGACGTCGTCACTGTCGGCGAGGACGGCTCCCGAACGGTACGCACGGTATCGGACGGCCTGGGATTCATGTGGAACCCACAGTGGGAGAAGCTCTGGGATCCCAAGGTCTGGCTGGCGGCTTCCGGCCAGATATTCTTCTCGCTAAGTGTCGGGTTCGGGCTGATTCTCTGCTACGCGAGCTATGTGAAGAAGGATGAGGACGTCGTGCTCTCGTCCCTCAGCGCGTCGAGCACCAATGAGTTCTGCGAGGTTATCCTCGGCGGGATGATCATCATCCCCTGCGCGTTTCTTTTTCTCGGGCCGGCTAACGCAACCGGAGGCACTTTCGGGCTCGGGTTCGTTACCATGCCGGCGATCATGCACTTCATGCCCGGCGGGCAGTTCTTCGGCGGCATGTGGTTCGGTCTGCTGTTCCTCGCCGCGGTTACCAGCTCACTTAGCATGCTTCAACCGGCTATCGCGTTCCTCGAGGACGCGTTCGGCGTGGGCCGGGCGACCAGCGTGACCATGCTGGGCGTGCTGACGCTGATAGGGGCGGCTCCGATCTTTTACTTCACCCACAACCTCACCGCCCTGGACCACACGGATTTCTGGTGCAATTTTCTGATGATCGTCGCGGCCACGGCCCAAGTGCTCATCTTCGGCTGGGTGATCGGAGCGGAGAAGGGCGTTCGAGAGGCCAACCGCGGGGCGGACTTTCCACTCCCCAGGTTCATGCCTTTCGTGATTCGGTTCGTCACCCCGACGTTTTTGATAGTCATCCTGGTGGCTTGGTTCGTAACAAACGGGCCGGACTACCTGGAAGGAATGAACGCCGAACTCAAAGGGTCCGCGGCGGCCCGGGGGGTCTATGAAGCTGCCGTCGGTGAGCACTTCGCGGACTCTCTCACCGGCGAAGCCCTAGAGGCGAAGAAGATCGAGATTCTTGGGGACTTGGGCGTTCCCCAGACGATGCCTGACTGGCTGATGAGTCTGGGCGCCAAGGCGGAAGAGTCGCGCGAAATAGCGGCGAAGGACGCCCGCGTGGCCCGTTACGTTTTCGTCAGCGTATTACTGTTCCTTGCGCTTTTGGTGGCAGTAAGCGACATCGCCTGCCGCAAGCGGATCGGGCGGGTGATTGCCGCTGCCCAGCTATCGGAAAGCGGGCTGGAGCTGACATGATAGTGCTGGTGCGAGAATCGCTTCTCGCACCTCTAGTTGGAGCTGACATGATGCTTGACTTATCGCTACTGGCTCAAACAACGGACAAGCCGGTCCACTTCGAGCCCGGTGGAATGATCATCATGGGTCTAAGCGTCGCGATGGTGCTGCTCCTGTGCGCCTTCTGCACGTGGCGGCTGCTGCGCGACGGGAAGCAGGAGCAATCGTAGCGGCCGCCCCCCGTGGCGGCCGTGGGAAGCCGCTTGTCGTTCCCCTATAGCTCCGCTACACGAAAACGTACCCGGTCACGGGGGAGCGACCGTTCTCTCGTTGGCTTTGCCAAGCCCCTGTCCCGTAGGGACGGGCGAATGCGGCCTCGTTTTCAACCGTCCCTACGGGACTTCGTTTCATCCAAGACCACCGCCAACCCAGCGTTAAAACGCTGGGCTATTTTCGGCCGTCCCTACGGGACTACTCGCTGGGACGGGTGAGGGCCTCAGGCCCGCACTTCGTCTTTCGCGCGGAAGCACACACCCCGTGAACGGTTAAGCGGTTGGAAACCGGTTCCACTACAGCATCTCGCGGACGGTTCTCTCCAGGAGCGCTCGCTGGCCGAATTCCATGCCCAAAGCCCGGAGCTTGGTGGTGTCGATCTGGTGTTTCGGACCCGCGCTCAGTGTTTCTATTTCGCTGCCGCTGGCGGTGATCTGCTTGGCGATCCGGGCCACGTCCTCATCGGCAATGTACATGTCGTAGCAGTTGTACGCCTGCCCGGCGATGCCCTTTGCTTCGATGAGTATCTTCACCGCCTTGGCCACGTCGGTTGCGTGCACTTCCTTGCCCCCGCGACGGCTGGCGACGGGTTCTCCCCGCGCCACGCTGCGCACGAGCGAATACCACTTGCTGTTTTGCACCGGGCGCATGAGGCCATAGATTCCAGTCGGGCGAAGCGCGCAGATGTCATAGCCCTCGCCGAGACCGTAGGCATGGATGAACTTCTCGATGGCCGCCTTATGGGCCCCGTACTGCGACATCGGCCAGAGCGGATGGGTTTCGTCCAGCTTGCGGTCGTCGAGAATCACCTCGTGTACCGAGCAGGTCGAGATGAAGATGAATCGGCTGGTACCCCCACGCCGGGCGGCTTCGATGAGCCGGATCGTCCCCAGCACATTACGCTCGATGAACGTCGCCGGATCACCCTCCCCGCCGCGAAAGCCTCCCGCGGGGTGATAGAGCGCGGAATGCACCACGGCGTCCGCATCGGCGACGAGGCTGCCCATCGACTCCTCATCGCCAAGATCCCCGGGAATCCATTCGAGCCGGTCATCCACACGGTCGAAGCCGCCTCGATCCGACTCGGGTCTACACCAGCAGCGGCAGTGATGCCCGGCCTCCACCAGATGATTGACGATGTACCGCCCCAAGAACCCCGTCGCGCCGGTGACGGCTATCAACATTGCTCGAGCTCCATTAGGGTGGGCACCACCCACCACTTGTGTTGTCTGCTCAGTCTGCCGGATTCAAGTTATCAGTTATCAGTATTGTAGGTCGGGCTCCGCTCGACTTCCTACTGACAACTGACAACTCCCGCGATAGTATGGAGCCTGGCGGCGAATCGGCAAGCGATGTGGAGATAGCGATGGTTTGTGGGCGATGCGTTCGTGCAGAATCGAGTAGGGTGGGCATCGCCCACCTTGTGAAACGGGTCTCTAACCGGTTGGAAACCGGTTTCACGAGGTGGGTAGTGCTTACCCTGCTTACTTGCCTGATGTTCGTTAGCGGATGCGGTTCGCTGGGACCGGGTGTTCCTGCCGCTGACCGCGACGGTGACGGGCTATCCGATGCACGCGAGCGGGCTCTGGGGACCGATCCCGACGATCCGGACACGGATGGCGACGGGGCCCTCGACGGCGACGAGCTTGCCGATGGGACCTCACCGCTGGCCGCCGACAGCGATCACGATGGAATCCTCGACGGGGCCGATGAGACAATCAACCCTGCTGCGCCCAGAGGAGACTCGGTCAGCTCGGGCAACGACGTGGAGCCGAACGATTCGTTTGACGAGCCCGTTCGCTTCGAGATCAGCGGCTCGGGGACCCTGACCATCGAGGGACAGATCGATCGAGCCCGGGACGTGGATGTGTTCGATATCGGCAGGTTCTCCCCCGGCGACCGCCTCACCGTTGACTTCGATCGCGTTGACGATGACTTCAGTCCCTCGGCAGCCATCTTTGACGGGGAGGAATCGTTGTTCTACTCGGCCCAGGATCTGCACGGCAGCGGCGGGCCGGATCTGAGCGGATTCATCAAGGAGACGATTCGACACCGCTCCGCCCGCTACTACTTCGCGGTGGCCCCGCGAGACGATGAGCCGACCCTGGGGTTCTACCGGTTCGACATCACAATCGAGCGAGGCCGGACCGTTCCGTCGCCGACCTCGCAGACGGTCTTCTTGGATTTCGACGGTGGATCGCCCAATCAGGCGTTGCTGGGGATCAGCGAGGTGCCCCCGTTCGATGCAGCGGAAATCATGCCAATGTACGCCGGGCAGGAGAAGGTCATCAAGCAGTCCATCATCGAGACCGTCGCCCGGAGCTTCTCCGAGTTCGATGTAGTGATAATCAGCTCGGACGACACCGCTTCGCCCCCCGGCGACAACTGCACTACGATCCTGTTCGGTTCCGATCACGACAGCGCGTTGGGCGTGTCGGTCGGCGTGGACGCGTACAACCGGGATCTCTGCGACGACGGCATCATCTTCACCGAGGCGTTCGTGCCCGACGCGTTTGGCTTCGCTCCCGAGCCGGAAGCCCTCGGCGTGGCCATCGGCAACGTTGCCGCCCACGAAGCCGGCCACCTGCTGGGACTCAACCACGTCGACGACTCCACCGCCCTGATGGACGAGGTGTCACCAGCCGTGCACCTGCTCACCGATCAGGAGTTTAAGACCGCTCCCCTCTCGGAAAGCGTATTTCCCTTCGGACAACAGGACGCCCGCACCCTTCTGGCCGAGATCGTGGGAAGACGGTAACATGGGTGATAGCAAGCCCTCAGAGAGGGGCGGGGACCCTCTGCGTTTGCGAGGAAGATGATGTCTCAGGATGCGCACGCACCGGAGCTGGACGCGGGGCTCGGGTGGCTCAACACGGACAGGCCGCTGGGCCTTTCCGATGAGCTGCGCGGGCAGGTCGTCGTCCTGGATTTTTGGACCTACTGCTGCATCAACTGCATGCACATCCTGCCCGACCTGGCTTATCTCGAGGGCAAGTATGAACGCGAGCCGGTTACGTTCATCGGCGTGCACAGTGCGAAGTTCGCCAACGAGGCCTTACGCCCCACCATCCGGGCAGCCATCCTCCGCTACGAGATCCGCCATCCGGTGGTCATCGACGACGACATGAAGATCTGGCGCAGCTACGGCGTGCGCAGTTGGCCTACCCTGGTGGTGATCGACCCGACCGGTCATGTCGTATGCGTCGCAGCCGGTGAGGGCAATCGCGCAGCGATTGACCGGGCGATCGCCCAAACCCTTGAAGCCGGCAGAGCAAACGGAACGCTCGCTGACGAACCGCTGACACTTAAGCGCGAAGCAAGCGTTCGGGCGACGTCTGGGCTGGCGTTTCCCGGGAAGGTGCTGGCCGACGCCCCACTGCCGCCACAGACCGGCGGGAAGCCGGTCCCACACGGGGAGGGCGATATAGTGGACCTGACTCGGCTGTACGTTGCGGATTCCAACCACAATCGGATAGTGATCGCCGAGCTGCGATCGCCACAGACCGGCGGGAAGGCGGTCCCACACGGGGCGGCCGCTACGGCGCGGGTTATCAAAGTGGTCGGGAGCGGTGCGATCGGAAGCGACGACGGGCCGGCTGAGCAAGCCACCTTCAACCACCCGCAAGGGCTGGCTGTAGGCCAGGGAAAACTGTACGTCGCCGATACCGAGAATCACCTCATTAGGGCGATTGACCTGGACACCTTCGCGGTGACCACCATCGTCGGAACCGGTGAGATGACTAACGACCGCACCGGGGGTTCCATGGGCACGCAGCAGGGGCTCAACTCGCCCTGGGACCTTGTCTTGGAAGGTTCAACGCTGTATGTCGCGATGGCCGGTGTGCATCAGATTTGGCGGATCGACCTGCCGGTCGGGCTCGCCCGGGCACTTGCCGGCTCGGGCCGGGAGAACATCGTCGACGGCCCCGCCGAGACCGCTGCCCTCGCTCAGCCATCCGGAATCTGTGTGGTCGGCGGAAACATCTACTTCGCCGACAGCGAGGTCAGCGCAATCCGCGGCATCGACATGTCCGCCGAGCGCGTCTTTACGGTGATCGGTGAGGGCCTCTTTTCCTTCGGCGACGTCGATGGGACCCATCCGCAGGCCAAGTTGCAGCATCCGCTCGGGGTCGACGTATGGAAAACCTCCCTGGTGGTGGCGGACACCTACAACCACAAGATCAAGCTGGTTGATCCTCAGGCCCGGTGCGTCCGTACGCTCTACGGCACGGGGGCCCCCGCAGTTTCCTCGCCGGACGGCGGACCGGCGTTCTTCGAGCCCGGGGGGCTGTCGGTAGCCGGTGATGATCTGTACGTGGCGGACACCAACAACCACCGCGTGGTGCGAATCAACCTTCTGACGGGTGACTTTTGCGAAATCGCCTTTGAGGGCTTGGAGGCTCCAGCGTGCGACGGGCCGGACGCCGGCGACGCGATCACCGGCAGGGCGAAGACGCTCGTTGCCGCTCCGCCCGTCTCGATCGCCGCCGATCGCGACATCGAGTTAATCCTCGACATCAAGCCGCCCGAGGGCACCCACCTGAGCCCCGAAGCCCCCTGGTCGATCCGCGTAACCGCCGGCGGCGAAACCATCGTCCAGCAAACCGGCCGGTCGGAAGCCTTACCGCTGCGTGTCCAGATCCCCGCGGCGTCGACAGTGACCGGCACCACGTGGGAAGTAACCGCCGCCTTCGCCTGTTGCACGTCCGATGATCGCGGGCTCTGTGTGCCCGCTCAGTTGACCTGGTCCGTGCCGGTTGAATCCGGCGGCGACGGTGTGAAGGTGACGCTACGGGCAGCGCCCGACGGTCCGCATCGTGAACAAGTCGAGTAGCCCGGATAATCAACCGCTGAGCGCGCCGAGACCGCAGAGAAAGGGCAGAGAAGAGAGTTAAAAAAGTCACGTCGGGAGCGAGGATTTACACACTGTCGAAACGTGGTGCAGCCTGTTGTCGTGCCTTAGATTGGTAGGGCAGGTCGAGGAACGAGACCTGCCGCAACCTTCACCGCGCAAGGCAGGGTTCGCTGCGCTCCACCTGCCCTGCTATGCTGAATATGTTGCACAACCGCTGCCGTGGGTGGCATGGGCAAGCGCAGCTTGCCCGTGGGGAACCTTCAACGGCTTGGGAAGCGCACGGGCAAACAAGTTTGCCCATGCCACCCGACCGCCCCGGCTATCAGTGTTTCGGCAGAAACTCGATGAGCTGGTCGATCTCGCGCTGGGTGTTGTAGATGTAGGGGCTTGCCCGGAGCCGGCCGCAGCGGACGGCGATGACTATCCGGTGTTCCGCCTCCAGGTGCCGCTGAACCTCCTCGTGGTCGTGCACGTCGGAAATAAAGGAGACGATGCCGCTGGCCTCGGACGGACTGCGCGAGCTGATGACCCGGTAACCCTTCTCGCGCAAGCCGGTTGTCAGGCGATCGGTCAGGTCGAGCAGCCGGCGGGCGATCTTGTCGATGCCGATTTCGCGGACGAGTTCAATGGCCGCCCCCAGAGCGAAGATGCCGGGCATGTTATAGCTGCCGGCCTCGTACCGCCGGGCGGTGTCGGCGAACTCGAACTGGTGCTTTCCGAACTCGAAGGGGTTCTTCATCGACAACCAGCCGATGGTGGTCGGGCGAAGAAACCCCTGCAGTTCCTTTCGCACGTAGAACAGACCGGCACCCTCGGGGGCGCAGAGCCACTTGTGCCCGTCGCCGGCCAAGAAGTCGATATTCATGGCTTTGACGTCGATAGGGAACGCCCCAAGGGACTGGATCGCGTCCGCGCAGAGGAACACGCCCTTGCTCTGGCAGAATTCGCCCAACGTGGCGAGATCCGTGCGAAACCCGCTGGCGAACTGCACCGAGGAGATCGAGACGACTCGGGTCCGGTTGTCGATGGTCTCGAGGACGCGCTCGAGCGGAATGCGCCCGTCTTCCTCGAGCACCATCCGCACGTGCACGCCCTGGGGCCTAAGGGCCTCCCAGGGGTAGACGTTCGCGGGGAACTCGGCGCTGGTGATCACCACGTTGTCCCCGCTCTGCCAGGTGAGCCCGTTGGCCACGAAGCTGATGCCCTCGCTGGTGTTCTTGGTGAAGGCGATCTCGTCGGGGTTTGCGTTGATCAGCCCGCCCACCAAAGCGCGCACGCGTTCCACCCGCTTGAAAGACCCGCTGCGCAGGTAGCTGTTCTGCTCGGCGTGCTCCAGGTACTCACGAATCGCCCCCCCGGCCCGTCGGCTGAGCGGTCCGACGGCGGCGTGGTTCTGGAAGTTGTAGTTCCGCGTAATCGGGAACACTTCTCTAAGCGTGCTAAAGTCCATGACTCACCGCAACCCTTGGGCGGAGGGCAAAGATAGTCTTTGCACGTCCGTTGTTCTCCCGTCCACCAGAGCATACGATTCAAACCCGGCGGAAGATAGGACCGGCGCTTGCGGGGGCATCCACAGATTACCGGTCCCCCCAAGGAATGTTAGCGGTCCCGGCGGCGGCTTTCTACATTGGCTGCCGGTTTACGCCTGAAGGTGAAGATGGAATCCGAATCACTCGTACAGACGCTTGTTCCCACGCTCTTTGAGGATGAGCTGCTGCTGGCGGTGTTCAAACCCGCGGGGATCGATGCTGCCGGGTTGCCCGGCCGGGAGACCACCGGGCTGGCGGAGCTGCTCGCCGAAGTGCGCGGGAAAGGCGAAGTGTTCCACGTCGCCAATCGGCTGACCCGCTACGAGTGCGGCGTGCTCCTGCTGGGGAAGAACCCGGAAATCGCCCGGCATATCCGCGCGGGTCTACGGGCCATGCGCGTATCCCAGGAGTACCTCGCGGTTGCCCGTGGTCGAATGGCCAAGCCGCGGATCAGAATCGACCCGAAGGAGGGCGCCTCGCGCGGAAAGGAACGCCGGACCCGCTCGGGCAAGTCGAAGGGCGAATCCCAAGGCAGTCGTTCACCTTCGGCGTCCTCACCCACCCAGAAGCCGCCAACCATTGTAACGCGCATGAGCGAGGGCGAGGGGCGCGTTCTTCTGCACTGTCACACCGCGGTGCCCAACACCCATAGCCTGCGGGCTCAGCTCCGTTCGGTCCGCCTGCGACTGCTCGGCGACGGCCTGGGCGGTGGGTCGGGCTCCACCCGACACGGCATCCGAATGTCGGGCGAAGCCCGACGTACCGCCTGTCTGCACCTATCGAAGGTCTCCTTCTTCCACCCCGGATTGCGACGGAAGATAACGATCAGCGCCCGCCCGCCCGCCGGGTTCTCGCGGGTGGGGGGCACGGACAAGGGCCGCCTCGGGAAAACCTCACGCAGTCCGCACCGCCGTCCACCGGCAGTCCTTGTCCGGGGCACCCTCGGGGCTGTGGAACCGGCTGGCGAGCCGGTTCACTGGTCCAACCGGTTGGAAACCGGTTCCACACTGGAGCAGGCTCTGCGGGCCGCTCTGGTTCGGCGTTTGCCGCTGATCGTCGACCCGCAGATCGACTCATACCGCCTGCTCTCCGGCGAGGTTGAGGACCTTAAGGGGCTTGTCGCCGAGAGATTCGGCCCGGTGGTGATCCTGCACGTTTCTGTGGGTCGGGCCTGGCCGGACGATCGAATGCGGTCTCGGGCTAAGCCCGACCTGCCGCTTGCGTCGCTGGAGGACGTGGGCCGGTGGTATCTCGGCATGCTCGGTGTGAAGGCAGTCTATGTGAGGCGCGTGGGTGACACGGACAAGGACCGCCTCCAGAGGCGCTCACCCGAGTCGCACCATCGTCCGCCGGCGGTCCTAAACCATGGCGCCCTCGGGGGTGTGGAAGCGGCTGGCGAGCCAGTTTACTGGTCCAACCGGTTGGAAACCGGTTCCACACCGGGCGACCCGCTGGTAGGCAAGGCGGTGCCCGAGCAGATCGAGATAGTCGAACAAGGGCTCAAGCTTGCGATCAGACCTTACGACGGGCCGGCGGTGGGATTGTTTCTCGACCAGCGGGAGAACCGCAAACGAGTGCGATCATTATCCAAAGACAAGGACGTGCTCAACCTGTTCGCCTACACCTGCGGATTCTCCGTGGCCGCCGCCGCCGGCGGGGCGGGCCGCACGGTCAGCGTGGACATCTCACCCAAACATCTGGAATGGGGACGGGTTAATTTCGCCCTTAACGGGATTGCCCTGGAGAACCACCGGTTCATCCGCTCGAACGCGTCGGACTACTTCAAGAGGGCCCTGCGCCAGGGCCAATCCTTCGATCTGATCGTGCTTGATCCGCCCACCTTCTCTCACAGCCGAACCCGCACGCGGACTTCCAGACCCGGGCAGGACTTCTCGGTCGGCAGGGATTTGGCCACCGTGATCGGCGGGGCGGTTTCCCTGCTCAGACCCGGCGGGATTCTGATGGTTTCCACCAACTACCGCCGGCTTACGAAACAGGGGCTGACCGATCGCTTGCGCGCCGGCGCCGCCGGCCGGCGCCATCAAGTGATCGAGACCCCCAGGCTTCCCCTGGATTTCGCGGTCGACCCCGACCACGCCAAGACGATCTTCGCACGGTTCGCGTAACCGGCTTGGCCGGTCTCATCCCGCTTTCGGGTGTCGTCGGGTGCACCGCACGGCACCCACGGTAAGAATGAGCAGCGTCGCCGCCACCATACCCCACTCCGAGACCGCGGGAATAGCTACTCCTCTTTCGATCCGCAGGAAATAGACGTCCTGCTCGCCGTTGAACGTCGCGGCGTAGGCGACGTTGACACCCATGTTGTCCGAGATCGAGTGGTAATAATCGCCGATCTTGTCTTGCTGCGGCCAGCCCACGTGGGGGTCCCACGACGGGCTGACCGCCACGTTCGGCGACCAGGTCACGCCTGCATCTTCGGAATACGAGTAGTGGAGTTCGGAGTCGTATCCGCCCAGGTCATTGCGCGTGTCGTTCCAGACGGCGTCGATACGCCCGTTGGGGGCGACCGACATGGTGCCGAACCACTGCCATGCGCCGTTGTTCGTCGGATCGTCATTCACGCGAACAGGCGATGACCAGGTAAGGCCGCCATCTTCGCTGCGCGCGAACATGACGTCGAGCGGATCGGAACCGCCAGGATCAACCGAGGCGAGCAGATACACGTTGCCGCGGGTCGGTCCGTCGGAGTGATCGCACGCGATCCAGGCCTGCCCGAGTAACCCCCCGGGGTTGGGTCCGGCGCCGTGGCGCAGGTAGCCCCCGAGGTCCACCCCCGTCGAGAAGTCGAACGCCACGGGCAAGGCTTCGTTTTTCATGGTGGTGGATTTCACGACCACAAAACCGTCCCCGGCGATGTAGAGTTCGCCGTCGGGACCAACGTCCAGCGTCCCCCAATAGGGATTGTTCGGAATGTCGTTGCAGGGTAGGAACGTGCTGCCGTCATCGTATGATCGTGTGAAGTGGTCAGGGTAACAGATGCTATAGTAGCTTGTCCAAAACGCGTAGATGTTGTCCCGCCCGATCCCGTCTGTCCGGTCGATGGCCATCCACTGCTTGTCGCCGCCATAGGCGTAGGTCCCGCTGTCCCAGGACACGCCACCGTCGGTGGACTTGAAAACGTGGCACCAGAACTCCGAGCCCCCGTCGTATGTGAGGCTGTTGTAGAAGATGTTCCCCTGTGTGTCGGCACCCAGCACCGGATCGGAGCGGAAGACGGTCGGTTCGATGACCCCGGGAAACGTCCAGGTCTCGCCCCCGTCGTGGCTATAGGCCCATCCCGCCTGGCGGAAGTTGGATGCGACGTTGTCGAATTGTCGCCAGCCGATGACGATACGACTGGGATCCGTCGAATCGACGGCGATCGACGGCTCGTTCGCAGCGTCACCGACGATGTTGCTGCCGAGCGGACCGACGTTGACCTGAACGCTCACGTACGACCCGCGCGTCCAGCGAGTCTGGCCGCGCTGTCCCCGCGGCGGCTGGGGCGGCGGAGGCATGTACGGATCATCCGGCACCTCCCGGTGGATCGGCGGAGCCTCCGGGCCCTCGGCGCCGGGCGGACGCCGCTGCCCGGCAACAGCCGCGGCTATTCCGCATGCCAGGACGATGAGACCAACCAGGAACAACGTGCCTCGAGACATATCTTCTTCCCCCCTAAAATCGACAGACCACTCGTATGTACGCACACAGTATAGCGGGAAACCGGATGCGTTGTAAACGCCTCTTATCGACGGTTAAGGCTGCCGGATGGTCCGCGAACAAGGCCGGTAGGGTCCGTTTCTCCCGGACGGTCCTTTCTGTGGCTGGGACAATCGGCCTCCGCCGGCTTCTCGCGAGTGGGAAAGGCGGTGCCGGGCGGGGAATCGCCTCCCACGGTGGAGGCGTAGGAAAACCGGTCGGCGTCATCCCCGCCCCCGGCGGATCGAGGCTGAAGAAACTGCCGTGTTTTTTTCTTGCAACCTTGCACAGACCGTGTAAGAGTAGACAATCAAGGTCGAAAGCTGAGGCGGCGACGGCGCGGTCGTCGTCCGGCATAGCGAGCGATTGTATCTGACCGTCACCACAGAGATCCGTACGGTTGGAGAAGCTTCAAACCTGCTCATCGATGCGCGCCCAGGGAGAGTCAGCATGATCGAGAAGCGATGGGGCTTTGTTTGTGTTGCGATTCTGGTGGCCGTGGGAACGGGAAGCGTGTGGGCCCAGCAGGGCTCTTCCGATTCCACCGACAAGGCTGCCCGGCAGCAAAAGACCACGGACCGGGAAGCACCGCTCCGGGGTCCCAAGTACCTCAACCTGCGCTATGACGAGGATTTCACCTACCTCGACGGCGAGCCCGGTTCCTACCGGGAGGATTTCTTCGATCCGATCAAGAACATCCGCCTGGGCGATGATTGGCGTTTGAGCCTCGGCGGTGAGTTCCGCTATCGCATGGAGGCGGAGACCAACAAGGCATTCGGAGCCACCGAGCCCGCCCAGGACACGTTCCACCTGTTTCGCTACATGCTGCACGCCGACCTGAAGTACCGCAAGCTGTTTCGGGTCTTCGCCCAGGGCATCGCCGCATTCGATGAGGAGCGGGACTTGTTTCCTCGAGGGATCGATGAGAATCGCTGGGACGTCCACCAGTTGTTCTTCGACCTGCGCGTTCTCGGCGAGGATCTGCCGCTGACCCTGCGCGTCGGACGCCAGGAGATGCAGTACGGTGGGCAGCGTTACGTCTCCCCCCTGGACTGGGCCGGTGTGCGCCGCCGCTTCGACGGGGTCAAGCTCTTCGCCAAAGGCAAGACGTGGGACGTGGACCTGTGGTACGTAAAGCCCGTGGTCGTACAGCGCAAGCAGCGCGACCGGTACAACGAGGACCTTGACTTCTATGGGGCCTACGTGACCTACAAAGGGTTTCCGCGCCACGGGGTGGACGCTTACTTCTTCGCCGTCGACGACACCGGGGCTCGCCTGAACCCCAACGGCAGGGCCGGGGACCGGAGCATCTACACGCTCGGTTCACGGTTTTGGGGCAAGACCGCCGGGTTTGACTACGAAGCGGAATTGGCCGGCCAATGGGGCCGATGGGCCGGCGACACCGTCCAGGCCTGGAGCTGGACCCTCGACGGCGGTTACACATTCGACGACTGGGCCTGCAAACCGCGCATCGGGGCGGGGTTTGACTGGGCCAGCGGTGACGAGCATCCCGGGGACGGCAAGGTGGGCACCTTCGATCAGTTGTTCCCCTTCAGCCACTACTACCTCGGTTTCCTCGATCGCATCGCTCGGCAGAACATAACCACGCTAAACGTGAACCTTTCCGCTTGGCCGGTCCCCAAGAAGGTCAAGACGAAGCTGACCTACCACACCTTCTGGCTCAACGCCAATGAGGATGCGCTGTACATCGCACCGGGTGCCGCTATCAGGCGTGATCCGACGGGAAACAGCGGTACCGAGATCGGCCACGAGCTGGACCTGACGCTCCTGTGGAACGTGGACCGACATTCAAAAGTGCTGCTTGGATACTCCCACTTCTGGCACAGCGACGTCATCCGCCAGACCGGCGTCAGTGAGAATGCCGACCTGTTTTATGTACAATACGGTTTCAAGTTCTAGGATAAAAGAACTGGCTCGCCCTGCAGGGGCGGAGGTAATTCTGAAGGTTTGCCCCAAAACTGCGGGCCGATTCGTTTGTAGGAGAATCAAAGTATGAAGAAGGTCAAGAATTGGGTCCTGATGTTGAGCATGGCCGCGCCGGGCTTCTTTGCCTATTCCTGCTCGGGCGTGCTGGCCACGAAGATGCGCGATGCGGTCGCCGACGGTGCCGCCGATGTGGTCGAGGTCGCGACGTTTCAGTGGCTCGACAGCTTTGTCCCCGAGCCGGACGAGGCCGACGAGTAGCCCGCGCCCAACGCAGATCGGCTGACCGGTCGGCAGGCGCTCCAGCCCTGGCCCGCCGCATTATTGCGGGCGACTCCGCGACTCACCCCCAGCCGCGGGCTTTAGCCCGCGCGGACCTGCCCCCAGCCGCAGGCTTTAGCCCGCGCGAATCAGCGGAGCAGGTTGGTTTTCGCTCCCCCCAGGTCGCGGCGTCGGGTCGTGTGCGGTCGTCTGATGTGTGATGCCGCGCGCAAGGCATGTAGGTCGGGCTCTGCCCGACGTTTTGAATCCCGGCGCCGGCCAAGGCCCGACCTACCTGACTTACGCCTGTCGGAGCGCTAATCCGCGTCCATCAGGTCGCGGTACTTGGCGTACAGCCTGGGGTTACGCTTGGCCAGGTCGTCCTCGTCGCTGTATAGCTGAACGAGCTCGGAGTCGCCCTTACGAATGCGGATTTCGATGCTGCCGTCTTCGCCCAGCTCGAACTGGTGCTTCGGCTTGGACATGTGCAGCAGACCGGGCAGCGACGGGAGCCCGGGGATACCGCGCAGCACGTGGGGCGTACCCTTCCCGGTGCTCTTCCATTGCTCCATCAGCTCCTCAATCTGCTCCATGGCCGTTTCGTAGGCCTCGCCGGCTTCCTGAAGGCTGTCCTCCAGCTCCATCTTCCACTGGAATGCATGCCCCTTCAGGTCACGCAGGTCGATGTCGATGTCCTCGAGGGCCTCGATTCCCTCGATGTTCAGGTGGATCACGCTGTACCCGCTGGAGCTGTTCAGAAGCTCGTAGGCCTCTTCATCCGCCTCGAGCAGTTTCTCCTTGTCGGTGTAGGTAGCGGTGGTTTCATCGCCGTCGGCGTCGATCCGCTTGACGATGATCTGCCCGCCGTCTTCCTGCTCGACGGTGAGCACTTCGCCGTCGCGCTTTATGGTACAGCGTATTGAAGTGCTGTTGCCGTCAACGGTGATCCGGGTCGAGGAAGTCCCGCTTTTCGGGAACAACTTGCGGATGTTACAGGGCAGGTCGCCCATCCCCTCGAGATCACCGAGGCTCTCGAGGATCCATTCCCCGTCAGGACCGCGGTGAAGCATTTTACCGATAGTATGGATTTTCTCTTCCACCACGGTCTCCGGCTCCCACTCGGCCTTCCAGGTGATCGCAGCCGTCGCGGGCCGGGAGCCTAGTTCAGCCGAAACCGTGATTGTCCGCCCGCCGCGTACGACGGCCAGCTCGACCGCCTCGCCGGGATTGTGTGCCCCAATCATCTTCACCAGGCGCGAAACGCGCTGGACAACGTCCTCTCCCTCGATCACCTCCCCGTTCACCGAAAGGACGATGTCGTGCACCTGCAGGCCGGCATCCTCTGCGGGGCTACCCACGACCACGTTGAGCACCACGACCCCCTGATCCTCGACGTCGATCTGGGCAGCCAGGGTATCCGTAACGCTCCCGATCGAGACCCCCAGCCAGCCGCGGTCCGGATCGTGCTCGCTCACTGTGCGCAGTTTGATCCGCTGGATCTTCACCTCGCCCGGCGAACCTTCGTCGCCGGCCGTCGCGGTCACGAACACCTTCACACTCTCGCCGTCTTCTCCGTTGAGTTCGACGACCCCCTCGGTGTCGACCACCAATAACATCGCGCGCGCCTCACCATCCTCGGTGACGTCGGCGCCTCCCATTCTCACGTCGGCGCTTGTTACGACGATGCACTGCTTCTTGGCCCCCTCCCCCTCGCCACCGGCCATGACCAGAGAGGGCAACCAGTTCGGCAGGCCGCCTACTAACAGACTCAAAAGTAACCCCTTCATCATCGGTCTACTCCTTCTTTGCAGAAAAATGCGCACCACGCTTGCGACAATCTACAATCGACAATTCTTTATAGTTCCCCAGCCGAGCGCCTCCGGCTCGACCGCGAATAGGGTCGTTTAATCGTTCGCGTTCGATCGACCTCAATCCAGTAGATGTTCCCGTCCTCCCCGACCACGCCGAAGACGTCGCGATAAATGTCTCGCGTCACCCGGCGACGAGGGGTCGTGTCCGAAACTCGGTGCTGGGCAGCACCGTTGATACCGTTCGTGAAAGTGTGTGCGGGGGGCGTTTCCGAGAGCTTCTTCCATGATTCGTCGGTCGATTCCCGACCCGGCGGCGGAATCACCCCGGGACCGTAGACGACAGCCGCCGCAAGCGCGGCCGCCATCGCTCCGGGAAGCAGCCACCAGACCGGGTGAGACCGGCCCGCCCGGCGAGGTTCCCGGCGGCGGTCAGAGGTCGCGGGGACGACCACCGTTTCTTTCGCGGGCACAACCCGATCGAGCACTGCCGAAGAAAACTCATCGATACGCCGGTAATCCTCCAGCAGGCGATGGGCCTGGGGGTTGCGCAGGATCTCGCGGTTGAGTTCGAGTTCCTCGTCGGCGCTCAGGGCCCCATCCAGAGATCGGACGATCAGCCTCTCAATGTCCTTGTTCACCGCTGACATAGCTTCACAACACCTTGTCCTTCAGTAACTCTCTCAAAAACCGGCGAGCCCGCACCAGCCGGGTCTCCACCGAGTCGACCGCCAGGCCCAGCACGGCGGCGATCTCCTTATAGCTCCAGCCGCTTACATGCCGGAGCACGAACGGTTCGCGGTAAAGAGCGGGCAGCGCCCTGATCGCACTGAGCACCTCGGTATGCTGTTCGCCGCTCTTCGTCGCTCCGTAAGGCGACGTCGGAGCCGCCCGCTTTGGCGGATCGCTGAGCAGCCCCGCCATTCCCCGACGCCGACGGGTTGCCTCTCGCCCGGCGTCGATGGCGGCGTTGCGGGCAAGCCGGTAAAGCCAGGCTTGCCAGGCCCGCGTATCGCGAAGCTCCGATATCCGGTCCCATAATGAAATCCATACCTGCTGGGCAACGTCGTCCACTCGATCCTGGTCCCCCAGGACCCCGAAGATAACTCCCCGAACCCATCGGTCATGACGGCGCACAAGCTCCTCGAACGCGTAGCGATCGCCGCCACGCAGGGCATCAATCACCGGCTGGTCAGCCTCGAAGTTCTCTGCAGGGGCCATCGTCATGTCCATGCAGTTAGACGCCCGGCCCACGGACCTCCTGTCAATTCCGAGCGAAAAAAGAGTCTGTAAACACCACGCCCGTATGCGCAGACGCGACCGTGGGGGAACGTGCAAACCGAGACGCCACCGTCAGGAAGCGTGCCCAGCGCCCCAACAACAGGACCCACCCACCGGGCGAGCCTGTCCCAAGTTGCCTGCATTCCGCACGGCCCCCGGCGACGGCATCCGCCCCGTGGGTGGCACAGCCTACAGCGGTTTCACGCAGATCCCAACAAAAAGGCCGCCCACGAAAGGCGGCCTGGTCAGTCCACACGAATGCAGAAACGAATCAGGATATCCCTGCTTTGCCCCGACGAAGCTTGAGCCCCCCAAACTTGATCGTAATCCCTGCCAAGCTCGGGGCTCAGCCCGATGGTGCCACCCTCAGGATCCGGCTTGAAGATGCCTCTGGAGCGTGGGAACCTCTGCACGAAGACGTTGCCCTTGCCAATGAGTGGGTACACCAGCTTCAGCAGCTCGAC
>SDBU01002524.1_pt1 | contig 24198 bp, 27 predicted proteins | sample 2277071 | NCBI WGS metagenome assembly SDBU01 (sample SAMN10397929, study PRJNA504765) | marine sediment metagenome | isolation source: marine sediment core GS08_GC12, 126 cmbsf | place: Arctic Ocean: Gakkel Ridge, Loki's castle | collected 2008
GGCTTATCACTTTGGAGGTTTTGGCATCCACGAGAACGTTCTCTACTATGACCTCGTCCGCCATCTGCTCGAAGCTTGTTGGCATCGCGTCTCGCACGAGAAGAACGTCGAAGTTGAAACTGAAATCGAAAGACTTGAACGCCTCAAGGAGGATTGGCTTCACACTCCCCAGAGCGACCTCTATGACATGTCCCCTTTTGACGTCATTGAACAGGAGCGGATGCGGTTGCCCGTTACTCTGTCACTGGAACAGATGGTGTTAGACGACGACTTCGAGCTATACCAGATGTTGCATGAAGAGAATAACCCCACATTCTGGCACTTGGATGGCTCCCACATGGACTATGATTTCCCGTTTTCTTTCTACCGTACCCGCCAGGAGTGGGAAGATGAACAGCGCAGTTGGGAGGCATTCGACCGCGAGTGGGAGGAGCGGCGCGCCAACACTTCCACTGAAGAAGATGAGATAGAGTTGCTTCCTCCTATCTGGCAGGGAAGTTACACCGATTGGGACGCGATGGAGGTTCTTCCAGCAGAGGAGGCAATCGAAATCATACTGTTCGGGATAGGCGGGCATCTGGTGGAATTGGGGCTGGATTTGAAAGATGCATCGGAGGACGAACGGTTGGCGGAGTCACTACAACGTGACTTTGCCGATTTGCGACACGCGTTGCGCTCCGATACCGGAGAGCCTGTGGAAGCGTGTCTCCAGCGATTGCGTGAAGACTTGACAGCGGTCACTGTGGCGATGCCACACCTTGCGGACAAGCACGTTGTTGACCTCCACAGTCAGTTAGACCAACTGGGCAACCTGTTCGAGCAAAATAAACTATCCCGTTTAGTTGATATTTGAAGGCACGTTAAACTTAGGATTTAAAGGGCCAAAAGAATATAAATGATTGAGCATAAAGATTTAATGACGATAACAGAAGCCAGTAAATGGGCAACCAACCATTTAAAGAAAAAGGTGACGACTTCAAATATTTCCTACCTCATTCAGTATGGAAGGATTAGGAAATATGAAAGTAATGGAACTACAAAGGTCTCAAAACAGGATTTAATCACATACTATCGTTCATTTTTTGGGAAACGAGAAATCAACTGGAAAGCGCAGTTAGGAGAGGATATCAACTGGGCATTATCATTTGATTATCTGAAAGAAGCTGATACCACAAAGCATGTCCACAGATTACATCCGTATAAAGGCAAATTTATTCCCCAACTTGTTGAATATTTTTTAGATGACCATACAGATGATTTCAAAAAGGATGTGTATTTCAAACGAGGTGATATTATTCTTGATGCGTTTTGTGGAAGCGGGACAGCATTGGTGCAAGCCAACGAGCTTGGAATGCACGCTATCGGGATTGACATTTCGGCATTTAATACGCTCATCAGCAATATTAAAATAGAAAAACATAACCTTGTTGACGTCCAGAATGAAATTTATAACATCACAAATTCACTCAAACGATTTATCAGTGAATCCAATGTTGCTGAATTTGAAGCACAACTGACCGAAGAACTCAATGAATTTAATAGCGAATATTTTCCTTCACCTGACTTCAAATACAAAGTCAGGCATGGACTAATTGATGAAAAAAAGTATGGTAAAGAAAAAGAGGAAAAGTTCTTACTCAGATATTTTCAATTAGTAAACCAATATGGCATCAAGCTGAGACAGAGAAAATCAGAGAACTTCTTAGATATTTGGTATTTATCTCCGGTAAGAAAAGAGATTGATTTTGTCTTTGAGCGTGTAAAACATATCCAAAACCCTGAAGCGAAAAAGGTTATTCAGATTATTTTAAGCCGAACAATTCGTTCTTGTCGAGCAACCACCCATGCAGATTTGGCAACCTTGAAAGAACCCGTGACTGCAGTTTATTATTGTGCCAAGCACGGCAAGATGTGCAAACCTTTGTTTTCTATATTGAGTTGGTGGGAACGATATAGTCAAGATACGATTCAACGTCTTGCTCAGTTTGATAGATTACGAACAGACACGTTTCAATTCTGTCTTACTGGAGATTCTCGGACAATTGATATTATCAAAACATTAAAAGAAAAGCATCCAACTTTTGCCCAACTGGTCAGGGAACAGAAAATCAAAGGTGTTTTCTCAAGCCCTCCGTATGTTGGGTTAATTAACTACCATGAACAACATGCGTATGCCTATGATTTATTTGGATTTGAGCGAAAAGATGAACTCGAAATTGGACCGCTCTTCAAAGGTAAGGGAAAAGAAGCCCGAGATGAATACATTCAGGGAATTTCAGAGGTATTGAGAAATTGTGCGAGATTTTTAGCCAAAGATTATGATGTTTTCTTAGTGGCAAATGATAAATTCAATATGTATCCAACAATTGCAGAGCGTTCAGGAATGCGAATTGTCAATCAATATAAACGTCCGGTTCTCAACAGAACAGAAAAGGACAAAGCAGCATATTCGGAAAGTATTTTTCATCTAAAATCAAAATAACGTGCAGATAAGGCTATAAAAATGTCTTTATCAAAGAAACACATAACATCAGTTGAAGCAACAATAAGAGAGAGCTTAAGGAAGAAGTTTCAAAATTACAAACCAGAATCTAAAAATATGCCCTTCCATTATCGTCTGTTGGGGAAAGATAGAATGGCTCTCTATTCGTTTATTCAATCGTTGAATACAACGTTTGGAACGTCTATTTATGAACCAGTTGCAGAGACATTAGCCAAAACTCGTTTCGTAAAAGCTCAATCACAATACGTTGCTGGAAACAAGATTAGTGAATATGCCCAGAACGAAATCCAATGTATTATCAATGAGTTAACAACAGGCAAAAATCCCGATAAACACGAAGAAATTCAGAGAATTAGAGACATGTGTCAAAAAAGCAAAATGAATACATTGCGAACTGTAAAAGTTGATTTGTTCCTTGAAAATCAAGAAGGTTCGTTATTTTTGTTTGATTTAAAAACAGTCAAACCGAACATCAGCAATTTCAAGGACTTTAAAAGAACACTGTTAGAATGGTGTGCAATAATTTTGGCGAAAACTCCCAATGTAGATATCCATTCTTTCATTGCAATTCCTTACAATCCGTATGAACCGAAACCTTATGAGCGATGGACATTGAAGGGGATGTTAGATATGGAGGAAGAGTTAAAAGTTGCTGATGAATTTTGGGATTTTCTTGGAGGAGAAGGTGCATATCAGGATTTATTAGACTGTTTTGAAAGAGCTGGCATTGAAAATATATAATACTATGACCAGACGTAAAGAAGATTTCGTGCCTCTTTTTGAAGGAAAAGTTCTCATGTATAGTTGTGGGCCGACAGTCTACAACTATTTTCATCTCGGAAACGCTCGCGCTTTTCTTGTGCCCGATATGGTGCGCCGTTATTTGGAATATAAAGGGTATGAAGTTAAACTTGCCCTGAATATTACAGATATTGAAGATAAAATCATAAACAAAGCCAATGAACTAGGAATTTCGTCAGAAGCCGTCGCTGAAGAATACACCGAAGCATATCTTGAAGATTCAAGAAAACTGGGCATCCAACCCGCGACTTTTCAACCAAAGGCGACTGAACATATCCCCGAAATTATTGCATTGGTGAAAACGCTTTTGGAAAAAGGCGTTGCTTATGAAGTGGACGGCGACGTATACTATAGTGTTAGAAAATTTAAGGATTATGGCAAGCTTTCCGGGCGCGATTTGGAGGATATGTGGGCAGGCGCGCGAGTGGAAGTTGATGAACGAAAAGATGACCCGGCGGATTTTGCTCTATGGAAAAAATCAGAACCCGGCGAACCTGGATGGGATAGCCCCTGGGGGAAAGGTAGACCCGGATGGCATATCGAATGTTCAGCAATGGCTATGAAATATCTGGGCGAAACCATCGACATCCACGCCGGTGGAGCCGATTTAATCTTTCCACATCATGAAAACGAAATCGCTCAAAGCGAAGTGGCTACAGGTAAGCCGTTTGCCAAATACTGGTTTCATTGGGCATTTTTACAAGTTGGCGGCAAACGAATGGGAAAATCCGAGCAGAATTTTCTATTCGTCCGGGATGCCCTAAAAAAATATAGCCCAGAAGCTATCAGACATTTTCTGCTCTCCGCCCACTATCGACATCCACTTGATTATACCGAAAAAAACTTAATTCAGGCAAGCAATGCTTCAAAACGAATTCACAATTGCATCAGCACCCTCAAGCGGCTTTCAATATCGGACTCACTCGAAATAGAAAAATTGAACGGAACCGAAAAACAATTATATGAATCCGCTGGGTCTATGCGTGAGCAATTTGAAGCTGCTATGGACGATGATTTTAATACAGCAGGGGCAATCGGGGTAATCTTTGAATTGGTCAGCCAGGCTAATACTTTTGTCGCCGAAAATGAAGGCAAATTTTCACAACAAGGAAAAGCTTTACTCGGCTATGTTCATACAAACCTTATAGAATTCTGCGACCTTTTGGGCATCTATTCTGCTGACAGTGCTTTAGAGCAAGGGGACACAGAATTGGTCAGTGACTTGATGAATTTAATCATTGAAATCCGCCGGGATGCTCGTGCCAGAAAAGATTGGGCGGCTGCTGACAAAATAAGGGATAAACTAAACGAACTCAACATCGTCTTGAAAGATACCCGCGAGGGGGTTGTTTGGGAATTTAGCGAATCGTAACACGGTACCGAATTACGAATTACGACTTACGAATGCCTGAAAGCCATACACCTCGCAGATGGAACGAGGGGCTGATGAAGACATTAAAGCGGGTAGAGTTAAGTCATTCGAGAACACTGAAGATTTAATCAGAGAACTCAAAGAGTGAAAATCATACGTACTAACCGTTTCAAACAAGATAGTAAGTTTTAGAAAAAATCTTGAACTTTTGAATCCAGTAAATTCAGTAATTACGTGCGCGAAGCCATCCCGAGAATCGGGGCGGTATTTTCAATTCGTAATTCGTAATTCGTAATTCGTAATTCACTTAGAATGGAGGACTTATTATAAATGGAAGTTATTGTTCAACAAGGGTCAATTACCGATGTTCAATGTGATGTGGCTGTTGTAAATCTATTTCGCGGCGTCAGGTATCCAGCAGGTGCAACTGGTGTAGTGGATAAAGCTTTGAACGGAGCTATTACTAAAGCCATCGCAGACACTGGATTTGCGGGTAAGTTAGGAGAAGCCTTGTTTTTACCCGGCGGCGAAAATGTTGATGCTAAACAGGTTCTCCTAATTGGACTGGGGGCGGCAATGGAGTTCGACTATAAAGTGGTCGAAAAAGTCGCCCAAGCCGCGGTACAAGAAACTATTGCTAAAGGTGGGAAAGAAATAGCAACGATTATTCATGGCGGCGGAATTGGTGGTTTGGACATCATTCAGGCGGCGCAGTCTATTGTGATTGGCTCCGCTAAAGGATTTAAAGCGTGTGAGTGTGAAACAGGAAAGCTCATCATTGTTGAATTTAATCCTGAAAAAGCAAAAAGCGTAGCGGAAGCAGTGAACGAAATGCAAACACGCAACACGTAACACGCAACACGCAACACGTAACACGCAACATGCATTTGATATATTGAGAGTGATGAGAAAATGAACTGGACAAAGCGAAATATTCAATACATTATCAGTTTTTATTTGCTGATATTTATATTAAGCGTTCTGGGATGTGTAGAAACGCTCCAGTCCGCAAAACGTCGCCCTTCACACCGTCCGCTTTACGAAAAGGAACATCTGAGAACATATAAGCGTCCAAAGGTTAAACCACAAGCCTCCGAGGATGGTCTAAAATTCAACAGCGAACATTATACACTCACGTTTTCTGAAAGTATCGCGAAGGTGCAGGGATATGAGTCCGCCGATGAACGCAAATCACGCGGGCTGGGAGATATGATGTTCCTAGAAAGACAATACGATTTTGTCAGAAAAATCTTTGGATTTGAAGCCAAGGATAAAATTAAAATCGTCGTACAACCTGCCCTTAAGGGAGATGCGCATGACGCATACACTTCGATATCGCGTGGCATGGAACAAGTCGGTAATCAGTTTCGCTCTAAATATGATATCACAGTCTACTTCGGAATTGAATCCTTCAAATCCCGGAGCGTTCAGGCACACGAACTGACACACGCGTTCACCCAAGTGTACGCATTACCCGCGTGGTTGGCAGAGGGGATTGGTGTTCTCGTGGAGGCGGAATATGCCGGCGGCGCGCGATGGGCTAAAAGACACAAAAGTTTAGAACCACTCGGTTTCGATGAGAATGGCGTAAATATCATCCAAAACTGGCGAGGGCACGGCAGCAACTTGCCCAGCAGGAGTATCGAGACATATGCGTACGCATATTCGCTTGTTTCCGAGTTACGCAAGCGATACGGTGAGGATTTCTTTAAGAAAATTTTCACGTTGATTGAAAAAGATGGAGTTCATCATAAAGCAGGCACCTTAAGCACAAGCGTTGTTGTATACTATATGAGCCAGGCAGCAGGCGAGGATGTGGTACCCTTTTTTGAGCAACTCGAATTTAAGGTGCGTAAACTCACGCAGGAAGATATTCTCAGTATTCTCACAGGATAAAACGGTAATTGGGTAATTGGGAAAAACGGTAATTGGGGAAAATGGAAATTAGGCAATTACCAAGTTACCAAAGTTCCAAGTTACCACTTCCCCAAAAAGGAGGGTAAAATAGTGAAGTCTTTATCTACCGTAAGCATTCTCATTTTGCCCCTTGTTTTCGCTTCAACCTTAGTGGGGTGTAAAGCTGCTAGTATGCTTTTTACTCCGCAGGAATGGAGCAAAAACTACGCGCTGGCGGATGGAGTGGAAGCAAACGACCCAGCTTTCATTGATGGGGATTTAAATACAATGGGCAGGTCGCGTTTTCCAGAAGACACTGTGGACAATTTGCAGTTTCTGCTATCTGAGGCACTGATTGCTCTTCCTGAACCGAAACCGATTCATCGGATTGTTATCCATTCACCAAATATGCGAGTGTTTGATATTCTGTCGCGGGATGAAAGTGGCGGTTGGCAACTGATTAAAGAAGTGAAAAGCAATAATAAAGAGGTTATCGATTTGCGTGTTTTGACGGTAACAGATGGTATAAGAATTCGGGTCCGGCGCACATCTGATGATGCCGCTCAACGACGCAAAAATACAACGCGCGATAGGTGGGGCGTAATCTGGGTGCGCGGTAACACCCGCGCCAGCGCGGATATAAAGGAAATCGAACTGTATGGTTTTACGGACAAGGCGGACATCGGTTCGACAGCGTCTCAGAAAGAAGACGCGCTGGATGAATTATTCAACGAATAATTAGACCCGTTCTCAAATAGAAAGCGGGTTTAAACATAAGGAGGCAAATAAATTATGTTCACACGGTTTACTTCGATTATATCGAGGTTCACCAATAACTCTGTCCTATGGTATTGCATACTTATTGCTTTACCAATTACGGCGATGTTCATTTTATTCTCAGGATGTGGAAGCTTAGGTTCAGTTATTGGCACAGGCGGTTGGAGTGAGAACTACGCGCTCATGGATGGTGTAACCGCGACAGCGCCAGAAATGATTGATGGTGATATCAACACTTCAGCTCCAACCGCTTTTCCGGAAGGAGGAACTGCATCTACATATGGGACATCACCTCCATCGGAGGCTATTGTCACATTGCCCCAAAAAATGTCCATTTCTCGAATCGTTATTAATGCTCCGACTCTGAAAACGTTTGACATCTTATCAGATAAAGGCGACGGCGATTGGGAAACCATCAAAGAAATAAAAGCTGTACAGCAACATCCTATTGAGGTGCGTGTGTCCACTAGGACAGATAAGATTCGAATTCGGGTTAAAGCAACGACTAACGATGCGGCAGTCGGACGCAGGGAGCGCGCCCGCAGTTGGGGTGGTCGCAGTACTGGTCGCAGTCGAGCGCCAGCCGATATCAAAGAAATTGAACTCTACGGATATGCCACAGGCGCCGTTAGCGCTGCCGCAGAAACTAAACAGGCAGAAGAGGACGAGTTAGATAACTTGCTGAAATAACCCATGTTATCACAGGAAACCATCAGCCTTATCACGCTTAGTTTAATCGAAGGCGTGGGGAGTGCTGTTATTCAGAAACTACTGGGCTTCTTCGGTTCTGCTGAAGAAGTCCTTACAGCTTCTTATCAAGATTTGTCCCAAATCATGGGACTTACTCCTAATATCTGCCGTCAGATTGTTGCTCTGCGCGGCGACGTGCCGCTGGAAAAAGAACTCGGGTTAATCGAACAACACGCTTGCCATATCATCACCATCCACGATGACGCTTTTCCTGAACGTCTTCGCTCCATATTCGACCCACCGCAAATTTTATATGTAAAAGGTGAACTTCCGCCACAGGATGCGTTAGTTATTGCAGTGGTAGGTTCACGGCGTGCGACCACCTATGGCAAAACCGTCTGCGACCAACTGAGCCGACAATTGGTCGCAAATGGCTTCACTGTCGTGAGCGGGTTCGCGCGAGGTATTGACAGCGCCGCTCATCGTGGAGTGCTGGAGGCTGGTGGGAAGACCATTGCCGTGATGGGCAATGGACTCAGCGTTATATATCCTGCGGAGAATAAACAACTGATGGAGCAGCTTACCGCGTCTGGCGCTGCCATCTCCGAATTTCCTATAACTACCCCACCGATGGCAACCAACTTTCCGCGCCGCAATCGCGTCATCAGCGGGCTTTCGCTGGGGACGTTAGTGGTCGAAGCATCTGAGAATAGCGGCTCACTCATCACCGCGCGATTGGCAGCGGAGCAGGGCAGAGAAGTGTTCGCAGTGCCTGGTGATATCTTTTCCAAAATGTCTAAAGGTACGCATAATCTCATCAAGCAAGGCGCAGTATTGGTCGAAAGTGTAGGAGACATATTGGATGCGCTCTCACTTGACGTACCCAGGGCAAAGGACGTGAAGCCGATATCTCAGGTAGAGCGCCCTCCATCAGTGAAACTGGGCGACGAGGAACAGGCGATTTGGAATGCATTGAGCCACGGTTCGACACATATTGATGAAATTGCACGAAATTCAAATTTGCCGCCCAACAAAGTGTCAAGTATTTTAGTGATGCTTGAATTAAAAGGGATAGTTCAGCAATTGCCCGGAAAAATGTTCGCGCGCAAAACAATGCAGAGATAGGCAGAATAGCAAGAGGGCTAGAGGGCAAGTCGGAAAGCGGAAGTCAGAAGACGGAAAGCGAAAGTCGGAAATCGGATGTCGGAAATCCGTCCTCCGTCTTCTGATTAGCCCTCTTGCCCCTTTGCCCCCTTGCCCTTAGCCCCTATATCGGGAAAAGAACAGGAAAATCACAATGCGAGCAAGCAGTATAGATTTTGAAAAACCGATACTTGAGTTAGAAAAAAAGATTGAAGAGTTAAAGGCATTTTCGGCGGATTCTAACTTCGACCTCTCCCGCAGTATTGAACGTTTGGAGAAAGATGCGGTAAATATTAAACGGCGTGCGTTCCAGCAGTTAACGCCGTGGAATATAGTGGGATTAGCTAGTCATGAAGCACGTCCACAAGCCTTGGACTATATTAACGACCTGCTCAAGGATACGCTGGAATTGCACAATGACAAATTATTTGGCGATGACCCCGCGTTAATTGGGGGAATAGGGTGGTTTGACAAAAATCCGGTTGTTTATCTGGGGCAGCAGAAGGGAAAGAATGCCAAAGAACGTATTGCACGCAATTTTGGCATGATGCATCCGGAAGGCTATCGTAAAGCGCGGCGTTTGATGAAATTCGCGGAAAAATTTGACAAACCCATAATTAGTTTTGTAGACACACCAGCCGCAGCCCCAGACCTGCAAGCCGAGCAACGTGGAATAGCTCTATCTATCGCCGAAAACATTGCGGAGATGTCACAACTTCGAGTGCCAATACTAGTCGTCATAATTGGCCAAGGCGGCAGTGGCGGTGCTTTGGGCATCGCTGTTGGGGACCGAGTATTAATGCTGGAATATGCAATTTACTGCGTCTGTCCCCCCCAAGCGTGTAGCGGAATCATCTGGAGAGACAAGAACGGTGAACACGCGCCTGAAGCCGCTGAAAGTCTAAAACTGACCGCAGCAGACCTGTTGGAATTTGGCATTATTGATGAAATTATCAAAGAACCGTTCGGCGGCGCACACCGCGCTCCTAAACGGATTATATCTCGGGTACATCAAGCTATGAAGCGCCACCTAAATGAATTGATGCAGATTGATAAAGATAAATTACTTGAACAGCGATACCAGCGGTACAGAAATATCGGCGTGTATGGTGAAGAGGAATTGTGAAACTGCAATAGCTAAAGCCATCCTGAAAATCAGGAGATTCTGGCTATCCTCGTTACTGTTCGGAACATTTATCAGTTGTGGAAACCTTCCAGCACTAACAATAATCCATGCGAGCCTCAGATGTAGCAGATGATTGAACTCTTCCTCATTCCAACGCATACCAGCCCCTTTAAATGAGAGGAAATTATGTCATTCTTTATCCCAAAGTATGATTCATTAAGAATCCATGGTTTGATGCTCTCAGATAATATACGGACACAGGCATATCAAAGAGCCATCGAAGCCAATGTAAGAGATGGTGATATTGTCATTGATGTAGGCACAGGAACGGGAATTCTTGCTTTATTTGCTGCTAAGGCTGGAGCCCAAAAAGTATATGCTATTGAACCCACAGGGATAATAGATTTGGCGAAACAAATAGCAGAGAGAAATGGTTTTAGCAACCGGATAGAATTTATCAAGGCGAAAGCAGAAGAAGTTAATATTCCTGAACAGGTTGATTGTATCGTGTCTGAGTGGTTAGGTGTTTTTGCCATTCAGGAAAATATGTTACCTAGTGTGGCATCTGCAAGAGATCACTTTCTAACCCCCAAAGGGAAGATGCTCCCAGAAACGGTTGGTTTATTTCTATCACTGGTTGAAGATAGAGAATTATATAATGAGAAGATTGGCAAATGGAAAAAACGCCCTTATGGATTGGGCTACACAGATTTTGCATTCTGTCAAGCAAACGATGTTCATGTTGCTACCCTTACCCCGGATAATCTCTTAAGCGACTCTGTTAGGATAATTAACATAAATATGAAGTATGCAACGGATTCTAACTTCGAAGTCGAGAAACGTTTTAAAGTCGTAAGAGATGGTACCTGTCATGGTCTTGTTGGTTGGTTCCAAGTTCTATTCCCGAGAGGAATTATACTAGATACAGCTCCTGGTCAACCCTTGACAGAGTGGTGTCAATCTTTCTTCCCAATTGCTGAACCTATACAAGTAAATCATGGTGAAGAAGTAATAGTTAAATTTGTCACGAAAGCAGACAACGAGATTATTCATTTCATTCGAGAGATAGTCTTTCCGAATTCAGATAAAACATCACTTATAGGTGATACCCGAGAGGTGAAATTTAGTGAATGACAACCGCAACTTCATCTAACAGAACTCGGAACGTTGTCTGAAATTGCGACCAAATTTAGAGAAGCGAATAGAGATGTCCATATCTTGCATTACTCGGATTTGCCACGCAGTACAAGGCTAAAACGAAATGGCGGGCTCGACACTTCTATTTGAAAGGCAAACGGCACCACGACTAATGAAAGGAAACACGATGAACGAAATCTCCAATAGATTAGTCAATCATTTGCTGCTCTGGCATCTCACCCCCCATGAAAATGCCGAAGCGAATATGTTTGGATGCATTGAAGCCCCCCTTTGCCTGGGATTGAGGGCTTGTGGCCTCTTATCGAAACCTTGTTTTTGTTACCGCAAATCATTGTGGGTATAGGGAGATAATATGGTTAAGATAGTATCAATTGACCGAAATAGTGTGCCCGAGCCGAAGTGGCTAGCTCACACGTAACGGAGGATGGTGATGTATGGTTCATAGATTGCAGTCATACAGTGTGTGGCCGCCGTGTGTTTGATATAGCAATAGCGGTTTACTACATGGATAGGACGAGTCAGGCGCCAATAGGACATCCGCAAAGATATGAGAATTTGGACTTAGAGTTGGAGTCCGCGTTCTTGGAAAGCTATCGTTCGGTATGTGAACCTGAGTGGCGAGATGCAGAGGCAAAAGCCTATGCACTGGAGCATCAGTTGACGCTGATTCATGCTGCGGCGCATTGGGCCGCCAAGTACCCAGAGGAGGATGCTATGCAGGAACTCGTTGGGTTTCAGAATATTAAGGATGACCGCCGGTCATGGAGAATGCTATGAAAATAATGACTCCAAATGAATTAGCTGAGATTGTTAATCGTTTCATCACCCAAATAAAAAAGGAGTATGATATAATTGGTATTACGCTATGCGGCTCTTATGCCCGAGGTCAGTGTAAGCCTGGCTCAGATATTGATATTTCGTTTTTAGTTAGAACCCAGGCATCTTCTGTAATAGGTCAATTTTCCAGGAAATTTGAGGGCGTAACTTTCGATTATGGAATTGACACGTCAGAATCACTGATAAATATTCTGTTGAATGAGCCAGATTTGAATTATAGAAAGATGTTAGCACACAGTTTATCAACGGATTCAAAGATTATCTATGACCCTTTTTCAGAAGCTGCAAGGATAAAGGAACTTGCAAAAGAGATGAGGGATAAGTTTGAAGTAAGGTATGAAAAACCGCTCCGCCTCTCCGCTTCACTCCAAGTCACTTCCAATCGGCAAACCCAGTTCTTGAAGCAATTGTGAAAATCGCTAATCAGGAGTAAGTGCGCCTCACATCCCTTTTTCATATATCCGCCGGATGATTTCCTCAATTTCCGGCTCTGATATGGTTAAATCTTTAATTTCATATTGCGCGGTCAACTGCGCTATTAATTCCGAAGCTGAGGTAGTATCTCGGTCAAATGTGAGCCAGATACGATTTTCCTCGCGTCTTATCAACTCTGTTCCGTCAAGTTTAATATTAGGATAAGCCTGCGCGAGGTCAACAATGAGCATCCGGGTTTTGCCGTAGCGCTGTTTCAACGCGTCAATACTGCCATCATAGATAATCTTGCCAGTGTCAATGATGAGCATTCGTTGGCAAACCTTTTCCACGTCATTGAGGTCATGCGTTGTCAGAATAACCGTTACCTGACGTTGCGCGTTAATCTTCTTGATAAATTGCCGAATTTTTTCTTTGGCGACCACATCTAAACCGATAGTTGGTTCATCTAAGTATAGAATTTCAGGATTATGTAACAACGCCGCAGTCAGGTCACATCGCATCCGCTGTCCGAGACTCAGTTTCCGAACCGGAGTGTGCAGAAATGGATGCAACTGCAACAATTCACTGAAGAATTCGAGATTTTGTTTGTATACATTCTGAGAAATCTCGTAGATGTGCTTGAGTAAATTGAAAGAATCGATAACGGGCAGGTCCCACCACAGTTGAGTCCGTTGACCAAACACCACGCCAATGCGCCGCGCATTTTCCTTCCGACGCTCATAAGGCACCAATCCCATAACGTTAATGTGTCCCGAAGTTGGCACAAGAATCCCCGTCAGCATTTTTATCGTTGTAGATTTTCCGGCTCCATTCGCACCGATGTATCCAACCAATTCGCCGCGTTCAAGGGTGAAACTCACATCATCAACAGCTTTGATAATGCTATGCTCACGCGAAGCCATATTGCGGAGATTCCCCCAGAATCCTGTACGGCGTTTATAGACTTTGAAATGTTTGCTGAGATGTTCAACTGTGATGATGCTATGCTCACACGAAGCCATATTGCGAAGATTCCCCCAGAATCTCATGTGGCGTTTATAGACTTTGAACTCATGTTAAGAATTAGTGTAGCAACCGATTTTGCAGCGAAGTTCCGTGATAATGATTGAATTTTCCTCAACAATTCAGAATGGAGAAGAAGGAGGTTGCCCCCCTCCCGAACAGTACAACTCTGCCTGGACAGCACTGTTTTGCGAATTCTAATACTGAAAATTACTTCTGAGAGCGAAATCCCACTTTTCGCTGCTTCTTTGATAACATTCGGCGGCGTTTTTCACTCGGTTTTTCGTAATAGCTGCGTTTTTTTATCTCTGATACAATTCCTTCCTTGCTACATACTTTTTTAAATCTGGCAATTGCTTTATCAATGGATTCGTCTTCGCGAATTCTAATTTGAATCATTATCATTCCTCCTTAATATTTTACGGTATTTGTCGCCAACCGTTCTTTACGTCGGGAAATTGACAACCAGCCTTTTATTATACCAACTTATAGAATTTATCGCAACCTAAAAATTTTGGTTCTTCAGGATTAAGTGTGGAAATGCGTCTAAAAGATGAGATTAGTTTGCTTCGCTAGCACTCGCAACCACGCCGTTTCGCGCAATGACACTATTTTCCCGTCATTGCGAGCAAAGCGAAGCAATCTCGTTTTCTAGTAAAATTGTATCTTTCCCCACTCAAGTCGGAAGAACCAAAATTTTTTGCATTTGTATTTCTGATTAGCGGCGAAATCTCTTGACATCAGTATGCCATTGTGTTAAACTAAATGCGAAATGATAGCGACTGGAACTGCAATAAAACAGCATTTTGGGGGATAGGTGATAGCAGAATACAGATGGTTTTTCCAGTGAAGGAGGATACAAAAACGGTGAATGTGAATGAAGGAATGAAACCTATAATCGGCATCAGCGTTGGCGACCCCAGTGGAATTGGCCCAGAAATTACCGCAAAAACGCTGGCGCAAGCGGAAATATACGAAATATGTTATCCGTTGGTTGTCTCAGATTTTGACGTGATGAAGGAAGCAGTACAAATTGCGCGCGTTCCTGTGGAACTCCATCAAGTGCAAAGTCCACAGCAAGGTGAATACAATTATGGCACAATTGATATTTTGGATATGGACAATGTGGATATGTCGCGCCATGTGTACAAAAAAGTTACTGCGGAAAGCGGCAAGGCATCTTTTGAGTACATACAGAGGGTAATTGAATTAGCTCTATCTCGGGAAATCGACGCGACGGTGACAGGTCCCATCCACAAGGAAGCCATAAGTCTTGCAGGTTATAACTATTCGGGGCATACGGAGATATACGCTGATTTTACGAATACGCGGGATTACGCGATGATGCTAACTGACGGCGATTTTCGTGTTGTCCATGTGACAACACATGTTTCACTGCGCCAGGCATGTGACCTTATCAAAAAGGAGCGCATCTCACGTGTGATAATCCTCGGTTATGAAACATTGTTGCAATTAGGTATTGAACAACCGCGTATTGTGGTGGCAGGACTGAATCCGCACGCAGGCGAAGGCAGTCTGTTCGGTGATGAAGAAATTACAGAAATTATCCCAGCCATCGAAGCCGCGCGTGCAAAGGGGATAAATATCGACGGCCCACTACCACCTGATACGGTGTTTGCCAAAGCGAAGGGTGGACAATATGATTTAGTGGTGGCGATGTACCACGACCAGGGACATATAGCAATGAAAGTATTGAGCTTTCAATACGATGACCGCATACGTGAATGGACTACAGTGTCAGGTGTAAATACGACTTTGGGGTTGCCCATTATTCGCACTTCCGTTGACCACGGCGTCGCCTTCGGCAAAGCGGGCGAAGGTAGCGCCAATCCGCAAAGTATGATAGAAGCTATTAGAATGGCTGTACAGTTGTGTCGTGGAAGGGTAAGAGGGTAAAAGGGCAAAGAAATTGGAATGCAATAATCAGCGCTTTGCTGTCGCTCTGAGATTGCGTCGCATTCGCTCGCAATGACATTACTGCGAGTATTATTGCAAAAACGCCCTTTAAAGCCCGATTCTACGACTGAATATGGTAGATGTTAGAGAGTAAAAAGGGGTGTTACACATGATTCTCATCGGCACATCGGGATATAGCTTTAAAGATTGGAAAGGGGCGTTCTACCCCGATGACATAAAAGATTCGGAGATGCTGAATTTTTACGCACGGCATTTTGATATAGTTGAGATAAATTCGACATACTATCGTATTCCCGAACCATCTATGTCCGAACGTATGGTAGAAAAAACACCGGAACCTTTTGAATTTATCGTGAAGGCAAATCGGGCGATGACGCATGATAGAGAAGATAATGCAGCAGTCTTTGATGAATTCAAAACGGGGATTCAGCCATTAATCGACGCGGGAAAGTTTAGCGGTGTTCTTGCGCAATTTCCCTGGTCATTTCGTAATAACCAACCCAATCGGGCGTATTTGGCGCAATTTAAAGAACGCATGCAGGATTATCCATTAATCGTGGAGTTTCGGCATAATTCATGGAGTGTTGAACAGGTATTCGATTTCCTGCAACGGTTGGATATTTCGTATTGCGCGGTGGATGAACCTCGGTTACGTGGATTAGTGCCACCAATAGCGGTAGCGACAAATAATTTGGGATATGTGCGTTTTCATGGCAGAAACGCTGATGCGTGGTGGAGTGGTGATTCCTCAAAAAGATACGACTATCTATACACAAAACAGGAATTGTTTGATTGGATGCCGAAGATTGAAGAGATTGATAAGTCCACAGAGAAAACATTTGTGTTTTTCAACAATTGCCATAATGGCCAGGCAACGACAAACGCGCAAATGCTGTTGGGTTTTATGGAGAATAAATAGGGAGAATTTTTCGCAAGGCGTATTAGGTTTAGGTAGTTTTCAATAGAAATAGACGGAAAAATTTCTGAATAAAAATATTAGGAATAAATTTTTCCGCCTAATAACAAGCTATGCGTAAACGAATCTACATTGAAACCACCATACCAAGTTACCTTACCGCTCGGCCCAACCGAGATATCATTCAAATGGCAAGACAACAGCTTGCACGCGATTGGTGGGATTCCGAACGACACAATTATGATTTTTGCGTCTCGCAAATTGTACTTGATGAAGTTGCTGCCGGTGATGAGGATGCCGTGCAAAGGCGCATGGCGGTGATAGCTGACTTGCCGTTGCTTGACCTTACGTTAGATGTTGATGAATTGGCAGAGAAAATTATGAAATCTGGGCTGCTTCCAGAAGGGGCATCTCGTGATGCAGTTCATATCGCTGTAGCATGTGTCCATAATGTGGATTTTCTGCTAACGTGGAATTGCAGGCATATTGCCAACGCCACCATACTAAAAGATTTGCAGCACATTATCGTTGACGCTGGCTATGAAATGCCTGTGATATGTACGCCTGAAGAATTGATAGGAGATTAAAATGGCGGTCATAGACATTGAGAAAATAAAGACACAAGATGAAGTCATTCAAGAAATAAGAAAGATTAAGAACGATTTAGCCAGAGCGTTTTCTTACGATATTAAGAAAATGCTGAATGAAGCAAGAATGAAACAGAAGGCAAGTGGTCGCACAGTTGTATCGCTACCTGCTAGGAAAGACGCCTAACCAAGCGTTGAAGTTTACGGTGGCAGACTGTGGGCAATTTCTATATCACGCTATTCGTCAGCACGAAAAGTGTGCAACAGTTTCATTGATTGCCAATGAGAAAAGTCATGCAGCGAAATTCTACGAAAGTCTAGGATTGCGCCAACATAAATACTACAAGTTCTACTGGGGGAAAGGATTGCCGAACTGAAAGTCGCATAAAACGAAGAAATTTGATACCGAGATTAGAAGGAGGATTTGACGATGAGGCGTTCTAACTGGACAGTAGCTGATTCGGTCAAAGCGAAACAAATCTGGGCGGAATACTAACAACAGCACCATCTCTCAGAACGAATGGGACAGACGGCAGGGATTGACCCGAAAAGCAGGCGGATTTGGTTTGGCGAATTGATTCGAGAGATTATCTTGCAAAGGGACACCGAAGGTTTGAAGTCTCCCCTCTTCTTTGAACGGGTCGGCTCTGAAACATATTTTTGCAAGGGAGGTCATCGGTGATTCGAGGAACTGTTTCTGCTGACGGTGTGCCGACAATCACTGTGTCAATTGCTGGTCAAGACTGGATTGCTATTATTGATACGGGTTTCAACGGCGATTTAGAATTACCGGAATTACAGAATTCATTTCGTAATTCTAAAATTGGTGGGGGATAGAGGGGTGGTTTCGATACGTGGTTTCGATACGTCGCTTGGTTTCGATACGGGCTTCGCCCTACTCAACCCAAGCCTCAATCCGGTGCCGCAAGCTACTCAACCCAAGGATTTAATCTTTTTGTTCAAATCCCCTTCCAATTTAAGTCACGAAAGAAAGATTTAATTCGTAATTCGTAATTCGTAATTCGTAATTCGTTTTAATCTTCCCCATAATACAGCAATCTTTCCTTTTAGTTCAACTTCCATAATGCTTTCCATTGCTTGCTTAATCTCCGTATCCGAAAGAGCTTTGCTAAAAACAGCGACTTCGTCGATAATACCTGTAAATTCTCTTGGCTGTCCATTATGGGCTCCACCTATGGCAAAGTCTGTGCCGACCATAAATGGAGTGTTATTGTCAAACAGATGGTCAGTTGCTGGAGCATCTGATTCAGCAACCATTTCTCCATCAAGATATAGTCTTAGGAATTCTTCTGCCTTGAAAGTCATAGCAACGTGTTGCCAGGTTCCTTCTTTCAAAGTCCCCGCGGGCGTACTCGCTTCTGTCGTGCTCACACCGGCTTGAAATGCACCGTTTGATGAACAACCCGACGTGAATGACAAATTCTGGTCATGATGCATGTGAATGTCATAGCTTCTTTGATTCCCCGCGCCAGTGTATTTGGAAATGACGCCTCCTGTAGGCTCCCATTTGTCGAAATATATCCAAGCCATGCAAGTAATCTCTTTCTGTGGATTGAGGCTTGGATTATCAAGCACCTCAACATGGTTTTTGTTTTCAGCACCGCTGAACTCAAGCGCGAAGCCGTACTTCCCTTCGACCCATTTGGGATTCTCGATTAACTTGCCATTGTTGTTATTGCCGGAAGCATCGTTTGCAATATCTCCCTTCCCTTCATCAAAAGGAAAGTACAACACTAAAGATGGGTCATTAGCTGCTACTGCAACACTTGAGAGCAATAGGCTTAGGATGACCAATAGCAATAATCTTTCTTTCATATTTCCTCTCCTGTCATTTGGCGGAGAACGTAAAGCACAGGTCGTAGAGCTTACTTCCGCCTCCGCCTTCCGTTTTCCATTCACTCGTCCCACAAATCCTCCGCAATGTCGATTAATCCTAATTCCATTAACTTTTTTTTGCTCGGTTTTCCTGTTTGCGCATCCCATTCCATTGCCGTTAAATAATCTTGTACCTGCACATTCACGTCTATTTCTCCACCGACGACATCGGCGAACTGGTGTGATTTTGACAGCACCCGTTTGGGGATTTTGAATTCCAGTGGATTGAGTCCTTCTCGTAGATTAAACGCGTGGCGGATATTCGCGACACGTTCCCCCATCTCAAGAAATTCGTCCATTGTACATTCCCAACCGACGACAGCGTGGATGAACTGGGGAATGGAGTTGACATCAATACACGTAATGCCGAACAAACATAACCCGGCGCAGTTGACAGCGTGGATAAAATTGCTCATCTTTTTATGTATTTCACCTTTGCCGCTGTAGATATGTTTTTCCACCTCGGGTAAATCCATACCCTCGGGCGCAAAACCTTCTACATTTGCCGCGCCTCCTTGAGTATGTCGTCCGGGCGTTGAGTCTATTTTATAGGTGGTTGCATAACCCGGTGTCTGTTTAGGATGATGCATTGGTAATTCTTGTCCTTGAACATGAATGGCGTATTGTTCTGCTCCACGCCCAATGCGTTCGGCGCCTTTTTTGACGCCATCGGCGAGAACATCACCGAATCCTTCACGTCGCGCGATTTTTTCCGTCATAGTGATAATGGCTTCGTGGTTGCCCCAGGTCAGTTCAATACCATCAGTATCCGATTGTTTTATGATACCTTGCTCATAGCATTCAATCGCAAAAGCAATCGTACCGCCGGTGGAGATGGTGTCCAATCCGTAGAGGTTACATATTTCGTTTGCTTTGATGATAGATTCGATGTTATCATTCAAGCAAAGTGGTCCGAATGCGCCGATGGTTTCGAATTCTGGTTTGCGTCCTTCGGATTTGTATGGCCCCTTATCAACTTTGACACGGCCGCCGCATTGTAGCGGACAGCCATAGCATCCATACTTTTGCACCTGATAGCGAATCACATTATCGTCACTGATTTTCTGGGCATTGGGAAAATCCACTGCGTCTCCGCTCCAGTTTTTGACCGGCGCATCGCCACTCTTAACAGCATCTTTCATCATTGCGCATGTCCCATAGTCTTGAAAGAGGTCAACGAGCAGACCTGACATTTTCCCCAGGTATTGTTTGCGCAAGCGCAAAGTTTCATCTGCATCCGCCAGCGGAATTGTCATGTTGCCTTTTAATGCTATTGCTTTGAGCCTTTTAGAACCCATCACCGCGCCAAGTCCTGAACGTCCTGCAGCGCGCCCGCCATCGTTGATAATACAGGAAATGAGAGAACGTTTTTCACCTGCTGGTCCGATACACGTAACCGGCACATCCGAACCCAATTCAGTCTTCAGCATTGTTTCAGTCTGCTTCGTATCCTTGCCCCATATCGTCGTCGCGTCTCTAAGTTCAGCTCTGCCATTGTCAATAAAGAGGTACACCGGCGTGTCTGCTATGCCTGTAAAAAAAACGGCATCATAGCCGGCAAACTTCAGCATTGGGCCAAAATATCCGCCGGCGTTGGCATCGCCCCATGTCTGCGTTAACGGTGATTTACCCATCACCATATACCGTGAAGCAATCAGCGCGGGCGTGCCAGTCAGCGGACCTGCCGCAAAACCGAGAATGCTCTCCGGCCCCAATGGGTCAACATGCGCCCGTTGGTTGCTATAGATGAACCGCGCGCCTATGCCATAGCCGCCCAGAAAGCAACGATAAAATTGCTCATCAGGTTCCTCCACTGTGAGTGTACCGTCGGACAAATTCACAATGAGAATCTTCCGCATATATCCACCAGGCATTTGTTATTCCTTTCTGCTCAAGTAATCGTAGAAGTTAAAATTATATCTCATCTCAGATGGATTTGTCAAGGGAATTGATTTTATAAATAGCAGCAACTGCATATTTGCGGGTGTGCCTATCGAAAGTTGCAATGTGATGTTAGAAGTGCAGAAGGAATATGGTTATCCAAGAGCGAAACGTCGGAAGGATGAATTTGCGTTGATACAAGGTTTATGAGGTAAAAGGCTTCGGAGGGCGGAAATCCGTCTTCCATTCTCCGTTTACTTACTGTGAAGCACGGACTATTCAATTCTTTCCGCCAGAGAATGTAAAAAAACAATGAAATTACAGATATCCTCAACGAAATGGTTATATACATATTCAAAAGAATCAATCAATACCTGAAGTTTACTACTATCCAACTCAAAAGCATAGATATTCCGAATGACACGACGAAAACGCAAATATTCCTCCAATTCATTGTAGAGTTCTGTTGAAATCACTGAGGGCCGAACTCCTGGAATCTCCAGAGTCATTGAGCGGAGCAACCGCTTATGCCACCCCGAATTCTGAGGAATCCCAGCATTGAGGAATGTGGTGATGTCTTCAAAGATATGCTCACAAGCCGTATAAAAATTATGCAATTTCAAGGCTTCACTTTCTTCATAGATATCTTTATCCTCAATTCGCTCTTTTTTCTTTCGCTCTGTATCCAAAATGCTTTTTTTTAGGCGCGCCAGTTGTTTGAGTTCTTCTTCAATTTCAGCGATAAGTGTTAGAATTTGTTCTCTTGCCTTCATAAATGACAATTCCTTGTTTGAATATCCGATTTCTAAATTCCGTGGGAAAATCCTCTAAACATCGTAGGTCAGCCGGAATATTGCTTAAATTATCCACTTCCCCCCATGCTTTCCAATAATCGCGGCCACTCAATCCTTCCACCGCTATGTCTACATCAGAATCAAAACGATGTTGCCCTTTTGCAAACGAACCAAATAAAATTACGCGGGTTACATTATATCGCTGAACTAGAAACAGAGCAATATTTTGAACCTCTTTCATAATCTTATCCCGATGCCTTTTCAAAGCCTCTTGTTCCTGACGATTTCTTTTTATATATGCGGTGATATAAGAAGAATAGTTATTTTCCATTTTGCATTCACCTTTGTTCTTCCAGCCTCTCCCTTACTCACATTTTACGAATTACGAATTACGATTTGGAACACCCAAATTCGTAATTCGTAATTCGTCGTGACCCGATATGACTATCATTCAAAATGTAACCTTACCACCTGAAGTTTTAAGATTTATACCGTAGTCAGAAGGCTGTCTCAAGATTTCAGGAACTTTCGTCTCTTCAAATCCATCTGGATATATCACATACAGGGTTCGTTTTGTCAGATGCCTTCTTAAGTCGGCTCTAACGATTTCCTCTTCAACAGCTTTTTTTGCCGCATCTGGTATCTGGCTTTGAAAATGTTTAATATACCTGATATATCCCTTCAGATTCTCAGCGCTCCAGGCGACATTACCTGTATTCACATCCACAGCTTTGAGCTTGACAGTAATTGTCGCCGATTGTAGAAGCAGTGTGAATTTTGTCGTCCCTGAGATACCCGCCTGGTGGCTCATATCATAGTAGTTACGATCATCGAATTCTTCTTCAAATCGTGGGTTGCTCACATGCCCCACGATAATTAAATCGGCGCCTACCGCACTGCCGACTTTCGCTGCCAATGCGGTGTCAACATAAATCTGCTTCTCCGAAAGCTGAAGTTCATTCAGCTTATCTTTGACAGGTTGATTCTCTTCCGATGAATCATAAATCCACTCAATTCGATTGTCTTTTTTGAATTTCAAATTAAGTTGTGTGCCAATATCATAAGGCAGGGCTGTTGAAAATTCCGTTGCTTTTTTCTCCGTCGCCAATGGCGCGATAGCAATTTTCGTATAGCTTGAAAGATTAAGCGGCGGTACAGATTTGCCACACCCCCATAAGCCTGCAACACACAATACCACTACGAGTAAACTGAACCATATCTTTTTCATAATCGGACACTCCTTATATTTAAGTTTAATAATCTATTAACAATATAGCATACTATGCGAATAATTTCAATAAAAAAATGTTGTGGTAATCGGATGAACAGAAAGCGGATGTCGGAAATCGGAAGCCCGTTTTTCGTTCTCCATTCTCCATCCTCCGTTTTCCGCTCTCCTCTAAGATAATTGGGTCATTGCATCATCAACACTAGCCTTCTCATGAATTATCTGCCGCAACGCATGAATCATAGCTGTTGGATTAGGATGTTGAAATACGTTCCGTCCGAAGGCGACACCTATTGCACCGGATTCGAGCGCTTCAGCGACAATGCCCAGCGCGTCGCGTTCGGTCGCCATTTTCGCGCCGCCAAGGATAACGATGGGCAGAGGACAAATCTCGGCGGCTTCGCGGAAAGTTTCTACGTTTCCCATGTACGGCACTTTCAGGATATCCGCGCCGAGTTCAAACCCGATACGGCAAATATGTTTGAGTATATGTGGGTCTTTTCGGTCTTCGTCGGTGATGGTTTTGCCCCAAAGTACGGGTTCAAGCAACAATGGAACGCGCCACTGTTCACATTGTCGGGCAATGTCGGCGACGAATTGAATGTTATCCGTGTGGATTTTGAGATTTTCGCGTCCGAATACTAACACCATCTTCACCGCGTCTGCGCCAATTTTTAGGGAGTCCTCTACGCTGGCGATTAAGCGATAATCTTCCCCGCGTCCTCCTTTGCCTGGCAACGTCGAGCCGCCGCCGTAGTCTACTGTGACAATGATAGATGGCTTGCCTCTACCATAAAAAAGATGTTGAAATCGCTTTGCCACACCAGTGCTCATGATAATTGCATCGGGATTGCCTGCGATAATTTTTGGCAGCGTCATCTCAAGATGTTCTATACCTGAAGCAACGCCACCTAAGCCGTGGTCTATTGCGACAATGACAGTGCGATGCGTTTCGGCATCCAATAGCCGTCCCATGCGTATCGTTTTACCCGGATGATATATCATTGTTTTCCTCACGTTGAAATTCGTCCTGCAACTTTTGGAGTAGGGGAAGTTCCGCCGATAGATATCGGAGATGCAAGCACTAATTTCACTATTGAAACTGCTAGATTGATTAAACTTCGCAATGAATAAACTTCAGTGCCGTTCTAAAGGCTATCAAATTCATTTCAACACGTTCATCCATTGATGCGCTCGTGGGAGTTTCAAGGATAAGAC
>SDBU01002525.1_pt1 | contig 24196 bp, 34 predicted proteins | sample 2277071 | NCBI WGS metagenome assembly SDBU01 (sample SAMN10397929, study PRJNA504765) | marine sediment metagenome | isolation source: marine sediment core GS08_GC12, 126 cmbsf | place: Arctic Ocean: Gakkel Ridge, Loki's castle | collected 2008
TCAGTCAAGGCCGCTCGTGGATTGTTTGACGATCCTGAATATCAGGAGTTCGCTAAATTCACGTATCCTCGTAAGTTGTTCAATGGTGAGATTGATGAGATCACCTATAACTGTCGCATAGTGCGCAATAACAATTCGGGTGCGCTCAGTGAAACAAAAGGAACCAACCTTGTCGGAGAAGCATTGCTTCTAGGTGACGATTCGATTGTAGAGGGCGTAGCGCTTAAAGAAGAGCTGCGTTATAAACTTGCGGTTAAGTATGGCCGTGATAAGGGACTTGCCTGGTATGCGATTCTCGGTTTCAAGAAACCTTGGGACTTCACGAATGATAATGAGGAACACATCATCAGGTTTACTAGTTCAGCTGCATAAGCTGGGAAAGGAGGTAGAGGTAATATGTATAGTGATTTTGGAATCCAAATGTTGGGTCTTGAACTGACGCCTGTGGAAGTAGAAGCAGCTGCAGGAAATATTAAGCAGTACGTTTTGCCGGTGTTTGGCGAGATTATTCAGTGGGGCGTTTACATCACTGAGGATTTCGTCGCTCAAGCTACTGATCCCGTAGTGAGCATCAACAAAGTGGATAAGTACAGTGGAACTGTTACAGAGATTGATGCCTTAACCTTAGGCGCCGACAACACGAAGTTGTTCAAGGGTGACGGTGATGAGGCTGAGAAAACCGTGATAGCGCTAGACGCTGACCTGGATAATGGTCATGTGGTTAGAGCCCAGGCAAAGGGTGCAAGTCGTAAGTTGAATCCTGGAGATGTGATCAGCTTTCGTAAGAAAACCGCAGCTAGTGGAGCTGGTGGAGCTTACGTTCCCTGGGTGATGCTAAAGATGGGTGGAGTAGATCCTACTCGTGCGGATGTCTGGCACGAAAAAGAGTAGTTTTTAATTTTAACATTAGTGGGGGGTGGCTCCATCGTCGCCCCCCCGCTACTACCCCTATATAGGGAGATGGAGAAGAACATGAGTCATTTCGGAATTATAACAAGCAAATATCGTAGGCAAGGCAGTGGAAGGCCTACGCTGATTGATGGGTTGCCAGTGGTCCAGCAAAAGGGAAACCATTGGTATGTGGATGGTACGAGGGGTGCAAGTGGTGGTGGAACGAGTTGGAACGCAGCGTTTTTGCTGCCGTCAGAAGCAGTCGCTAAAGCGTCCGCATATGATTTCATTCATGTGGCTCCGAATAATGGAGCTGCCTACGTGGAATCTGCGGTGCTCGATGTTAGCGTGAGAGGTTTAACTTTCATAGGCGAAGGCCCCCTTTCCAGCGTCTGGGTTCAACCCAGCACAGCTGGAGTGTCTGGAACCATCATTTCAGCTAGTGAAGTCACGTTTCAGAATTTTGGATCCGAGGCTAATGTTACTGGACAGTTTGGTTTGGAAGTCCAGGATGCTATAGAAGAGTTTAAGGCTTATTACAGCAAGTTCGGTGGAGCTGGAGGCGTGTTGGATGCTGTAAGACTTACAGGTGCTGGCCCAGTTTTGTTTGACTTCTGTGAGTTTGCATGGTCAGGTTATGGAGTGACTTTCAAGGGTGGAATTACTTCATTTCCTACACAGGTGTTTATCCAGAACTGTCGTTTTCACAACTTAAGTATCAGTCATTTGTTTAGGAAAACAACTCCAGACATTAAAGTGGTTCAACTACATCATATCAATAACGTCCATGAAAATATGGAGGATGGAACTGAACCTACCACTAGTTTTCTGACGCTTGATAAGGTTGATAGCAGTGGGCTTATTTCTGGTAATCATTTTGCCACTGCTACCAGTACAACCAGTAAATTTGCCCTGAACAGCGATGGTAAGATGAAGTGGGGTCCTAATTTGGTAGAGGCTGGATGGACTACAGCAAGGCCGGCATAGAGGTAAATCATGGCAGCACCAGCAAAGACGAGTAATAAAAAGCTAGGCAGTCGAACTCGACTCATAACCTTGATACAGAGTGGAGCGAATAATGGTACAGTTATGTTTGATGTGCCAGAGCCGCTTCATAGTATGTCGATTCAGATCACTGGAACTATAGGAGGACAAACTGTTAAGTTAAAGTGCGGCAATGATGGAGATACTTCAACACTTCAGGATCTACCTTCAGCGGTGAGTTTTAGTGCTGTAGGTGTTAACACGGTGGCCCAAGCCGATCTTGGATTTAGGCACTATGCTATTGTCAACTCAGGTGCTGGTGCCACAGCAAATATCGTAATTAGCATCATAGCCAAACTAGCATACTAAGGAGTAGATATGTTGATTAGTCGCGAGCAATATGACGTGCTCTTTAAAAAACAAGATGGCAAATGTGCTATATGCCATTGCCATCAGCGATACCAGCGTTTAGCTGTGGATCACGATCATAAGACACAAGTCGTTCGCGGCCTCCTATGTATGCAGTGTAATAGGGGACTGGGGAGATTCTTTGACTCCCCAGTCAGACTTAGACGGGCAGCTGAGTATTTAGAGGAAAGTCGCAAACTATGAATGTTACATTACCATTGTCATGGATATTAGGTATCATCATCACTGGAATTGCTGGCTCGTATATCTTCACGTGGAAAACCTTAAAGATGTGGCGAGAAGGTAATGCTAGTTTGTGGAAAGCTATCACAGACATTAAAGACAATGAACTCAAACATATTGAAGGTAGGCTTAGTAAGTTGGAGAAGGATGACTGATGCTATTTTTTGAAGCTAAAGATATCGTAAGAGAGCATTTTAGCAGGTTGAAGTTTACCACTTCCATGCTAATCCATAGCCTTACAGAAGGCAGACACCAACTAGAGACTCATGCTAACTTTTGGTGGATGAAGAAGGAGAAAGACTTCTCGCTGGTAGTCGATCAAGCGTCTTATAGCATCACGACTTCTACTAGTAATGGCCTTAACTTGCCCAAATTTAAAGATGCCCGCGGTCTGATATGGAAGGAAGATGCTAGCGCTACGAGGTTTGATCCAGTCGCTGTTGGTAAGCAAGAAAAACAAGACTTAGACATCCTTTATGGAACAGATGACCAAGGACCTCCAGAAGCTGTGGCGATAGATGATACAACCCTACATATTTATCCACCCAAGCCTCAGACGACTTATGTAATGCGATTGTATCATTATGAGTGGACTGACAACCCTGAAAATACTAGCGATGATGATTTGCTGAAGTATTTTGGAATGGCCTTAGTCTATGCTAGTTTGGCTTGGGGTTTTGAAATGGTCCTTAAGGACCTTCAGGGAGCTACTTACTGGAAGATATTGTTAGGTGGAAATCCTTTTGGAAGAGGCGGTATGTTGGCTCAGATGAAAAAGGAGAACTTTAAACGAGGACAACAGGACCAGATGGATTTCACTCCTCGTGGTGGACCTGGAAGAGCGCAGAGAAGGAGGCTGGATAATATCCAGATTTACCGTTAAATGCAAGACGTTATATATAAAGATCCAGAAGCCAAGCAAAATTATACTGTTGACTTCACTAATATATTAGATGATACCGATTCTACATTGACAGGTGAAGTTGCAGTGGCGACTAAGACTGATGACACTACTGATGCCACCGTAATTGATACATTAAGTAAAAGTGGACTGGTGCTTACCGTGCCACTGAAAGCTGGAGCTGATGGAGAAGATTACATCATTATAATTAAAGCCACTGGTAATTCATCGGGCCTCATTGGTGTCGTGAGTTTAGAAATGAGAGTGAGAGTTGAAGAGATAGGTAACTTTTAATGCCGAGTAGAACTACATCAGAGCAGATTAACTGGGTTGCAGGCATGAAAGGTCTGCACGATAGCGTGATTCCTGGCTCTAATCCCAAGCTCACGCCCGACCTTAGAAATGTCAAGGTGAGATATGGAAGGGTGTTTGGCCGGGGTGGTATGAAGAAGTATTTAGCCATTAGCGCTGTCGCAGCCAACCCGCCCATTATTGATTTACTCAACTATCCTCGGTCGGGCTCGGCTACTAATGAACTTCTACGAATGACCCTAACGAAACTTGAAAAACTCAATACGGGAACATCAGTCTGGGATGATGTGACAGGTGTGGCGTTTAGCAACTTGAATACCACTAGGCCCCAATGGACGATTATAGACGATACACTCGTATTTACTAATGAAGGCATTGACAGACCAAGGAAGTACACAGGCAGCGGGAATAGTGCTGAGATTGCTAGTGGAGCAGCTCCTTATGCTAAGGTAATTGCAGATGCTGAAGGCTTCCTAATTCTGGGTAATATAAGTGACGATGGAACATTTACAGACATTACTGATGGTCAGCGTACTTTGCGTTATAGTGATGATTGGGATACTACTTGGACTGCTTGTCCTGGAGACGCTCGAGCAGTTGGTGATATCATCCTGCACCTTACTCCTGGCGCGGTGACAGGCGCATTGGTATTGGGCAGAGAGCTATTAGCTTATAAGGAGGATGGCATTGAGCGATTAGTCTGGACTCCAGGAGCAGTCGTGTGGAAACAGTTTTTGATGCCTACGCCGATAGGTACCACGGCTCCAAAAACCATTAAGTTAGTTTTAGAGAAGTTTCATATGATGCTTGGCACGGATGGACTGATCTATCGAATCACTCAAGCAGCAGCTACTCCAATTAGCGATGAAGTCCTAGCCAACACCCTACACACAAGTAGTGTAAGGGACCTTGGCAGATACAAATTTAGTAGGTCATTAGTGGATAGCGAAGAAGGAGTTTACATTCTCCTTTATGACCGGACAGGCCTGACACAACAGTTCTTAAATTCCTATGTCATGCTAAGTTATTTAACTGGCGAAGTGACAAAAGGACGACTTGGCCTTCAAGTAGTTGCTGCTGAAGGATATAGACCGACAAAGTCCTCCAGGGAAGTTGCACTTTTAAGTACCAATACACTTATCGAGGAGTTTGACGCTCAGGCAGTAGATGATGATGGAAATCGTATTAGTAGATACTGGACTACTGGATGGCAGAAGCTTGGTGGAGGCGAGGAAGGGTGGTTTACAGGTGCGCTTGTCTTGATGAAGCAAAGCAAGAGAGGTCGTATAAGAATATCAGTTGCCATAGACTTTGATCAGACTTTTGAGTTCCCTCAGCAATCTGCGCTTAATACCGGAGACCCAGCCAATGAGAATGTAGAGGTTGTTTATTCACCACCAGCTGTCAAGGGTGAATGGTTTAATGTAAAAATTGAGCTCTTCCATCCAACTACAACTACTGAAACCGAAGTGTTGCGAGTCGGGTTTATGGGAGTTCCACTGTCAAGAACGGTGTTAAATACTAACGTACTTCAATCGTCAGGAGTAAGCTAATGAAGTTTGATTATGCAGCAGGTTATAAATATCAACTTAAAACCGTTTATATGGGTGCTACTGGTATTAAACCTAGAACACCTATTGGAAATCAGTTTCTTACTTTATATCCAGATGGTATATTAATCATTACTAAAGGTTATGCCTGGGATGGACCTAGTGGTCCAACAATAGACACGCCCTCATTCATGCAGGCTTCATTAGTCCACGATGCCCTTTATCAGCTTATGCGTGAAGGTCTAGTCGACATCAATTATAGGAAAGATGCAGATCTCTTACTCTACAAAATAGCCCGTGAGGATGGCATGTGGAAACTACGGGCATTATGGACTTATTGGGCAGTAAGAAGGTTTGCTAAATCTGCGATTACGAATAAGAAAAAAATCATAAAAGCTGGTAAGTAAGGAGATACAAAATGAGACATAGTGCAGGAGTTTTAACAACTGCAGGTACAGCGGCCAGGCCTATGATGAGCTTGTTTGCAGGAGCTGCTAATGGAGGTAAGTTGATTGAGGTTGGATGCTTCAATACAACTGGAACGGCTCTAGCCGTATTCCTCACAAGGCTAACTGCCCAAGGCACTCCTGGCGCAGGACTGACTGAAGGTAAACATGATCCAGCATCTCCTTCTTTAATGACAGCTTTTGGAACCCATTCGGCTGATGCCACCTTAGGTGATGACTTAGGTTATCGGGCCGTGATAGGCGCAGCGATAGGAGCAGGTGTTATATGGACAATGAGTCCTGGAGGCATAATCATACCAGTTGGAACTGCTAATGGCATAGGGCTTATTCTAGAGAATGGAACTGGACAAGCTTGTCAAGCGTATTTTGTTTGGGAAGAGTAGATGTCTATGATTTTTGATGGAGGTTTAGGTAGTCAGCCTTTCATGAGTGAGCAGGCATTGCCAGTTGTCAAGCCTCAGGAGTCACAAGTAATTAACCAATTGCTTCTGACTGTATGGCTGGCTGCGCCTGTGGATTTTAGGGTTGAAAGTAGAAGTGAAACATCTACGTTCTTAAGCTGGACCAACCAGCATGGGGCAGGCGTTACGGGTATTAAGATTGAACGAGCCCTTGGCGATGGAGCTTTTAGTGTCATTGCTACTTTGATTGACTTGACTAGAACCACCTATGAAGACACCGGATTGACTTCAGCCACTCGCTATCGGTATCGGATCAGTGTAACGGATTCATAATGGCTGACAGCACTACCACAGGCATAGAAACAGTCGTCACGCATAACTGTAATGGAGCTAAGGGTTTCTGGGGTGAACTCACGCTGCCTCGGGCAGAATCAGAAGATGATGTCGTATCGGCTTTTAATGAGATGGTTCAGCAGGTTGAAGATAGGTTTAATTTGCTGAATAAGAATGCACCAGTAGTCACGTGTATTGTAGACGGTGCGATCATACTTGACTGTTCTCATGGATCACTATTTGAAGTGGACTTAAGTGAAGATGTCAACTCAATTACCATTAAGAACTGTGATGCACCTGGACAGGAAATGGGAGTTAACTTTCGAGGAACGACTGTAGATCCACTTACTGGATTCCGCTTTGTGAGTGGATGGCCTGATGATGTTGTATGCAGTTTATGTGGTACTGCAGTTGAGCCAACTAATGTCCCAATAGGTAATACGTTTAATCAAACCTTTGTGACTAACCGGTTTGGAACTCCAACCAGTGCAACAAGGAAGCCAGGAGGTGGTATAGACGCAGGATGCTTAGCTAAATGTGCAAAGCATGAAAGTTGGGGTGCCACACCTTTTGAGACTATCATACAGGAGTGTTTAGCAGCCTGTGAAGAGCAACCTGGTGGTGGTGTTAAAGGTAGTGGATCTGGCAATGGTGGAGTGGCAGATGGAGATGGTGAAGGTGGATTAGATCCTTGTGTTTCCGTCAGCTCATTGAATGTCCAAGTGGAAATAGAACTAGATTGTACTGAAGCTACACCGACAGTTAGATTAAGAGTCTGCGGTGGAACTCCATCTTATACATGGGTAGTCAGTGGTGGAGAAGGTACTCCTGATGAGACACTCAGTGGGGGATGGGATCAGATTATTACGGTTAAGCCGCCAGTAGGAGAAGATGTAAGTGGAACTGCTTATAGTTTAGGACTTGAAGTGACTAATCCTGGTAGTTGTCCTAATGCTGCTTTCCAGTGTACAAATACTGTCGGCTGTGATGGAGTGGAGATATCAGGTTGTACTGGTCCTACAGCCCTCAATGCGACTTTTACAGTTGTTTGTGTGACTGGTGGTGCATGTCAAAGTTTTGTGGATTGCGCGCCTTGTGGAACTGCTTGTTCTGATTTTGCTATGGGTGATCCCTTTGATAGACGAACCCAGCAAATGATAGATGATGGATGCCTTCCGTGCGCTCTAAGTATGGACGGCGTGACTATCACCGTGACTGATGCTGAGGGAGTGTCGGTTGTAACAGTCATATCAACATGAGGATAGTTTCAGTAGGCGCACATCATGTTTCTTACATGTTTATGGCTGGAGAGATGATTCCAGCAGTTTTACCAAAGCGAGAGTATCCATTTAAGAAGTGTGCGCACTGTAAGGAAAAAGGTGTGTTTGATTATAAGTGAAAAGGCAGGCGAGTACGCGCCTGCAAGTTTTGCGGGCAAAAGAAATATTTAATTAATGTCCGGGAACCGGACAAAAATGGAGGATAACTAATGCCAGTAACTACAGTCCAGCGTGATATACAAGAGTTCAAGCCATCGCCTACTAAGGTTGATCGGAGTTTTCAACAGATAAGTCCAGCGACTGACCCCGGATTTAAAAGCTTGTTAGATCAAATCTTGGGTGGCATTCCTCAGCCGGAATCGGCTCCTGAGGTTCAAGGACCCGAGCAGTTCTTACAGCAACTTGCGCCACTCCTCCAGATCATCCTGGAGCCTTTAATGGCCCGGTTGCAGAAAGGTGAAGCAAGTGCTCGTGGAGGTGTAACTGACGCTTTCAGGGCAGCTGGTGGCGGAAAAGGGCCGAGCAGATCCACTGCATTTGGCGAATCTACAGCGTTGCTTGAAAGTGAACTTCAAGGAAGACGTGGTGATTTACTTTCTAGTGTCACCGCGTCAACTTTAAGTCCATTACTTCAGAGTCTGTTAAGTGAACAAGCACAGAGACAAAGCTCGTTTTTCAAGGAGCAAGAACTTAAGCAAGCACCGACAAACATGCTCACACGCATACTGCAGCTTGTGGCTCCCCAGTTGGTTCAAAGCAGTCAAACCACAAGTGGTGGAAGTGAGTTTGCTGAAACTGGCCGAAGGACTTCAGAGGAAGGTTTTGCTGGACCAGGTGGAACGAGTAGGGATGCTCCTGGGAGAGCAAGTGGTGCGACAGGGATACCTAGCTTGTTTGGACCCAGTGGTCCAAGATCAACTGGTATCCCATCAGCGGGTGGTGGTAGTGGAGGTGGAATTAGTTTTGGTGGCTCTAGAACTTCTACGCCAATTGCTGCTCCTGCTCCTGGTCGAAGTTTGGAGCAGATCATTACAGATAGTCTGGCTTTAAGCCCTGGTATTGACAGTGGAGGAGGCGGCATCACTTTTGATCCAGCCAGTGGCGGCTTCGTGAGTACAAGTGGAGCCGGTGACTTTGGTGTTGGATCACGGGGTGGAATAGCAGATTTTAATGCTCAAGACCCTTTTGGTATTTTTAGTTAAGGAGTAACTGATGGGACTACAAGAAGACATCTTTGATATTATAGGTGATGAGCAAGGACGGAAAGGCCGATTGCTACCAGGGTCTAAAGATACCTTTGAGGTCTCAGGTGGTGAGGGATTACATGGTATAACACTTGAAGGTGGAAGTAAACCTTTCTTATTCGATCCTAAAGTTCATGAGGCCAGTCGGACTCCTGGTAGGAAAGATAGCGTCACGTTACGTACTGCTAAAACTCCCAAGTCATCCATTACCACGGTGGGCCAGTTGAGGAAAGTCTCACAAGCACTTAAGGGTGTTCCAGAAGCGTTGAGAACGAAAATCTTGAGTCGCCTGACTGGCATTAAAGAAAAAGACCCAGCCATGTCTGCACTTTCCAAGATTATGTTTAGACATCAACTTGAAGCTCCAGGTAAAGCAAGGACCGAAGCACGAAGTGTTCAGGCAGCAGGCGAACGGCGTGAAGCAACTGGAGTCGCACAAGGCCAACGACAACAAGGCATTGAACTACAGCAGAGACGATTTGATCTTTCAAAACAAGAAAGCGATAAGAAGTTATTGAGTGCCTTAAAAGAGCTACGAGAAATTAAGGAGAAGTTTGCATTTGGTGGTAAAGGCCAGACGCCTGAAGGCAAGCGGGTTTTGGAAGTTTTAGATCAAGTACAACAGAAGTTATTGTTAAAACTCCTAACAGGTACAGCTATAATTAAAAAACGGGGACAAAAATGAATAAGACAGCACTTAAAAGACTTTTAATCCATCATGAAGGCCTAAGGCTAGAGCCGTATGTAGACACCGAAGGCCATCCAACTATTGGAGTCGGACACAAGATTAGGCCAATCACTCATGCTAGAGCAATGGAACTCCTTCAAAAAGATGTGAATATAGCAATAAGTGATGCGGTGAGATTTCGTTGGTTTGATGAGTTGAGTCAAGTACGAAAAGATGTAATTGTGAGCATGATCTTTAACATGGGCCCTAGACGCTTCAGGACATTTAAGCGTATGATAAAAGCTATCATACGGGATGATTTTATTTTAGCATCTGATGAGTTACTAGATAGCCACTATCATGTTCAAGTAGGCCTGAGAGCCGAAGAGTTAGCTGTTATGCTTCGAGCTAATGCGAGGGTATAATGCCAATCTACGACGTTGACATTCCAGGCATGGGTCAATATACAATAGAAAGTGATCGTGAACTGGATGATGCAGAGGTGATGAGTCAACTGACGTCACAGTTAGGAAGCAACCCTGACCTGAATCCATCTGAACCTGATAAACCAGTTGAATTGCCTGATTCAACTCCAGCTAATCAACCCGATGCGAGCTTCCTAGATGTTGGAGGGAGTCGCTTCTTTGCTCGTACTGGAAGACGTCTTAAGCGAGCTGCCCATGCCGCTGGCGACTTGCCTTCGGCCACTAAAGACTTAATCACCGGTGGCACTCAAGGCAGAGTAGATGCAACAATGAGATTGTTAGAAGGTGCTTTTTCACCGGTGAGTGCTACACTTGCGCCATTGGAAGCTGCAGTGGAGGAAGCAAGTGGTGGATTAGGTATCAATGAATCGGTGAGTCGTGTTATAGGGGATATTAGTGGATTGCCATTAACTATCGGCGCCGGATTGTTAGCTCAGGCTGGTAAGCTTAATACAGCCGGCTTGATGATAGCAGAGTTTCTAGGCGCAGGTCGACCAAAGACTATCCAAGAATTGATGAAGAGAGATCCACAATTTCGGTTTGCTGCCACAAGAGAACCTCCCAAGGCTGCAAGTGATCTTGAAAGACTAGCACGTAAGGGTGATGTGCCGCTGCATGAGTTGACTCGTGAAGTCAAACAAGTTAAACTCACACAGAGAATGGAGCAGGACTTGTTAGATCAAGGTATTAATATTCAGAAACTAAGGAGAAATCCAGGCGAGTCGGTTGAAGAAGCTATCCGCAATGAATGGAGTGTGAGACATCCTAATCAGACCTTACCTGGCATGGAAGAACTGGCTGTCGAGATCAAATCACCAGCGACTGCCCAGGCCATTTTGGAAAGAAGGAAGTCAGCTAGTGATCAGTGGGATGAATTTGCTCGCCAAAATAAGATCGTAGGCGACACTCCACAGGAAGCTAAAATGGCGTTGGATGCAGCTTCAGACGTTCAAGTGCCAGATAGGCAAGGAAACTTTGCCGTTTTAGGCTCTCTGCGAACTCCAGCTACACGTGCAGGTGGCAATGCTCAAGCCTCACAATCCATGCTTGAAATGCAAGTAGTGGAGAAGTCAATTAATGATGCGATATTAGTAAGGAGCCAGAGAGTTCAATCTGCTCTGGTAGGTGTGAGTGATAAGGATATGGTCGGCGCGGTTCATTTACGTGAGTCAACTCCACATGCTCAGGTAATGTCTGATGTAAAAATATCCACCGGCGTTAAGCGTGTACTTCAGTTTATGCAAGAGAAGTTTGCTGTGGATAGGGAGATTATCATTCCACGCTTACGCAAAGTGGCTAAGCCAAGAATTGAAAAGCGAGTCAGACGTAGAATGACTAAGATGGCCGATAAGTGGCATGAAGATGTGGATGAAGTGCTAGTTCAACAGGAAACGGCACTTGAGTTGAAGAAGCAAATTCCAGATAATTGGGGTTTGGAGCAGTACCTTACTCATATATTCCCAGGCTTTTATAAGATCAGAGACCGACGTGGAAGAGTGCTAGGCACAGCTAATAACAAACTGGAGGCCAAACAAGTCATACAAGACCTGGCTGAAGATCTTGATATGGGAGCAGTAGACTTTGATATTACGTCTAAGGCCTTGTTTGATAGTGACCTCTTACGGATTTTTAAGGGCCGTGTCAGTCGGACACAAACTAATATTGCCAGAGGTACGTTGTTAAGTAAGGAAGAAGTCTCTGACGCGATTAGAGGCGACTTTAATACGAGAAGTAAGATTAAATTCTTCGGTCCAGTGTTAGAACGAAAAGGCAAATCGAAGGGTTATACTAAAGACCTCATGACAATTCTAGAAACTTACGATAGAGGCATTGAACGATGGATTCAACTCTCAGATCTTGCTGAGAGAGTCACACCGACTATAAGTGAGTTAGGCAAGCGTGGATATATAAATCTTGCCCGGACGCTGGAAAGTAATTTAGGTGCACTGTGGGGCTTTAAACATCCAGTAAATCAAGTCTTTGATTCCATGATAGCTGCGACTCCAGGCTTGAGAGATATTGTGGCTCCAGGAAGTTTGCAGAGGATTACTTCAGGGTTGAAGATTGGAGCCGTAAATACCTTCTTACGATTCAATCCTCGATACCATGCTTTGAATAGTACACAGCTGGCAGCTACCCTAGCACCTATCGCTGATGGTGCGGAAATAGGCTTGGGCATCAAACTGTGGCGTTCTGCTCAAGGCAAAGGAATTCTTAAAGCTCACCAAATATCTGACCGATTAGGTAAAGTGGAAGGATTAGCTAAAGGCCTTGGAGCGCCTGAAAGAATGAATCAACAAGTGGCCTTCCTTACGATGTATGGACGAGCAAGGCGACTCGGCCTCGGCGATCAGCAGGCAGCCACTTACGGACTATTAAGGGGCAATGTTTACTCCCAGTTTCTTGGTCTGATTACAGATCAGCCGACAGCTTTTAGGAAGCTTGATCCTACCGGCATGATGTTTATGTTCCAGCGCTTCCCGGTCAAGCAGGCTGAGATGCTGATAGATTTAGTGAAGGACCGTAATTTTCCAGGTGTAGCCAAGTTTCTAAGCGTGAACTTCCTACTCGGTGGAATGAAAGCAGCAACCTTCGGCACTGGTGGTTGGCTTACTTATAAAGTTTATAAGGATATAGAAAAAGAATACGGCACGCCTGTGGCTGATATGTTTCATGTTGGACTCCCTGGGCTCGTAGGGGTAGATATGAGTGGATCTGTCACTCTTGTTAATCCACCGTTTGGTGAAACATGGCAAGAAAAATTAGGTAATTTGGCCGCTGGACCCATCATTTCAACAGCAAGCAGCATTATTGGAGCGGCTATGTCTGATAATGGTATAGAACCATCAGCTGCCAAGCGAGCTTTGAGTGCTATGATGCAAAGGATTCCACTTGGCAAGTCAATAGATGGCATGATGAGGCTGCTTACTGGAGATTTTGACTTTAAAGATCCCGCGGGTCGGCTTAGATGGAAGGGTGACTTTAAAGATGCCATCCGTACCATGTTAGGTGCGAGGCCAATAGCACAAGCTAACATAGATACCTTTGTAAGTGCATTATTGGAAATGACTGAAAAAAGAAATGAAGTCCTTAACTTTGCTGCCTTGAGGTTTGGTCAGGCGAAGTTAGCTGGCATGGATATTCCAGAAGGCATGATGAAAACAGTAAGGGCTGAAGTAGATAACTGGAATAGCTTATGGCCTGAGTTTCCCATTAGTGGAGATGACATCTTCACCCGCGCTACTGCTCGCCAAGAAACTGCTTTAATGTCACTTCGGGAGCGCATACTGAAGAGTTCTCCAGCAGCGCTCCGTGAGGGTGGTATGTTCAGTGATTTGCCTAGGGGTGGCGGATAGGACTACATACACAACCAGTCCCACCAGGACATTTAGGAACGTTAAGATGCTCTGTATGTGTAAAGCCACACACCGTACAGGATAGAGTAGGATCTTTTGTCTGTATGGTTACAGGTGGTAGATCCCTTAGTTGTTTATCTGTCATGAGCACCTCACCTGCTTTGATATTTAGTTTTGGCTGCTCATCTTGCCAAAGCAAGCTGGCAATGTTAGAGTAGACAGCTACATCCTGTAAGCGTTCAGGTATGTTTTCACCAGTGACACTTTTCCTACCAACACTATAAAGTATCATGGCAGCATCGAACTGCTTCAGCATGTAGTCGATGGCAGTGCCAAATGGACTACTCCAGTCAAAACCTGGATACAACTTCTTGATGGCTGAAGTTCTTGTGAAATTACCGAGATGTCCTTGTTCACCACCTTGAGCATAATCTTTGTTTTTAGATCCATGTAATATTGCCATCTTTCTAAGTAGATTATAAAAGCGTGGATCACCATAGCCCCTCCGTAATATAGATTCTAGATTCTCTTGGTCTGATCCAGACCCAACTGCTCCACTACCTACTCCAGCTTCTACAGCTGATTTAGATATTTCATTCATAATTATTTACCTCCCTCATTACAGTATTGTATTTCAATATAAGTAATAATGCCATCCCAGCTTTTAAAACTCATTATGCCTGGGTGCATATGAAATAAGTTACGGATCGGACCGACAAGAAAAATTACCTTACCTAATATTATAGCTGCACCTAATTCAACTTCACGTCCACCAGTGTCGCTGTAATCGTGAGTGTCCAGAATAAATATATCAGCCTCCCTTATTCCACTTAGATCTCTATCAGCCATGACTGCAAATTCTTCTCTGTTATAACCACCGAGGCTATCATCATCAGCTGATTCATCCGTATCCAGCAAGAACCAAGGACACGTATTTGCTAGGCCAAGACTTTCTATCCGTTTATTCCACACATTGATTCGATGCCTAGACTTAAACTTAGATGCTATATAAAACTTCATCATTAATCCTCCTCCAATGACTTTGGCTTCTGAACACGCTTAGATCCTAAAAACTCATTGTCAAGAACCTTGAACATAATTTCAGTCACTCCAGATCTAGGATCTTTACCTACAATTCGCATAATCGCTCCAGCTCCTTCCAGAGTATGAATAACTAGATCCAATTCGTGCACTCCTACCTGTGCGAAGTTGCGCTTTACTAACTCTTTATGATTGATGTAGCCGACTTTACCCATTGAAGCTTGGATCTGTTTAAAGATCCTTACGACATCTTGAGAAGTTGTAGCTGATCCGTGCCCTGCAAATACATTACTGAGTCCAGCCTCCATCCATTTCAAGGCTTCTATTGCAGCAGAGATTTCCTTCGCAGTAATAATCAGTTCGTCCTTATCTGCCAAGCTTAATACCATAGATATTTTTAGTAGATGGGTATCTTTTCGTGAAGCATAGCCATGCAACCTTTCATCTTCAAATTCTTCTTCAGGCTCTGGTCTTTCCATGTATTGCTTTTGATAAGCTTTCCAGCCATCATCAGAGAATTTAAACTGGCCCCTTAGTTTACCAATGAGTTTCAAGTCCTCTACTAAGAACTTTTCAAGGCTGTTGGCCTGAGGCATTGGAACTCGCTTGCGACGCTTTGGGGCCCAAATAAATAGAATCCGGCTGGTAAATCCCTGGCCAACTGACATAGACGGGATTACATCTTTGAGCGTCTGGGGAGTGCCAGCAGCAAAGAGCGTGACATAAGGGCCAAGGATCAACTCGCTGTCTCGCGAGATCGTTTTCTTTTCCCACCTTGGTGGACAATCGTAGAGGTCTGTAAGGTCTGCAATGACACCGGAGGAGTAGGCGTCCAGGCCCATAAAAACTCCGAGCTCACTTGCATATATAAGAACAGGCGAGCAGAGTTCAACTGTTTGCCCTTCAATCCTTTTTTCTGTAGCCTCCGAGAGGTCTTTGATGAGAGCGGCGTCTGTAATTTTGTCACTGAATTTCCTCAGTCCGGCTTGAACGGCTAGCCTTACTCCTATCGCAGCGGCTGCAGACTTCCTTGCCGCAGGCGGCCCGATTAAAAAGACGTAAAAATTAGGATACACCTTAAACATATTCATGTCCAGATATACTTGGCGCTTCGTGATAGCACCTAGAATTGTGATGGCTGTCCAGAAATGATAATTATCTGGTGATTCCGTATCTAGCGTATATTCCATGTACGCTCGGACCCAGTTACCGAGCTGTCGCTTCATGCTTAATTAATCTGTTTCTCTATCAGGCCACCAGTCATTCCAGTCATGGCCACATACTGGTCCTTCATGGTCGTTGTAGGCTTCACGCCAGTTGGAGTCCTCAAGTTCTAAACTTGGTCTAGGGTCGTCATGTTTTTCCACTAGTGTAACCACCTTTCACAACATTCAGAGTTAGTCCAGCACCTGATACAATATGGCTTTTGACAAACAGTACAGGTATACCATTTATTATCCTGCCCTTCATCATTCTTGAAGTTCCATGATGATAAGCATGTAGCACAAGTAACATCCACAATTAGTGCAATCTCACTATCTTAGCATCAGTCTCCTCAATGTGTGTAGCAAGATGTCTGAGCATATCCACCACACTTGCCCTGCGAGCGTCAGACATCCATTGAAAGGTACGACCGTGGGAGCCGAAGTCAAATAGGATTAGCATATGACCTACACGGCCTTCACCAAAGCGCTTGACAAGCGCTTCTGATATATCGTCACTCCAATGTTTTAAAGCCTCAGCAGCGTCTTTAGTGATGTCATCTTTTTGTGCCATTACTTATCCTCCTAAGCTTTATCATTAGGTGCCTCAATTTTTTTGTCCGGTAACCGGACGGCCGGTTTGACTTCCTCCTTGTCCAGGCCCAGGACGATTTTAGCCACTTCAGTTGGACTCCTTGAATCATTCCACTGGAACTTGCCATCAGGCATCTGAACCCATTGTGCGTCTGAGGCGTAGTAAGCCAGTGCACGCTGAAAGGTCAGAATCGCACGGACGAGTTGTCCTTTTGAATTGCCTGCCTTGAGTTCTCTCATTTTATTCATTCCGACTGCTCCTTATCTATATCCTTACCTTCACAGTTACATGGATGTAGAGATCCTGGATGTGTAGATCTCTCACACTTTAGCGTATGTAGTTTATCTTCAATCATTTATCTTCATTACTTCAATAAAGCCTTTTGGTAACTCCAGCACTCCAATCTTAATGATCTTCACGATGCCTTTGTTAGGAATAACCATTGCATGTCTACATTTACCATAATCAAACAGTTGCCGGACAAGTATGATCCTATCCTTATGTTTTTCTAAGATATAACCTATATCAATAGCCGCTGACAGCGTGGTGTTAATTTGGCTAGGTTCAAATGAGTGACAAGCATCAATCCAGTGAATAGCATGAATAGGTATTTTAACTTGTTTCATATTGCTCCTTTATACTTATATTTTTGTAGGTCTTTAATCAAATTTTTACACTCAGAGGAGACTATAAAGCTTTGTTTTGATCTTCGTTTCGTCGAAGTAGCCTTCTTTTTCTGCCCTTGCTTGCCAGGCTTCACGCGAGGTATCTTCTCCACTGTGATACTTAAGCATAGCACCCCATAAGTAGCCCCATTGGAACTCAGAGGGAATGAAACAGTCCTGCCCTCGTATAATGAAATGAATTTGGGCAGCTTCGTTAGACTTAGTGCAAAACTCCTCAGTTCGCGCCGGAGGGCCACTGGCAAGATAACTATCATGTCCTTGTTGGTGCCAACTGACATAATCACACTCCTTCCATAATTTTAACATACCTTCATTAAGTAAGTCAGGCACAATCGACTGTGGAATCCATGAGACATGGTCACGCAGATGATCCTCACTGTATTGGCCCGTATTAGCTAGCATGCCCCTACTACGGTAACAAATCCTCGTCCTTCCCATTGGAGTAGTTAGCGTGCCATTCTTGAGCACTTGTGCTTTGATTGACTTGTGCCACTCACTAATCTCTGGCACCTTAGCTCCATAAGCTGCAAGGACTTCCTGAGCCATTTTCATTGAGATGTTGGCTTCTATTGCTAGTCGCTTGTAACGCATCATGTAGTCAAAGGCATGTACCACACTCTTTGATACATCATATTCAATAGAATCAGACTCAATGTCTTCAGGCCTTTTATTAAATATAGCAGCTCCAACTATCTTATGTATTTTAACAGTGCCTTTAAATATGTCAAGAAGGAAACGACAATTAGCTAACCACGCTACTATCCGCACCTCAGCCTGACTTAAATCACGTTGCCAGAACACACTCCCCGGTGGTGGCTCATACATCAAGCGCATGACTTTAGGAATAGTTTGTATGCTGCTTCCACGCCATTTAGGACTTTTCGTAAAGGCCCAGCGTCCACTCTTCGTGCCACCCAGGTTAGGCATACTGGCTAAGTAAAGGTCATCTCCAAGTTTATCGAAGGCTACGTTTATATAGTTTGATTCCTTCGTTCGCAAGTGACGCTCTTGTAGGATTAGATTCAATTCGGCAACATGTGGATAAGATGCTCTAAGTTCTTTTAAGGCGTTTTCTTCAGTTGTTTGGTTACCAGTGACTCGTTTTGTTTTAACAGGCAGTCGTAGTTTATCGTATAAGAGTGTTCCCACTTCGGCTGTACTTTTGACGTTAAGTTCATAACCCACCAATTTCGTAAGATCAGTGTGACGAGCAGCTCTCTCACTTGCAATATAGCTGGCGAGAGTTCCGTGCCAGTCCCGATTAAGCTTAATTTTCTGGCGCTGCATTTCAAGAGCCACTCCCAAAAGCGCATTTGTCCTTTTCTGATAAACTCCATATAAGTTCCTTTCCTTTAAGTCTTTGGTTACTCCTTGAGTAACCTTAGGTGTTACCACCATATCCTTACAATTATATATCCAGACACGCTGATCTGGAATAGATTTCTTCCAAGTTTTGCCTTCATCCTTATAAAACTCATGGTTAGTGTAGAGTGAAGTGGTGAAGTCAAGGCCTTTTAAAAACTCTGGATACGCCACGTTCATCATTAGCATTGGATCTGACTCTACTGCTACTGGCTCACAGCCCATATCTAGCATGTAGTCGAGGTCATAAAGTATGTTTTGATTGCAGAGCCTGGGATTGCTTGCCATAGCCAGCGAAAGTAGACGCCATATATATGCTTCTTCGACTGGGCTCCAAGCTGGGCCAGTGGTGTTTTGAATAGGTATACATAGCGCTTGACGAGGCATGTCTTCGATCCATAAACCAAAGCATGTAAGACAGTCACCCCGAGTTTCAACGTCCAGATACCACTGAAGATTTGGATTGGCAGCGATATGTTCCAGCCATAAACTGACCTGCTGGATAGTAGGCCCAATGATAAAAGTATCTTCGGGTTCTCTGAGGACTCTTTTAGAAATTCTAGATTCATGAATCACCTTTGCCTTAAACGTCCGGATCATTAAGTAATAATATTCCCAGTGATCTCGCATCACAAAAGCTGGATGTACTTCTGGAATTACCTTTAAGCCAGGAATTAAGGGAGATTCTAAAATGCTGCCTCGCCACTTCATGATACCGATAGCGTCAGGACAGAGAGCCCTCAGCGCTTCAGCTCCTAATGCGACTACAAGATTAGGCTTAAACTTAGTCAGTTCAGCTATTAGAAGCTGCCTCCACCAAATCAACTCGGCTGTAGGTTTCTTGCGAGTTTTTGGGTCCTCATAGAAGATGCCGAAGTTATCAGTTGGTGGGCGTCTTTTGACTACATTAGTGCGGTTGGCCGCGCTGAAATCTACAGCACTAGCGTTGCACACGGCAGCTAGCAAGCGGCCAGCCCCACCAACAAAGCCTTCTTTATCCCTACACTCTTGCCAGCCAGGTGATTCGCCACAGAAAGTAATGAGGGCGCCATTTTTGTGGATAGTTGGTGGACACTCTATGATATTACCTTCTTTATTCATCATTGTTCAAGTTTATTCATCATTACTGTTCATCTGGATTAAACTTATTGACTTCAGCTCGAGCTGCCCAGCCAAGTTTTTTATCCATAACCACTCTTGCCAGCTTAGCTATAGGAGTTAGGCGGCAGTCATCGCATAAGAAGGGACCATCTAGCTTAGGAAATATAGGTTTAGTCTGTGAGAGTGAGCGGACTGGCTGATCCTCCACCTCGACGATTTGGCCGCAGGTATTGTAACCGAAGCAATGCTTTTCTAGCTTCATTAGCCCTATCCTTTCTTTTTTGTAGGCGTTCAGCTGCATGATTTATAGCATAAAATGGCCTGGCGGTACGACCTTGATTACCCATTTCAGCCTGAATTTTATCAAAGTATATTTGATTTGCAGCTCTCATAACACTAGAATGTGCTTTGTTCCATCTTTTAGAAGACTCTAATTTACGAAAATAGGTGGCATAATTTCTCATTCCTCCTTTAAAGCCAAGCCCAATCATCATCCTAGTATGGCGAGATACAGCAAGAGCATGCTTAGTTCGAGCCATTAAGTCTGATTACCTTCCAAAGACCATTGAAGTGAAGTACGACATTCCAAGCGCCAGCGCCCATTACGCTTTTCAAGCTCCACTTCTGTCACGACTGGGCCAAGATCTGATGGTGGAAGCAGGAGTTCTTCCACGTAGCCGCCTACTGAGGAGTCAATCGGATAGCTGCGTTGGAAACTTCCGGTTCCACAATAGACTTGTGGGACTGCCACATAACGTCCATCTACAATGTCCAAGATGTTTTGGCTCTTGGCAAGCTTCTCATTATCATGGCCCATGAGATACAAATGGGCGCGTGTTACCTCGGACATTCTGACTCGTTTTGTAACTCTTGCTCCAGGTGTCCGTGCTCCACCATAGCCATGGGTGGCTAGGATTTTCAAATAGAGCCCATGACCAAAATCAAGAGTCACGTGAGCGAGTTTACCTAAATAAGTAGTATCCATCAGCCTGCACAAGTATTCAGTGGTAGTTAAGGAGCGTAGGTTGTCCTTGGCGAGCGCACTGAAGACCATAAAGTGATGGCCTTCTAACAAGCCAGCAATGTTTCCCTTCCATGGTTCTAGGACAGATGCAAAGGTGTCAGTGAAGTATTTAGCAGCTGCATCCATTTGCTTTAGCGTCGTGTCATGGTAGCCATAACCACCCTTCGCGCTGACAACAGAAGCGCGTTCGCTAGGACTGACTGAATCATCATAATCACCTAAGCCAATACTGACCAAGCGATCACCTTTAGCCATCTTTTCTGCACCCCACTTAATATACCGACGAAACCTAAACTTATCACACTCTTCGGTATTGTAGTGCACATCATTAAATGGAGCTATCCAACACAACTGGCCTTCCTTAAGTTTTACGGGGATTGTTAGTCTTATCATTCTAAATTAATCCTCCTGAGTTGGCAATATAGTCTTACCATTCCACGGACAGTTTTTACATTCTTTCTTATGTAATTTTATGACTGTTTTTTCACAGGACAGGTCGTATCGTCTGCCTTCATGAATGGCTTCCTGGACCAGTTTGATAATTCGATCAGGTAGTTTACCTTTAACTACCTTTAACAACTTCAACCTTATGTCATGCTCACTAAAAGGTTTATCTGCCTTGATTTGGAACCGTCGCTTTTTGATAGGTGATGAGTAAAGAATAGAAGTTGCTAATTGGTTATGATAGAAATGCCAAATGTAAGTAAGTTTAGGTTTAGTCATTATTAATTTCTCACTTTCTTCATAGTAGCTCTAATATCCACAATGCTAGCAGATGAGCCAGTTATTGGGAGTGGCATGAGTAAATGGAGCCGATTGTCCAGGACTAAGAACTTGACGATTTCGGCATTGAATTGGATGCTAGTTATTTGTGGCTCGCTACATCGAGCTTCGACGACATGAGGCTTAACTGTGTTACCCCAGGCGATTCGACCAGTGTAGAAACCATGAGCTATAAAACTGATTCCAATTAAAGACAATACACCAGTTAATATGCCTGCAGTTATTGGATTTTTCATAGTTTTAGTCCATCTGAAATGATACTCGATTACTGCCAAAGTGATATGTTCCATAAACACTGAGGAAAATGATAGGATTTACAGGGCCATCTAATTTATAGCCTAATAGATAGATAGAAATTCCAAAAGCATGAACCGTTCCATAGCCATTAATATCTGTATAGTTAATTGTTTGCATGGTGACTCCTATTATTTAAACAAGGTGTTGATATTTGAGTCACGAATGAACTCTTGGTAAATATCTCCATTGTCACGGATCTTTTCCTGCTCATATGGATCCAGGATGCGCCGCTTGAACTCATCAAGTGCGCGTTCTATGGCGCCAATACATGAGTTAAGAGATGTGAAAGTTAGCATGTGAGGTGAATTGCGCTTAAGATAGTTAATCATTAAGATTGAAACCGCGTAGGTTATATCACCAGGGCTAGATAGCAGAATCTGATCCAACAAGGGCTTTAGTTCAGCCTTTCTGTGTTTATCAATATAGGGCATAATTACCTCCTTTTGTATTAAATACGCTCATACAAGTAATATAAAATAACCAGGACGCATATGAGTAATGAATAGTTGAGCATATCAATCATCTTCCTCCTCGCCAGCCAAGGGATTAAACTCGCCCTTCTGAAACTGGTTAGGGCCGTCTAAACCACCTAGTCGTTGTAGTATTCCTTCATGATACGAGGGGTCTTTTTCACACAGGAGGAAGTTCCGGCCGGTTTGGATAGCGGCTTCTGCCGTGGAGCCACTTCCTCCAAAAAGGTCAACCACTGTTTCCGACGGCGCTGTGGAAGTTTCAATGAGTTGACGTAGGAGAGCCGTGGGCTTCTCAGTCGGATGGATCTTTTTAGCTGGCGGTACTGGATCATAAGCTAGGATGTTTGATTGGCCTTGCTTAAGAAGCGCTCTATTTCCTTTACGACAGAAGAAACACGCTTCATATCCGCTCCCCCATCGTGAATCAGGGTGATTAACTTGACCGGGGCCTGGCTTGACCCAGAGCAGTGGTATAGGATCCACAGTGAATCCTGCATCTTGTAGAATTTTGAGTACCTTGGCATGAGCTTTAATATCAAACCAGAAATACGCATGAGTGTTTGGAGCCAGGAGTCTAAAAGCCAACTTTGCAGCTCGCGCTGTAAGGTCCATAATGTCATAGGTTTCGTCCTCATAAACTTCCGGATGTGGATTGCCTTTCTTCGTCTCACCTTTATCTAAGTCAATACCGTAAGGCGGGTCTGTTAAGACGAGCTGACAGCAGCCGTCATTCCAGTCATGGGTAACTAGCAGGCAATCGCCAAGGAAGATCTTATGGTCAAAATCAGTTACCAAACCCGTTGTTTCCCGATCCACTGCATCTTGCTCAAGACGATCTTTGCGTCTGAGGAGCCGTAGCTTGTTATTGGCTTGGGTTTTGTTTTTGGATTTGGCTAGTTCAGGATGTGTCTCGATAGCCTTTGCCAACTGAACATCCTCCCACACTTCACCCCGAGATTCATTGAGATGCTGGGCAAGCTCCCTAAAACCGTCGCCATAAAGTTCTTTGCGTAGCTCATACATTTCAGCTTTCGCTTTGACTTCATCTTGAAATGAAAGCTCTTCACGCTGCAAGTTTTCATTTAGCTCGATTTCTTTTAGTTGTAAAGGCGATAGGTTTTCACGTAGATTAACTGCTATCTCAGTCAATTTTAAGGAAGCAGTGGCAATGAGTCTTCTATAGCCAGCCACAAGTTGGTATTTTAAGTGGGCGGGCACGTCCGGGAACCGGACACGATCCAACGGGGCCACTACAATTGGATGTAGAAGGCCATCTTGCTGAATGGAAATTGCCAGCTCAGCCACCCTGGACTCATGGACCTTTTGCCGTTGACGATTAGGCGGTATATATATATCAGGTATATTAACTTGCATTATCCAAGATCCTCCACTTTAGATGGGATGGGTAATGCTTGACCATTAGCTACTTGGCAGTCTTTATTATACTGTACCAACGCACTAAATACCTCAGGTTCCAAAGCTATTTTAACTGTTCCATAACTCTGACCATCTAGACCCAGCCAGATCATAAAGCCGTCAAACGAAGCATAAACACCATCACCTAAGTATCTATCTTCCATTATTTAGCCCTCCATTTAGGACATCTCGTCACTGCCAATGCAACATCTTGCTGTTGACAGATTATAAGTAGTTGAGCTGCAATTTTACAATGAGACTTAGTTCCATTTCCAGCTTCATGCTCAAGATTGTCACAGTTGAGACATAGACCATCGCTCTTTCTCAGACGATCCATAATCTCATGGGTCCAAACTGTCTTATGTCGATGGATTTGTCGAACTGGTTTTTCTATCATTAGGATTCCTTATTTTTAATATAAGCGTTAGCTAAGTTCTGGTAATGAATACTATGCCTTTCGCATGCTTGTGCGAATGTACTGTTATCAACAAAGATCTGAAACTCTGCCGATTGTAGACAGTGCTCAAAGTCGCATAGAATATTAGCTTTAGTCACATTCATCTCCATAATCAATTTTTCCTTTTTCCTTTCAGTTAAAATCATTGTAGGCATGGGAGACAAAGGCTCAGTTTTCAATCTTCATCCCTTCCTCATCCCTTCACGAGAACATGACAGCATGTTAGCAATGCGCCGG
>SDBU01002526.1_pt1 | contig 24193 bp, 17 predicted proteins | sample 2277071 | NCBI WGS metagenome assembly SDBU01 (sample SAMN10397929, study PRJNA504765) | marine sediment metagenome | isolation source: marine sediment core GS08_GC12, 126 cmbsf | place: Arctic Ocean: Gakkel Ridge, Loki's castle | collected 2008
GTGGAGCAGGAAAACGGCCGATCGGCGGACGTGTCCCTGGAGCTCGTCAGCAAGGGTCGCGAACTCGCTGACACGCTGCAGGTTCAACTCAGCGCGGTCCTGCTCGGTCACAACATCAAGCCCGTCGCCGACGAGCTCATCGCGTATGGCTGCGATGAGGTCCACGTTGCAGACGACGCCCGGCTGGAGTTCTATCGAACGCTCCCCTACGCACGGGTTGTGACGGACCTCATTCGCTCCATCGAGCCGCAGATCGTGCTGTATGGCGCATCGCCGGTCGGGCGCGACCTCGCTCCGCGCGTCGCCTCAGCGCTCCGGGCCGGGCTCACTGCCGACTGCACCGACCTTCGCATCGGCGACCATTCCGAAGCAGGCGGCCAAAAGCAATACAAGAACGTGCTCTACCAGATCCGCCCTGCATTCGGTGGCAACATCATCGCCACCATCGTCTGCCCGGAGAGCCGGCCCCAGATGGCCACGGTCCGGGAGGGCGTTATGAAGATCGTCCAGCCGGACAAGACGCGGAAGGGCGATGTGCTGTCCGTTGACGCCGTGCTCGATGACGATGAGATCGGGGTCGAGATTCTGAAGCGTGAGCGCAAGGAGAAGAGCGTCAACCTCCGCGCCGCGAACATCATTGTGGCCGGCGGCGCGGGCGTGGGCAGCAAGGCGAACTTCAAGCTCATCTTCGACCTGGCCCACACGCTCGGCGGAGTCGTAGCCGCGTCCCGCTCGGCCGTGGACAGCGGCTTCATCGGCAAGGACCACCAGGTCGGCCAGACCGGGACCACGGTCAGACCGAAGCTGTACGTCGCCTGCGGCATCTCCGGCGCCGTCCAGCATCGCGCCGGCATGCAGGAGTCGGCCAAGATCGTGGCCGTCAACACGGACCCGGAGGCGCCCATCTTCAATGTCGCCCACTACGGCATCGTGGGAAACCTGAGCGACGTCATCCCGAAGCTGATCAAGGCGTATAGGAGCAAGTGAGTTTCATTGCAAATTGTAAAGTGCAAAATGCGAAGTGAACGGCCGAGCATGGTGAACGCTTTCAGTAGACTCCTCGTGCGCGTTCTTGTTCTTCATTCTGCAATTTGCAATTTACAATTTGACTTGAAGATGGGGTCTGGCTAATGCCGAACTTCTTCACCGACAACGCTGACATCCGGTTCCAGTTCGAGAACATGGACCTCTCGGAGATCGTATCGCTGAAGGAGGCGAGTTTCTCCGAGAGCAAGGCATGCCCGTACGCGCCGGTATCATGCGAGGACGCTGTGGGCGGGTACCGCAAGGTGCTCGGACTGGTGGGCGACATAGCGGGCAATTTCATCGCGCCACGCGCCGCCGACGTGGACCGCGACGGCTGCCACTGCGAGGACGGCCGGGTGACCTATGCCCGCGGCACGCAAGAGGCCCTCAAGGCCCTGGCCGGCGCTGACCTGATGGGCTTCACACTGCCACGCAAATACGGCGGACTCAGCATGCCCACCGTCATGTACGCCGTCGCCATCGAGTTGGTGGCGCGGGCCGATGCCTCGCTCATGACGATCTTCGGGCTTCAGGACATCGCCGAGACCATCCACGAGTTCGGCTCCGAAGAGCAGAAGGAGAGATATCTCCCCAGATTCGCCGCCGGCGAGGTGACCGGCGCCATGGTGCTCACTGAGCCGGACGCGGGCAGCGATCTCCAGGCTGTGCGCTTGAGGGCATTTCAGGACCAGGACGGCCAGTGGCGCCTGAACGGCGTGAAGCGCTTCATCACCAACGGCTGCGGGGACGTGCTGCTGGTCATGGCCAGGTCCGAAGAAGGCACAAAGGACGGCCGGGGTCTGAGCCTGTTCATCTGTGAGAAAGGCCCGCGAGTCTTCGTGAGACGCATCGAAGACAAGCTCGGCATCCACGGCTCGCCCACGTGTGAACTGCATTTTCGCGACGCGCCGGCCGAGCTGGTGGGTCGGCGCCGTCGCGGCCTCACCAAGTACGTCATGTCGCTCATGAACGGCGCCCGCGTGGCCATCGCCGCCCAGGCGCTGGGCATCGCCGATGCGGCCTATCGAGACGCGCTCGCCTTTGCCATGGAACGCGAGCAGTTCGGCAAGCGGATCGCGGACATGGCCCAGGTCGCCGACATGCTCGTGGGCATGCAGACCGCGGTCGAGACAAGCCGAAGCCTTCTGTACGAGACCGCCCGCATCTGCGACCTGAGCCAGGGATACGAGCGCCTCTCCGCCACGCTGGACCGCAAGGCGCCAAATTACAGTGAAGTGCGTGCCGGAGCGACTAAATATCGCAAGCAGGCCAACATGTTTACGCCCATGGCCAAGTACTATTGCTGCGAGGCCTCCCTTCGAGTCACCAATGCCGCGCTGCAGATACTCGGCGGCAGCGGATACATGCGCGACTATGACATCGAGCGATACTTCCGGGATGCGCGCATCACTACGATTTACGAGGGGACCTCGGAGTTGCAGGTCGTGGCCATACTGTCCGGGCTTCATGGTGAGAATCTGGGGGACTGGTTCTCCGCGCGCTCGGCCAGGCAATACACGGGCGAGATAGCCCTGCTCGCAGCTCTGGCCAGCCAGGAATACCACCGTGTCCAGGAGGCCATGTCCTTCGTCAAGCAGGAAGGCAATCCCGACTACATCGACCTGATGGGCAAACGTCTGAGCGACATGGCCTGCAACGCCGCGATCAGCCAGCTCCTCCTCGAAGAGGCCGAGAAATCACCTCACAAGCGGATTCTTGCCGAGAAGTTCATACGCGACTCCGCCATCAACACGTCAGCCCATTTCATGTATATTACGTCCGGCAATGATCTGGTCCTTCGGGAATACAAGAACTTGCTCAGGCAAGACCTGAGGAGTGCAGAGTACTGAATAGCTAATGGTGATCGCAGAACTCTCGTTGCCGGTGGCTGACGGCTGATAGTGCAGCCTGCATTTCCCTTTGGTGCAATTCATTATTCTCCCGCGCGCTTGCTGCAATGAATGACGTCAGAAAGGGTCGCCGCTACAGTTGGGTGCACGATCGGTGCCAGGTGGGCCCGCGGGCCAGGTATCGGCTCCGGCGCGTTGTCCTGGAGACGCGCACCCGCTACCAGGACGTAGGGATCTACGATCTGCACGCGTACGGCCGTGCTCTCTTTCTCGATGGTGTTCTTCAATCCGCCGAAAGCGACGAACATCGATACCATGAAGCGCTCGTTCATCCGGCCCTGCTCAGCCATCCAGCCCCTCGCCGAATCCTGATCGCAGGCGGGGGCGAGGGAGCGACCCTGCGAGAGACCCTTCGGCACGGGATGGTCGAACGGACGGTGATGGCCGAACTGGACCGCGAACTCGTGCGGCTCTGCCGAGAGCACATGCCCGCATGGTCGAACGGGGCCTTTGACGACCGGCGGTCGAAGGTTGTGTATGGCGATGCCCGCAGGGTCATCGAGCGCAATCGCCGGGCGTTCGACGTCTGCATCTGTGACCTGACCGAGCCCGCAGAGGACAGCGCCTCCATGATGCTGTACACACTGGAGTTCTTCAAAGATGTGCGGCGGTGCCTGCGCCGTCCGGGCATCCTCGTGACACAGGCCGGACCGCTCGGCCGGACAAGCCGCGGCATGTTTCTAACGGTGCGGGCCACGCTGCGCCGGGTATTCCGACACGTGAGCGGCTACTGGGCGCGAATTACCTCGTTCCGAGAGCCCTGGGGGTTTCTGTGCGCTTCGGACGTGCTCGATCCCGCCGCCCTTCAAAGGCCCCAGATCGCCCGATGCCTGAAAGAAAGAGGGCTGCAACCGCTCAGCTATTACGGCCCCGCTGCCCACGAAAGAATGTTCAACCTGCCTGACACCGTGCGCCGCCGTTTCCGCCGCCCGGCCTCCTCCGATCAGCAGCCCTTCACCATGGGGGCATGACTGGTATGGTCCTGGAATTCTCATGTGAACTGGCGCTTCATAGGGCGGCGCAAACGCAGTGACAAATGCGCGTCCGCCGGAGGCGCGTGGCTTCGTACTCGAGAAGAGTGGAGGGTCTGCAATGAGGAGTCTGGCTCTGGCTCTCATGTCGGTCAGCCTGTGTTTCATGGCCGGGCCGGCCTGGGGCGGTTCGGACTTGGGACTTCCCGAAAAGGCGAATGTGCATCTCTTCCTGCTGATGGGCGGGTCCAACATGGTTGGAAACGTCAGGCTGACCCGCGTTCCGCCCCACCCCCGGATTCTGACCTTCGATTCAAAGGGCCTATGGGTCGAAGCGGTGCATCCCCTGCACGAGACCGTCCCTCCTGAGGGTGTCGCGGCCGTCACCCTCCGCCTGCTGCCGACGACGGGAGCCGTCCGCGGGTCCCCGTCGGAGCAGCCCATCAATCCGTTGCGCGGAGCATGCTTCGCCGACGACTTCTATTTCGCGCCGTTCGCCAAGGCACTGGAGGCGGGCCGCGTCTTGGAGGCCGGCAGCAGGCCCGTCCGAGGTACGCGATCTCCCAGGGGCGACACCAATCTCGTTGCTAATCCAGGTCTGGAGTCTCAGGAGCAGTTTGACTGGCATGGGTCAGCCGCCACAACAAAGCGCGTGCAGACGAATCCTCATTCCGGTGCGGGATGCCTGCACGTGAAAGACACCAGCGACTCACACGGTCAAGGCAACAGTCGCCGATTTCTGGCGCCACCGGGAGAGTATTACGTGGAGGCGTGGGTGCGGGTCGACCCGGATTTGCCGGGACACGTCACGTTCGATGTGCAGTATTACGATGCAGAGGGCACATATCGGGGTTCGCAGCGGGTGGGCCAGACGAGTTCAACGGAGTGGACCCGGCTGAGCGGAAAGGTCATCGTACCCGGCAAAGTCGGGCCGGGCATCAGCTTCGCCCGGGGCGTGCACCGGGTTGTGGACGACAACGTCACCATTGGCCTCATTCCCTGTGCCGTCGAAGGCTCGTCTCTCAAGCGCTGGCAGAAGGGCGGCGACCTGTACGAAAACGCCCTGAGTCGCGCCCGCGCGGCCATGAAGGCCGGCACGCTCACAGGCGTGCTGTGGCACCAGGGCGAGGAAGATGCGAAGGGCCTGAACACGGCCGGCACCTACGCCGAGCGCCTGTGGGGCATGATTGCGGACCTCCGCCGCGACGTGGGCAATGAGAAGCTGGCGTTCGTGGTCGGCAGACTCAGCGCAGGCAAGCGCGCCGACCGACCGGGCGCTGAACTCGTGAACCAGGCTCTTAAGAACCTTCCGGAGAAGGTTCCGTTCACCGCCTGTGCCGATTCCGCGGATGGCGGGCTCTATGCCGAGAAGATGGCGAACGTGCTGGGCTATACAGGGGCGCGTCTCCCACCCGGCTACTCCTGGTCCGGCTATCACTTCACCTACTACCCGCCCGAGCACGTCCCCGGCTTGCCGAATGTGCTCCTGATCGGCGATTCGATCTCCATGTGGTATACCAGTCCGGTGCGCAAGCGCCTCGAGGGGAAGGCCAACGTTTACCGTCCCGCCGCGAACTGCCGCACCACTGAGCAGACGCTCCGCTACCTGGACACCTACCTCGGCGACAGGGACTGGGACGTGATCCACTTCAACTGGGGCATCCACGACATCACGCACGTTGACGACGTGGGCCGCGCGGTTGCGCATCCCGAGGGACGCCCGTGGGTGCCCATTGAATCCTACGAGAAGAACTTGCACCTGCTGATGAAACGGCTGAAGGCCACCGGCGCGGAACTCATCTGGTGCAGCACGACGCCGGTGATAGACGAGAAGTCGCCGTGGCGCCGCACCAAGGACATCCAGGCGTACAATGCGGTCGCAAGAATGCTGATGGCTGAATACGGTATTCCAATCAATGACCTATATTCCCTGGCTTCCCGGCTTCGCAATGATCCGGACCGATATTACGGCGACGCCGTGCACTTCTCAGACCTGGGCTCCGAGAGGCTGGCCGAGCAGGTGGCGGCCAGTATCGAAAAGGCCTTGGCGCAGCGAGCGGGGAGGACATCCTCCGGCAGGTAGTTGGACGCTTTCGCGCGGCAACTCCTCGGCATTAACACGAGCAACTGAGGCGCCTGCGGGAGCGCGTGGAAATGGGGCTCACCGGAGTTACGCCGGTCCATCTTCCCGCTGACCCCGCCCGGGTGCAACAACCATTACGCCCTGTCGCCGACCCAGACCACTCTGCCTTCTCCACACGCCATTGCAAGGCCCCCCCGGCCGGGTATAATACCCGTGCCGATGCAGGGCGCCGCCGCTGAATCCCCAAATCGCCTTGCTCAGCGGTTCAGTCTGACAGAGTTCTGGCGCCGACTTCGCCCTGCAGGAATACGTAGCTCGCCAGGGGGCTGAAGATGAAACGGGTCTGGCACCTTCCGGTTACCGTGATGCTCATGTTGGCGGCCCCGGGGTGCTCACCGTCACTCGAATCACATGAGCCCGAAACCATCGTGCGACGCATCGCCGCACCGAAGTCCGCAGAATCTCAACGCGCCATTCGAATCGCCAAGCAAGCCCTTTCGGAACGCGGGATCCTCGCTGGTCACATCACACTCAATGTCTCGCCAAACGAAGAGGCCTGGGTAGTCATGGCAGAAAAATCAACGAAGCTCGACCGCGCGGGGAGGTCCGGCTTCCAGATGATAGGGGCGTAATGCGGATTGAGCGAGCCAGCAAGGTCCTTGAATTCAGGCAAGGCCCGTGAGTGCTAACCAGCCGCTGGAAGGCGACGCGTTAGCCGCGCGCGTGAGCCGCACCGGTATGCAGGCAAACACAAAACCAGACACGTGCGCTCCACCGGGTTTTTGGCTCAGGGCCTGCGCGACTCTGATTGACCTGACAGCAATCACCGTTGTCATCGCCTTGACAGCCAGCGCCGCAGCCTCATTCGAACGCTACGTCCCGATTGAATGGACCGTCCTTGTCGTCTACTTTCTTTACAATGCGGTCTTGGTGACCGTGACATCCGCAACCCTCGGCAAATGGCTCTGTGGGATCAAGATCACTCGGCGTAACGGCCGTCGCATAAGCCTGCCGCTCGCAACGGTCCGCGCCTTGGCGCAGACGTTGTCCCTGTCGCTCCTGGCATTGCCGTTCCTGGTGGTGGCGGCTCGCCGAAGCAAACGCGGCTGGCATGATCTCGTGAGCGGCACTCAAGTCCAGTACGTTCCAGACCGCGCGACAAGAAGGCGTTGGACCGTGGCGGCGCTGTCCGTACTGGTCACTTCCTGGGTTGTTGTGCACGCTGTCTCGTGGACAAAGTTGTACGGCGTTCACCGGGCCTTCTTTGACGATGCCGACGCCGCCATTTACGACAACTCAGCGCCGGAGACCCTGGACGCGGGCAACCCGGAGGAGAACCGTGTCAGCGAACTCACCGCCTGGCTGTCAGAGCACTCCCAGGAGCCTGACGAGTACCTGGTTGATTTTGCAAGCCGGCATCAAGTGACGATTGTCGGAGAGGTCCACGGAAAGAAGCAGTATCTGGAATTTCTCAATGATGCGATTCCTGATCTCTACCACAAGGCCGGCGTTCGAGTGATCGCTCTGGAATGCTGCCGCAGTCATCTCGATGCCCAACTCGAACGACTCGTCACAGCCGACCATTATGATTCCGGCCTCGCTCTGGACATTGCCCGAAAAGGCCCATGGCGGGCATGGGGGTACAAGGAACATTGGGATGTCCTCGAAACCGTCTGGCGCCTCAATCGCTCACTTTCCACGGATGCTGAGCCGTTACGCCTAGTGGGCATATTCCCTTCGGCTGAGCTCATATCACTCGGGCTGCTCAAGCACGGACACCTGCTCCGCCTATTTCGTCTTCTGGGCGATTTGCCATCGCTGATCTTGCATGATGCCCACTACGCGCGCTGTGTGGAGCGCCAGGCTTTTGATTTGGGCAGACGCACCCTGGTGTGGGTCGGCGCAAACCACTCCTGGAAATGCTGTTCCAGCCAGGTCAAACGCAAGGGCACTGTCAGACGATATTTTCGAATGGGCGCCATGCTTCATGGCCGCTATCCCCATCAGGTTGGGACAGTCTTTCTGCACAATGATTATTCTTTTCCTGGAATCGCCAACTTGATTGACGCATGTCTGGAGGATCTCGAAAAGGAGCGACTCGCCTTTGATATTACCATCTCGCCTCTCGGTTCCTTGACTGACAGCCAATCCTTTTTCTCCAGATCCGGGCTGAATCTACCCATGAGAGACTATGTCACAGGTTATATCGTTCTCGCTCCCACTGACATGATAGAATCATGCGAATGGTGGGACGGCTTTATCACGCCGCGGATGTTTGGTCTTTATAAGCCCTATTATGAAATATTATGCGAACGCGCGCTCAAAGACCATGAAGAAGCCAATCAGTATATGCGACAAGGGGTTCATCGCATGTGACTCGTGAAGAGCCCCGTTGAAGGACAAGGGAAGGGGTTCGAGTGCATAACCAGTTATTCCAGAGGACGCGGACAAGCCTTGCCGCTGAGACCACGCGGTCTAGGGGACGGATTGACCACACCATGTGTCGGAGATTCCCAGCCTGCAAATGCTTGGCCAAGCGGCGCATCCAGCGATCAAGGCGCTGAAACCATGATGTAGTCCATGAAGCCACGAAGGCGGGTGTGTTGCGCGGCGTCGTGCGGAGGGCAAGAGCTTGCGAAGAACAATTCATTTACAGTACCGAACCAACCAAGAAGCCTGATTCAGCTTGAGGGAAAGGAGGCGCCACAATACAGGCCTGGCAAAGTGGACGGCCCTGGGTCGCAGAGGAGGTCTGAACAAAGACTTCAGATCGTTTTCTGCAAGGAGCTATCACGATGGTCATAAAGTTCAAATGCAAATGCGGACAGATTGCTGCGGTGAAAGAAGAATGGGCGGGCAAGCGGACCAAGTGTCCGGGCTGCGGTCGGCTATTGACTATCCCCCCGCCATTGCCGTTGAGCACCTCCGATGTCATCGAGCCGGAACCGGCGCCGTCAGGCGCTGCGCGTGAATCCAAGTGCCCTACGTGCGGTGAAACAATAGCTGCCGCTGCAGTGATCTGCCTCACGTGTGGTTTTGACGTTCGGACAGGATCCATGACCCCCAAGGCGCCGGAAGCGGCAGGCGGACGCGGGCGCGCATCACGCCCTCGTGCGGGCCGGGTTGCTTCTTCAAAGGACAAGCGAGGGCCTTCGATCACGATACCGACCCGAAAGATTGTCATCGTAACCGTAATCGGTCTAGTCGTGGTCGGACTGTGGTTTCTTGTCGTTGTGCCGATCAATGTCGGGTTAAAGATGTCCGGCGCCTACAGTTACGTGAAAGCCGGGGACCTGCACACGGCGATCGAGGAGTTCAAGAAGCTCAGGGAAGAAGTGCACGCAGAAAACAGAGAACAGATCGACCTATGGATCGACCAGTGCAATCTGGAACTCGTAAAGAATGCCGGCCTTACGCTTTCGGACGGCATAGTGATCACATCGGACGCACTGCAGATGACCTTGGAGAAGAAGCGCCACTCAGGTGGAGGTATCTTGGTCGGCGCCAGTATTCGGAATACCGGGCAGAGACCGCTGGAGCTGAGAAACGATTTCTTCCATCTCCGGGGGTCCAGAGACATCGTGCCGCTAGCTGACCACACCGAAAACACGCTCGACGGAGTCATCGTTCCGCCGGGGGAATCGGCCGATGGCATCCTGGCGTTTCGCTCGATACCGCTAGCGCCCGCCTATCCGCAAGAGGGGAGGTCGCCATACTTTTACATGTCCTTCAACGATGGGAAGACCTATGTCAAATGTTGGCTCCCATATTGACGCTGTTGAAAGCTTGCCAATAATGTGGCAAGATTGCCAATCCTCACGGACCTGACTTCTGAATATGTGGCATTGGCGACAAATACGCATTTCCGGCAGACGAAACTGCGAACTGCATACGAACTTCTCTCTTGGTTACAGCGATTATGAGGAAGACCATGGACGGCATTTCGGCCAAAAACATTGAACGGCACATAAGAACGCTCACAGAGGATATTGGCATTCGCCTGGCGGGCTCGGCTGGCGAGCGGCAAGCTGTTGATTACATAGCGGCGCAACTGAGACGCGTCGGCGCTGAAGTTCACGTTGAACGCTTTGACGTTCGCGAGCGCGCGGTCGAGGAAGAACATCTTGAGATCCACGTAGACGACAAATGGCGGACTTTCCCCTGTTCGTTGCTGGGCAATGCCCGCGGCACGGACGGCAAGACCGTCGAAGCGCCCCTTGTCTTCTTCGCATCCCAGACCGACTACCAGCGGGAGGATCTCTCCTTGTTTTTGGGAAAGGCCCTTGTGCATTTGGGCACTCATATTGAGACGGCCGACTATTACAGGCGTCTGGCCGAGGCAAAACCGGCCTTTGTATTGTTTGTGGATATGCGGTATCCTGGAACCGTCGCAACCGCTGACGGCATGTTTCCCGCCTACACTCACGCATACGGCGCCTTGCCGATTGCAAGCGTTTCGTTCATGGACGCATGGCACTGGCGGGAAAGAGGCGCCACAGCGGCAAGGCTTCGCGTTCTCGGCGGGATGCGTCCCAGTTCATCTGCGAACGTTATAGCGGAATTGCCCGGCACAGATCCCGACGCGGGGGTGTTGTTTGTCGGAGCGCATCACGACACTCAAGCTGATTCCGTCGGTGCTGATGACAACGCGAGCGGCGTCGCCGCCGTGCTCGAATTGGCCCGCGCGCTCATTGACGTCCCACGCAAACGCACAATTCGATTAATCAGCTTCGGCGCGGAGGAGCAGCTTTCTGTGGGCAGCGCGACATACGCCAGACAGCATCGAGAGGAATTGACCAGAAGCGGCCGGTTTATGCTTAATCTCGACTCATACGGTTCGCTGCTGGGTTGGACGGAGCTTTCCTGTTGCGGCCCGGAGGACATGGGCAAGTATTTGAACAGGTGTTTTGTTGAGCAGGATGAGTATGTCGCCATCAAGAATGAGGTCGTGCCATATGCAGATCATTTTCCATTTGCCGTTTGCGGCATTCCGGCAGCCTGGCTGGGACGTTCAAATTGCACGTCCGGCCGTTTCTTTCATCATCGTCCAGATGACACCATTTCACGCATCGGTATTCCGCTGGCGGCCAAGCTGGTAAACATAAGCCGCGAATGCCTGGCCCAAATCGCTCTGGCAGATCCTATGCCATTCCCTCCGCACATGCCACAAGACCTGCAGACTGAGGTCGAGGCCAAATGGCAGGATCTCTTCGCCGGGTGGGCGGGATTTGGTGCATAGCAGACTGATGCGGCAAGTTCTTTTTCGCCGGCGATCCAGCGAACCGTTGATCATAGCGGGCCCTTTGCTGTTTGATCCAGCTGTGCCGTGAAACGCGCCTTCACTCCCCACTGTAGCCCATGGTCTGCCAGTCCTTTCGGGCGTATGCGAGTTGTCTCTTGGTGAGCTTCACATCGCCTCGGATGCTGGGCCAGGGGTCGCCCTCTCGGCGGCGCGTGGGATCCGGGTTCCAATGGTCCTCCCTGTACTTGTCCCGCTCTGCCTTCTTCCGGAAGTCCGGCACGTCAACACTGTCGGAGCCCTGTAAGGCGGACCGATAGGCCAGGATGCCGACGAGGGACATGGCCACGCCTCGGTAGACATCGAAAAACGGCGGCCGGCCTGTGCGGATGGCTTCCACAAAATAGTAGTTCATGAAGAAGTCGCCGCCCATGTGGCCGGCCCGGGTCGCCTCGGCGTGGTGCACGGGGAAGTCGGGCCGATAGATCTGCTCCTCCGGTTCGGTGCGCTTCTCGTGGTACTGTTCGCGACGGAGGCGCACCATCTTACTATCGCCGTGTCGCAGGTTTTCCATCTGGCCCCGGCTGCCGTGGATGCGCACCCAGATGCCCTCGCCGCGCAGGTGGACCTGCAGCAGCTTCACCACGGCGCCGCTGTCCATGCGCAGAACGATCATCGACGCCGCGTCGTTCCTTCGCGCACTCCGGACCCAAGTGGGATCGTCCTTAGCGTACGGCATCACAAAACCGTTGACCTTCATCGGCCAGGTATCGGTGATGAACATGATCGGCGCAAGCGAATGGGTGCAGTAGTACGTGGCGGGGATCCAGTTTCGCCAGTGATTCACTCCGCAGGACATGTGATTCCAATACGGCGCGTCGGCCGGATGGACGTATTCGCCCTCGCCGTACACGAACGTCCCGATCTTGCCTGTGCGAAAGATGCGCCGCATCTCCTGGTTGAACGGCATGTACGGGTAGTTCTCGGCGAGCATGTACGTCTTGCCGCTCTTCTCGACCGCATCCACCAGCGCCACGCCCTCGGCGGGCGTGAGGCAGGCCGTGGTCTCGGACATGACGTGCTTCCCGGCCTTCAGCGCCTGGATAGCGAAGGGAGCGTGTTCGTGAAAGTAGTTTGACAGAATCACGGCATCGAGGTCATGTTCGAGAAACTTCTCGAAGTCGGCATACGTCGCAACCCGCTTCCCCTCCGCAGAGAGCGATCTTTTCGCCTGCGCCAGACGACCTCGGTGGACATCGCAGACGGCCGCCGCTTCCATTCCGACTGATTCGGTCGCCTGCAGCGCGAAGCGCACTCCCCGACCCAGGCCCACGACCCCGACCCTGATCCTCTTTCCGGCTGACGACCTCCGTGATCGCCGCATCTCTCGCTCTCCTCTCATGGCTTGTCAGATTGCCGCGCGTGGGCCGTTGATCGCGCTTCGAGGGCACGTTGCTTCTGCTACCATACCGGCCTCGAAAAGACAACTACTGCGGCTCGGAGGTCACCTTGAGAGGCGGCCTGGCGAAAAGGGGGCCCTGCCCCTGCCCGCGCTCTCAGATTGCGCCCCCATGAGGCGATAGCCCAGCGTTTCGGCAGGTTACTTGAAGAGCGCCACGGGATAGAGATCCATACGGTGCGCGGCCCCGAACAGCGGCCAAATCGCACCGTGCTCGCTGGCCCCTCCGATACGGACGCGGAAGATGTTCAGCGACCATAGCGTGCCTGCCTCGATATCGTGGCCGTCGAGATCCTCGCCGTTCAGCGCGAATTCCATGGCCCAGTATCCGCGGTCGTTGAAGATCTGCGCCTTGTACCGGCACTTGAAGTTCTTGCTTATGTTCTGATTAAAGTTATCAAAGAGGGCTCCGACGGGGTTGACGACGAACTGATAGCTTTGCGTTCCCGTGAGGTCCGGGTCGAAAATCAGTTCCACGCAGTCGTCACTCCAGACGTTACTGTCGCGCGTGGTGTACCTCACTACGAGTTTGCTCAAGTCTTCCTCGTAGCCGATGACACCGATGTAGAGCGTGCCGTCGTGATGTCCGATGTAAGCCCGGGATGTCCCTTTTGTCGTCCGTGCCACCCAACGGCTGGTAGTGTGATAGAACGTGTCCGCAACGAACGCCTCGGCCCACACCTGATCGGTTGGGTCGCCGTCAATAATCGGCGCCTTGGACAGGAGAGGGACCTCGATTAACGCGCCGTATTCTCGTGCAACGGCCAGGGCCCTATCTTGGTCGGCGTTCTTGATCAGAAAGCGGACGAGGCGAATCTGTGCCTGTCGGTTCTCAGGGTCCAGCTCCAGGCAACTGCGAAATGTCTCCTCCGCTGCGGCGAGATCCGAGCGTTGAAGCGCCTGAACCGCCTTGAGCGACCTGATCTCAATCTCCCTGCCGATCACGGCTCGCGCGAACAGCCGCATCGCCGGGTCCTCTTCATTCTTCGCCTGCTCGGTGCAGATCTGAATCATTTGATCCTTCTGTGCGTCGGTCAGATGTCCCCAGACGCCGTCGTCAGGGTCTCCGCGCCAGGGAGGGTCACTGCCGAGAGAAAGATATGCGTGGCGTCGGACTTCGGGGTCCGCGTCGCTGAGACAATCAATCAGCGCAACTTGGAGGCGATCCTCAGCGTAGACGGCAAGACCGTACGCGGCTTTGCGCCTGATAGCCGGATTGGGGTCCTTGATCGCGGCCAGGATGGTCTCTTCTATGCGCGGCTCCGTGGAGCGAAAGTTCTTCTTGAAAAGAAGTTCAAGGAGGTCTGCGCGAAAGGTCGCTGGCTTGTTCTCGTCTCGAAAGGCGGCGATCATCGGGCCGACCACGTCGCCTCGCGCGACGTTAAGACGCATGATCAACTCTTCACGGTCGCCTTTGCCGCGAGCAAGTTGTGCGAGAAGCGCTTCGGGACGCTGCGCGTGGAAATGCAGCCACAGCAGCACGCCACCGAGCAACAACAACGCGATCGCGACCGCGGCAATCTTCAGGGCCTTTCTCATTTTCGTCACCTCACGTCGTAACGCAGGAACTTCATGTAGCCTAGCATGAAGAACAGCAGTGCCATGCCTGCCAGGATGCCGCCGTCCAGAGCCACCAACCTTGCGTAGTCGCGCGCCGCGGGCGGGACGTAATAGAAGATGGGAACGCTCTTGACGCGATGCTCATGCCACGGTCCCTGGCTATCCCCGCGGTGCTCAAGCTCGTACTGATTGATTGCTTCCCACTCATCGTACGCGTAAACACAAAGCGTCGCTTGATAAGTGCGCAACTGCTGCATGACGCGCACCTTCTCCATGACGCCGCAGTCGGCTAGTTCGGTGGCGGCCAATGCGAACGAGCAAAACGGGGACACGCGGCCGATCCACTTGGTCAGCGCTATCTGGGCGTCCATCTCACGATCGTAGCGCTGGTCAATCTTCGCGTATTCGTTGAGTCGCTGCATGTGCGCTTCCCGCTCCAACGCCAGCTCATGCGACCGGCGCAAATTGCCACGCTTTCTGTCCTCCCAGTCGCTCCAATTGATATCCTCCCACCATCTGTCGCCGAACCCGTGCTCCTTGTCGTACGCTCGCATCCCGTCCTCGACGATCCGCTCCCAGATCTCCGTCGTCGCGGTGGTGCGGGCGCTCTCGACCTCTTGCGCGTTCGCGGCCGGCCGGATGATCTGCGCGATATGTGGGCTCAGGTTGGGAATCGCCAGGACGCCGAGGACCCACACGCTTAGCAGGACCATCACGCTCGTTGACGCCCGTGCCGTAAGACACGAGACAAAGATCGCCAGAGAATAGACGGCCGCTACGTACAGCAACGCGAGGCAGATGATAAGGAGCAACCTGCCCCATTGCGCGTCGCTGAGCCCGACGTTGCGTTGAGTCATCACGATCACCGCGCCGGCGAGTGCCGTGAGCAGGAAAGGGACAATGAGAGTCACAAACCCGCCGATCCATTTGCTCATGAGCACCAGATGGCGGGGCACGCTGTATGAAAGCATCAGCCGCAACGTCCCGCGCTCCTTCTCGCCGCAGATGGCGTCGTAGCCGAAAACGATAGCCATCAATGACATGATCAGACCCACAAATGCGACCAGATCAATGGGAGGAAACAGCGGAACGGCCGTGTTCTGCAGACTTCGCACAATAGGATGCAGCCTCTCGGCCGCCGAGACTCGCACTGCGTAGCTGTACAGATCGTCAACGCCGCGCACAAAGATCTTCAAGGCATTGGGACGCTGTTGGACGCTGATGCCCCGCCAGACCAAGCGCCAGGGATGGTCCATGGTGTCTATCCGGTGCCTCTCCATGGCCAATTCCTGATGGCAGTCATCGAGGACCTGCGCGTAGTCACGGCAGCGGACGAAGAGGCTCGACAGAATGACGATCAGGCAGAGCACGCATGCGATGGCAAAACGGAGGCTCATCAGATGTTCGAGGATCTCCTTCTTAATCAGTCGTCCCAGCATGTTCAAGGCCTCGTTGCCTGCTGTTATCTGACGTCGTATCGCAGGAAGATCATGAATGACGACATGAAGAACACAATGTTGAGGATTGCGAGGATGAGGACATCGTTCAACGCGCTGCGGAACGCGACCGCGGTTCCCACCATGGCAACCTGAAGTCTGGGCACTTCATCGGCCGAAATCTCCTGCCATTCACCGGTCCTTGCTCGGTGCCGGTAGAGCCGCTCGGCAAAGTCACCCATATCCTTCAACAGCCGCTCCCGCGCCTCGCGGAACTGCTCGTAGGCGGCCGGGCCGGTATTCATCAAGGCAGTCGCCGCGTATGTCCAGCAGACCGACGGCGACAGCCTGCCCAGCGTCTGCGCCAGATCCGTCTGGCGTTTCGTCGCCTGGTTCAGGAAGCGGTCCCAACGCCGCTTGCGCTGTCTGCCCTCCTGCATGAGCCTTTCCCGCTCCCGTTGAATCTTCTCTCCGTAGCTGAGTTCGCCGGAAGTCAGCGTCAGCCGCCTCCTGCGAAGCTCGATCTCCCTGTCAACCCCGCGCTTCTCGGCATTGATCTTCTCGACCGATGGCGTCGGCGCGGCGATCTTGGCGATCACGGGTGCGAGATTGGGGATCACCAGAATCCACCCTACCCAGACCAGGAGGCAAATGAACAACGACGTAGTGGCGCGATGCGTGAGCGTGGACACGAACAGACTCAGCGTGAAAAACACGCTGATGTAGAGACAGGCCACCAGCAGCAACGCGCCGAGCCTTTGCACGTTTTCGCCGCTTAACGCAAGCGAACCGCGGTGCCAGGCGTATCCCAGGCCGCCGAACGCCGCGATAAGAAACGGGACGATTAGTACCAGGTATCCGCCGAGCCACTTGGCCAGCAGAATTCGGTCACGCGGCACAGGATTCGACAGCATCAGACGCAGCGTCCCCGATTCCTTCTCACCGCACACGGAGTCGAAGGCGAACAGTATCGCCAGCAGCGACAAAACGACGCTCACGACATAGACCAGGTCGGGAACACGAAGCAGGCCCGCCAGCGGGTTCGTTCCCGTAACCCCGCTCATATTGCGCGAACGTTGCGCCGACGTACGGAGGCTCATTGGCATGAACGGCTGCAGACCCCGTGCGATGGACGAAAGCTCGGCCACTGGCACGGCATCGAGCCGTCCTTCCAAGCGCGTGAGCCGTCGGCGTCGGCGCCTACCGTCCTTTTCCTTCAGGATGTTGGCCAAGTGATTTGTCGCCGCGCGCTCGGAGGCGGCATACCTTGCCTTGTCCCGTTCATACGCGTGTGTCGTCACGTAGATGCTCGCGAAGACAAGCAGGATGAAAAGGACAAACGTCACGCCGAAGCGCAGTGACAGCACGTGCGAGACGATTTCCTTGCGTATGAGCGTTCGAAACATCACTGCACCTTCGCCGAGGTTGACCCGGCAACCTCGGCCTTCATGCATTCCAGGTAAATCGCCTCCAGGTCCCGGGTCTCGATGTCGTGGCGGTCCAGCATCTCGATTATCTTCCCGGCGCGCATGATGCCGCACCGGTCGGCGATGGCCCTCACGCGGAAGATGTCGTGACTGGACATCAGGATGGCGCGACCTTCGGCTTTCAATGCCCTCAGGATCTCCAGAAACTCGAAGCCACCCTTGGGGTCCAACCCGCTGGTAGGCTCGTCGAGGACGATCAATTCGGCGTTCTTCAGGATAGCGATGGCAATGCCCAGCCGCTGCCGCATTCCCTTGGAGAACCCCCGCACGCGGCGGTGATACGCGTTCTCGGCCAGTCCCACGCGCTTGAACACCGCGCGGTACTCGTCCTCCTTGACCTTTCCGCTCCCGGCGAGTTCCGTGAAGAACACCATGTTCTGGTGGGCAGTGAAATTCCCATACAGGGTCACGTTCTCCGATACGTACGCCACGTGCCGCTTGGCGGCGAGGGGATTCTTCTGCACGTCAATTCCCTTGATCTTCACCGTGCCGGCCGTCGGTTCGGTGAAGCCGAGAATCAGCATTATCGTCGAGGTCTTACCCGCACCGTTCGCACCCAGGAGAACGCAAATCTCGCCGGCTGAAACGGTCAGGTCCAGATCATCCACGCCGATGGTCCCGTCCTCATAGATCTTTCTAAGATTGGATATCTCGAGCATGAATCGCTCCCTGTCATCTTCTGGATATGCGTATGCTGGCCACTGCGATCCCTATCACGAGCACGATCAGGACCGTCACCAGAATAGCCGTGCCGGTAATGTTGCTGCGCGACGCGATCCGGACGGTGAAGTCCTTGTCCACGGCGTCCACGACCTCAACGCCCGAATGGCCCTCAGCGCGAAGCTTAATAGTGTAATCGCCCACGGCCACGTCTTCGGGCGGTTCGACGTTCGCCGTAAACAGCACCTTCTTTCCTCCGGCGATCACCTCCGCCTCGGACGGCACAAGTTCGGCTTCCCATTCAATCGGCAGGTCGAGTTCCGGCGCCACGCGCCGCAGCGCAAGCGTGCCCGAATTCATGACGTTGAACTTGATGGTCAGAGGATCGCCCTGCTCTATTGCCTTGTAGAGGTTCGGAACCAGGATCTCGAGTTTGCCGACGCCTCTTGGAATAAGAATCAACTCCACTTTCTCACCCTTGAGTTTGGCCACTTCTTCGGGCGGGATGTTGCCGCCGTGCTTCTTCCTGACTTCGAAGATCGCCTTCAGCTCAGACTGACGCGTGACCATGACATAAAAGGACATACTCGCGTCGATCCACTTCTGGTTCAGTTTCTCGGGCAAGGAAACCTCGAAGTAGAGGCTCAGACGGGAGAGCTCCTCGGTGAACTTGACCTGTGTAAGCATTGCCTTGCTCGTGGGGTCAAGAAACGCGACGGGAATCTCCGGCGGCAGGTTCAGGACGACCAGCGCGAAGCTCTGCTCGGTCTTTGCCAGACGCTCCAGCTCGATGTCGTACAGGATTTTGGTGCCGAGTTGGCCGATCTGGGAATACTGCGTGGAGGAGATAACGGGCATGTCCTGCTGGCTCTCCTTCTTGAGGAACACGTCGTAGTCCTTTTGCGTTCCCAGCACCTCGACGGACACGGTAATATTTTCGATGTCCTTCTTCAGCAGGCGATACTCGAGAACGACCTCCTTACCGTAACTCAGTTCCGGTACAATCCTTCGGAAGGGATCCCCGACAATGGCCTTGCCGGAGGAGAATCGCCGCTCGCCCGGCCCGCTACCCGTCTTGATCTCGGCCTCCCCCCGCAGCGTTACGATGACATTACGCACCTTCAGCAGCGATGTCAGGCGCTTGTCGGACAGCTGCTCGCCCCCCTCCATGGCGATGCGCGCTTTGTTGATATCGCTGTCGTTGCGCAGTGTGACCGACGCGATGATCTCGCCGTCCTCGTTTCGGAACTTCTTCGCGTCCACTAGCGCAATCCGAGTGGCGTCCTTGAGGAACTCAAGCCGTTTCTTCTCAAGTTCGATCTTCGCCTGCTCATGTTTCAGAATCGCCCGCTCGTGCTTTTGCTTTGCCTGGTTCAGCTTGTCCACCGTGACAAGCTTCTCATCAAACAGCGTCTTGGTCTCCTCCAGTTCCACCTTGGCCTTTTCCATCTCCGTGCGGGCCTGGTCCAAGTCCAGCTGCGCCTGCCGCGCATCCAGCAGGTACAGCTCTTCGTCCCGCGTCAGGGCCCGGCCGGTTGTCGGCGACGCTCCGTCAGCCGGCGCAAGCGCCGTCAAGAGCGCCATCGCCCCGGTGATTGCAAGGACGAAGAATCGTTTCGTTGTTGAAGGGCGCATTGTCACTCCTCTTCCGCCAAGCCCGGCTCGAAGTATCGCATCGCAAGCCGCAGGCGTTCCTGTGCCTCTATGAGGCGGATCTGCTGTTCGAAGAAACCGTCCTGATCGCTGAAGAATCGCTCTCGAAACGTCTCCAGTTCATTGTCCGTGATCCTTCCGAGTTCCTTCAGCCGCTCCTGCACGCGCAAGCGCTCCTTTGATATGTGGACCGTCTCGGCGAGAATATCCGTCTCGCGCGCCTCCTCAAGAAACGTCTGGTAGGACTTGGCGACCAACAACTCCGTATCTGAAATCGCGTCGTTGAGCAGATGTCGAACCTGATCGAGCAGCGCCCTCTCGCGCCGGAAGCGCCCCTGGCGCTCAAGCCCCTTGAAAACCGGGAGGGTCAGGTCAATTCCCGTGCGCCAGCCCGCCCTGTCAGCGCCGAAAAGGGTCGCGCCGTTCGCGAATGACTCGTCGTTCCAGTCCTCGACGATACGCTCGCCGAATGCGCCCCCACTGTAGAGATTGTCGTCGGTCACCAGGTCCACGCCCACGTCTCCAAAGTTGCCGCGGTAACCGCCCTGAATGCGCAGGTCGGGAAAATACTCCCATATGATCTGTCGCACGGTCCGGTCCTGCTCGAACACCGCGGCGCGCACCTGTGCGATGCGCGTGCTGCGCCTGAACGCGACCTCGACGCACCGCTTCAGAGGAGATTCAAGCTTTTCCGGTTCACCCGTCAGATCGAAATCGGTCATCTCGACAGGCAGTCCGATGGCCTTGAGCAAGTCCATCTTCTGCCGCAGGACCTCCTTCTCCAGAGCGTTGATGCGGCTTTCCTCGTTCAGCACGTTCAGCTTTGCAGTGAGTACGTCAACCTCCAGCACGCGGCGCGCGGCTTCGAGCTTGCGCATCCGATCGTACCGTGCGGCGAATTCGTCCCTCAGTTTCTTCCGCTCGGCAAGTTGCCGTTCCCGCAGCAGGATCGTGAAGAACCGCCTGCGGACTTCGGAGAGAACATTGGCGGTGGTCCGCTCGTAGCTGAAGAGCGCCTGTCGCTGTCGTTCGCGCAACACCACGTCAATTGGGTTGTCCTTTCCGAACTCCAGCAATGTCGTTGCGGCGCGACCGCCCATGGATACGTTACGCCCGACATTCTCAACGACCGAAGCCGTCAGGTCATACGTCAGCCTTGGTAGAAAGCGTGACTTGGCTATGATCTCTTCTCCACCCATGGATCGAATCGCCGCGCGCCCCGCCTGGACCTCGTCGTTGAACTCCAGACTGTGAATGAGACAATCGATCAGAACAACCGGCCCGGCTTTCAACAATCGATCGGCCGCTTCGCGGCGCTTGCGTTCGACACGAAGTCGCTCGTTGTCCACTACGGACTCATCGTCGCCCTGGAATTCGTCCGACTTGTACTCGTCCCAGCGTTCCGAGCCGGAACGCGCCGCCGACTGTGAATCTATCTTGTCTTCGACCAACTCCTGAATGTTGTCCTGGTACTCGTTGTCGCGGCGAAAGGTCCAGACGTTCTCGCGGGCGCACCCGGCAAGACAGCACTGGGCCGCAACAGCCAGTACAAGGTATAACGTAGAACGACATTGCATGTTCAACGTCCTCACGAAACCGCACGCCGCCTGCGCTGGGCGCTTCCCCCATTGACTGGTGCCGTCTTACGCCCAAATGCGTGCCATGATATGAGTAACGACCGTCTGTGTCAATAATGTGTCCACGAGGGTCTGCTTCACGCCCCGTGGCGGGCAGGGTTCGGAAGGTGCTTCCATGCCCGGGCCGTGCCGAAAAGAAGCGGCTCTCCAAAGGGAGAGCCGCTTCTTACGAGTGCGCTCGGAGACCCAACGGGTCTCCGGTATGATCACCTTCACCCGGCCCCCGGGGACCGTTGGGGGCGCACCTCGGTCCCCTGAAGGCCCAACGCCGTCCGAAGCGCCTTCCGTGCCGCCTCTTCCGTGTACGGGCCTCGCTCGGCGATCTTTCCGTCCGCGCCGACGACAAAGTAGAACGGCACCGGTCCGACGCCGTACTTGTCGCTGACGTTTCCGTCAGTGTCCAGGACGACGGTCCCGCTGAGTGCGACACTGTCGTACAGTGCCTTGACGGCGTCAGCCGAATCTCCCTTCTCGATCAACACGATGGAGAGATTCTTGCCCTCAAATTCCTTCTCGATGTCGGGCAGCTTCCTGACAGCCTCGACGCTGAAAGGACAATCGACGGACGTGAAGAAAAGGAGCGTTGCGCCCTTGGACTGGAATTTCTTCAGGTCCACGCTCTCGCCCTTGATGTCCTTTGCCGTGAAGCCGGCGGCGGGCGTGCCGACGGCCGGGAGGGGAGGCGTGTAGTACTTCTTCTTGCTCCCGGGTTTCTCCGCCAGCATTTCGGAGATCATGGTTTTCAGCTTGGCCTCGTCGCAGCCGCCGGCGTAGCGCACCTCGCCCTCGCGGTCGAGCACATACAGGGTGGGATAGAAGAAGAACTCCAGACGCTGGGCGACGGCGCGGTCAGTGTCAACAGCGTAGAAAAAATCGTGCGGCCAATTCGCCGTCGGTTTGATCGATCCACCTGGCGGCGCCACGTCTACCCGGCCGAAGACCACGTCGTCGGGACAGTCCTCGTCCAGCTCCGCCAGCACCTCCGTGACGACCGGCGTGTTGGGACATCCGTCCATGCCCATCAGGAGGACGACGATCTTTCCCCGTTGCTCGGAGAGAAACCGCTCGGCCGGCTTGTCAGCGGGCGCGGATGTGCCCTCGCGTGCAGGTTGCTCCCCACAACTGGCAGTTGCCACAAAGAGCGCAATTCCACACAGTAAGCACATTGTTCTTCTGTTCATGATTCATCCCTCTCTGTGCCCGCTCTCTGAGCGCAGCAGCTTGCACGACGGGCCGGCGGGCCCGTCAGACTTGATGGCGAACGCGATGATCTCCGCTCCGCGTTGGACGGCCTGAGCGGCCACGGCCTGTCGCCGCCAGCATGTCCGAACTGCACTGAGGCAACGCGAATCTCGCGCGTGCGACCACGCCATTCTCCTGTCGGAATGTCCCATGTGCCCGTCGTCTGCGTGACGGCGGACCCATCAGTCGGTAGACTAGGCGTCGAGGTCCTGGTTGTCAAGTGCGGCTCCCGGCGATTTGCCGTTCGCGCGAGGCCACAAATCCACTGCATACGGCGGATAGCGTCTCTCCGTCCGCTGCGTCTCGACGCGAGCCCACACCGTCCCTCCCGGCCCATTGGGTCTGAGCGTCTTCGCCCACAGACTAGCGCACAGCCAGACGGGAACGGGACGCAGCAAAGGAGGACTGGAGCATCGCAGAGCCGGCGCGCTAATCCTTCTTTATTGGCAGCTATGTCCAAACACCAGGACACCATACTCAGCGTCGAAAGGCCTCACCAACGCAGGAGGTAACGGATAACGGCTGGGGCCGTGCGCCCGTACTGGGTGTGGCGCCCGCCGCGGTCCGCCGCGGCGGATTGCGGTTCCTCCGCCGAGGGCGGCGGAGCCACACGTCTTCAACGGTCTGCTACCCATGTGGTCATGACGTACAGTCGGTACATTTGCATCCCCCAGCGAACGGTCAAGATCACCTGCAAGAAATGGCGCAGCTATTTCTTGTCAGTTGAGTCTGCTGGTTCGGCCTTGTGTTTCTGTTCGTACGCCCGTATGTATTTTGCCTTGATCCATTGGGGATTGTACCACTTGTCTATGAGCTTTCGGTCCTTGTAGGTGATCCTGATGCCCCCAGGGCCCATGGGCGATTCGGTGAGCAGCATGCGTCTTTCGCGTTCGTCTATGTACCAGAGCATCTCCTCACCACTTGAGTTATCGAGTGAAGGGAAGAGCGGCTTGCCCAGTATCGCCTCAACTTGGTCTCTGGTCATCCCAACTTTGAGTTGGTGGTAGAGCCGAAGGATGCGGGACTCCGAGATCGGGTCCCCACACCCGGCCATGACGACAAGAAACAGTAGCAGGGACATCAGAGTGCACACGGTCTTTCTCATGTCTTCACTCCTGACTATCAGCGCATCAGCGGTCGTCCGAAGCCTCGGGCAAAGGAGGATCCGCTGCAAGCGCTGGCTATGAGCGACTCACTTTCTAAAGAAACGCCAAAGCGTGCACCAGGAAGACCAACGGTACTTTCCCTTCTCCGGATCCAACTGTTCGGATTCCCAGTCGATGTAGGTCTTTGCCCGCGGTACGAAGTAGTAACAGCCCCCCGTACTTACCCTGCCAATGCCGGCGATGACGGCGAAGTAGTCACCCCAAAGGCCCACATGTGGCCTTGAGGGGAAGCCATCGCGGATGGCCGAAAGACAACCTTGGCCGAAAATGACGTACAGGCCGAGGACTACCCACACACCTGCAACAGCGGCTTTATCGATGCACCGAGAGTGCCTTCGCCGCGTCCGCTTCGTCTGTCCCGTGCTCATAACCAGTGCTCGTATGGTACCGTATGTGACCGGTCGCGTCGCTACAAGGCGTCGGCCGATCTCCGAACGCCCTGCCCGCCACGATTCAAATTCGTCAGTCTCTTGGCTGTATGGGTTGTCGGCTATCTGCGAGAACAGAGCGGCATCGTACCCCTCTTCCCATTCGGCATCGACAGAGCTGTCCTCGTCTTTTTTCTTCACGCCTTGTACCTCCGCGCCGGGTCGTCCTCGTCGTGCTCGTCCTTCGGCCGCTTACCGAACGGATTGAACCGCCGCACCACCGCGCCCACGCTGGT
>SDBU01002527.1_pt1 | contig 24191 bp, 28 predicted proteins | sample 2277071 | NCBI WGS metagenome assembly SDBU01 (sample SAMN10397929, study PRJNA504765) | marine sediment metagenome | isolation source: marine sediment core GS08_GC12, 126 cmbsf | place: Arctic Ocean: Gakkel Ridge, Loki's castle | collected 2008
TAGGGTATTCTGGCTCCGATTTGCCAGGAAGTAGCCAGGAGGTCCAGAGGAACGCTCGTAACCTCTTATCCCACAATAGGTTACACTGGAGGCGGGGGGGAATCGAACACCCACCCCCGGGTGCGCGAACCGCCGAAAACGCTTTGTTTCAAGGGTTTTCGTGCGTCCGATGTGACATCGGTTGACATGCATAGACACCGATTGACACCCATTTGCCAGGAACCAGCCAGGAAGTGAACATTCATTGACATGGGGGAAAAACGCCCTCAGCCTCGCCGTCTTCCGGCGGCCTTGAGACTGCGGAGCATCGATCTACAGGCGGACACGGTTTTCGGTGCCGGTTGCCCCTTCCGGCTCTTGGTGTGCAGGAAACGGGGCCTCCCAGGTTCCTGGGGGAACCCCTGTGACCATGCCCTGCTCGCGGACCCCGGTGGAATCACACGCACCAGGCCATCTACGGTGCGGCAATGCTGCCTTCCGGATCATCCACGCCGTCGGCTTCCACGACGATAAACTTTCGAGGCTCTGTCACACGGCCTAGATCACTCGCTGTCTACGCTTCGCAGTACGGGTTAACCCCTCAGACGCAGACCAGGCCAGGCTACGGAGGCAGAGTACGTGCGCGGTAGAGCTTGCCTCTACTTCTCTTCGTACGTTTGGCCTAGCCTTCATCCCGACCTTGCTGTTGAAACATCGTCGCTGTTTCTAATTGCCCGCCTACAAGGTGTAGCGTAGACTTGAGCAACATGACTGCGGAAGGAGTGCAACCGATGGCGAGCAAGATGTGTCCAGACTGTAGCCGACAGATGACGGGTATCCGCATGATTGACAAGGCGTACCGCCCCCTGCACGGAACTCTGAACTACGCCGCCGGGGACGCCAAACGCGGGGTGTGGCTGGGCCGCTTTCCGATCGAAGGCCAAATCGAGGGTCTCATGTGCGAAGAGTGTGGGCGCGTGCTGCTGTACGCCAAACCCAAAGAGCAGTAGGCCGTGCGTGCGGGGGCAACAACTCAGCCGAGTCACGGGCAGGCACTGGGGGAGGTGGTGAGCTTCTATGTCAGCGGTGCGGGTGATTGGGTCGAGATAGGGGTTAGGGTGCAGTGTACCGGATGCTGTGTGGGTCCACGGGGGCTGCTTGGTCGATGCGTTGCGTGAGTGGGTAAACGCGGCGGATTGAGGGGCCGAGGACCGCCCGGCGGCTACCGAGGAGCACCGCACTTTGGCGGTCTTGACGCCCCTCACACACGCTAAACCGGCGCAGAATCGACGCAACGCCCGCTTGGGTACTCTGAACCCCCCGGGAGCGTTCTGGGGCTTCCGCGGCGTGTGAGCCCGGCCTACCATCTGCGTGAGGGGGAAATCTTGATGAAGGTCGTTTACCTGGCAGGCCCGTACAGATCGGACACGGAGTACGGCGTGCACGAGTACATTCAGGCGGGGAAGTGGATTGAGCGCGTTCGCCAACACCGCGCTTTTGATAAGCTGATCCTCGACCTGAACACCCCGGTCAGCAAGACCTACGGACGCCGGAAACGTGTTCCTCACCGCCTGGTGTGGAGCGCAGCGGAAGACCAGTCTGGTGCAAGAAGTGGTTGGGCGGCCATCTACTCGACTCCTACGAGAACGAGGGACCAGGACGAGCGACAGTCGGCCATTTCTGCGATCGTAAATCGGTGACTGTCCCGAATGGCACTGCCGTTGTTTTTGGGGCCGTCTTGGCGTTGTCGTGGCGGCTCGTGCGCACAAGGATAGCGCCGCGACGCTCTTGCTGGCGTTTTCCCGGATGGCGGTATTGACCTGCGCATCCGTGCGAGCGTCAACAGGACTCGATTTGACTTGCGGCGGGCGCCCTCCCTGGCTATGATTCCCGCTTGGAGGCCCTCCTTGGTTGCTGGTGCAATTGGTATGACCAAGGAAGGTCTCCATGTCATTCTACAGACAATCACGCTCACTGCCAAAAAGATTTCGTTTGATATTGGCTTCGTTTCTTCAACGACCCGGTCTTCCGTTTGCCGACGTCCTAGAGGAGGATGCGATCCAGAGGGCATTCGATGATGAAGACGCCACCTTCGCCGATGACGAAGACGCCGTGTACACACCGGCCGTCACCTTGTGGGGTTTTCTGTCGCAGGTCTTGTTCAAGGACGAACATCGATCTTGTGTCGCGGCCGTCGCCCGGGTGGTTGCGCTGCTGGTGGCTTTGGAACGCGGCCCCTGCTCCACCAACACCGGCGCCTACTGCCGGGCACGCGGCAAGCTCTCGGAGAAGGTCATCCGGCAGTTGACCATCGACGTCGGCGAGGGTTGCGAGGCCAAGCTTGACCAACAATGGCTGTGGCGTGGCCGTCATGTCTATCTGGTCGACGGCACGACCGTAAGCATGCCCGACACGCCCGAGAACCAGGAGGCGTATCCGCAGAACCCACAACAGAAGGAGGGACTCGGTTTCCCGATCGCCCGTGTGGTTGTGATCTTGTCCCTTGCCAGCGGGATGCTCACCGACATGGCTATGGGGCCCTACGCCGGCAAGGTAACGGGCGAAAGTGCGCTGCTTCGCTCGCTGCTCGAGCATTTCAATCCAGGCGACGTTCTGCTGGCCGATCGTTATTACTGTTCGTACTTCATGATCGCCCTGCTGCAGGAACGGGGTATTGACTTGGTGGCCCGAGTGCATCAACGCCGACCGGTAGACTTTCGATGTGGCCGCCGTCTGGGCAAGGACGATCAGGTCCTCACCTGGGACCGACCCCAAAGACCCGAGTGGATGGACCAGCAGACCTATGATCGGATCCCCCCTTCGATCGAGGTCCGTGCGATCCGCGTTGACGTCCGGAAGCCCGGCTTTCGTGTCCGGTCGTTTGTCGCGGTGACCACGCTCACGGACGCAAAGCGGTATGCGAAAGACGAGATCGCGGAGTTGTACGGCTGCCGCTGGCTGGCGGAACTCGACATCCGGGCCATCAAGATCACGATGGGCATGGACATCCTTCGCTGCAAGACACCCGAAATGGTGCGCAAGGAGATGTGGACGTGCCTGCTGGCGTACAACTTGATTCGTCAGGCCATGCTGCAATCGGCGCAGGAGGCGGGCGTATCGCCACGCTCGCTGAGCTTCACGGCCGCCCTGCAATCGATCGCCGCGAGTTGGCTGCTGGCCGCTTTGAGCGACGACGCCCTGGCCAGGCTGCTCATCGACGCCGTCCTGGCGAGTGTGGCCGAGCACGTCGTCGGCAACCGCCCCGGACGTGTGGAACCACGGGCGATCAAACGTCGCCCCAAAGAACACGCCTTACTCACTAAGCCACGCGACCAGGCACGCGCCGAACTACTGAAGGAGAAACCGATGTAAACCCTTGTCACACAAGCGGCAGTGCCATTCGTGACTGTCCCCGGTTTTCCTACGAGATCTTCTGGCAGCATAGTGGTTTCTCAGTTCCAAGAAGTGCGAAACTCGAACTAAGGTCACTTGCCCTTTCGCTTTTTGCGCCGGCGTTTTTTGTCCTGCCTTTGGCGTTTTCGTAAATGCTTGGGGTCATTAAGATTGCGGAGGCGTCCGGCCTCTGACTCTGCCCGCCTTCTGGCTTTCTCTGCGGCCAGCTTGTCTTCTTCGGCCTTCTTTGCGCGGTCCTCTGCGGCGTCGGCTCGCTGTTGTGCCTGCTTCGCCGACACTTTCGCGCGTTGCGCGGACCTCTCGGCAGACCTCGTTATGCTCCATGCCATCTGCGAGATGAAGAAGGGCTTCTCCAGGTCGGGCGTTCGACTGAATGCTTCATCAAGCTCTCGCCCCGACTTTACCTTCTCTGTACTGGCGAGAAACTTCTCCTTCTGATCCTCGAATGAGAGTCTTGCTTGACTGATGGCGGGCCCAAAGAAGGTCAGATACCGAGATCGGTCGATCACCTGGGCGCCGACTTTGTAGAACTCGTCGAGCATGCATTCTTGAAGCAAATCCGGGTCGGTTGAGGATCCCGGAAGAGTGCACAGATACCGATATACCGCCTCTGGTGACCATGTGGTGACATCGGCCCCATTGTCAATCAAGTCAAGAATCCGGCTTTGCGATACGAAGTAGACCGTTCGAAGATCGATGTCCTGAACTGGGAGCGTGTACTTACCCGCTCGGACTTGACGAATGATAACCAGCATCTCAGCTTCAGCATGGACTTGATGGTAGCCACGGTATGTGCCAAGCGCCTTGCGCCTACTCTCCAACTCGTGCTGAAGGTCCGGAATCTCACCCCAGTCATTCTGCTCAAAACCCTGGATAGCGTCGATGCGCAAGGTCTGAACGCCGAACTGCCCGCACGCTTCCTCGATTGCCGCACGCGATAACGTGACGGAAGGGAACGCCTTCTTCAGGTAATCCGCAAAGGTCGAGATCTTGCCCTCCGCGCACATCCGAATGTAGCCGTCTACGAACAGATTCTGTTTGTATCCTGCCTTTCCCGTCGCACACGCGAGAAGCTGCGCAGGGTCATCACCATGATCGCGCATGAAGTGCCTGGCCCATAGCAAGTGCTGCCACGCCTCACGCAGTATCTTGCCTGTAGTGAAGTTGGCGGTACCGCAGTCGTTCAGCTTCCTCAGAAAGTCCACGGCATAGTCGTAATTCTGACAACCCCACGCCAGGAGCGGCATGAATACACTCGAATCCAGGAACCATGCCGTTTGACTCAGAATCTCTCGCCGAAGCCTCGAGCACGTGGGATCTCTTCCTGCCAAGTGGTACATGAAGAACCCCTGTGACAGGGACGCGAGGTACTTCCGTTGCGGCGCACTTGGTTCAACCAAAAACCGGCCTGCAAGTTCAACAAAGGAGGCCCGGAGGTCGGCGTTGTCGAGCCCTGCCGCTGCTTCGGTGACGGCCTTGAAAAGATCCTGAAGCCGGCCGGGCTGAAGGTTCTGCAACGCGAGGATGAGATTCGCCAACTCAAGGCCACGTGACGCGAACGTCCGGACGAGGACATCCTCCAGGGCTTGGCGTGCATTCGCCTCCTGCGTTGAGTCCAGGGATGGGAACTCCTTGCGAAGATCGAGAGCAAACTGGCCAAGTGCCCGCTCCCGCTCCGTGTCCCGTTCTCCGGCCAAAGCGTCGGCGGCATCTTTCCCGTTGGGGGTCAGCTCATATTCGGTGTCCCCATCTCCACGGGCTTGACCGGTCTTGACCAGAAAGTGAAGCGCAGACCTAAGCTGAGTAGTACAATCGCTATGGGAGTACATCAACGACAAAGGCCGTTGTGTCGCCAAGTCCTGCAACGTGAGCGGCCTATGAGCAATACGCAGAGTGCGGAGAGCAAGTGGAACGAACACGCTCTTGGCGGCATCGGCTGCAACGGCGGCGTGTGTTTGTCGGTACAGAAGAAGGGAAGTGGCAGCATCGACTTCGGACTCATCGATTTGGGGGTCTGTACGCGGGACCGCAGTTCTTGCGCAGATGAAGTGATCTGCCGTACGCAAGAACCGTTTCAGTTGCGAGTGCGAATGGTCAGAGTCCTTGTATGGGATGACCTGGATGTTGTACTTCTCGTCGAGATCACGGATTTCCCCGGTTGTTAGGTTGGCGACGGCCATGTAGATGGGTCTGTCTGGGTGCGCGGTCTGCTTTGCTGTTTCGAGGATGAGCTGGAGGTCAGGGTCGGCCAAACTGTGGCCTATGACCAGAACGTCGCACATGGAGAAGACCGCCGTCAGCTTGTCCCGCAGGTGCTGACGCGATGGGCCCGTTCGCATCTCCGTGTAATCACTGGAGGTCAAGACGGCACTATGTGGGTGATCAAGGTCGCCATGGAACTTGAAGACCAGATGGGAAGAGTCTGCCCGTACTTGGCTGGCATCCGTCTGGCTATTGCGCAGCGTTGCGAAGTGTATTCCAAGCTGTTCCAGGTGGTGGGTGATGGCATCGTCGAAATTCGTCGTCAGGTAGACGGGGAACGGCCACTTGGCCAACAGGCTGTAAGTCTCACTCGTTCGCCCGGCATCCGGAACTAATAGTTGCTTGACCAAAGCAATCAGATGATCTCGTCCCCCCAGGTCGATCTCAGCTTGACGCAGCAATTCCGGATACTTGCAGTCAGATAGGAACTTGTCGTATGTGGAAGCGTCGGCTGCAGGACAGCGGGCTTGAACGTGTTTCCAGACATCCTCCGCAAGACGCGTCCAGGAAGGATAGCCGAGTTCACACGATGGCCCAGAACCAACGAGGAGAAAGCACCGGCCGGTGTTGATGCTCCGTACAAGTGAGGGATCGAGCATCGGTCAGTCTCCTTCGGAGTCTTCCATCGAGACAATAGGGACAGGCACCAGTTTTGGAAGAACACTGCGATCTACATGCCGCAGAACTCGATGAATGTGCACAATTGTCGAAGAAGGGCGCACGCGTCGGTCGGGGGACAAATCGCGCTGATTCGCAGATGCGACTTCCGACCTCAAGCGTAGGGTACAGGTATTGCCAATTGGGGAGGTGAAGGGGGACATTCTACTTTTCTGCCTTCTTCCGCGGCCTTCCACGAGGGTGAAGCGTTGATTCGAGGCCCAGGTGGGTCGCGCTTCGGCGGATCGACTTCTGGCCGGCCAGAGGCGCGCTAAGCCCTTTATCTTCTGTAGGTTGTGCTCTGTCTTGTGGTTTATCACGGCATTTTAAGCGGGTCGGCATAACAACCTCCGTCCCTGGATTACTTCAAGGCCCGTCGACCGGGCTGAGACCGACCGTGTCCGGATTACAGGGGCTTTGCTGCATAGTTCAAACTCCCGCCAGTAGAGGGCTTGGTCAGGCGCCGTTAGATGACATGGAGGGAGCATAACATGGAGCGGCGGCCGCTGCAACGCCGGTGCGCCGCCGCCGTGGGTTCAGCGTGCCAAGGAGGTTCTCGACCACGGCGACCTGGGGCTCCTCAATCCGCCGCCCGAGGGCCGAGGGGCGACGGCCTGGCTGGGAGTCGAACTGGCAACCCTCGACAACCGCGCTCTCGTTTGCCACAATCCCTGCAATGTCGATCCAGCCACCGCCTGCCCAGCTCGTTGTGAAGTGGTCGGCGGTCGCCTTATCCGAGCCAGCGGCCAGCCCCCGGCGGAACACGACGCCACCGGAGCCGAGAAAACACTATGCCGAAGATTGGACAGCTCGTGTCTGCTGCTCCCCACATGAAAGATGTGCTGCATGCAGGTGAGCGGTGTCGGTCGTTTTATGACGGGATTAAGCGTAACGCCGAACACTTGGCATCTATGCATCGCGCGATTGAGTCCTCGCTGGCCCCGTTTCGACTGGCAGGCGAGCGGTTGGCTGATTTCCAGCGCGAGATTCTAGAACACAGCGCACCGCTCCGTGAATTTGCTCGGAAACAGCGAGAATTCCATGACCAGTTCCGAAGGTCTCTAGAAAAGATCGACGACGATAACGCTTGGCTCCTGAAAATGGGATGGCCGCCCTTGATGCATGCCCCGCTGAATGCTGCGCGGCGTCTCCGTCGGCACTGCAACGCACTTTCACCCAAGAAGGCTCGGACGAAGGTTGATCACTCAATCGTCGAGTTCTATGATGAGCCTCGTATTCGGAAAGACATCCTCACCGAGTGGGAGCGAAAGACTTTCCTCAAGCGCAGAATGGCAATCCTCCGAAGTGCTGTCGAAGCGCATATCCGCGGGGACTGCCCCGTGAGCATCCCGGCGCTCCTCGCGCAGACGGAAGGAATCGTCGTGGATTACTTCGGACATCGGGGGTGGCTTGGGTGGGACACCTACAAGGGATACGTGCGAGAAATGCTCGACGCGCGGCGCCATTCTTCCTCCGGCGACCTCTATCGCCAATTCCTGTTGGACGTGGTTCTTGCAAATTTCGTGCACGGCGAGTCAGTCACGCGTGGCCTCAATCGCCACGCGATCCTCCATGGGGCAGATACGACGTATGCGACACCTGCAAACTCTTTGAAAGCGGTACTTGTGCTCGACTTCTTGCTGAGGCAAGTACACTTCGTATCGCTTGAGTCGTCACAGATCTACCACCGTCCGGAATGCGCCCGGATTCTCCGAACTCAGCAAAAGCGGCGCGTCCACGGGTCCGAGGTCTTGGCACAGGCCCACGGCCTGAGACCGTGCCAGTCGTGTCGCCCCGGGGATGGGTAGGGTGGAGTCAGATTTCAACCGTCGCCGCCTTGCCGTCTGCATCCTGGTCGCCGTCGTGATCGCCCTGGTGATCTTCACGGTGGCCCATCGTCGCCCATGGGAGTCGGCAACCACCCGAGCGTATCGGCTGTGTGGAGAGTGCGGACTAACTGCGGGTGAGGTTGACGAGTTGGTCGATAGCGGACGCCACTCGACCTTGAACCGTGAGCAGAGGGCCGAGTTGTTCTACTCCAGGTACGAGACCCCTGACCGTCAACGTTACGAGAAGCTCGCGCCGCTGCGCTCGCACTACTCGGGGTAGCAGGCCGGCGCTCGTCGGCGGAAGCCCACGTACCGGCGCCACGCCGAGCAACGGGCCAGGCCCGTGGGCTTACCAGTCAAGCCGTGGATCGATATCAGGGCGCAAGGGCAGGGGAGGCACCCGCAACGACTGCGATCACGTGACAGAGCCAAGACCGGTCCCGGCGTCGCGCGGGATCGCTGTGTCGTTGCATACATACCCGTCCGGAGGTAAGATGACGCGTGATACAGAAGTTCAGTACCGGGCTAGTTTTTCTGCGGGACGTGGGTTGTGACCGAGCGCAAATGGCAGGACTTCTATTCGCAGACGATTGGGCCGAATGCAGCAAAACTTCTCGGCCTTGTGGGCCTTGTTACGCTCGCTGCGCAACTTACGAGCTCGACTAAAATCTTGGGGTGGCGACTCAGCACCGTCTTCTTCCTTCTGGCTTTTTACCTCTGGTGGCGTCACGTACGTCTGGCAAAGAAGCCCATCGAGGGCACGGACGGGCCCACGGGTCCCGAGTACCCGAAACGAAGCACGCGGGTCCTTGCGTCTCTCCTGCTTGCGTCTTCGGCCATTCTCGTATGTGTCGCGGGCGGGACCTGGATCCGCCTCAAGTGGTCTGCGATCGTTCCCAGTGTTAAGCTTCGCATCGTGAACGAGACGAGCTCTTCAATAACGTTCCGCGATCGGGCAACCGGCAATATCCTTCACCCTACCGCAACTGGGGCACCTTCCGTCCGGAAACTCACTCGTCTAGACCTGTTCCCGTCGATGGGTGACGGGCTTCTCCGCGTTGCGCCAAAGGAGAGCATCGATGTCGATGCTCGCTTTTCAGAGCCAGGAAAGGTTGTCGATGACCTTGGCACGAAGGAGGCGACACTCGAGCTGCTTCTTGAGAGCGAAGAGTACAGGAAACGGTTTGTTCTCCAAGACATGGAGTTCAGTCGCGACGCACTTCGGGATACCCGATTCGTACACACGCTCAAACAGGATGACGGTCGCGGTCCGGGCGGTGACTACGTTCTGGACCCATGCGAGGTGGCTTCGCAGCCCGAGCCTGGATATACGATTCCCGAACCAGGCTGGGAACTGAAGTTGGCTGAAGCGGTATTCGTCCATGCTGGGAAGGCGACCGACGTCAGATTGAAGGACGACCCAGACGACCCACTCCAGGTTGTGACTGTAGCACAGTGTGATTTCGCGCAAGAGCTGAACGGCCAGATTGACAAGAATACAAGCGTTCGAGTCGTTGGTGTAGTGCAAGGCGGTAATCGACCGAATGGCGAATGCCATGTGCGCCTGAGCACCGGCCGGATCTCGCGTAACTGACTGAAAGGAAAGAGAGATGTTCGTGCGAGCAGTCCACATGGTCATTATCTCGCTGGCGATGATTTCGTTCTCTGGCTGCGCTACGCAGATATTTCATAGTGACGTTCGAGGTCGATGGGTATTCAACATCCGCTACGAGGTCAATGAAAAGAACCTTGAAGACTGGATGAGCATTTATCGCCAGATTCTCGAAGCATGCTCGGAACATGAGGACGTCAGACCGCTCATTTTGAAGCAGATCCGTCAGTACGTCGGCGACGTGAGAAGCTCATCGGATCTTAGCGCCGTCGACGTCTATGTACGAGACCATGGCGATGAGGTGATCAACTACTTTGAGGTATTCAACGGAACTGGTGAGGTGCCCTGGACGCCCGTCACCAAGAGGGCGATGGAGGGGCTTATTCCACGATTGCTCGGAGTCGGCTCACAATGGATAGATGCCCGAGGGCTCTTCAGGGTCTACGTGGGCTCCGTCCACGAAGCGTCATCCTATAAGGACTACTACTGGCCTGCACGCGCCGGCTTACCGGATAGTGACATAGTGGCTCCACATGAAGTTCCTGCGCAATTCGTGGGCGCGCCGGAGTTTAGGCTCAAGATTGTCGCGAACGACGGAAAGGGAGTTCCTGCTTCGCGGGCTAAGGTTGGTAAGGAAATCCGGTTCAAAGAGTGGCAAGCGCTACGTGCTCAGGATTGGAGCTTCGACCCGTTGTTTGAGGTGAGGGCGAAGTTCTGGTTTGGCGAAGACCGCCTGCTACGGGGAAGCGGCGATGTTGTGTACGATGTGACGGGCCGTACGCTGGGCCACGTTGATATGAGGAAGCTAGAGACCACGCTCGATCGATGATCGACCGAAACTCTCAAAACGACGAAACCGTTCTGTGAACCTCACCCTGCTCTGCTGACCTCCGTTCGGGGTCGTCGCGTCGAAGGAGGCGTGCGGTGATCCGATGTCTGTGGCTTATCCACCCGGCCATTGTTTGCATCGCACTCAACTTGGCCGCCGCATCGGGCGCCCTTGCTGAGCCAGTGGAGACCGCGGGCACAGTTCAGAAGAAGCCAGGGCAAATGCTCTCGCACGGTGCGGTGCGTCGGTTAGCTGTTGCGTGGAACGACTCAGCCAGCGGCTCGGGCATGGTCCGCGCCATGAGCGTACTTCCACCCTGGGAGTTTCAGACCCCGCCCATCGAGACCGGCCCTGACTCCGTCTCGCGGTTTGCCGAGGGACGGGTGTACGTCCTGAGCCGCTCCGCTGGCACCGTCACCGTAAGCGGAATCAGAACTGATGGATCCCGTGACCCAAGTCCTGGTCGAGACGATCGGCGACGCCGGCTACCGGGTCGACATAGCCGGTGACGATGACGATGAAGGCCGCTCTGTGGTCACAGCGGTCGCCCACCGGGGCGTGAGCGGTTCGTCGTTCGAGGAGTCGACCTGTACGAGGCCGTCGTCGAACTGGCTGAGCAGATCGGGCTCGAACTGGAGGACGGGTAGGGTGGAGCAAGAGTTCAGCCGTTGTCGGTTCGCCGTCTGTGTGACGGTCGCTGGCGTGATCGCCTTGGGGATCGGCACCGTGTTCCACGTTCGCCCGTGGGAGACGGCAACAGATCGAGCGCACCGGCTGTGTCTTCCGTGCGGGCTTTCCGCAGACGAGGTTGACCGCCTCATCGACGACTGCCAAAACTCGACGCTCGGCCGCGAGGGGCTGTTTACGCTCTGGGAAAGAACCTACGCCGACGATCCTGCCGAACGCCTGCAAGCCCTAGAGGCGTGTTCCCCGTGCACCAGGGCGATTCTGGACGTTGTGGGCCCTGGCGGCGATTGACGGCCCCGTGCTCCGCGTGCATCGAGGCGATTCTGCGGGCGGCGGGCTCCGGTGGTGATTGACGGGGCGCACGCCAAGACGTAGGCTGCAAAATGGAAGTGGCAGGGTCAAATCGGACGATGCCCGCTTGTGGTCACGAAGGGAGCCGGATCATGCGTTTACACATCACGGTCGGTTTGCTGTTGCTGTCTATCGCCGGGTGCGGAACCCAGGTCAGCGGCAAAACAACGCTCGCCGAAGCGAGGCGGGCGTGCGAGGAATATGAACCGATCTCCGACAACGAGTGGGACGCGGCGGTCATTCTTTATTCCGAGGCGTCAAACGCCGGCGGCACGAAGGGCGAGTTCCTCGCCCCAATACCGGGATACTGTGCCGGCGACACGGAAACCGAGGCAATGGAGTCAGCGTGCATTGTGTGCTTCACCAAGCTCGCCCACGCGACGTGGTAACCGATCGGCTTGCGTCCATCACCACAGCGGGCGAGTAGCCTACGCCGCCTGCCGTTGCCGTCTGCTGAAGATAAACCCACCGCCAGCCAGGACCAGGACCACCATCACGCCTAGACCGATGGTGCTGACGGCAGGAACGGCGCCGCTACTGCCGCAAGGGTCCGGACAGGGGACGTAGCCGGAGAGGGTCATCGAGAATGGGCCAACTCCGCCAGAGATAAGATCGAACTTGATTTGCGAACCACCCTCAAAACTAATGCCGGATCGGAAACTATGAAGAGCGTCCCCAAGGATTGCGGTTTTTGTTTCCTCCTGGCCATCGACGATCTGAACTAACCGGAAAACACCGTTGCCGAGCCCGCCACAGCGGACATCAGTCAGTATGAAACCACCACTCGGTACGCTCGATAGTACGATTTCCTGTTCGTACACCTCGGCGTAGTAGCTCACTACCTCCCCGTGGGGATGCCCCCGAGCGACCCCAGCCAACAACAACACGACCGCTACGACGCTGATTGAACGTGCCATCCTCATACCCTCCCAGAACGTGACCTACGGCGAATGTGAAAAGAACAACGCGCGGCATTGTAGCAGCCGCGGGTGTCCGATGGTGGGACGGGGATCGGCCTGGTCGAGCTGGCGGCGGGATCACGGTGAACCAGGCCGCGACGGCAAGCGGCAAAGACTCTACGCCGAGCGAGGCCGTCTCGCTTGGCTTGCGGATCGAGGAGCTTGAGAGGCCGAGGGCGAAGGAGCGGCAAAAGGAGCATGGGGGCACTGCGCCGGGTCGCCCAAGAAACACTTCGGGCAAATTGCCCAAAGTGTCTTACGAATCCACCCGCACAACGGCGGTCGCTACGGAGGCTGCGGGGGTTGCTCTCGGGCACGCCCAGGCGGTAGGATGCGGTCTCACCAGTGACGGTCATCCTCGTGCTCGTCATCGCCCGGTGGGCGAGCTGTGATTGGACGAAATGAGAACAACGAGGTCGACAACTCGGCGGACACCTCCGGTCGCACGTTACATCCTGGCGGGAACCGCCGTCATCGTACTCGGAACAGTGATAGCGATCGCCGCAGTCCGCTACAGCAAGCTTGACTGCCCTCTTCAAGGGTCACTCATAGATCCCAGCGTTCCCGAAAAGCCGCCCGCGGTGCGGGGGCGCACTCTGCCCGACCTCAACGTAGAAATCCCGGACGGCATTCGTTACACCCTTCTTGACCAAGAACACCGCGACAAACGCGTGCTGGGCTTCTGGTTCGAGGCGTCAGTTCTGGTGGAGGGGGACATTACCGAGCTTGCATTGGAGCAACTGCTCGGCAACCTCTATGACTTGGCCACGGAGCTGCCCGGTAATAACTTCCATCCCCATCCAACCGGCGTTTCCCTTTACGCATTTGCGAGTCGAGAAAGATGGGAATCCGATTGGCGATGGATCGCCATGTTACATGCATCGCCTGGAAGTGCAGCCAAGGTCACCATCAATGAGGCTCAGTTGGAGCATCTGTATGACGAACCTGTCGAGCGTTTCGGTCTGTCTGAAGACCGGCGGAAACAGGTCTTTCGCGACGTTGTCGCTGCGCAGGACCGGGCGGATTGCGAAGCCGAGCAATCGCACCCGTCCGTGGAGCTTGGCGAGCCGGGATGGGAATCCGAAACCATGAGGGAGAAGCCGCTGGACGATCGCCGCGATTTTCGCGACGAACTGCTGCGCGAGTTCTACGGCGACATCAGACGGCATTACGACTTGACCGAGGTTCAGCTTGAAGCAACCAGCGACGAAGGTACTGAAAAGGACTGGCCATTCCCCCCGTTCCAGAAGTGCAAGGAGCAATAGGTCGCCATGCGCGACGTCGCACGGCGGCTGCCGCGGAGGCGGCGGGCTTGCTTTCGCCTCCACGAAAGCGGTAGGATACAGCCTCACCGGTCGGGGCTGTGCATTTCGGGAGTAAGAGCGATGAAGCGATTGACGATTCTGTTGGTGCTCGGGGTGGCGGGGTGTGGAGCCGTCCCGGCAACACAGTCCCCGGAAGCACTACCCCCGGACACTGAGATAGAACAGGAGTTGGATCAGCCAGCAGTCCGGGATGCGCAGGACGCCACCTGGCTTGTTGTGTGGGGCACGAGCGAGCAATGGGGGATCGCGACGGCCTTCGCCATCGATCGCGCCTACCTGGTTACGGCCGCTCACGTCGTGGAGGGAATCATAGAAGTCCTGGCAGACCCCACCGCTTTTGTCCGTGCCTATCAGCATGAAACTGGAGAGGTTCGGGACATCATCGCAGCTTGGAAACACCCCGCCTACGTGAGCACCGCCTCCGACCCCACGCCGGACGTTGGGTTGCTTCAAGCCACCGACTTTCTTCCACACGTTCTCGAGCTGGCCGACGCCAGCACGCTGGAAGGGTTGGAAGTCTTCGACGAGGTGTCTCTTTGCGGTTTCCCCGGAAGCCTGGCCTGGATCGATCTGTGGCCGATTGTTCCTGGGGCTTTCCACCCGAGAGCGACGTGCGTTCGAGGGGTTGTCAGTGCACTAAGACCGTTGAATCCGTACGCCTCGGCGACACCGGCCAATACGTACCTCATTCAGTACGACCTCTCCACATCACCTGGGACGAGCGGCAGTGCTGTCTTGAACGAAGATGGTCTTGTCATCGGCGTCCACATCGCTGGAAGCACAGGCGCCGATGACTACAACTTCGGCATCCGAACTGACCTTCTCGTAGAACTGATCAACTGGGTGGAGTACGGGAGCTTGCCGGGTTGGCTGATGCCCGTCCCGTGAGAATGACGCCGTCCCGTCCAGATTCTTCTTGACAACGCCCGGTTCATCGTTCATACCCTCAGCGTGAACCTTATGTCGTACAATCTCTCTCCGAACATCCGAAACACCCGCACGGGCTGCGGGGCACTCAACCCCACTCCGCGCGAGGTGGCTCGGAAGGCGTGCCCGACGTTCACGAGTGCTGAGTTCTCTTTTTTCTATGACATTTACGCACTGGCTTACGAAAATGGTGCCGCCAAAGAGGACGCACTTGGGGGAGTTGCGAACGATTGCGCGGGCAATCCAGTATACGACGCTGATAGTGACTGCCGCGATTGCAGTCGGGCCATGATCGAAGCGGTGTGGTAGGAGGTCAGCCATGAAGCGACCATCCTCCAAGAGCACAGCATGCTGGTACGTAGTCTGTGGGCTTGGCCTTTTAGGGGTCGGTGCTATCTTCGTAACGCTGTTTCCAGACAGGAAGAGCGCCGATCTACTTCTTGCGGCTTGTCTTGTCAGTGCGATAGGTCTATTTGGAGATGGGGTGCTCGTTCTTGCTCGCTTGAAGGGTTATGAGTGGACCTACGAGAATGACGAAACTGACGAGGCCGATTCTTCCGGGGATTGGTTGAGAATAATGATCGCAGGATGTGTAAGCCCGCTCGCTTTCCCACTGATCTTGCTTCTTCCCGACCTCACCGAAAAGACAAAAGAAGATCGTGAGGCTTTCAAGTCACGGCTTGTCGCCATCGTTGTAACAGTTGCCGTTTTTGGCATCCTCATTGCAGTAGTTCCTACGATCATCTCATTTATGTCTGATTGGTAGCTTCCATGCTCCACCACCCCCGCATCCGCGAAGCGCTCGCCGTTCTGCCGATCACGCTGGCGGGCATACTCGTGGTTCTCGTCGCACGAGACGGCCCCCGAGCCCTCGGCCCGCGGCGCGGCGGTTGCGGATCCCGCCACGGGGCGGTAAGGTGACGTGGACGATCGTAGGGTCGCTTGCCGGCGAGGCGTGGCACCAAGCGCCTCGCCGGCGGCGGCTCGACTACTTGGTGTAACATGTTTCGATTCCCTTCCGATTTCCCCACCATCATTCCGCCCGACGAGCGGAAGCGGTTGGATGACGAAATGCGGCCTTTGTATGAGTGTCTCTCGTTGGAGATCGCGAAGTGGAAGTCTGATCCTGTTGAAGAACGAGACCTGGACGAATTGCGGGATATTTACCGCTGCTGGTGCGTCAACCTCATCGAGAAGACACGCGACCTCTGCATAGGCTGGCTTCACGAGCACAACCCGCCCGTCGATGAGGCTGGCGAGCGAAGGGCAGTAGAGCAGATTCGCGAGATCGGACAACGCATCATCCGCCACGCCGTCAAGGAGTACGATACCGGACGCCACGGGATGTACGCAGCCGAGAACCAAGTCGAAAGCGCAAGAGACCTGATCCGAAGTCTCAGCACGGCAGCCGGGGAGAGCTGGGTCGAGAGTCTTCGAGACTGGACACCATCGGCGAGGCCAAGCGACATCATCAGCATGCGGGTCGCCCTTCAGAAATTCGCGGTGAGTCGAACCACGCTAAAGCGAGCGATCGCAGAGGGAAAGATCAAGAGTCATCGTTTAGAGAACTCGCCAAAGAATGCGGAACATACCTTCAGTGAGGCCGAACTCGCACGACAGTACGAAAGCCACGGGCACATCATATAGCGCCGCGTCGGCTCATTACCGCACCAAATCCGTGCCACGCTGACCAACTCCAGGCTTGCGTTCATTTCATCGCGTAGACTCTAGGTGGTATGCAAACGCGATCAACATTCCTTCCCCTGGACGCCCTGGCCGCAACGCTTGGCCTCCCACGTCAGTGGCTCAGAGAACAAGCCCAAGCTGGTGCTATTCCGTCTCTGTCGATCAACGGGCGTCGCGTGTTTGATGTGGAACTCGTACGACAAGCTCTAGTCGACCGGATGGGTTCCAGACGCGAGCAGTCGCCCACTGGAACAAGTCGCGGCCTAAGGGAGGAGACATCGTGATGACTGATACAAAGAAATGCCCGCGAGGCCGCGGGGCGGCGGACCTCAGCCTGCTCATCGAGCTGTTGCGACGCAAAAATGGCTTCGTTCTCGACGATCACCTCCGGTGGCTGCGGGCCAAGCGGTCGGAGGCTTTCCAGTGATACGTCAGGCAATCCAACAAGGGCAGGACCCGAGGTCATTCCTTGACTTCCTCTTCGGCGAAGAGGTTGATAAGGACAACCAGATTTCCATATTCAGCCTGCCCCACCAGGCGGCCAACTTCTTCAACAGCGTTGGCGGTGCGGTTCAGTTCATCGACACCGCAAGGATGCGGAAAGGGGTAGACCTGTACTTCGGCGTCGGCCTCTACCGGCTAGGCATCGTCAAGGGGAGAGGAAAAGCGGAAGACGTGACCAAGATCACTACCCTGTGGTCGGATGTCGACTTTGGCCCCAACCACAAGAAAAACGTGCCGCCAACAGAGGCGGACGCACGCAAGGTACTGGCCCGGATGCGATTCAAGCCGTCCCTAATCGTCCACAGCGGCCACGGCTATTCAGGGCATCGTGTTCTCTTGGAATCGCGAGTGCACTTGCAGGGGCACACCCTATCCTGTCTGGGCTTTATCTTGCCGCCCGTGTCGGAGGAGTAGACAAGGTTGTGTCGTCACGTCGGTTGTATGGGAAGCATTTCGGAAACCTTCCCGAGCCAATCGGTAGGCTAATAATCGCTAGGCATCCAGAGGCGAATAACCTCTGATATTTGCGAAAGGGTATTCGATGGTCGTTGTTGCGATATTATGTGGACTTGCAGCGGGGACGCTGACGGTCGCCATTACGTACATAGAGTCGCTAAATGGCTGGCTCGCTTTTCTTCTGTGTTGGGTGGCTGGGATTCTTGCAGGCGGTGCTCTGAGCGTTAAGGAATCAACCGTATCGGAGAGTGAAGTGACTTGGACTGGTCGGATCGGTGGAGCATTGGTCGTATTGCTCATATTCGGGTTTGCCCAAGAGCGGTATTTCGCACTGTGGAAAGAAAGTGGCGGAGTCTGGAGACAAGCACTGCTCGCTTTGCTTGGGTTGATCTACATGATGGCACTGTGGGTACCGTTGCAGGGCGGAGAAGAAAAATGACTCTGTAGAGGCACTTCCCCAGAGACGCCGCAACGAAAGAAGGGTCGGCGTGCTCATGCAGGACGAAACAGTCTTCCTTTGCCGCGCCATGCATAGCCCAACGCGCTTTGGGGTGAACTCGGTTACCCACCTGTTCGGTATTCGGCCGACTAAAGGAGTCTGTAGCAACATTACCGGGTTATGTTGATGATCTTCGGCATGCTTGGTCGATGAATTCTGCGAGAACACAGGACGTTCTCGTAGGAGGATGGCCATGGATGGTCCCGGGGAGTACCTGCCCGACGTAACCGAGGGCATCACTCGGGTCGAAGATCTGCCCAAAGCAAAGGTTGCTCGACGCTCTCGCAATTGCCGACGCCGGCCGTGCCCGGAATGCGAGCATTCGGCCTACCGCGACCGGGTGGTCACGCGGACCTTGCACGACTTGGGTGATCTGAAAAACGATCGCCCCGTCGATGTGAAAGTGACCTATTCACAACATTACTGCTCACGATGCGGCATCTACTTCAATGCCGACATGAGTGACCTGGCGTTGCCCAAGGTTCATTATACGCACCGCGTGGTTGCGATGGCTGTGCGCTTGGTTGTGGAGGACGGCCTGCCGTATCGGGTGGCATCGTGGCACTTATGGCGTGATCACCGCGTGTTTGTTCCGTTTGCCACGATTCAGAACTGGGTCGAGGCCGGGGGGAAAAAAGGCTGAGCAGCACATTGCCACGGACTATCTGGACACGGTCCTGTCGAACTTCAGTGGTTACATTGCCGCAGACGAGCTGTACGACGGACCATTCTGTGTGCTCTCGATTGTCGACAACCACAACTTCCAGCGCCTGGTCTACGAGGTGCTCGATCACGATCCCACGCACGATGACATCATCCGGTTCTTTCGACATTTCAGGAAGGAATTGGATGCCCGCGGGCTGACGCTGACGGGTATCACGACCGATGGATCGTCTTTGTATCCTGTGCCGATTGCAGGAGTATTCGGCGATGACATGCAGCATCAGGTCTGCGAATTCCACGTCATCAAGGAATTGACCAAAGCCGTGCTTCGGGCGGTGGCCAAAGTACGCAAGCAACTGAAGACCACAATGCCGAACCTGGGCCGGGGAAGGCCGTCCAAGCGCACGAAGAAGGCATCCCAACGCAAGAAACGGATCGAGAAGAAGATCACGGACCTGTTTGACAACCGTCACCTGTTCGTCAAACATCACCTGACGGCCAGTGAAAAGAGAACGCTCAAGCGAATCACCAGAGGCCTGCCACACTTGCGCACGTTGCGCGACATCATGGATGAGGTCTATCGCCTGTTCGATCGCCGTTGCCGAACCGATACCGCGCTGGAGAAGCTGGCCAAGCTGCGCAGCCGCGCACGCCGCTTCAAACATGTTGGCCGCACGCTCAACAAGCTGTTCTCGCCGAACCTGGACAAAGCGTTGACGTTTCTGGACGACTCGCTCTTGCCGTCGACGTCCAATGCAGTCGAGCGTGGCTTTCGCCGCCACCGCAAGATGCAGAAAACAGTGTACCGCGTGCGCACCCGAGTACAGATCAGCCGACGGATTGCCGTGGACATGCTGCGCGACGCACAGGCCCACGGGCGAACACAAACATCGCAGTCGCTACACAATCAGAGGAACGGGTACCCATGAACCCGGTAATGTTGCTACAGACTCGACTAAAGACACCTTACGGGGTTTGGCAGATCGCATCGTTGTTGTCAATTCGCCGCTCAATCCGTCACACCCTCACGAGTTCAGCACCATCTGCAGTCAGATTAGCAGCGAGGCGGGAATCGAACTCCGCGCGGGAGATAGGTTCACGCGACGGCGTATTGGGGTCGCTTAGGGGCAGCAACAGTTGGTAGCGATTCGGGTCTCGCAGCGCCTGCGAAGAGACGTCTAGTACGTCAGCTTCAAAAGGATAGAAGTCGATCACTTCCAGGAGCAAAGCAATCTGGCGAGTCAGCGGTTCAGTAGCGACGTCCGTGTTGCGACCGATGTGCTCCAGAAAGTGTTTGAACTCAGTGCGGAGTGTCTCGAGCAGGGAATCCGCATGTGCGGCGCTGAAGACGTCGTACGTGTCTTCCAGCCCGGTGAGTGCCTTTACCGCCTGACGGTAGTTGCGGCGAATACACAAAAGGCCGGCGGCCAGCGCGACCGATGTTCCGTCGTCATCAGCATCCTGCTGCTGAGCCTGCTGAAGCACCGTAAGCACTCCATGGCTGGCAGCGCGAATTAGATCCGTAATGCGAATCCGAGTTCGCTCTGCGGCGAAAAGGTCATCGGAATTCCGCAATCGTTTCCGCGCCCGGGCCGTGAGCACAAGCCGTGTCAAGAGGTGTTCCACCCCGCATCCGAGTGCGGCCGCCAGCTTGTGGCGGTAGTCAGTTCGGATTAACCGAGTCAGAGTCGACTGCAGCGGCTCCGGATTTCCCGCTTTGATCTGACGTAGAATGTCGGGCGTCACGATCTCGCGAAAGGTCTCCGAGTCTGTGTCAGACACGTTGACATCGAGGAGCAAATCATCCAACAGGCCGTGGAGTTCGGATCGATCGATCAGCTCATCCCAGACAGACGGCATGTCGGCAACTGCGCGGTCAATTCCCCGCAGCGACCGGATGAGGCGTTCGACGTCAGGTCCAGAAAGCTCGCCGAGATCACACTCATCTATCCGCTCTTCCTGTTCAACCAACCCGCGCATGACCGAGACTAGAGTCTCAGCCTGGCGTGTCCGACGAGGTTTGCCGCGACGATCCTCCTTCACGCCGTCGACGATCGCACTGTTCCCAACAGAACCGAACCACCCCAGGAAATCTTCAAATTGAAGGGCCGCTTCGGCCTCGTGCCACAAGTCCTGGAGATGTGGGCTGTCGTGCCAAGTGTCTGCGGCCATGTCTGCGTTCGGTCGACCGCCGAGCGGCGACGCCCGCAGGACGTCGAGTCGGCCCAGGAGATTGGACAACCCGACAACCGCATAGACCCACTCTCCATCTGCGTATGTGTCAAAGATGTCGGACATCGTAGTTTTCTCTCCGGTTCTGGGGGCTAATCGGCGAGTGCCCGCAGCCGGTGCTGGGCACCAAACAGATTGTCAAGCAACTGCTCCACTTGCCGGCTCTGAGCGCCTCCCATGATACAGCTGACGCGATTAAGATCGCTGTGGAGCTTCTCGTAAAGATCAACGCCTCTTTCGCCTGTCTCGATGGCTCGGTTCGCCCAACTCCGAATGCGAGCTAGCGGGGCGAGCAGAAGTTCCGTTTCCCGAGCCTGAGTCCGGTGGTGCGCATGCCTAAGCGTCTTGACGAGGCTCTCGCTACGGTCGATCCAGTCAGCCCGGTATTCCTGCTCATCAGTTCGCTCAGGAATAGCACCGGACACGATCGACCACATGTCCTTCAAATAGATCGAAAATGTGCTCGGGTCGCCGGATCCATGCACGGCGGCAAGGTAGCCCGGACACCACTTCTCGCAGACGGCGACGCACTGCCTGATCATCTCCGCAACGGTCCGATCCGGCGGCAGACAGTCGCCACGCGGCGATGCCGCGCGGACGGTTCGAGTGACATACACGTTCCTTCCGTAGTCATAGTACTGGACGGGCTCATCGGCGAAAACGAGCCAACTCCGAATCCAGTCACGCGGACTCTGCGTGTTGTCATTCGATTTCAGGGCGGCGGTGGCGAGCGGGTTGAACAGCTCGTTCGTGGCAAGCAGCCACAGGCAGAACCAGGGGATGTCGGGCAAGCAGTTTTGCGAATGGTATTTGAGATCGAAGGGAGTGTGATCGGCATATCCGAGGCGCACCGTTTGCGACAGCAGTGCCAGGGCCGCGGGCTCGCCATGTGTCTGAAATAGGTTCACAGCCCTTTGCCAGACAAATAGGCCGGCGAGGAGGTCGTCTTCCGGCTCGTTTTGAGTCGCTGGAGTACCTCCTCTCGGACGACGAGCGTCAAACAGCGCGCCGATCAAGGCAAGAGGGTCGGCACCGACATCCTTGAGCAATCGCTGGACTCGTGTTGCCTTTGCCTGGTGATCTGTACCGTCCAAATTGGCCCGAAGCGCCTGGAAGTCCCCAACGATTTTCGCGGTCGGCCGACACGCAGCGCGCTCGGTCTGCTTGGGCCACGCGGTAATGTGGTCAAGTCGAGCGATACGCTGTCCTCGCGCTGCTGAGAGAGCAGAATAGCGCACATCGAAGAAGTAATTAGGTGTGATCCTCACACGCGAAACCTTGCGAGCTATTGACGCACCAATGCCGCTCTTCGCAGACGACGCCTTCCAATCGAACATCACGTGGAAAGCCAGATTCGACGTTGCCAGGGTCTCTGGATCATCGCAGCCGAATTCCCGGAGCGACTGCTGCCAGACCATCAACAGCAACGGTCTGACGGCTCTCTTCAGTGTGGTGAAGCCTTCAACGGCAGATCCCTGAAAGTCGGGGTTCTGATCTCTGAGGATAAGGTCAAGAGTTAACCCGGAAGTCCATTCGCGGAGTCGCCCTGACTTGCGGGAATCTTCAATGCGTTCCCGCAATGCCCGCATTTCTTTTTCCCACTTGATGTGCAGCCGGATGCACTCGGGGATCATCCTTCCCATCCATTCCCGACCGGTCGACTTCTTCTTGTTCGCCAGTACCGTGATTGTGCCTTCGCGATGGTCAACAACCACGTTCAACCAATGTGATTCGTCGAGTCTTTCCTGAACGAGCTGTGCCAGTTGCTTCGTGCTGGAGGCCGCATGCTTGTCCTGGAGCACGCGTGGAATCAATTGCGACAGCACCGAAATCACGGCAGTGAACGTGCTTACTTCGGATTGCGCAATTTCGTCGCCGCTTCGTATGCTCCGGGTAGCGTCACGAAACATGCTAGCCAGACTTGGCCCGGTACCCGCCTTGACAGAGTCCCGAATAGCTTCGTCGGCTTGGATCAGCCCCAGCAGCTCATTTTGGTAATGATCTGGAAGACTATCCATCAACTCGGTCAAACTGGCAACGAACTCCCCGATTTTTTGGCGATCGTTGTTCTTTTCGTGCGAATGAAATTCCTCGCGAGCCCTCGCGTTCTCAGTCATTCGTTTCAGGAGTACGTCTTCCAACTGTCCGACCATTTCGTGGAAGAACTCACCGGTCACAATGTCAGGCGGGATAAAAAAGACCAGCGATCCGCGCGGCGTCCGGTCACCGGGTTCGTTCTTGCGGTACGGTATGGGAATCCGCATCGCCGAGACTTCGTTATCATTCGTCTCGACGGAACTCAGCAGGCACGCCTTGTCGGCGGCGGTTTCACGGAACTCGGAAAGCCTCTTCGCAATTCGATCGATTCCCTCTTTATCGATGTAATGCAGCCGCACGAAGCGCGAAGAATTCGAGAGGATGCGGGCTTCACGTAGCAACATGTTAAGCGCCCGCTGTTCCGTGCGATGCATCTGCTGCAGCCCCTGTGTGATTCCCGTCCGACCTATGGCGAGCGCTTGACTTGCACGACTCTGGATGTGGATGATACCATCGGTGACGAAATCTCCCACGGATCCGGTACCGTGGCTTAGGTGTCGATCGAGCCCAGGTGCGGCCTGTCCCTTGTCAGCCGGAGCCGGTTCGTGGCTGGCGGCCAGCGCGGTGGAAAGCGCGAGATCCTGCATCACGCGCCGCGTTTCACCAAGGCCCTGACCTACAACCAGAATCTCCTCGATCTCCTGGTACTCGAGTCCCTTCGAGTCATCCTCCTCCTTACCAACGTCTATTTCATTCGCAGTTGGAGCTTCGCTAGCGACTTCATGTCGGTCGGCATCATCGGGAGCTGCGATGCCGCGAGCCCGTTTCGTGCAGTAGACATCGACGAACGGCCCGCAAACCGCGGGCTGGTCAAAGCCACTCAGTACGTCGTTTAACGTGACTGTGTACGGTTTCGCCACTTGGGCTTGCGTAGATTCGATCCACGGCAGCTCAACGGCGCCGGCCCATTGGCCGAACTGCTCGTCCGTGCAAAGTCGCCCGATCGGCGTCCAGCCGACTGACAAGGCGACGGCAAGAACCCATCGCCGTTGATCCACCGCCAAGTCCACCGCGAATTTTCCGGCTTCGTGAAAGTTCCTGCAAATACACTCTGCAAAGACGACACAGATTTCGGCGAAGCGATCCGGAAACTTTGGATTACGTGAAGTCAGGCGGGCGCGAGTAACGTAAGCCTTCGACGAAGCACATCTTGAATGGCTCACCTTCGGCGCGATGATGCGGCCGGAGGTGTTGCATGACAGAGCGAGCGAAGTATTGGGCGA
>SDBU01002528.1_pt1 | contig 24191 bp, 17 predicted proteins | sample 2277071 | NCBI WGS metagenome assembly SDBU01 (sample SAMN10397929, study PRJNA504765) | marine sediment metagenome | isolation source: marine sediment core GS08_GC12, 126 cmbsf | place: Arctic Ocean: Gakkel Ridge, Loki's castle | collected 2008
CCCCTACCCCACCTCCCCCGGCCGCCCAGCCACGCGGTCCAGACCCCGAAGAACCCCATGAGGAGCGAGGGACGTCCGGGAGACTCGTCGTCGGCGTCGGCAGGGAACCTGGCGGATGGGCCGACAAGGTCCGCTTCAGTGGCCCCAATGGCTATAAGGTGCCCGTGGACGGAGTCACCGAAGAATGGCGCGTTGAGGCGCTCAGCGACTGGGACGGCCGGGAAGTGAACCTGGGAACCGGGATCACCCAGAGACGCTCGGGCAACGGTATAGAGATCTGGGGGAAGAGCCCGGGCACAAGAGAAGTTGCCGCGCTGGTGGATATCGGGATCCAGGCACAGGACCCGGGCCCAGGCGAAGACATGGCGCTCGTGAGCATTCGGGCGGAAGATGGAGGGCTTCTGTTCCAGGAAGCACCTGCGGCGTCCCCCGAGCAGTGGGAACGCTGCCTGGCCAACGTGGCGTGGGTTAAGCTATCCCATGAACCCGGCCAGCAGACGGTTCGCGTGATGACGAACCCGCTGTGGCGCCGGATCGAACTGACGCGCCAGTCGGCGACCGGCGCCAGCGGCGGAACCACCGTCCCATCCCTATTTGCTCAGCTTTGCGCCCTGCACCGGCCCGAATACCCGAAGCACCTCGAGGACGAGGGAGATTACGGAGCGGAAGTCAAAGCCGTGTTGGACGGGAATGAACTCACGGTGCACGCAGACTACTCCTACGAAACTCCACCCGACATACTCCGGGCTGAAGAGGAAGTGCAGACAGCCCGGCAGGAGCGCGAGGCGATGCGACGGGTGCTCCAGCAGGCCCAGCGATCCGTGCAGGAAGCAGAGCGAACGCAGGAAACGGCAGAACGCTCCGCCAAGATCGCAGCAGCACTGGCGGCGCGGGCAATGCGCAGCCGCCGTCAACCAGGGGCGCGTCAAGCGCGGCCCTCTGCGTCGACAGAAGTGCGATCGAGGTCTGCGGAACAGAGCGTGGAACGTATGCGGCAGGCTGTTGAAAGCGCCTCGCGTAAGGTGGAGGCGGCCACCGAAAGGAAGGCTGCGCTGGACGAAGCAGAAGAACAGAGACGAGACGTTGCGTTCGGACGGTTCGGCCGGCTGGAGTTCAAAGTGGATGACCAGGTAATAGCTGTGTTCGAGCTGAGGCCGTCCGACGTGTCGCGTAGCGGCGTGCCACCAGCGCGGCGGGGTGACCTTGTGGGACCGGAGCGACCCGAAGCGGCGGCAGACGCCGGTCCCCCGGGAGAAGCGGAGCAGCCGGCGGCCACAGCCCCGGCAGAACCCTCGCAACAAGCCGCTGCCGAGATAGAGCCGACGACGACGTTCGTGGCGCGAATCAGCACGTCCAGGGGCGGCCTGGCCGGCAAGGTGGCTTTTGGCGACGACGGCGGCCGCCACAAGATGCCTCTGGACGCACTGACTGAACAGTGGCACGTGGTCGAACTGGGGGCCTGGGAAGGCAAAGCGGCGGCTCAACGGTCCGGCATCACGCAGAACACCCGCGAGAATGCAATAGAACTGAGGGGCAAGCACCCGGGCAGCGGCGATGAGGCGACCTTCGTGACCATCCGACCACTAGGGGGCGCCCTGCTGTTCCAAAAGGCGCAAGGGGTGACTTACGAACAGCTCAGAGATTGCCTGGCGGACATTGCTTGGATTAAGCTATACTACGAACCAAGGAAAGACACGGTCTTTGTCTTGACGAAGCCGCTGGCTTGCCAGGTCCAACTGGAGGCCGGCTCAGAGCGGGAAACGCTGCACGGGAAAGCCACCGTCCCCGAACTCTTTGGGCAGTTCTGCAGCGCGGAGAGACTCGAACACGTCAGCTACGTCACGGATGAAGCAGGCTTCGGGGCGCGCGTGCACGCTCGACTGGCTGGCACAGAGCTTACGGTCAATGTATACTACGCATACGAAACGCCCGCCGGCGTGGTGGCCGCGCGCACATCGCGAAGGGAAGCGGAGCAGCAACTGCCGGCTCTCGAGGCCGAACTCAGGAGAACAGCTCAACGGATGAGCGCAGCTCTTGAGGACCTGGAGGAAGCCAACAAGAAGGCGTGGGAGGTGAGGCAGCGTGTGAATGAGCTGCGGGAGAAGGCAGAGAAGGCAGCCGAAAAGGAAGCCGAACTAACGGAACTAAGCAGGAAGAAACGCGAGGAGGGGTTCGGCCGCTTCCCCGAGCCGGTGGAACTTAAGGTCGGAGATCAGGTAGTAGGGGTCTTTCAGCTCAAGGCCCCCGGCTCCTGAGGAAGACACAGGGCAGGGAGACTCGCGCAAGCCATGCGTCCTGAACGCCAAGCCGTTCTCCAGATCAAGAGCTTCCTTGAGTCTGAATCCGAAATGGACCTCGGTGAGCTGACGGCCGTTGCGGAGCAGTACGTGAGGCTGTGCGAGGCGACGAACGCGAGATTGAGGCGCTGTGAGCAGTACCTCCGCAGCGGGATGAGGACCGAGGCCATCCATCTGGCAGAAGCGGCGCCCCCGGCCCTGGAGATGGCCGCGGCCCTGGACTTCTACGGGGTGGAGGCGTGGCGCCAGTTCTGCCGACAGGATAAACGGTTTGTGGTCCCGCCTGCCATAGCCGCCGAAGTCGTGGCGTGGCTCAACGAAGCCTATATCCAGGAAGAGTCGGTCAGCGAACTGCTGGCCGAGTACAGGAAACTGCAACTGGTTCGTCGCGGTGCCCTGCCGGAAAAGATATTGCTGCTCAGACGCCTCGCCAAACTCGACAAGGAGAACGCCCCTCACTGGCGGGATGACCTCCGAGAACACGAGGGCGCACGACTGGAAGAGCTGGGCGCCGACATCAGGAGCGCCGTTGCCGCCGAGGACCTCCAGGCCATGGAAGCGCTCCAGGCCGAACTGAGCAATCCCGAGTGGCTGAGGAAGCCGAGCGAGAGAGTGATAAAGGAGCTGGACGCGAACGTTCATCGCGTTCGAGTGAAACAAGCGCACGTAACAGGGAGACAGATCGCACAGGAGGCATGGGACGCCTACGGTGCGCTGGACCATGCCGGCGCGGGGGACGCGCTGCGGCAGTGGCAGTTGCTCGTCCAGGCAGGCTACTTCTCCCCTTCTGCCGACCTGGCGGCCAATATGGAGGAGGTCCGGGAGTGGTTCGGCATTGAGCAGAAGAAGCTGGACGATGAAAGGGAGTTCGAGAGCGCGCTCGCCCAACTGACGGATTCTCTCGATCAAGGCCTGCGCAGGGCGGAGCTGGAGCGCCTCCTTTTCGCAGTGCTTAGACACAACAGAGAGGTACCGGCGGCGCTTCGCACACGGGCGGACCACGCCATCCAGGATGCCAGAGTCGCCGAAGAACGCAAGAAGCGTCTCGTGATCGCAGCGGCCATCATCCTCGTGCTCCTTGTGGCAATGCCGACCTTTCTGATAGCCCGGTCGGCCGTCGCAAAACGCCGGCGCACTCAGTGGGGCCAGCAGATTGACGCCTCCTGCGAGAGTGAAGATTACCAAACAGCAGGCAAGCTGCTCGCGGAGTTGAATGAGCGGCATCCGCGCATCGGCGCAGAGCCGGCCTTCGAGGAGCGTGCACTCCGCATCCAGACCGGGCTGGCGGACCACCAGAACAGGCATGAGAGGTTCGAGGAACTGTTGGTGCAGCTCCAGCACATCCAGCAGGCCGGGTTCCTTCAGGAGGAGCCCTACCTCGAGATCGAGAAGATGGCAGAGGAGCTGGCCCGCACCCCGGAGGAAAGGGGCGACCTGGAGGACTGGCGGATAGTCGCCCGGCGTAACGAAGCCCAACTCCAACTGCAGCGGGACAACCAGTTCTCCGTCAGCGCGGACAAGGCCCTCACCGAGTTCGACGCTTTGGACGAACTCGACCCCGAGGAACAAGCAGACGAGTATAGGGCGTCACTCGACCGGATAGCGGGCCAGCTTGAAATCGCCAGGGCCATGCCCGACATCTCCGAACAGGTGCGCATGCGCTTGCCCACCCTCGAACTGAAGGTCGGCGCGTACCGCAACGCCCTGCGAGAAGCCGCGAGAACTAAGGCAGATCGAGAAAGACTGCTGGCGCAGATCGGACGCGGCATCTACGACTTGAGCGATTACGAACGCGCGCTGCAGGAGTTTGTGAAGGAGTTCTCCCATCATGAGAAGACGCCGGACTTCGAGAGGATTCTGGCTGACTGCGTCCTGGGCAAAGACCTGGAGCGCGGCAGGGACTGGACGGTCGCCTACGACGAGGAGACCGCAAAGAAGCTGGAGGAGTTCTTTGCATCGCCTGATTCCGAGCGCAGCATCTGGCGGCCGTCGCTGGAGTGGCTGCGGGACCAGATAGCGACCGCCCCCAACGTGCGGGAGGTCGTCGAAGGCGTCTACCGGTTCCGAGAGAACCCGCGGTTCTATGAGCTGCGCCGCCTGCTTTACACGGACCCGACGGCCGCTGAGCCGCTCGTCTACTACTACGTGGATCCCCCCAAAGTGCTCGGCTCTGCCAGCGGCGTCAAAGCGCTGGTTCGCTACTCGATAGACGTGTTCGAGGAAGGCAGCGAACTGGTCACAAAAGAACTGATGGTCCCGCCGATACCCGCGGATCCCATGGCCACTCTGGCGCCGCACTGCAAGTGGTACAGGGACCTGTGCAGGGCCATTCGCAGGGTTGATCCCCCCGACTGCGCCACCCTCCTGCTGCGCAGCCTGGAGGAACTGCGTGCGGACCCTGATGTTGACCCTGTAGTGAAGGCCATCTTCATGCTGGCTTTCCTGGAAGACATGAAGAAGCTGATGCCGAGCAACACCGAGCGGATTGACGAGTTGATCGATCGCTTCTCGCTCGTCAGCACCAACGTCAGCTGGATGAGTCCGCAGCCCGACAACGCTACGCGCGACGCACGACTGGAAATCAAAGACATCCTACAAGACATGACCGAACTGTCTGAGATGGCGTTCGGTACCATCATCATGAACCGCATACACAACACGTCCCTGTCCCGGAACCCCCGTTGCATCGGTTGGATGAGCCCGGCAGAGGCAGAGGGGGAACTTCGCATGGACGTGCGCGATTCCGGCGAAGCAGAGGCGTGGATTGTGACAGGGCGGGCGGACGGCACGCCGGCCCTCTACATCGTCGCATCAAGGGACGCCGACGGGAAGCTCGCAGTGGATCCCGCGCAGCAGGATCGCCTCTACGAGGGCCAACCCCTGTTTGCGCCCACAGGCGGAGAACCGACTCTGACTATCCTCAACGGCATCGTCGAGGACATCCCATCCGATCAACGTCACTTCATGGACCAGGTCTCCTGGCCTCCGTGCTGGCCAGTCAACGGGCGGGATCTGAAACTCGCAGGCAGAGGACCAATAGATGACCAACGGCGACTACTATGTGCGCTGGCGGGGGCAGGTTACGGGGCCCCTCGGCCTTGAACAACTCAAAGCGATGGTCGCCCAGGGGCGGTTGAGCAAACTGCACGGCGTCTCCGCAGACCAGGCCCAGTGGGACCAGGCCCGCACCTTCGAGGAGCTCTTCCCTCCCTACCAGTTGTCGGGCAAGACCATCCGCGAGACTGTTTCCGACACCGTGCTCACACCGGTCGGCGAGCCGATTGACGAGCCGGAGCCGGCGCAGGTGGAGCAAGAAGCCGCCGAGTGGTACTACGCACATGACCAGCACGTGGAAGGGCCATGCTCAGCCAGCGTTGTCCAGCGCCTTATCGCGGACGGCACGTTGACGCTGGACGACTACGTAAATGCGATTTCCGATCCCTGGGTGTGGCAGCGCATCGGCGACGTGTCTGAGTTTGCGACCGTTGCGGGGGCGAAGGCCGCGGAGCCCAGCTATTGGGAGCTGGACACGGCCCCAGAGACAGGCGCGGCCGCAGGCGCCACACAGGAGACCTACTCAGGACTCGCAGTCACGTCCCTTGTGCTGGGGGTGGTGGGTGTGATTGTGCCGGTCTGCGGCTTGATCGCCCTCATACTGGCCAGCAAGGCGAAGCGCGGCATGGCAGCCACCGGCGATCACTCGGGGGAAGGCACGGCGACCGCCGGCGTGGTGCTGGGCATCATTGACATAGGGTTCGACGTCATCAAACTGGGCGTCCTGCTGGCGGTCCTTCTGTAATCCCCCATCGCGCCGGGCAAGGGACCGCAGCGGCACCAGGAGCGGAAAGGAGCCATAATGAGCCAGGAAAGCACGCGGCCACGTCTGCACTGGGAAGCACAGGACATCGAACGGAAGGTCGGGTTCCCCGGGTCCAAGTACACCGGGACGAGCACCTTGCTGACCTTCATCGCGGGGGCACTTCTGTCCGTCCTGTTCTACGTGGCCATGTCGTCTTTCTCCGAACACCCCGTGGCCCAGAAGTTCCTGGACCGGGGCCCCATACCTTACGTCATCGTGCTGTTCACCGGCTGGTGCCTGGCCACCCTGTTCGTGAAGTGGCGCAAGCTCCAGCTGCAACGGAAGCCCCTGGAATACTCCATCCTGCCCGAGGAACCCGGCTTCGTTCTCTCGCCCATGACGGCCGATGAAATTCTGGAGAATATTTATGTCCTGAGCGATAACCCGAAGCGTTTCCTGCTGCTGAACCGCATCGAGCGGGCACTGTCGAACCTGAAGAACATCGGCCGCGTCTCCGACGTAGATGACATCCTTCGATCACAGGCCGAGAACGATGAAAGCTATATGGAAGCGACTTACACACGCCTGCACGGGCTGATCTGGGCGGTGCCCGTGCTGGGCTTCATAGGGACCGTCCTGGGGCTTTCCTCGGCGGTCGGCAACTTCGGCAACGTGCTGGGGCAGGCGGCGGAGATCAACGCGCTCCGCGGCGCGTTGCAGGAGGTCACTGGCGGCCTGTCCGTGGCCTTCGACACGACACTTGTGGGTCTGGTGGCTGCCGTCGGCATCCAACTGCTGCTGACTCACGTGAAGAGAGACGAAGAACTTTTCCTGGACGAGTGCAACGAATACTGCCACCGTCACATAGTCAGCAAACTGCGAACGATCACCGTCGAGGAAGAAAAGCAGATAGAGGGTGCCCCATGACTCGCCGGCGCCGGGGGGGCGACACCCCCCTTTCATTGTTTGCATTCCAGGACGTCATCACCGGCATCACCGGCATAATGATACTGGTGATGTTGCTGCTGGTCCTGGAAGTCATAGAGCGCAAGGCCGCCGAAGCCCCCGCGACCGCCACGAGCACCACCAGCGCAGAGGACATCAGAGGGCTGGTGGCCGCCATGCAGGACGAAAAGGAGAAACTGCTCGGCGAGATAGAGGAGAACCAGAAACGCCTCGCGGGGCTGGCGGCAGCCGAACCAAGACAGCTCAAACTCGACACCGAAGACGAGAAGGAAAGGCAGGTGGAGCTGGAAAAGAAGATCGGGCAACTTCGCGTCCAGATCCAGGAACAGGAGAAACAGGCGGATGAGGCCGAGGCGAACGCGGCGGCCGGGGGCCGCGACCGTGAAGGACTGAAGGAAAAAGTGCGCGGTATGGAAGAGGAACTCCGCAAGCTGGAGGCGGAGAATCGCGTCACGTTTGTCTTTGGCGAGACGGACAAGACCCCGATCCTGGTACAGTGTTCTCAAGAAGGAATCAGGGTGAAGGTCTTGGGCGAGACGGTCGAGGTGGAGAGGTTCGATTCTCCTGAGGGTAGCTTCGGGACCGCCGTGGCCAATTTCCGCCAGTGGTCGCTCACACGCGACAAAGACAACGAAGCCTTCGTCGTCCTCGTTAAGCCCAGTTCCGTCCGGTATGCGCCGGCCGTAGTCAGCCAACTTCGCGTGGCCGGATTCGACGTGGGGCATGAGCCCCTGGAGGAAAGTAAGACCGGCGTTTTCGGAGACTAGCACCGACCATGGCCCGACGCGCCGCAGCCATCAGCGACGACAACCTCGAGTTGCTCCTGGACACCATGTGCAACGCCTTCGGCGGCGTCATCTTCATTGCAATGCTGCTCGCCGTGCTCGCCCAGTTCGCAGAGGTCCAGGTCAAGCCTGACTCGCCGGAGATGAAGACACTTGAACGCCAGCGCGTCGAACTGGATGGCAAGCTGAATATGCTGCGCACCGCCCGAGAGAAGCAAGGTCTTACGCTGGCCCAGTTCCAGGAAGTCGTGCCTCTGCATGAAGAACTGGAAGGCCTGAAGGAACACAACGCCGGCCTCGAAAAGGACGTAGAAGATCTGGAAAGGCGAGGCAAGGAAGCATGGGAGCGCGTGCTGGCGGCGGGGAGCACGACCGAAACCGACAGAGAGGTCCGGGTCCTGACCGAAGAGGCGGAAGCCCTCGTTATCGCCATCGAGGTCGCAGAGAGGGGTGTGACACGAGAACGGCGCCTCGCCAAGCTGAGGCCCGGCAAGTCCACCTTCTTCCTCATAGTCAAGTGGGACCGTCTATTCCTGCTCAGGAAGCCCACCGCGCAAGAGCCGAACGGACCCATTAATGACGCCGACATGGATCACAGAAGCGAAGACCAGGAAGATGGCAGCACCCAGGTATACTACAACCCTAAGGAAGGACGGGGCATCCCGCTGGACCGCCCGGGGTGGCAACATGCGGAAGGCGTGAAGGCCATACTCGACCACGTACCCGCTGGCCAGTACACGCTCCACTTCCTGGTGTACCCGGACTCTTATGCCGGCGTGGTAGTGGCCGCGGAGTTCTTCCTGTCCGAAGGATACACGCACAACTGGCATGTCATTCCGGAAGAGGACTTCGAGCCGTTCATACGCACTCTGGCGCCCGGCCAGACCGGCGCACGACCGGACGAGCTGGGATAACGAACCGCGGCAGTCAGACAGCGTTCGGCAACCCACCCGCCATTCGTACGCTCCGCATCGAAAGAGCGGACGCATCGCGCCCCCGTGACGGCCACGTTCCGGAGAACGTCGGCGGTCAGGCCGGTCTCAACAAGTGCTCTCCCAGACAGCAGGGCCGCTCGCCCGGAACGGGGTTGCGCTGAGTGCGGGAATGCCAGTAGAATCCCACAGGTCAAAGCTGCTCTCCTGTCAGGAACGCTCGCCATGGCAACCGGGGAACCTTCGGTCACTTTCACGTGCCCGTCGTGCGGACAGCCCATCAGTTCAGACTCGAAGTTCATCGGGCTCAACATGGCCTGCCCTCATTGCGATGCCATAGCGACCGTGCCGGTCCCGCCCCGCCAGACTGCCAAGAAGCCCGCAGAATCCGCGCCCGGTGCGCCTGCCCTGCCCGTCAGACCGAAGCGGCCGCCTCCCCCTCCTCCACCGCCCTCCAGGCCCGTGGGCCCGGGCTTGAGGACGCCCATGCCTCCGACCGAGCCGGAGCAAGAGAAAAGCAACCGGAAGAAACGGGCGGCCCTGATCGCTGGCATATCGGTCCTGGTTCTCCTGCTGGCTCTCGGACTTGCCCTGCTGCTGCTACGAGGCCGGAACGGGGGCGGAGAAGGAGGCGTCTCAGGCCCTTACGTCGGCGCGGGGGACGGCACCGCGTCCGGCACAGGCGGCGGGACCGGAGGCGAAGGCCCGCCCTCATCGGAAGAGGGCTCCCCACCGCCAGGCGAGGGGGAGGCGCAAACCACCGAAAGCGAAGATGAGGAGCAAGAGGAAGAAGGGAGCCCGACGCCGCCTCCGGAGCAAGCTGAAGCCGGCGAGATGGCTGCGCTGGTGTTCTTTGACGATCACGAGACGCCCGGCGCCGCGGCAGAGGACGGCGACGGAGGCACCGGCATGGGCGGCATTGGTGTAGGCACCGGGATCGGAGGCGGGGGCGGCGGGCGACCACTCGGCACGGGCGACGTGTCGTTCAGGATGTACTGGAGGCCGCCGATCCAGGACGTGGACTTACACGTCATAGATCCCAACGGCCACCACTTGTGGTACGGCGTGAGGAACTGTCCTTGTGGCGGGATACTTGACCGAGACGACACCACCAGCGGCGGCCCCGAGAACATCTTCTGGCCGACCGGACAGGGTCCGCGCGGGACCTATACCTACTACGCCCACTATTTCGCGGGCGCAGGCGGCAAGGAAACGATACTGGAAGTGCGCAAGAAGGGCAAGGTCGTAGAGACACACCGAAACGTGCTCCGAAGGATCCACGACACCACGCCGCAGTACACCTACACTCAGTAGGCAGGAGGGCCGAGAGAAGGAGCCCCTGTCCGTTCACGCGTCGGTCAGACGGTCCTGGCTGCCCTCCGCATCCGCAACGCAACGGAACCCTATCTCCCTATTCCCATGGGCAGCCGGCGCGCTTAGAGACCGTGTGTGGGTCAAGCCGTACACCCCGCACTGGCTTCGCCACGAGCCCCCCCGCAGCGATTTGTTCCTCTGCCCCCCTGCAGCAACGCCATCGGTGGTCCATTCCATGACGTTGCCGGCCATGTGGAACAGGCCGGCAGGAGTGCGACCTTCCGGATGGGAGCGGACCGACTCAGGCGCGGACGCGGACGCCTCCGCACAAACAGACCTGGCTGCGTCGAACTCGTCCCCCCACGGATAGAGGCGCTTCGTCGAGCCCCGAGCGGCCCGTTCCCACTCGTCCCCCGTCGGCAGGCGCTTCCCCGCCCACCGCGCGTAGGCATAGGCTTTGTACCAGTCCACACCCACGACCGGCTGGTCGTCCCTGTTGTAGATGGGATCGTCCCACAAGTCGGGAGTGTAGTCTTTGTCGGCAGGCGCGTCCGAATGACAGAAACTGCGGTCTGCATTGCTCCGTACGTATTCGAGGAACTCGCGGTATTCCGCGTTGGTTACCTCGCACCGGTCAACCATGAAAGCAGGAAGATCCACGACCTCGGGATCGTCCGGGGGAGATATCAGCTTCATGTTATAACTGTCCAGCAGGGCGACAGTCTCCTCGTGATCCCAACTGCCCTTGTAGAGCTTGCCTGCCGGGACCTCCACCATATTTTCCGGACGGGAAGCCGCCGGCTCGCCAGTGCTGCCTCTGGCCTGCAGCCACAGGCCGATGGCCACCCCCGCCAACAGCAGAGCGACGATGATGGGCACCGCTACAACGGTCTTCTTTGTCCGGGAGCGACTCGCGACGCGGCGGTCGCGGCGCCCGGCGGTCGGGGGCCCCGGGACAAACGCTCCGGCCTTCGGCGCCCTCGCCAGGGAAGGCATCTCACGCGAACAGGCGATGACGGCAGCAACCACCTCAGCCGGAGTCTGGTAGCGATCGGCAGGCCGCTTGGCAACCATCTTCCTGACCACGCGCTCGACGCCGGCCGGCACGTCTGGACAGACGGCACTCAGCGACGGCAGCGGGGTCTCGTGGTGCTGCATGATGATCTCGATAGGAGTCTGCCCGTCGAACGGCGGCTGGCCCGCCAGGACATGGTACCACGTGACTCCCAGCGAGTAGATGTCCGCCCTGGTGTCCACCTCCGTCGCCCTGTCGGACTGCTCCGGCGCCATGTAGTGGGGCGTGCCGAGCAAGGCGCGGGTCCGGGTCCGCACGCCTACGTCCATGGCCGCCTTCGCCAGGCCCAGGTCCGCTATCTTTGCCTGCCCCTGGCGGTCCAGAAGGATGTTCGAGGGCTTGATGTCGCGATGGACTATGCCCGCCTGGCGCGCATGCTCAAGCGCCGTGGCTGCTTGCCTTATCATCAACAGGCTCGTCGGCACATCCATTCGGCCGTGTCTGCGAAGGTAGTCCTCCAGGCTCAGGCCGTCCACGAGTTCCATCGAGAAGAAGTGATATCCCCCGTCTTCGCCAACATCGTAGATCTGGACGATCCCGGGGTGTTTCAGCGCCGCTACAGCCAACGCCTCCTGCCGGAAACGCGCCACGAACTGCGTGTCGCGTGCCAGGTCGAGGGGAAGAACCTTCAGAGCGATGCGCCGCCGCAGGCTTCGCTGTTCCGCTTCGTATACGACTGCCATCCCCCCTTCGCCCAGGCAGCGGATGATGCGATATCCCCCCAGGGTTTTCCCCAAGAGCGGGTCCTTAGATGAAGGCATCTTCATTCTGCGAGCCATCAAAGCCCTGCCTTCCGCCCTTCCAAGAGACAAAACGTCGCGCGCCAGGCGCCCAAAGCCCACACGGCCCCGGGACCGACCTATGCCCCGGCGGTGTGCGCCGCCAGGTAGCTGAGAAGCTCCGACGGATCCTGGAACCGGTCAGCCGGCTCCTTCGCGCACATCTTGTCCACGCAGACCTGCACCCAGTCCGGCACGCCTGGGGCAAAATCCCGCAACCTCGGCAAAGGGGCGGTGCGAATGCTGCGCACCAGATCCAAGAGCCTCCGCGCGGCAAATGGCCTTCGCCTGGTCAGGCAATAGAACCACACCACTCCGAGCGCATAAATATCCGCACGGATGTCCACGGACTTGCTGTCGCGCGTCTGCTCGGGCGCCATGTAGCCGGGAGACCCCAGACGGGCTCCAGTAGGCGTCAAAGACGGATGCACGTCCATCAGTTTTGCCAGGCCCAGGTCCGCCAGCTTCGGTCGGCCAGAGGACGTCAGCAATATGTTGCCCGGCTTGATGTCGCGGTGGACTATTCTGTGGCGCCACGCGTGCTGCAAAGCGGCTGCCACCCCGGTGATAATGGAAAGCGACTCTTCCAGGCTCAACGGCCCTTGCTTCCTGATGCGATCCCGGAGGCTTCCCCCGGCGATATACTGCATCGCCAGGAACACGAAATCGCCTTCCCGGCCCGCCTCGATCAGCGCCACGATGTTTCGGTGGTTGAGCCACGCCAGCATCTTGGCCTCGCGCGCGAACCTGCGGAACGCGCTGCCGCGAACGATTCCTGCCGCCTTGATGACCTTCAGAGCAACCGTCTGATTGATCGGCTCCAGGACCGCTTCATACACGTTAGCCACCGCGCCAGCGGCAACGAACCGCTTCACTCGGTACGGGCCCACACGGTAGCCGACCGGCAGCCGTTCAGAAACAGTGGGCACGTAGTCAAGCAAGGCCATCGTGGCGCAATGCGGACAACTCCTGACGCCTCGCGGCAGTCCTTTGCCGCACACTGGGCAAAGAAGTCTGGGCACCCCAGGACCTCCCGCGCCGTTCAGGCGCCCGTCCAGACGATCGGTGCGCGCGCACCTTTCGCTCGGGTCAGAGCCGAGACCATATACCGGGGCGTTCCGTGCCCGCCGGAACGAGTCGCACCCGTTCCAACTCTCATTCGACAGTCTAGTGGGCGCCCCAAGAGATGTCAAGAACGCCCGTTCGCGGCCCCCCTTCACCGCAACGCAGCCCCCGTTGCCCCTCTTGCACGGCTCTGGCCCCGCGCCCTTACCGACGCTCGGTCTCGTTCTGCTGCGCCAGCCACTGCGTCAGATCCATCTCCAACGTGGTCCACTCATGGACGTTCGGATCGCCGAACTCATGCTCCTTCGGCAGTGTGCCGACCTGCTTGTAGCCGAAGTGCTTTTTGTACCACCCGATGGTTTCCGGTCTGTCGGCATTGGTGACAACCCTCTGCACCCCCTGCTCCGCCATCGCCCGAAGCCTCTCGGCTTGCAGCCGCAGGCCAATGCCCAACCGCCTGCAGTCCGGGTCCACGACCATCAACTGGGTCTTGCCGGTCGTCTTCGACAGGATCTTGTAGCCGCTGGCGCCGACGATCTTGTCGCCGTCCCGCGCAACGAAATAGTAGCGATAGTCCAGCTCCGGCATCTCCTCGGATGGGATGTAGTGCATGTTCGCAAATTCGAGGAGCTTCATGATCTCCGGCACATCTTGGGCCGCTGCCTTTTCGATCGTTATGTCCGGCATCGCCCCTCTCTCTGAGCAGGTGAAACCGCCATGTTAACCGGAGCTGAGGAATTCAGCGCGCCTTCCGCAGTCCGAGCATCTCCCTTGCTTCGGAAGGCGACGCGATCTCCCGTCCCAACTCTGCGGCGATCCTTACAACCCTTGCCACCTGTTCGACATTCGTGGCCAGCCTGGTGCGCTCGTTGTCGTAGTAAAGGTTGTCCTCCAGGCCCACGCGCACGTGTCCGCCCATGAGGATGGCTGCCGCGTTGATCTTGACCTGGAACTTGCCCAGTCCGCAGGCCGCCCAATGGGAATCGGCAGGAAGACCGCCCACCATGGCGCACAGGTTGAGCATGGTCGCCGGCGCTGTGTGCACGGAACCGAGCAGGATGTTGAAGTAATAAGGCGGCCCAACCAACCCCTTCTGGATAAGGACCTTGGCCGTGTTGACCATGCCAAGTTCCAGCACCTCAAGCTCCGGCTTGATCCCCTTCTCCTGCATCCGCGCTGCCAGTCTTTGGACCACCTCGGCAGCATTGACGGACGGCCCATCGGGGAAATTGAGCGAGCCGGTTGTCAGGCTGGCCATGTCCGGCTTACACTCGCCGGTCAGCTCCAGCACAGCCGCCCTCTGCCTGAACTCACCGTAGCGCCGGCCGCTGGTGGTGGCACAGATGATGAGACCCGAGTTCTGCTCTCTTATGCCCCGGATCATCCTGGCGAAGACGGTCCTCCTGTAGGTCGGACGGCCTTCCCTGTCCCTTGCGTGAAGGTGCACAATGGAGGCCCCGGCCTCGCGGCATTTCATAGCATCCTCGACGACCTCCTCCGGCTGTATGGGCACGTGCGGGCTGTTCGCCCGGGTGGGGATCACGCCCGTGAGAGCCGCGTTGATTATGAGTTTCGGATAAGGCACGAACGGGTAAGGAAAGGACACGGCTACGGCGGGGTTTCTCTTCGATGCCATCCGGCCCTCCGTGGGTAGGCCGCATCATGGACGACGAGCAGCAAGCATTCGGCGCCCTTCTGTGTGGCCTTGGTGCAATAGAACTACCAGACCTCCCGCGACCTGTCAACTTGTCGCACTGCCCGCAAGCTCCGGAGGGACGCCAATGCCGCGCACCTCACCGGACGAACGGACTGGAAAGGCTCCACCTGCAACGGTCGAGTGTTTCTGCTAGAATTGGGGCTTCCCAACGCTGCCGTGAGCGTGATAGGAGAAACAGTCTGTGAACAGCGTCCCGATTGCACTCATTGGCTGCGACGGGATCGGCCGGGAACTGGCCCAGGCGGTGTCGAGGCTGTTGAACTCCTGTTTTGGCGTTGGTTTCCTGGAGATCCTGGCGGGATATGAGCATTTCCGTCGCACGGGAAGAACGCTCGAAGCCGAGGACCTGCAAAGGATAGGTTCTTGTCGGGGAATACTGTTCGGCGCCACCCTGTCGCCACGATCCAGAGAAGCGGGTTATCGGAGCCCGATTCTGCTGCTGAGAAAGCACTTCGACCTGTTCGCCAACATACGGCCCATTAAGAGCAGGTTGAAGGGCGCGCGCAAGATGGACGTGATTATCGTTCGCGAGAATATCGAGGGCCTCTACGCAGGACGCGAGCACAGCAATGGGCCCGAAGAGGCCGTAGCCGAGAAGGTCGTGACGGCCAGGAACACGGAGCGTCTGGCGCGGTTTGCATTTGAGCATGCACAGCACCTTGGCCGAACGAGAGTGACCGTGGTGCACAAGTCCAACGTGCTGAAATTGTCAGACGGCATGTTTCGTGGGATTTGCCTGGAGGTCGGCCGTGACTATCCGGACATGGAGGTCCGCGAGGAACTGGTGGACGCGGCGGCCTATCACCTGGTGCGAGATGCGGGTAGATTCGACGTCATACTGACGACGAACATGTACGGAGATATCCTGTCGGATGTAGCGGCGGGCGTCTCGGACGGTCTGGGGTTTGCTCCCAGTCTGTCCATCGGACCGGAGACGGCGTTGGCGGAGCCCATTCACGGTTCCGCCCCCGATATCGCCGGCAAAGGCATCGCGAATCCCTACGGCATGGTCTTCTCCTCGTGTCTGCTGTTAGAACGGCTTGGGCAAGAGCAAGATTCGCAGGCCCTGTGCGCAGCAGCGGAGCAGGCCATCGCAGAAGGCTTCCTGACCCCGGATGCCGGCGGAAGCCATAGCACCGAGGAAGTGCTCTGTGCGGTCGAGCAAAACGTCAGGGCCGGGTCCCCGCAAGCGGAATGACGTCTGAGCGTTCTTCTACGGAGCCACCTGCTATGCCGCCAGCAAAGGACGCAGAGCGCACCCCGAAGAGGTCCGTTCGGCTGTACGACAACACCATGAGAGAAGGCGAACAGACCACTGGGGTGGTCTTCTCCGTCGACGATAAGATTCGGATCGCCGCCCAACTGGTCAAGACGGGCATACGCCACTTCGAAGCCGGCTTTGCCGCTGTGTCCAGCGAAGAGCAAGGGGCCATTCGTGCTGTTGTGGAGAAGGGGTTCGACGCGAACGTATTCAGCCTGGCACGGTTGAAAGAGGAAGATGTGGCTGCGGCGCTGGCGACGGGAGTGCGACACGTGGTGATATTCGTGCCCTCCTCCGATGCGATGATTCAGGCCAGATTATCTTGCTCGGCTCAAGAACTCGAGAGCCGAATTCCCCACGTAGTCGAGTGGGCGAAGGAACGCGGCCTGTTCGTCAGGTTTAGCTGCGAAGATGGGACCAGGACCCCATGGGAGCGCCTTCTCAAGTTCAGTACGGTGGCCCGCGAGGCAGGCGCGGACTGTATCGGGTTGACCGACACGGCCGGTGTCGGAGTGCCGGAAAAAGTGGCAAGACTCACTACTGGCCTCAAGGAAGAGGTGAAGCTGCCCGTAGCGGTGCATTTCCACAACGACCTGGGGCTGGCCGTCGCGAACAGTCTGGCCGCCGCACAAGCCGGCGCAGAGGAGATCCAGGTGACGGTGAACGGACTGGGAGACAGGGTCGGCAACACCGCAATGGATGAGTTCGTCCTGGCGATGAAAGTGGGCTACGGTGTTGACATGGGCGTTGACCTTATCGAAATGGCGCGACTGTCCACGCTGGTAAGTGACATTTCAGGGCTGGAAATCCCGTTCAACAAGCCCATCCTCGGCAGGAACGTCTTCCGTCATGAATCGGGGATTCATGTGCAAGCACTCCTGCGCAAAGACATCCGGACCTACGAAGCTTTCCCGCCGGAATGGGTTGGCCGCGAGCATGAAGTGGCATTCGGGAAACATGCCGGCAAGAGCAATGTCCGATTCCTATGCAGACAGGAGGGCGTCGTCCTGGACGCCGAAGCTGAGATTCAGATCGCCAACCGCATAAAGGCCCTGTCTCAGGAACGAAGACAAGAGATAAGCCGTGCTGAAGTCATGCAGATGATCGAAGAAGCACTGAAGCGAAACAAACCTTCTGCACCCTTGGTGGAAGAATGAAGAGCCTCGTCCTGGAGATCCTGTCGCGGGCTGCCGGCAAGAGGGTCGAGCCCGGTGAGCAACTCGACGTGACGTTCGACTACGCCATGATCCACGACGGCTCTGTCGTCCTCGCGGCGCAGTACATCGAAGAAAGGGGAGTTCGAGAACTGTGCCGTCCGGACAGGGCCTTCCTGATCTTCGACCACATATGGCCACCCAATACGGAGAGAACCGCCGAAATCCACCGTCGCAGCAGGGAATTCGGGCAGCAATATGGCCTCCGATTCTACGAGGGCGGCAGCGGAATCTGCCATCAGATTATCCTGGAAGACCAGACGGTCCAGGTCGGATCTCTTCTTGCGGGAGGCGATTCGCATACGCCGACCATCGGCGCAAGAGGCAGTCTCGGCATCGGCTTCGGCGCTATGGACATGGCCAACATCCTCACGGCTGGAACAACGTGGCTGAAGATCCCCGAAATCATTCGACTGAACCTCAAAGGAGAACTGCCCGAGGGCGTCATGGCCAAAGACGTGGCGCTGGGCATTGCCGGCACGTTCGGCACTGATTTCGCAACTTACCGGGCGATCGAGTTCGCCAACGACCACTCCTTCACGCTCTCCGGCAAGGCCGTGCTGTGCAATATGGCGACAGAGTTCGGCGCCAAGACGGCAGTGTTTCTCCCGCCGGATTGGGACGACGCGGGCGGCGACACGGTCGTATCAATAGACTTCGACCTGGACGAACTCGAGCCGCTGGTGGCCCTGCCGCACAGTGTGGGAAACGTGCAATCTGCCAGTTCCGTGAGCAAACGAATTGACGTGGCCGTCGTGGGGACCTGCACGGGAGGAAGGATGGAAGACTTCCGAGCAGCGGCAGAAGAAATGGAAGGCAGCGCAGTCGCGCCGCACGTCAGATTGCTGATCTGCCCCGCGTCGAGACGAGTCTACCAGGACTTGTGCAGAGAAGGACTTGCGGAGTTCTTCGTGAATGCCGGTGCCACAGTGTTGCCCCCGAGCTGCGGCCCTTGTCTGGGCATGCATACGGGCGTGTTGGCAGCCGGAGAGGTATGCATCTCAACGGCGAACCGCAACTTCGTCGGCCGAATGGGATCGAAAAGCGCCGAGATATTCCTTGCGTCTCCCGCCACGGTGGGCCGTTCAGCGGTGGAAGGCATGGTCGCAGCCCCCAGTTGCCCGCGTCGCGGCCATTGGAAAGGGGAACGCAGGAGCGTACCACGTCCAAGCGACGAAGACGCTAAGCCGCCAGAGGCCATCCTGAAGGACATCGGATTCGACGCCGACCGTAACCGCATCTGGAGATTCGGCGATCACGTTGACACGGACCAGATAATCTCCGGCAAGTATCTCAGAACAACTGATAAGGCTGTCTGGGCCGAACACGCTTTCGAGGCGGTTTGTCCCGAGTTCCGCCGGGACGTGCGGCCCGGCGACGTCATTGTGGCCGGCGAGAACTTCGGATGCGGCTCCTCGAGGGAACAAGCCGCCATCGCACTCAAGCTGTGCGGCATAAGGGCCATCATAGCCCGATCATATGGCCGAATATTCTACAGGAACTCCATCAACGTGGGCCTGGAGCTTTTCAGCAGCGCCGCGTAGCCCGCACTGAAGATTGCCCTCGGGGCCGGCACAGCAAGGTGTTTCAAGACGTCGTCAGGTCATGCAGCAGGATGGTTCTGTCCCAGAGGCATGAAGTCCAGGAGCGAGCCGACGAGTCAATTCGATACATTTCAGGACGGCCGGCACCGATCCGTGCCTGCACATTACGAACTGCGCGGCACGTCTGACTACAGCTTCCCGGTGCTGTCCACCTCACAGGCCACGAGCATGTGGGTCCTGGCCAGTGCCCTGCTGGCGAACGAGTGGTGCGACCACAGCGAGATCGAAGCACGGCAACTGGGGCAACTGCGGTCGCTCCTGCAGTTCGCAGCGCAGCGTTCTCCCTTCTATGCCAGCCGCATTCGGGCGTGCGGCCTGGACCCCGGGGCAGTGCGTCGAATCGAGGAGTTTCGACGTATGCCGCTGCTTACGCGAGCCGATCTGCAGGACAACTTCGAGCAGATACGATGTCGTGACCTTCCGCCGAGCACGCAAGTGCGCGGAGAGCTAGCCACCTCTGGCTCCACCGGCTCTCCGGTGCGCCTGCTCAGCACCAACATTACCTCACTGATGTGGGTGGCCATGAACGTGCGCGATCACGTGTGGGCCGGGCTGGACCCACACGGTTCCCTGGTGTCCATACGTCACTGTCCAGAAGGAACCCACCAGGCCCACACCGAGGAGGGTCTACGCGTGGACAACTGGGGGGGATCCTTTGGCGGCTCTTTCTGCACGGGACCGGCCTACCTCATGGACATCGGCCAGGATGTCGAAGCTCAGCTCGCCCTCCTCATTCGAGCGGACGCCGACTACCTGCTGTCTTACCCGAGCAATCTGGAGGCCCTGGGCAAGGTGCTGGTTGAGCGCGAGGTCAACCTTCCCCGCTTGAAACTTATCATGACCGTCGGCGAGGTGCTTCTCCAGCACGTGCGGCATCGCATCGAGGCCGCCTTCAAGACACGAGTCTGGGACCTGTATAGCTGCGTGGAGGTCGGTTATCTGGCCAGTCAGTGTCCGCGCGGGGAAGGCTATCACGTTCATGAGGAGAACGTGCTGTTCGAACTATTGAATGAGGACAATGAGCCGTGCGAGCCCGGTGAACCGGGCAAGGTTGTCGTCACGGCGCTGATGAACTACGCCTCCCCCATCATCCGCTCCGACCTGGGCGATTACGCAGTGGCGATGTCAGAGCCCTGCCCCTGCGGGCGTGGTCTCATGGGCCTGAAGGAGATCATCGGCCGCCAGCGCGGCCAACTGCGGCTCCCTGACGGCCGCGTGAAGTACAACGCTTATCTCAGCGCGGTCTTGCGCGACGTCGGCCAGGTCCGTCAATTCCAGGTCATCCAGCATAGCCGTGACCGCGTCGAGGTTTTCATCGTCCCCATGGAAGGCTTCGGAGATGAGGAGAAGAGGAAGATCACAGAGGAGTTTCACACCTTTTTCGAGTGTCCGATTCAGGTGTCCTTCACGCTTGTTCCTCGGATAGAACGCACTGTCGGTGGCAAGTACCTCGACTTCGTCTGCAAGGTCACTTAGACGTTGCACGCAGCTCGTCGCAAGCCTTCACAAGAGCAGCAGACCATGAACGCTTCCAGATCGGCCCAAGACGGCAAGCACCGATCGCTGCCGGCGGCCTTCGAACTGCGCGGTGCGCCGGACTACAGCTTTCCTGCGGTGCCGAACTCCCCGAGCGCGAGCGTGCAAGTCCTGGTCAACAAGCTGCTGGAGAACGAATGGCGCAGCCGCAGTGAGATCAAAGCTCGCCAGTTCGGGCAACTGCGATCACTGCTCCGACGTGCACAACGCCACTCCCCCTTCTACGCAGCTCGCATCCGGAACTGCGGCCTGGACCCGGCGACGATGGGCGGCCTTGACGAGCTTCAACGCGTGCCGTTGCTTACGCGGGTTGACTTGCGGGACAACTTCGAGCAGATAAAGTGCCGCGAGCTTCCGCCGGGCACGGTGGTGACCGGGGAGATGGCCACCTCGGGCTCTATCAGCTCGCCGGTCCGCGTGCTGACCACCAACGTGACGGCCTTGATGTGGGCCGCGCTGAACGTCCGAGATCACGTCTGGGCGGGCCTTGATCCGCGCGGCTCTCTTGCCTCCATACGCCACTTCTCCAGAGGAGACCATCCAACTCGCACAAAACAGGGCGTCCACCCGGACAGTTGGGGCGGAACGTTCGGCGCCTGCTTTGTGACAGGACCAGCCCACCTGATGGACATAAGCCAGGACGTGGAAGACCAGATCTCGTTTCTGCTCAAGGCGAATCCCGACTGCCTGCTATCCTATCCGACCAATCTGGAGATGCTCGGCCGCAGGCTCGTCGAGCGCAGGGGCGAGCTTCCCCGGTTGGCGCTTGTTCTGGCCGTCGGGGAAGTGCTTCCGCCACACATGCGCCACAGCATTGAGGCCGCCTTCGGGACGCGGATGTGGGATCTCTACAGCTCGGTCGAGGTGGGCTACATAGCCAGCCAGTGCCCCGCCGGGAATGGCTACCACGTCCACGAGGAGAACGTGCTGGTGGAGATACTGGATGAGGAGAACCAGCCGTGCCGGCCTGGCGAGCCGGGCAAGGTTGTGGTCACGGGGCTGATGAACTACGGCTTCCCGCTGATCCGCTGCGACCTGGGCGATTACGCGGTGGTGGTGGAAGAGCCCTGCCGTTGCGGGCGCAGTCTCATGAGTCTGAAGGAGATCGTCGGGCGCCAGCGCGGCCAACTGCTGCTGCCCGACGGCCGCGTGAAGTTCAGCTCTGATCTCAGCGTAGCCTTCCGTGACATGGGCCAGATCCGCCAGTTCAAGGTTACCCAGCACAGCCGTGACCACGTTGAGATGGTCATCGTGCCAATGGAAGGCTTCGGAGACGAGGACAAGAGGAAGATCACAGAGGAGTTTCACGCTTTCTTCGAGTTTCCGATCCGGGTTTCCTTCACCCTTGTTCCCCGCATAGAGCGCGAACCGGGCGGCAAGTACCTGGACTTCGTCTGCAACGCTACCTGAGCGCTACGCCCGGCAGCTTGCCAGTGCAGCACGGTCGGCCGGCCCGGCGGCCCCGCGCCTTTGTCCCTCCTCACAGGAGGGCCCAGACGCCGCCCGTTCCTCTGGAAGCGGCGGCACGCTCTGGTCGCAACAGGGAGCCGCTGCTTGCAAGAACAGCGGGAAAACCGAATACTATCGTGCACGTGCATTGTGCGAGCCGTGAGGCGCGCAGCAGCGTCCTGAAGAAGCGGAGCTTCATGAACGGTCCGAAATCAATCCAGGACGGCAAGCATCGGTCGCTCCCTCCAGAGTATGCACCTCACTGCAGAGCGGGCTACAGCTACCCTCCGTTCCCAATAGCTGAGATTGCCAGTGTCTGTCTGCTTACCAACCACCTGCTGGCGAACGAGTGGCGCGACCCCGGAGAGATTCGCGCCGACCAACTGGCACAACTGCGTCTGCTGCTCCAGTTTGCCAGGGAACAGTGTCCTTTGTACGGCGAACGCATGCAGGCGGTCGGCCTGGATCCGCAGACCATGACGGGGCTGGAGGAGTTCCGGCGGCTGCCTTTGCTCACTCGCCGCGACCTGCAGGACGACTTTGATCGCGTGCGGGCAAGAAAGCTCCCGCCCAGCACAAGGACCGTGGGCGAGTTGAAGACGTCCGGCTCCATTGGGGCGCCTGTGCTTCTGCTGGGGACCAACATCACGGTGCTCCTGTGGATCGCACTGAGCGTGCGGGACCACGTCTGGGCTGGCATCGACCCGACCGGTTCGCTGGTCTCAATACGTCATTTCGACAAGGAATCCCGCAAGGACTGGGGCGGCTACAGCCTCCACACACAGGGCTGGGGCGGAGCTTTGGGCCGATGTTTTGTCACAGGCCCGGCCCATCTCATGGAGATCGGAGCGGATTACGAAGATCAGCTCGCCTTCACGGTCGAGGCCGACGCGGATTACGTGATTTCCTACCCCAGCAGTCTGGAGATTCTCGCCAAGATGCTGGTGGAGCGCGGCCTTGAACTGCCCGGGCTAAAGCTAGTCCAGACCATTAGCGAAGCCATGCCGGACGATGTGCGGCGCAACATCGAGTCTGCGTTCAACGCCCCGGTCTGGGATCTCTATAGTTGCGTCGAGGTCGGCTATGTGGCCAGCCAGTGCCCGGGCGGACACGGCTACCACGTGCACGACGAGAGCGTGCTGGTCGAGATCCTGGACGAGGACGATCAGCCCTGTCAGCCCGGAGAGCCGGGAAAGGTCGTCGTGACGGCGCTGACCAACTATACCACGCCGGTGATACGTTACGACGTGGGCGACTACGCGCGGCAGACGTCGGGGCCCTGCCCTTGCGGGCGCGGACTGACGCGTCTGGCGGAGATCATCGGCCGCAAGCGCGGACAATTGATGCTGCCTGATGGCCGCGTCAAGTTCAGCTCGCCCCTTACTGTGGTCATGCGGACAGTAGGAGGGGTGCGACAGTTCAGAGCAGTGCAGCACACGCGCGAGCATATGGAGGTCATCATCGTGCCCTTGGAAGACTTCTGCGACGAACACAAGAGAATCATCACCAAAGAGTTCCAATCCTACATGGGCACTCCGATTCAGGTTTCTTTCACCCTGGTTGATCACATAGAGCGCACACCAGGCGGCAAGTACCTGGACTTCATTTGCAACGCCACGTAGGGCCGACATTCGCAAGGACAGCACAAGGTCCGGAGAGCGGGACATCATGAACGGCCTTGGACACATCCGTGATGGCAAGCACCGATCGCTGCCGGCAGACTTCGAGCTGCGCTGCACGCCGGACTACATATCTCCCACGTTTCCCAGCGGGCTGGCTGCGAGCCTGTGGGTGCTCACCAACGAGCTACTGGCCAACGAATGGCGAGAGCGCGGCGAGATAGAAAGCCGCCAGTTGGGCCAGCTGCGCTCACTGCTTCGGTTTGCGCGGGACAGCTGCCCTTTGTACGCCGAACGCATGAGGGCCGCGCGACTGGACCCGGAGAGCATGAGCGGGTTGGCGGAGTTGCGACGCATGCCCGTCCTCACCCGCACTGATCTGCAAGACGACTTCGATCGGATACGCGCCTCGCAGCTTCCTCCTCACACAGATGTAGCGGGCGAAATGGCCACTTCCGGCTCCATTGGCGCGCCCGTACGCCTGATGAGGACAAACATAACAACCTTGATGTGGGAAGCGTGCAACATCCGCGACATGGTCTGGGCAGGGATCGACCCGCGCCGGTCGTTGGCCGTAATACGTCGCTTCCCGGAGGAGTTCCACCAGGCCAGGACCGACACAGGCGCCCACAGCGATGGCTGGGGCGGGAACCTTGGTCGGTGTTTCGCCACGGGACCCTCGCACGTCATGGACATCAGCCAGGACCTGGACACTCAGCTCTCCTTCCTTCTCGATGCCAGGCCGGACTATCTGCTTTCTTATGCGAGCAACCTGGACG
>SDBU01002529.1_pt1 | contig 24186 bp, 29 predicted proteins | sample 2277071 | NCBI WGS metagenome assembly SDBU01 (sample SAMN10397929, study PRJNA504765) | marine sediment metagenome | isolation source: marine sediment core GS08_GC12, 126 cmbsf | place: Arctic Ocean: Gakkel Ridge, Loki's castle | collected 2008
CACGGATGATTACGGCGGAGCACTGGCTAACAGAATGAGACTGGGCAGAGAGATTGTACAGGTCATAAGGAACGAAGTGGACCACGAATTCCTTATTCTGTATCGCCACACACCACGTGAAGATGGCGGGTATACGATTGACGACAGCGTCGCTTTCGCCCAGGCGCTCGTTGATGATGGGGTGGATATCATGGATATTTCACCGGCCAGTGACAAGGAGCCAGCGGACCTGGCGGCACCAATCAAGCAGGCGGTAGGCTGCCCCGTTATTGCCGTCAACGATATGGACGACCCGGAACGCGCTGTCGCGGCTCTCCAGGACAACCGGGCAGATCTAATTGCCATCGGGCGCGGCCTGATCGCTGACCCTGAATGGCCCAGGAAGGTGAGCGAGGGGCGGCTGGATGAGGTCGTGAAGTGCCTGAAGTGCAACGAGAAGTGTCACGGGAACTTGTCAAAGGGACTTCCCATCGGGTGTGTCCAGTGGGCGGAGCTGGACCCCTGAAAACACCAGAGGAGGGCAAGCGGCGGATAGTCAGCTACGAGTCCCATTACGGCTTGGTTGATAGGCCAGGAGAGGTGAGAGATAATTCCTATGACTCAGGACACAAACCTGACTATTGCTGAAGCGCTGGACAAGGTCACCGAGCGCGTGGGTCACTATGCACAGCACGGGCCGTATGAGTTGTTTCCCGACGAGGTTGTGGTCCGCAATCTGCTGGCGAAGATGGCGAGCAATCTCGTCGCGTATGGCAAGGCCTATTGCCCGTGCCGCGAGGTGACCGGCGACGTCCCGGTGGACAGATTGAACATTTGCCCGTGCCGCAGTCACCGCGAGGACATCGCGAGGGATGGTCACTGCGAGTGTAGACTGTTCGTGAGCAAGCAGTTCCTGCGGGCTCGAGAAACTACAGACAAACACAAGGAGGCATAAAGATGGCTATTTCAGTTGGTACAAAAGCACCGGATTTCAACTTACCTGGGGTGGACGGTCAGAACTATTCGCTGAGCGGTTTCACTGACAAGCAAGCCGTGGTGGTGATTTTCTCCTGCAATCACTGTCCATATGTCGTGGTCAATGAGGACCGCATGATCGAGCTGCAGACCGACTACGCCAGCAGGGGCGTTCAACTGGTGGCAATCAATCCTAACGACGAGGTTAAGTATCCAGCCGACAGCCTTGAGGCGATGAAGGTGAGAGCGGCGGAGAAGGGCTTCAGCTTCCCCTATCTGCGGGATGAGACGCAACAGGTAGCGCGGGCGTATGGCGCTTCAGTGACGCCCGAAGTCTTCGTCGTTGATGCTACCGGTACCATCGTCTACCACGGCCGCATTGACGACAACGGCATGGAGCCTAACAACGTCAGCCGCCATGATCTGCGCGAGGCCCTGGATGAGCTGCTCGCGGGCCAGGAGATTACCGCCAAGGACACGGAGCCGGTCGGCTGTACGGTTAAGTGGAAGTAATGGCGGTGCCCACCTGAACTCTTCTGAGCACCCAGGGCCCGGATGGCCGGGACAGTTACTGTAGTATGTCCCCATCTTAGGGGGTGGGGTGCTCCCCGGTGTGAGCCGGGATACGAGCGAACCCAGCAATGCTTCTTTGACACCATTCTGAGAGCTTGTGCCACTGTGGCCCTCGAGCAACCGAGTAGGCAGCCCACAGTGCTGCGCAATCTCGGCCCGATTGTTAACCACCCCTGCCTCCAGTAGCTCCTGAAACTCATACGCGAGGGCAAGCGGATGCCTGTAGGGAGGGATTCGCGTGGCCAGCAAAGAATCTTATGCTGAGTGAGGACCCGTGCGGGCAGGTCGCTTTGTTGCCTGAACCGCGAGTGCCGGACTTGAGGGCAACAGTTGCCTGCGCGTTACGCAGCATGCTATTTCACAAAGGAGGATAATTAGTGGTGAACAGCATCAAGGGAACACAGACGGAAAAGAACCTGTTGGCGGCGTTTGCCGGCGAGTCGCAAGCGCGCAACCGGTATACCTACTTCGGCAGCGTTGCCCGCAAAGAGGGCTACGAGCAGATTGCCGCCATCTTCCGGGAGGCGGCCGCCAACGAAAAGGAGCACGCGGAGGTCTTCTTCGGCTATCTGGAAGGTGGGGAGGTGGAGATTACAGCCGGATATCCGGCGGGAATAGTAGGAGACACACTGGCCAATCTGAGGGCCGCGGCTGCTGGCGAGAAGCTGGAATGGAGTACGCTGTATCCCAATTTCGAAGAAGTCGCCAGCGATGAGGGCTTCTCCGAGGTCGCGGCCTCCTTCCGCGAGATCGCTGAGGTCGAAGAATACCACGAGCGGCGGTACAATATCCTGGCCCAGCGCGTGGCAGACGGTGAAGTCTTCAAGCGCGCTGAGCCGATCAAGTGGAAGTGTGGCAATTGCGGCTACGTCCACGAGGGCACGGAAGCGCCCGCGGTCTGCCCGGCTTGCCAGCATCCCCAGGCCTACTACGAGCCCTGGGCCGAAAACTACTGAGTCGTAGCCGAGGCAAGCAAACTGACCGTTGGCAGCCGGTTCTGCGGTGTACGCAGTTGGTCTGCTAGCTGGTGGCTTGTCGCTTGTCGGACAGGGGAAAAGTGATGGCCGGCAGCGAGAGGAATTACTGTGTCAAGTGGAGAATATCACACGTAGTAGGAAAGCATATTGGGTAATATTGGCTAATAGGACCAAGTTTGGAGAACTCCCTGTGAAGCACGATGCGCCTGGTGATTTCTGGAACATTATCAGTGAAGAAAGTAAGTTGCCCGACCTGATCCAAGCGGCGATCGGCCCCAAACGTCCCTGGGCTGTGCTTCCGGTAGGCGAGCGGAAATACTTATTCGAGCGCCGAGAGAAGTTTTGTGCCTACTGCGCGAAGCTGCGGACTAGCAAAGAGGGGGAGGCCCTGTGCCTTAAATGCGACCGGGCGGCAGCAACCCGCATCGCGAAGTCAGGGAAGCCCGACATTTACTTATGCCACGCCGGCCTTTGGGACATCGCCGTACCAATACTCACCCCGGACGGCACGGCCCTTACAGCTCTCTTCACAGGTCAGTTTCGATGCACGAACGCAGAGCTTGACAAAAAGGGCGTTCAGATGGCCGCCAAAGTAGAGCGCAGAATGGGGTTCCCCAAAGACACTCTCATGTCTCTTCGTGAAGACCTCGAAGCGGTCACCCACAGAGAAATGGAGACACTCGTGAAGAATACTCTCGTCCCTGTTGCTGACTATCTCGGGACGGAGTGGCAGGGACGGGATGACTACCACACCCACCTGCGAGAGCACGACGCAGCCGATCAACTGCGCAAGGGGTTCGAGACCTGCGAGGACCCGCGCGAGTATTTTGACTGCATGGCCGGAAGCATTGGGGCCGTCTGCAAAGCCTTGGATATCAAGAAGATGTTGTTATTGTTTCCGACACGGCCCCGGACGCCTCTGGCAATGGCCCTCCGCGCATCGTATGGTATACGCGTGGCTCAGCAGGGGGACAAGAGAATCGAGTTCCCCGGCACAGACTCAGTGGTACAACTCGCGAAAGAGGGCGATGTTGTAGAGCTCGACGGCAGCCATGCATCCCGACTCCTTTCCCTCTTCGCTAAGAAAGCTGCCAACATTAGGGTGCTAGTCGCGGCGGCCGGCATACGCGAGCAAAAACCGATCCTACTTATTGCATCCGCGCCCAAGGAGGACTGGCGTGTCGGGCCGGCGAAACGCGCTATTGTCGTACTGGCAAGGGAGTACGCCGCCGGATTCATTACTTGCCGGGAGTTCGCAAACAAAGCGGCGTTCACTCGGGCACTTTCTCACGAGATGATGGGGCCGGCACGGGCGATTCAATCCACCGGTGGGATACTAGCGGATATGATGGCTGACAAGGATGCCTTCGCGCCGGAGAGGTTCCTTAATCGGTTTCAAGACCTGATAGGCATTGCCGATCTGGTGCTGACCCGTGCCTTCGCTTTCCAGACGGTCTCTAATCTGGCCGATGCTAAACTGGGCATAATCGCTCGCCTACCTGTTCGGTTACAAGAAATAGAATCATACGCCGGTTGGCGAACGGAACAGGTCCACAAGGATCTTCTCTCCCTTGTCATAGAGGGTGTACGGGTCCACCAGGCTATTCTGCGCGAGGAAGAAAACCTCTCGGAATTCGACGTGGATTTCGACAGTTTTCTTCCACTGGAGGACGTCGTTGCCGACACGGCCCTTCTGAAGCACATCCTGATGAACATTATTGATAATGCAGGCAAGTACGGCCAACCCGGCCGGGATATAAAGATCTATGCGCGGATGGACGGGGAGGTCAAGGTCATAGGGGTGCAAGACGAAGGCTTGGCTTTTGGGGACACTAAGAGAGCATTCGAGCTCTACTACCGGGGCGAGGAAGCTCAGACGGTACGTCCCTCAGGCACAGGAATCGGGCTTACCCTGGCGAATCACTTCTGCGAGCTCCACGGCTGGAAGTTGAAGGTCGCAGAGAAGGCAATGTCGAATAAGCTTGTCAGAGTATCTGTGGAGATACACATCGGGGCCGACGCGGTGGACTTAGACTAATATCAGGGAGAGGAGGTTGAATATGAAGCGAATACTATGGGTTGACGACGAGCCCTGGACCATAGCACCTGAGAAAGATAGACTGGAGATGGCCAATTATCACATTACCATGGTCTCGTCCGTTGCAAGTGCCCTGAAGGGTCTCGACGAGGGGCCGGACTATGACGCAATCGTGATCGATGTGATAAATCGCCCCTACGCAGTCGGCGAAGAGCCTGACTCCGATATAGCCGCTGACGCTCCCACGAGAACGCTGGGACTGGTATTCGGGGAGATCGTTCGCGAGCACCCAAAGTATAGGGATGTGCCCTTGGTCTTCTATACTGTCGTGGACGATCCGAAGGTTAGAGCGCGAATTCAGGAAATGGGGGGCCGCTACGTGCCGAAACGAGATAGTCTAGTTGCGGAGATTGAGAGCATGTTCGAGGAAACCAAGCAATGAGATGTGACTACTGGCATATAACACTCAGAGTGGTGCTGCTCGCGGTTGCCTTGGGCATACTTCTTGCCTCCGGGTTCCACATCTACGAGGTATTGGACACAGTGCAGCGCCAGAATGAGCTTATTGCCCAAGCGGCTGCCAGGCCCCCGCTAGGGCCCCATCAACACTCCGCGAAGTTGGCCCGGATGTCTGCTCTCGTAGAAGGACAGGCTGCGCTGCTCGAGCAGCACATTCAGAACCTCCAGCTAATTCTTGCGCTGGCGGGTTTGTTCGTGGTCATGTTAGGATATATTGTGGTGGACTACATCCGCCAGAGGCTTGGTCAGGTTGTAGAGCGGGTGAGCGATGGAAAGGCGAAGGTACTGAGAAAAGAACTCACAACGAAGATCAAGGATTCAGCGGACCGCTTGTCCAAATCGGACGGCGTATTGGTCCGCCTACTTGAATTCCAGAAGTCGGGGATACCAGAACATCGGACCCGAGCGCTAGAAACAGCCGCTGCTATCCGACTGGGGGAATTTATTGGGCTGTGGCGGGAGCTTCTTCGCAACCCAGACATGGACCTGGAGCACCGCGAGATCGCTCTGCAGGCTCTGAAAAACTTCCGAGGACACCTGGCCGACACTGAGGCGGCCAACGCCCTCGCCGAGGCTTCCACAACCATCTCTTCGGAGTTTCCGAAGCACCTGGAGCGCCGGGAGCTGCTCATCAAGTGCTTGCGGGTGCTAGCCCACATTGGGAAGCCTACGGCCGCGGTTAGGTCCGCTCTTAAGCTCATTTCTGAACACCCTGACCCCAATATTAGTGCGGCAGTGGAAGAAGCCCGAGCTACTCTGTTTGACTGACCATCGGACTTCCAGGGTCCGCATTAGCCACCGTGGCGCACCGCGGTACCTTCATCCGAAAACCTTTGTTCCCAACCCAGCTACTCCTATGCGGTCGCCCCGTGCCCCTGCCCACAGCAAAGCCTTACGTCGGCGGAGGCGGCCCTTCAGAGAACCGGCTGCTATGCCAAGGGAGGAAATTCCAAGCTGAAGGGGAAAGCGAGATTATCGGCTCGTTGCCTGGCTCATGTCGAAGAGGCGGATAACTCGGTTTCAGCCGGAGGCGCTGCGTGGGTTCGGGCCCTGCTCAGGACTACTCCTGCTCCTCGTATCGACGCTTGAGCTCCTCGACTACCGAGGCGTCGGCTAGAGTGGTGACATCGCCGAGCACCTTCCCCTCGGCGATGTCGCGCAGCAACCGCCGCATTATCTTGCCGCTGCGGGTCTTGGGCAGATCGCCGGCGAAGGCGATGCTCTGGGGGCGGGCGATGGCGCCGATTTTTTGCACCACGTGTTCCCGCAGTTCCTGGCTCAACTGCGCGGTGGGCTCAGTACCCTCCTTGACAGTGACGAAGGCCGCGATTACCTGGCCCTTAACCTCATCGGCTATGCCCACCACCGCCGCCTCGGCCACCGCCTGATGGTCAACCAGAGCGCTTTCTACCTCCATGGTGCCGATGCGATGGCCCGCTACATTCAGCACATCGTCCACGCGCCCCAGCAGTCCGAAGTAGCCATCGTCTTCACGCTTTGCCCCATCACTGGTGAAGTATGTTGCCTTGTCCCACTTAGTCCAGTACTGCTCCACATATCGCTCCGGCTCGTTGTAGATGGTGCGGAGCATGGCCGGCCAGGGGCGGGTAATAGCCAAGTAACCACTATTCGCCGGCTGGCCCGCGTCGTTGAGCACCTCGGCGCTCACCCCAGGGAAGGGGCGGCCAGCATAACTGGGGCGCATGTAGTCAATGCCGGGGAGCGTGGTGAGCAGAATCATTCCCGTTTCCGTCTGCCACCAGGTATCCACTATGGGGCAGCTCTCCCGGCCAATGTGTTTATAGTACCACATCCACGCCTCAGGGTTGATCGGCTCGCCCACGGTACCCAACAGCCGCAGCGACGAAAGGTCGTGAGCCTCCGGGTACTGGGTGCCCCACTTCATAAAGGTGCGGATGGCGGTGGGCGCGGTGTAGAAGATGGTGACCCCGTGCTCCTCCACGATCTGCCAGAACCGGTCTCGCTCCGGCCAGTTTGGTGCGCCCTCATACATCAGCACCGTCGCCCCGGCCGCCAGTGGACCGTACACGATGTAGCTGTGGCCGGTCACCCAGCCGATGTCAGCGGTACACCAATACACATCGTCCTGCTTGAGATCGAATATCCATCGTAGGGTCGCCAGCACCCCTGTCAGGTAGCCTCCAGTGGTATGTACTATCCCCTTCGGCGTACCGGTCGTGCCGGAGGTGTAGAGGGTGTAGAGTATGTCCTCGGCGTCCATCGGCTCCGGCTCGCAGTAGGGCTCAGCTTCCTGAAGCAGCCGATGGTACCAGTGGTCACGTCCCTCCACGATGCGTAGGGGGAAATCCCCGCGTTCCACTATGATGACGTGTTCGATGCTGGGCGTCTCGCGCAAGGCGTAGTCAGCGTCGTTCTTAAGAGGAATTATCTGGCCACGCCGATAGCCGCCGTCGGCGGTTATCAGCACCTTGGCCCCGGCGTCCACGATGCGGTCCCGCAGCGCCTCGGCGCTAAAGCCCCCAAAGACCACCGAATGGATCGCCCCGATGCGTGCGCAGGCTAACATCGCGATCGGCAGCTCGGGAATCATCGGCATATAGATGGCGACCCGGTCACCCTTTTCCACACCCAGAGATTTCAGCGCATTGGCCAGCTTGTTAGTCTCCCGATACAGATCCCAGTAGGTGAGCGTGCGCCGCTCGCCTGGTTCCCCCTCCCAGATTATTGCTGCCTGGTTGCGCCGACCATTGTGCACGTGCCGGTCCACACAATTGTAGCAAGCATTCAGCTTGCCACCCACAAACCATTCGGCATGAGGCGGGTCCCACCGCAACACCTCGTCCCACTTCTTGTACCAGTCGAGTTGCTCAGCCATCTCCGCCCAAAACGCCTCGGGATCAGCCGCAGCTCGTTCATACACGGCAGCATCCTGCACCACCGCCGCAGCCGCAAAGTCCGCCGGTGGCTGAAACACCCGCTCCTCTACGAGCAGTCGGGACAGATCCTGTTCTCTTCCAGTGGCATCATCGGCCATTATCGATCAGCTTCCCATTCTCTGGTTTCGTCCACGATTTGTCATCCCGGCCTTGAACCATAGCATTCTATACCCAGCACACTGATACCTCCGTCCTCTCTGGCATCGTCTGTAGACACCATGGGTTGCTGCAGGATCCTGACAGGTATCAACTGGGATTTCCTATATCGTCTGTTGCTGCATCTAATATTGTCCGTGTCCTGCACTAATTCCTCCTGATACGGATCATTTAGCTAACAAAACCCGAGATAAAAAGACTTCTGAAGAAGATTCTGCCCCGAATTGAACAAGTATGACAGCTCTTGGGCCTATGGCAGAGACAGCCCTCCCGCTTCTCCGGGGGGACCTATGACTGCAGTAATAGGTGGACCCCAAAAACTGGACAACAGAAATGGGGTACCCTAGGTAACATGACCAAGCGAAAGACGTATACGGCGGCCTTCAAGGCTAAGGTAGTGGTAGAGCTTTTGCGGGAGGAGAAGCCGCTGGCGCAAGTGGCGGCCGCGCGCAATCCCGTGAAGAAGAATTCTTCTGTGGGGGCTTGACAAGAGAATAATAATGTGGTATAGTAGTACCAAAATACTACTACGTATCGGGATGGACATGGCAAACCTACTCAAAATATCGGAAGCTGCCTCGCTGGCGCTGCACACCATGGTCTACCTGGCTGCGGACGATGGGCGGCTGGTTACGACCCACGAGATCGGTGAGGTTCTGCGAGTCTCCGAGGCTCATCTGTCGAAAGTATTGCAGCGTCTGGGGAAAGTCGGGATGGTAGACGCTACGCGCGGCCCGAAGGGGGGCTTCTGTCTGGCCAAAGCGGGTGATAACATCAGCCTGCTGGAGGTCTATGAGGCGATTGAGGGACCCCTGCAAGATAGTGTGTGTCTGCTGGGCGAGCCGGTCTGTCAGGGGCATAAGTGCATCCTGGGCGGCTTGCTGGAGACGGTCAACCAGCAGGCACGAGAGTACCTGGGAGGTACATCTCTTAGTGACTTGGCCGACGTTTACGAGGTGACACAGGATGAAAAAGGTCAGAAAGATAATCCAGATTGATGAGGAAAAGTGTAATGGCTGCGGGCAATGTGTGCCGGCGTGCGTTGAGGGGGCGCTGCAGATAGTTGACGGCAAGGCGCGCCTGGTGAAGGATAAGTATTGCGACGGCCTGGGCGCCTGCCTGGGCGAGTGTCCGCAGGGGGCGATAACGATTGAGGAGCGCGTGGCAGAAGTGTTTGATGAAAGAGCCGTCGAGCGGCACCTGGCGAAGGACGCAGCGGATGAGGCGTCCCCATGCCCTGCCGCTGCGCCCGCTGGCTGTCCCGGCGCGATCGCCTTTGCGCTGAACCAGCCTGCGGCGGACGAGCCGGCCGTCTCATCCCCGGAAGATGGCCCATCCCCGTCTCGGCTGGGCAACTGGCCGGTCCAGCTCACTTTGGTCCCCGTACAGGCTCCTTATTTGCAGGGGACACGGCTGCTGATTGCCGCGGACTGTGTCCCGTTCGCCTTCGCTGACTTTCACCAGCGTTTCCTGGCGGGGCGGGTGCTTCTGGTCGGCTGTCCCAAGCTGGACGATGCGGAGCACTACCGGCAGAAGCTAGCGGAGATATTCACAACGAACGACATCGAGTCGGTAGACGTACTGCACATGGAAGTGCCGTGCTGCTTCGGCTTGGTGCGGTTGGTACAGTTGGCCCTGGAGGATTCGGGCAAGCAAATACCGGTGAGCGTGACCAATATCGGGGTCCACGGTGAGATTCTGGAAACCAGCCAACTCGGCGGTCTGGAGGCGTAAGGCCATGCTGAGGTGCCCAGGACAGGACACTAAATACTGGAAACCTGAAGACATCTTCGACGTATCTTGCCCAGTATGCGATACGGCGGTTGAATTCCTGAAGACCGACAGACGGCGCACTTGTCAGAACTGCGGATACACCTTCAGGAACCCGCGCTTGGAACTGGGCTGTGCCCAGTGGTGCCCGCACGCCGAACTGTGCTTGGGAGGACATAGGCCGCCGCCCGGCTCATGGCCGAAGCCGCAACCAGGCATGCCTGACAGCCATATCAAACAGAAGGCACATTGCTGAAAACTAACCGGAGGTGACTACAGCAACTATGTTCTGCTACCAATGTGAACAGACAGCCAAGGGAAGCGGTTGTACTATAAAGGGAGTGTGTGGTAAAGAGCCGCAAGTCGCGGCGCTACAAGACTTGCTGTTGTATGCGACTAAGGGATTGTCCATGTACGCGCATCGGGCCCGCCAATTGGGCGTTCAGGATCGGGATGTTGACGTTTTCGTCGTGGAGGCTCTATTCTCGACAGTGACCAACGTGGACTTCGATGCGGAGCGCCTGCAGAGACTGCTGGTGCGGGCGGGGCAGTTGCGTGATAAGGCCCGCGAGATGTACGAGGCAGCCTGTCGGCAGGCAGGAGATACGCCCGAGACGCTTTCGGGTCCCGCCTCGTGGGCCCCAGCTGATGACCTGGATAGTCTGCTTGAGCAAGCCGAGGGAATCGGCATCGCCAGGCGGAAGGACGCACTGGGGGAGGTAGTCACCGGCTTGCACGAGCTTATCATGGGCGGACTGAAGGGCGCGGCCGCCTATGCCGACCATGCGCAGATACTGGGCCACGAAGATGGTGATGTATATGCGTCTTTCCACGAAGCATTAGACTTTCTGGCCGGTGAGTCAACTGATACTGATGAACTTCTGGCCAAAGCGTTGGAAGTCGGCGAACTGAACTTGAAGGTGATGGAACTGCTTGACACAGCCAACACCAGCACGTACGGCAACCCGGTGCCTACTCCGGTCCGGATCGAGCCGCTGAAGGGGAAAGCGATCGTTGTCTCTGGCCACGATCTAAAGGACCTGGAGGAGCTACTCAAGCAAACCGAGGGTGCGGGCATCAATGTGTATACCCACGGTGAGATGCTGCCTGCGCATGGATACCCGGAGCTAAAGAAATATGAACACCTGATCGGTAACTACGGTGGGGCGTGGCAGGACCAGCAAAAGGAGTTTGATGTCTTCCCGGGCGCGATCCTGATGACCACTAACTGCATCCAGAAGCCCCGGGACAGTTACAATGCCAGGATATTCACCAGTGGTCTGGTCGCCTGGCCAGGCGTTGTGCACATCGCTAATGGCGACTTCACTCCCGTCATTGAGGCGGCCCGGGCAGCCGAAGGATTTGCGGAGGATGGCCCGGACAAGACTATTATTGTGGGCTTTGGGCATGAGGCGGTCCTGAATGTGGCTGGCAATATTGTGGAGGCTGTCAACAGCGGCGCTCTCCGGCACTTTTTCCTCATCGGGGGTTGCGATGGAGCCAAGCCGGGCCGCAACTATTACACCGAGTTGGCCCAGCTTGTGCCTGATGACTGCGTCATTTTGACCCTGGCCTGTGGCAAGTATCGCTTCAACAAGCTACAGTTTGGGGAGATTGGCGGCATCCCCCGCCTGTTGGACATCGGGCAGTGTAATGATGCCTACTCAGCCATCCAGATCGCTCTGGCCCTGGCCGACGCCTTTGACACCGACGTCAACAGCCTGCCGCTCTCGATAGTCCTATCTTGGTATGAGCAGAAGGCGGTGGCGATTCTGCTGACCCTGTTACATCTGGGCATAAAGAATATTCGCCTGGGACCAACGCTGCCGGCATTTGTCACGGCGCCGGTGCTGGAAGTGCTCAGCGAGAAATTCAATATTATGCCCATCACAACACCCCAGGAAGATTTGCAGGCTATACTGGGAGACTGAACGGTATACCCCCCAGAATTGACCTGTGGGAGGAGTGAGACGGATGACTGAGCGATCCGTAACTCTGGAGATTGCCGGCATGCACTGTGCAGCCTGCGCGCAGACCATTGAGAAAGCCCTGCGCCGCGTGGCTGGGGTTGTTGAAGCAAATGTCAACTTCGCCGCGGAGACGGCGCGGGTGACCTTCGACTCGCAGCAAGTAGAGGCCCCGCTACTCATCAAGGTGGTGGCAGATGCTGGGTACGACGCCCGTGAGCAGGACCGCCCACCCCAGCGGGTGCGACTGCGCATCGGCGACATGACTTGCGCTTCCTGCGTCCAGCGCATCGAGCGGCGCTTGAAAGCATCTGCGGGGGTTATAGCGGCTACCATCAACCTCGCCACTGAGACCGCTGACGTGACGTTTGACCCCGCCCAGACCAGTATCAAGCAACTTATCGCTACTGTCCAGGATACCGGCTACAGCGCCCAAGCCACAGGCGAGCAACCGCCCGACGAGCGAGAAGAGGCGCGCGCCGCTGAAATCCGCCGCCAGGGACGGCTGTTTGTGCTGGGGGCGGTGATCAGTGTGCCGCTGTTCATCCTCAGTATGTGGTCCGACTTCCCCAGCAAGATCTACGTGCTGTTGGCCATGGCTACCCCGGTTCAGATTCTCCTGGGCTGGCAGTACTACAAGAATTCGTACCGCGCGCTGAAACATGGCAGCGCCAATATGGACGTGCTGATTGCCATGGGCTCCTCAGTGGCCTACCTGTACAGCATCTATTCCACGTTTTTCGCGCAGGGAGAAGTGGTTGTCTACTACGACACGGCGGCGGTCATTCTCACGCTCATCACTCTCGGGCGCTTCCTGGAGGCGCGCGCCAAAGGCCGTACCTCCGCGGCAATCCGCAAGTTGATGCAACTGGCCCCGACTGAGGCCTCCGTAATCCGCAATGGCGAAGAGGTCAAAGTCCCGCTTGAGCAAGTTGAGGTGGGCGATGTGGTGGTAGTCCGTCCGGGCGAGAGGATTGCGGTTGATGGCGAGGTGGTCGAGGGGCATTCGGCAGTGGACGAGTCTATGATAACCGGTGAGAGTATGCCGGTTGACAAAAGCCCCGGCGACGAGGCCATTGGCGGCACCATAAACAAGACCGGCACGTTTAAGTTCAAGGCAACCCGGGTAGGCAGCGAGACGGCCCTGCAGCAAATCATCCGCCTGGTGCAGGAAGCTCAGGGCACCAAGCCGCCTATCCAGCGGCTGGCCGATACGGTTGCCGCCTACTTTGTGCCGGCCGTCATTGCTATTGCGTTGCTGACTTTCGTGGGCTGGCTGCTGGCGGGGGTGGGTTTCGAGCGGGCACTGGTCACGGCCGTGGCAGTGCTGGTGATTGCCTGTCCCTGCGCCCTGGGGCTGGCTACACCCACGGCGGTGATGGTGGGCACTGGCCTGGGCGCGGACCACGGCATCCTCATCAAGCAGGCCGGGGCTCTGGAAGTGGTGGGCCGTCTGGATACTATCATTTTCGATAAGACCGGCACCCTTACCCGTGGAGAGCCAGAAGTTACCAGGGTGTTATCCCTAACCGATGAGCTTGCCGAGGACGACTTATTGCGGCTGGCGGCGGCGGTCGAGAATCCTTCCGAACATCCCCTGGGGCAGGCAATCGTGGTCCGGGCCCGGGAGAAGAATCTGGAAACTGCTGAAGTGGACGACTTTGAGGCACTGGCTGGCCGGGGGGTGCGCGCGACGGTAGACGGGGAGCAGATTGTGGTCGGTAGCAGTAGGCTGATGCAAGAAGCGGGTGTAGATATCTCTTCAGCGCAGGAAGCTAAGAGCAGCCTGGAACAGCAAGGTAATACGACATTGCTGGTGGCGAAAGACGGCCGGCTGGTGGGCCTGGTAGCCCTGGCCGACACGCTCAAGCCCGGAGCCGCGAGGACGGTCTCGCGCTTACAGCAGATGGGCCTGGATACCTACCTCATCACCGGCGATAATCAGCCTACCGGCGAAGCTATCGCCCGACAGTTAGGTATTGACAACGTGCTTGCGGAAGTTCTGCCGGAGCAGAAGAGCGACCAGGTGAAGCAACTTCAACAGCAGGGGCACCGGGTCGCGATGGTGGGCGACGGCATCAACGACGCACCGGCGCTGGCCCAGGCCGATGTAGGGATTGCGCTGGGCACGGGTACAGATGTCGCGATGGAGGCGGGAGAGATCACCCTGGTCAGCGGCGACCCGATGGGCGTGGTGCGCGCCATTTTCCTCAGCCGCCGCACGCTGGCGCACATCAAGCAGAACCTGTTCCTGGCGTTCTTCTACAACATCGCCGCCATCCCGCTGGCTGTCGCGGGGCTGCTCAACCCGATGATTGCCGCCGCGGCGATGGCGGCTTCCTCGGTCTCGGTGGTATCCAATTCGCTGCGCCTGCGCCGCTATTCGCTGTTAGAGGACGAGGAATAGACGTCGTCAGGCTGCATAAAGCAAAAAAAGGGACTGGGGCCCTCGTTAAGTTGGGTCCCAGTCCCGCATGCTGCTACTCGCAGCACGACTTCTTTTCTTCTTTGCACTCTTCTTCTTTTTTCTCTTCGCACTTCTCTTCCTTCTTGGGTTCGCAGCACTTCTCACCCATGTATGTCACCTCCTTCTACGGAATGGGCAATGATTCTGCCCAGTTAGTCGCTGACCATCAATTCCAGGGTCTCACTGTCGCTGAGACACTGGGCTTTCAGTATTTCATCAAGCAACCCCAGCATGTGATTAACCGTTTCGTCGGCAATAGCGTAGTAAACTCGCGTGCCCTCTTTGCGCGTTGTGACCAGTCCCCGGGCGCGCAGAGTATTCAGGTGGCACGAAATGGTAGACTGATTGCCCTCAAGGGCCTCGGCTATATCGCAAACCGTCATCTCGCTGTCGCCGAGCAGGTCCAGGATGTGTAACCTGGTATGCGAGGCAAGAGCTTTCAGGACGTCGACCCTAAGTTGGTGAACGCACCTCACAGTGATCACCTGCCTTGGCCGCTATATTGCAATATTGCAATACTTGGATAAATTATAGCACAATCTCGCCCCTCTGTCAATACCGATTGTTGTTCTTTTCTCAGCAGGAGGTGGTAGCGCCAACTGCGGCCAGGCGGGCGGCGACATCCTCCCAGTTGATGACGGTGAAGAAGCCCTCGGTGAACTCCGGTCGGCGGTTCTGGTACTGGAGGTAATAAGCATGCTCCCAGACATCCAGGACCAGAAGCGGAGTCACACCCCACTGCGCGAGGTTCTGGTGTTTTTCGGCCTGTAGAATCACCAGTTGCGAGCCTAACGGCTGCCAGGCCAACACACCCCAGCCCGAGCCTTGCACACTGTTGCTGGCTGCCAGGAACTGGGCCTTGAAGGTCGCGAACGAGCCGAAGTCTTTATTGATTTGCGCCGCCAGTTCGCCCGTGGCTTCGCCCCCGCCGTCCGAGCTCATATTGTTCCAGAACAGGGTATGGAACAGATGGCCGGAGTAGTTGAAGGCCAACGCGTCACACAGGCCTCGAATGGCCGAGAAGTCCCCCGACTGCTGAGCTGCCTTTATCTTACCTTCCGCCTCATTAAGGCCCTTAACATACCCCGCGTGATGCTTGTCGTGATGCAGATGCATCGTCTCCTCATTCAGGAACGGCTCCAGGGCGTCATAAGCATACGGCAGGTCAGGTAGTTGATGTGGCATAGTGCCATCTCCTCTCTCTTCCGTCCCACGTTGCTTTGCTGTGCTGTATCAACGTTCACTTCATATCGTCGGCGTGGATCTCCAGATGGTCAGTCTCAATCTCTACCAGTGCGGCAAAGAACTCTTTCATTCGGGGCTCGGTGGCCTCGTCCCGGAATGTCGCGTACGCCTTGATGGCGCGGTCTTCGCGCTCGTAGCCGTCGCGCGAGTTTTCTACACCATCGGCGCTACACGTAGCTGGCGACAGGTCCGGCTTGTCTATCTTCAGGAACTTGCAGATAGACGAGGCGTGTTCAGCCTCCACCTTCATCAAGCACTTGAACTTGGCTATCATATACTCGTCGGCCCCGCTTTCTGCTACAGTCCGCGCACATGAATAGAACTCGGCGTTTCCCATCTCCAGGTCCAGCGCGGCCTCCAGGTTTTTCCGCGAGACCTCAGAGAGTTCCACATCAAACTCGCCGCTGTCCCAGTCATGGGCATCAATGATATACTTAGCCTCGGCCCCGCAGAAGGGACAGTGGGTTGGCGGGCTCTCCCCAATATAGGGATCCCCACAGATTCGACACCGGAATACCTTGACTGCCATGAGTTGCTCCTTTCTTTGACCGGATAGGTTAGCAGCCCCGTGGCGCGGGCCGCCGGCGGCATACAATAGGATTCGCCCAACGCTATTCCAGGGCTGCTTTGGCTTTCAGAATACGGGACACGTGCGCTTTTTCCTCGGCGATGGTCCCATTGACCTGGTCAACGGCGCTATCTGGCACCATATCTCGCATCTCGTAGAAGAAGATGATGGTGTCTTTCTCGAAATTCAGCGCAAAGTCCAGTATATCCTGTGCCGACATATCCTGCACCAGTGCTTGCGCCTGCTCCGGGCTGGGCATGAACCGAGAACCTAACAAGGCGTCGATGAACTCCGCCCGTTCCGCAGGCCATGCCTTCGGTTCTGTCTCTGGCGGTAGTTGCTGCCCCATGTGGTGAAAGACGCGCTCGTGGACTTGCTCCTCCTCAGCCAACCATTCGCACAATGCCCTGACCTGGGGGCTGTCAGTCGCCTCGACCGCCGCCTGATAGAAGGCATAGCCAGCTTGCTCAGTCTGAATCGCGATATCAATCATCTGATTTGCCGAAAACAATGCTGCTTGGGCCATAGTCTTCCTCCCTTTGAGTCTCGATTTGGTCGGGCTATTACTATTCATATTCCCCGCCGCCACAATTATTCCTGCCGGCGAGCCGTTATGGTCCACCAGCTAAACAGTGTGGGTGTACGAAGTTTTTCGGTTTATGGCCGGTGAGGAAAAGAGGCACATTGAGATATTCAAGGCGCTGGAGGAACCACTGGCCCATTACGAACTGCCCGAGACCTATCCGGGCGAGCTACAAGCGTATATGCGGGCCCTGATTCAGGAGCGCGTCTTCGCTAAGCCAGAAACCGGTGCCCAGCAAGCCACCGCGGTGGAGAATCCGTTCCAGGCTATCGCCATGGCTATCGGATTTGAAAAAGATTCCATATTGTTTTATGAGGCGATGAAACAATTAGTACGCATCTCTGAGGCCGAGGCCCGTCTACCGGTTGTTATCAGTTGACGGTTCTAAGACACATGGGCACAATATCCCTTACTTGGTTGAACCGATTGCTTACTGTGAGCGCTCTGCCCTGACTGTAGCGCTAAGCGCCGGCGTCGGACATCGTTCCTTCAACACAGTGGACTCAGCTGCACACGGTTGGTTCAACAGCGTTTTCAGCTCTGATGAGCTTATGACATAGGAGAGAACGGAAATGAGAATTCTCAAGAAACTCGTCGGGTGCTGCGAGATAGACTTATCGAACTCCGAAAAGAATAAACGCTTTGGGCGCGCGCTGTCCGAGCTTATCTCCATCCTTTTCGCTGTCGTCTTCGGTGTTGGGCTGTCGCAGCTCGGAGAACTTCAGGGCCGCCACGACCTGTTCGTCCTCTTAGTAGGGTACGCTGCGATCACGCTGAGCTGGTGGGGCTATCACTACGGGACAATAGAGGGGCCTCAGGAGACGAACGCTCTCTCGTACTTGATAGATGTCCTGATCGTGGCATTGTATTGGTTCCTAATCAATTGGCGCGAACCCCTGTATGTGGTCGCTCTTCTCTATGTGATAATGTTCGTGTTGTACTCCCTCTGGGAGGCCATCCGTTGGCTCCAGGACAGATGGAACGGAGCAAGTCAGGCCACCCTATGCAACGTTGGATTCACTATTTGGGCGATGTGGGTGGTTGTGGCAGCCGTGCTGGAACCACGCTTACCTGTTGTGGCGTCGGTCGTTCCTGCCCTGCTCTTCTTGTCGGTAATCGGATACAGAATTCTGATTCGTCACGTGTACAGGCAGCCTACTGAACAACTCCAGCTTGCTCGCATACCAACGAAGCCGCTCGAAGCCGCAGATGCGGAACTAGTAGCTATGGCTGCCAGCGCGCGAGAGAAGGCCCTTGCCAAGCTGTCAGGCTACAGAGTCGGGGCTGCCGTGCTTGCACGCTCTGGTCACGTGTATGTTGGCTGTAACATCGAATTCGACAATTACTCTAATACGCTCCACGCAGAGGAAGTCGCCCTCGCTGCAGGGGTGGTGAGTGGTGAAACGGAATTCGAGGCGGTAGCGATCGTGACCGACGCCCCCAGTGTCGCGTGGCCGTGCGGCATGTGTCTACAGTCCTTGTACGAGCTCGGAGGAAAGGACCTACGCGTCATCGCGAGCAACAGCCACCGACAAGAAGTTAAAGCCATGCGTGACTTGCTGCCGCATGCTTTCGCTCTATGAGGAGTGGAACCTATGCCCGAACGCCACACTTTCGCTGTTGATATAGACGGCGTCGCATGTGCTCACGCCCAGAGTATCTGCTCTTACGTATCACGAGAATATGGGGTGGACTGCCGTGTCGAGGACGTCACTAGCTGGGATCATGATTTCGGTCCCATTACCTTCACGCAGGCAGTAGCAGAGACCTATTGCGATCCGGATTTCGTCCTCAGCATGGGGGTGACCGGCGGATTCAACGATTTCTTGTTGCAGATCTCGGAACGATGTCGCGTTGTTTTCGTCTCAGCGCGGACGCCATCTTGTCACGAGCCTACCAAGAGGTGGCTACGGCGTAACTTCGGCCGGCAAGACGTGATATTCGTCACTGACAAGGCGCGCATTAGCGCTTCCTATCTTCTCGATGATAATCCCGATGATGTCCTTAGCTTTGCTGGCCCCGGCAAGAGGGCGTTCTTGCTGAAGCGACCGTGGAATGACAACGACGATACTGTGCAGCGGCTGTCGGGCCGCCCTGATTGCCACTTCGTGAGCTCATTTGACCAAGTATTGCAGATATTACGTTTCGCCAAATAGACTAATCTGCACCGCTGACATGCGCCAGTTCGTTCCTCAGATAGCTGGCGGGACCCGCGAGCAGATAACCCGCCAATTGGAGATGCTGGTGCGGGCCTACGATCCATGCATCTCCTGTGCTACCCATATGTTGACCGTAAAATTCAGCTAACATTATAGTGGACCCCATTGTCAAGACAGGCATAGCGCTCTTTTTAAGATTCATCTTGGTATCCTGGCTGGGGCTTGAGAGGGTTGTTCGCTGTGCCCATCCCTGTCCCTCGAGGGGGGCGGGCCGGCCCACCGAGCCAGAATAGACCTCCCCGGGCGTAGAGTAATCCAGGGCCTGGTGCAGGCGCCGGTAATTGTAGAAGTCAAAGTGCCGGGACAATGCCTGCCTCGCCTCCCGCGGGCTGCCATAATCGTGCAAATATACTTCCTCGTACTTCACCGTCCGCCACAGCCGCTCCACAAAGATATTGTCCGTCGCTCGCCACTGGTATCATGGTAGGAAAGCACCAACTCTTTGAATAGCTGCCGCTGCTGGCTGCTGTGATGCACCGGATGAATCAGACCAGCGCATAATAGCCGGGCCAACTTCCTGGCCGCCATGATATCGTTGCTCTTCTCGTCCCCAGCAATTCAGTGGTTGTACAGGGGATCAGCTACCACCACTTCATCCCCACATCCCTCCAGGACCCGATATGCCCAGGCCGATAGCGTGCTCTCTTCGAAGACCACACTCTGGGTCTCGCTGAAAGCACCCATTGCTGCTTTCAGATTCTGGGAGGAAGTGGGCAGCGTTTCCTCGAACATAATACTGCCACCCTGGTGCAAAACAGCCATGCTAAAGTGCCGCGCGTGCAGATCAATACCGATGTAAATCATCCTGGGGCCTCCTGTTGGCTAAGGTGACATAGCGCATGCTACTACCTAATGCCACCCACCCTCACAGCGCCCCTCTTTTCCATACTATTAAGGTCACTCAGCGAAACGTTCGGCGGGCAAGCAGTGTGTCACCAGACGCGCCAGCGGGAGGTACTCATCCACTGCCAGATGAACCGCCTCTGCCCAGGCGCCGGCGTTACTGCCAATCAGTTCAATCTCGCTAAGAATCAGATGAAGCCAGGGAAAATCGGCGCGGCGCTGGCCGTAGTCACCCAGCATCGGGATACGGGCTTGGTCGGCGACCGTCTGCAGTGCGGCGCTCATCGCCTCACCCGAACCGCTGGCCTCCACCACAATGGGGAACCGCCTGCCGCTGGCCTCTGCGTTGGGCGCTACCGGAGGGCACCGCCGGCTTTTCCGAGCAAAACGCGCGCGGGAGCTGCTTCCACACCTACGATCTTCAACGGCAGCGCCACGAGTTGATACGACCCGGGCGCAACCTCTTGTAGGTCGAGACCCTCCACAAAGACCCCACCATTGCCCAGAAACAATTGATGCACCTCAACTGCCTGCGGATACGTTGCTGCGGAGTAGTAGTCAGTGCCAACGAGCCTTATCCCTTGTTCCACGAGGAACTCGGTCGCCGAGAGGTCGAGGCCGATGTAGTCCTGGTGGAAGACGCGATCGTGAATTATGCTACTGTTGGCTGTCTTGAAAAGTACACGCTCGACCTCCGCGAGATCAAGCCCTGCGATATCCGACCGGGATATAGCATCCGCGCACTGCAGCTCATAGACCTCACAAGGACCCACGAGCAGGTCCAGCGAAACGGCGTCTATAGTCTGCCCATCCCTGACGAAATGACGTGGGGCATCAATATGCGTGCCGAAGTGGGAAGAGATTTCCAACATTGTGCTATTCGCATCGTCCCCCTCCGCAATGCTCGTCAGGTGCGTTAACTGGAAGCCCGGAGCTCCCGGCCAGTTGGGATAACTCGCATCAATAGGGAGAGTTACGTCGATCCATTTCATCATGGCAATTCTCCTCATCTACCCGCCCGGTGGCGTCCACTGCAGGACCACCTTGATCACGGCCGGGTCGTGTTCACGCATCAGCCTAATCCCTTTGGCGAAACGTTTGGCCGGCAGGCGATGTGTCACCAGACGCGCCAACGGGAGGTACTCATCCACTACCAGATGAACCGCCTCCGCCCAGGCGCCGGCGCTGGCATTACTCCCAATCAGCTCAATTTCGTTGAGAATCAGATGAAGCCAGGGAAAATCAGCGCGGTGCTGGCGATAGTCACCCAGCATTAGGATCTTGCCTTCGTGCGTGATCGTCTGTAGTGCGGTGCTCATGGCCTCACCCGAGCCGCTGGCCTCCACCACAACGGGGAAGCGCATACCGCTGGTCTCGTGGATGGCAGCAGCGAGGCTACCATCAACGCTGTGGTAGTTCACCGTTTGCGCCGCCCCCAGCTCGCTGGCCAGCGCCAGGCGACCCGCGCGGCCGCCGACCACCATGATCCATTGTGCACCCCGGTGTACCAAAAGCATCAATACAAGCAGGCCAATTGGCCCGTCACCAAGGACCAGCACGGGGCTGGCTCCATCGTAGCGCAAACGGCGCAGCCCTCGTACTGCCACGGCCAGTGGCTCGATCAGCGTGGCAGTGGGGAAGTCAAAATCCTCCGGCAATGGATATAGGTTGGCCGCCTCAGTCAGGAAATATTGCCCGTAGCCGCCGGGGTGCTCAAATCCGACCTCGCCGCCGTCACTGAGGATATTCTCGCCCACGCAGCGGCAGCCAACCAGGTCGCCATCAACTCCGCGCCCGACCGCATCCACCGTTCCCGCCCATTCGTGGCCGGGAATGGCCGGAAAACCGGTACGCTCCCAGCCAGCGATCATCTGCAGCTCAGTGGCACAGATGCCGCAGGCCCCGGTGCGAATGCGCACCTGGTCAGGACCGGGATCAGGCACCGGGTACTCCAGCATCTCCAGTTGGTCGGGTCCGGTATTAACGATGGCCTTCATGGATTGATGATCACCTTGTTGCGCACAGGGGTTCCCATGATCTCGATCGCGTCGTGGACCTCGGCAAGCGGAAACCGGTGCGATATGACTTGCTCTGTGTCGACCAGACCGGTTTCCATCAAGCGGATGGCCTGAGACATCGCCAGTGGCGTTGTTCCAAAGCTGGCGTCCATGCGCCCCTCGAGGAAATGGGTTAGCCCGCCGTCGAGCTCGAACTTCTCATGGGTGGTGATGCCAAAGACATTCCATCTGGTGCCGCGGCGGCGCAGGTCTACCATCAGTTCCACCGCCTCGATCGGCCCGGCGGCCTCGACCACCAGATCCGGGCCCTCGGGAATGATCTCATAGACGCGCGCCTTCGCATCCTCCTTCGCTGGGTTCACGACGTGCGTCGCGCCAAGTCGCAACGCATTCTCGAGCGCGTAGTCGCTGGTATCCACGGCGATCAACCGTGCGGCGCCAGCAGCGTGTGCGACCATTAAGCACAGCAAACCGATGCTGCCAACACCGATTATCACCACATCTTCGCCAAGCTTCATCTCGCTGTACAGGATGACGCCCTTCCAGGCACCAGAGAGCGGCTCGGTGAGCGCAGCGGCATCAAACGATATCGCGGCGGGCTTAGGGAAAAGGCTTTGCTGCTGGATCAACATGTACTCGGCGAAGGCCCCCGGCCGCACGTCTTCGGGGCCATCGCCGCCGGTCGTGTAAGAGTGCTCACAATAGTGACTGCGGCCCATTCGGCAATTGCGACAGAATCCACAGTACCCCCCTGGCTGCACGAGCACCTCGTCGCCGACCTCAAAATGCGTCACACCCGGGCCGACCTCGGCCACAACGCCGCTCGGTTCGTGTCCGACAATGCAGGGGAATTTGACATTGCGTCGAATGCCCTTGATGGCTTTGTAGTCAGTGGCGCATATTCCGCATGACTTGACCTTCACGACCACGTCGCCGAACCCTTTGGCCTGCGGCATAGGCACTTCTTCCAACTTAAGGTCATTGAAATCGTGAAGTACAGCTGCCAGCATCGTGCTCATCGGTATTTCTCCTTTTGTCGAAGGATCTAAAAGACGCTCATTCCGGCAATCTGCGTTACCATTCGAGTACGAGGTAAGGCATATACGACATCCCGCACTCCACGGTGACGATCGTTTCACTGCCTGCCTCGGCGAGCTGGACCGGAGCCGGTATCGGCTCGGCCAGCGGCGCCAGCAAGGTGACTTGCGGTGGTTCGTCCAGTGCGCCCGGCAGACACACCACCGGGCGAGCCGGATTGGCCATCGCCCGTTCTCACCTCACATCTCCCGGTTTCCGCCAGCATACTTTTGACAACATCCACGTAGCACTCCGGCTCAAACACAATACCGCGCCAGTAAGCTCGACGAAAAGGCTCGGGGGCGAGCAGATCCCCGGAGCCAAATCGCCGAAGAGTGTCCACATAACGGCGTTCAGGACCAATTATCTGTTCCCTACCGGGGAAGAGTTGTTGTTCGCTATCCGGGTCAAACCAACTGATATGTCGGCCAAACGTGTAGATACCGACGGCATGGGTAGCTGCTTCAGGCGTCGGTAGATATCAAAGGGGAGTCCCGTGCCTCCCACACCCATCTCCCAGATATGAACGCCGCCCCTTACTGCCGTACCGCCGATACCGTCAGCTTGCTCCACCAGCAACACCGAAAGCCCCAAACGGCTTGCCGCCAAGGCAGCTCCTATGTCGCCACTACCCGCGCCAACGACTATAACGTCATATTGATCCTCCAACATTGTCACGTTCCCAACGCCAAGAAGTTGCTACTCTTCGGTTCCGATGTTGCAAAAGCCCGCGTTCGCGGATAGCTTGATTCAGATGATTGATTTCATCAACGCTGAGCTCGGCATCACCAGCGGCTGCGTTTTCCCGGGCCTGCTTGACGTTCCCCGCTCCGACAAGTGCGTGAGTCGCACCGGACTGCGCGATTGTCCAGGCGATGGTTAGTTGCGCGTAAGTTAGATCGTACGCATCCGCTACCTCCTGGAAGTCCCTATGCAGCATAGCATTGATTCAGCAGCGGTTCTCCGTCATGTGGTTGTTTGTGGTTCGGCAACACTTGTACGCTAACTTTCGCCAGGCCCCAGTAGCGCACCTTCCCCAGGCCGTGATACTTTTTCTGCTCAGAGACTGCGATAGTCGCCAGGGTCCCTCATTGCCAGCGCCCCATGGCGATAGCGCCTGCTCTAAAACGTCCCGCCTGAGGCGCCGCCGCTGACTAAAAGCCCCGCTTCCCCTAGGGTTGCTCCCTTGAGGCGCAGGAGTGATGTCCTCTGTCGGCGTGTGGACTTCGCTGGCCGGGGAGAGGGTAACCCTACTTGTCGCAGAAAAGTTTAAAAAGGCGCCTGACAGTAATTT
>SDBU01002530.1_pt1 | contig 24173 bp, 27 predicted proteins | sample 2277071 | NCBI WGS metagenome assembly SDBU01 (sample SAMN10397929, study PRJNA504765) | marine sediment metagenome | isolation source: marine sediment core GS08_GC12, 126 cmbsf | place: Arctic Ocean: Gakkel Ridge, Loki's castle | collected 2008
TGTCGCGGTCGCGCCACTCATTGTGTAAGAAACCAACTTTTGATCGCCGAGGTCTCCGACCGAAGGCGGGAGGGCTCGGTCGGAGACCTTCGCCCATCGAGATTTGTTTCTTAGTAGCTGTTCCATAGCGCGGTCGCGCCACTCATTGTGTAAGAAACCGATCTTTTGATCGCCAAGGTCTCTGACCGAGGCGGAGGGAGCTCGGTCGGAGACCTTCGCCCATCGAGATTTGTTTCTTAGTAGACACGGTTTTTTGTGCCGAAGCAATCCCCAACCGCCGATTCGGAGATCGCTTCGCAATGATTGTTCCCAACGACGATGGGGATTGCTTCGCAAAAACCGCTCGCAATGACACTGGGAGGTAAAGGAGACGAAATCGTGGGACACACTAAATGGCACCTGGACCCAGACCGATATTTTGACCCCGACCCGGCGCAGCGGCGCGTGGCGCGAGAGTTGCACGAATCGGTGGTTGATCTACCGCTCATCTGTCCGCACGGGCATGTGGATCCCCGGCTCTTCGCCGACGAGAGCGCCACCTTCGGCACGCCCACCGAGCTGTTGATCATTCCGGATCACTACGTCTTCCGCATGCTCTATTCCCAAGACATTCCGCTAGAGTCGCTGGGTATACCGCGTCGTGACGGTGGGCCTGTTGAGCAAGACCATCGCCAGATTTGGCAGATCTTCGCCGATAACTTCTATCTCTTTCGCGGCACGCCCACTGGCGCCTGGCTGGCTCATGAGCTCCACGTCGTTTTCGGCATCGAGGAGAAACTGACTGGCGAGACGGCTCAAGCTGTTTACGACCAGGTAGAGGCCAAGCTGGCCCTTCCCGAATTCCGCCCCCGTGCCCTGTTTGAACGCTTCAACATCGAGGGGCTCTGCACTACCGACGCCGCGACCGATCCCTTGACTTACCATCAGGCCATCCGCGATTCCGGCTGGAAGGGGGACATCCGGCCCACTTTCCGCCCCGACGCAGTGGTCAGCTTGCTGACGGCGGGCTGGCGCGATAACATCGTCGCCCTGAGCGAGGTCAGCGGCGTCACCGTCCACTCGTACTCGACCTTCATCCAGGCCCTGGAGCAGCGGCGGGCCTTTTTCAAGAGCATGGGGGCCACAACCACCGATCACGCGGCAGTGTCGGCTTACACGGCGGAACTTAGCCCAGAGGAGGCCGACGCCATCTTTCAGCGCGCCCTGCGAGGCCAGACCACGCCCGATGACGCCCACTGCTTCACCGCGCACATGATCATGCAGAGTGCGCGCATGAGCATCGAGGATGGCCTGGTGATGCAGTTCCACGTGGGATCGGTGCGCAACTACGATCGGCTCGTTTTCGATCGCTTTGGTCCCGACAAGGGATGCGACATCCCGCAGCGCAGCGAGTTCACCCACAACCTGCGCCCGCTGCTGAACAAATACGGCAACGATCCCCGCCTGACCCTCATCGTGTTCACCCTGGACGAATCCACCTACGCCCGCGAGTTGGCTCCGCTGGCGGGGCACTATCCGGCCCTGAAACTCGGTCCGCCCTGGTGGTTCTACGACAGCATCTATGGCATGAAACGTTACCTCGAGCAGGTCGTCGAGACAGCCGGGCTCTACAACACTGTCGGGTTTAACGACGACACGCGCTCTTTTCCCTCCATCCCTGCCCGCCATGACCTGTGGCGTCGCGTCAGCGCCAACTGGCTGGCCGGCCTGGTCGCGCGGGGCATCGTGGACATGGACGACGCCCGCGAGATGATCCAGGACACGGCCTACCGTCTGGCCAAAGGAGCTTACAAGTTCAATGACCAATACCCAATATCCAATACCCAATAACCAAAAACTGGAACAACTGACCGGTTTGACGATCTATCTGAATTCGGTGGTCGAGGACGACGGCGCCACTTACTTTCTGGCCCAAAGCGACCAGGGCAAGTGCCTGGGCATCATGGGTGATGCGGCCAGCTTTGCAGGAGAGCAGCAGGGCAACGTTACCCTGTGCCCACTGACAGCCGCCAACGCTGCCGCCCTGCGCGAGAAACTCCCCTGGCTGCGGCCACAACTTCTGGGGCTGCGAACTTCGGCCGGCTGCGGCGACCGGTTGGGGCTGGCGACGCCGGGGCACGTGCGAGCGGTCCGCCAGTTCAGCGGCATCGCCCCCATCTTCGCCCAGCAATCCATGCGCGAGAACGCCCGTACCGGCCGCACCCCCCAGCAGGTGATGGACGATGCCCTGTGGGGCATCTTTCAAGAGGGCTGGCGCCAGCCGTGGGGCGCGGACGCCGACCACCTCAAGACGACCGAGGACATTGACCTCTGCGTGGCGGCTGGCTACACCTTCTTCACCGTTGACCCCGGCGATCACGTGGACAACGCGATTCCAAATTCCAAATTCCAAATTCCAAATTCCAAATTTACTGCCCTACCGTGGGCTGATTTGGAAGACACGCCTGACGACTTGCGGAGACGTTACCTGGGGCGTCGCTTTGAGGTAGAGACATTCACACTGGAGTTTGACGAGACTGCTTTGCTGCGGGCTGCGTGCAAGTACGGCCGGGCCATTGCCCACACTGTCCACATGTACCGCCACTTAGCTGCCCAAACCGATGATTTTGAGCTGGAGATGTCGGTGGACGAGACGGAGACGCCGACCTCGATTGAGGAGCACTTCTTCATCGCCAGTGAGCTCAAGCGGCTGGGCGTGCAGTGGGTGAGCCTGGCCCCGCGTTACATCGGCCGCTTTGAAAAGGGCGTGGATTACATTGGCGACCTGGCCGAGTTTGAGGCGCAGCTCGCCAAGCACGCCGCCATCGCCCGCGCCCTGGGGCCGTACAAACTCAGCATCCACTCTGGCTCTGACAAATTCAGCATCTATCCCATCATTGCCCGGCACACACGCGGGCTGGCTCATCTCAAGACGGCCGGCACCAGCTACCTGGAGGCACTGCGGGTGGTGGCGCAAGTGGAGCCGGTCTTCTTCCGAGAGATTCTGGCCTTTGCCATCGAGCGCTACCCCGAAGACCGCGCTACCTACCACGTCTCAGCCGACCTGGCCAAGGTTCCAGCGCCAGATACCCTGGCGGACGTGGATCTCCCTGCCCTGCTCGACCAGTTCGACGTGCGGCAGGTGTTGCACGTGACCTTTGGCTCAATGCTGGATCGGTTTGGCAAGGAGATACTGAGTGTATTGGCAGCCCATGAAGAGACACATTATGCGGCGCTGGAGGCGCACTTTGAAAAGCACCTGTCGCCTTTTGTAGAGTAGGGAAGGAGATCAGCCCATGACTCAACCAATCACCAAAGCAATCGTCCCGGCCGCCGGGCTGGGCACACGACTCTTGCCGGCCACCAAGTCGCAGCCCAAAGAGATGCTGCCCGTGGGGCGCAAGCCGATACTCCAGCACGTGGTGGAGGAACTGCAGGCTGCTGCCCTGCGCCAGATTCTCATCATCACCGGGCGGCGCAAGCGGGTTATCGAAGATCACTTCGATGCCGACCCCCAGCTCGTGGCCGCGCTGAAACAGGCCGGAAATGAGGCGATGCTGGCGGACCTGGACTATATCGAAGGCAAGTCGCGCTTTTTCTACACCCGGCAGAGCACGCCCAAGGGGCTGGGTCACGCGGTTTCGCTGGCCGCCGATTTCGTGGATGGCGACGACTGCGTGGTGGCCCTGGGGGATTCGCTCATCGCTGCCCAGGAACCTGCTTCCTTGCTGAAGGCGATGATGAAGGCCCAGCGTCAACTGAAAGCGGCAGCCATCGTAGCCGTGGAAAAGGTTCCTCACGAAGAAGCCTTTCGTTACGGCATCGTCAGCATCAACGGCGCTGAGCCTCCCCCCGGTGAGCCGGTGGCCATGACCGACATCATCGAGAAGCCACCCTTGGGCACCGCTCCGACCACCCTGGCCGTGGCTGCGCGCTACGTCTTCAGCCCGGCCATCTTCGAGGCCCTCGATCGCACCTTGCCCGACGAGCGGGGAGAAATCCAACTGACCGACGCCATCAGATTGTTGATTCATAAGGGAGAGCCGGTTTACGCCTGGCTTCTCCCTCCTGAGCAGCGTCGCTACGACGTGGGCAATTTCGAGAGCTATTTCCGCGCCTTCATTGACTTCGCCCTGGCCGACGAACGGTACGGCTACCTGGTCCGAAAATACATCAAGGCCAAAGCCTATGAGCTCTGATCAGCGACGAGTGGTCTGTTCGGCGCCCGGCCGGGCCGGGATCATCGGCAATCCTACGGACATGTACGGCGGGGCGGTACTTTCGTGTTCGGTGGGGATGCGGGCCCGCGTGACCGTGACGCCTGCCCCACACCTGGTGCTGGAGACCAATGGGGAAGAGTGCCGCATCGCCAGCCGAAGTGATCTGCGTCCCCGACGCGACCGCTTCGACGTGGCGCGGGCTATCCTGGACTACATGCGCCTGCCGCCACTGAAATGCCGTGTCCACTACGAAAGCGAGATCCCCCTGCGCAGCGGGCTTTCGGGATCCACCGCGCTGGTGGTGGCCTTGCTGCAAGCCTTGCTGGCCTGGCAAGGGGAGTATCCTAACCTGTACCAACTGGCCGAGCGGGCTCGCTACATCGAGTTGAATTATCTCAAAGTTGTGTGCGGCTATCAGGATGCCTACATGTGCACCTTTGGCGGCCTGAACTACATGGACTTCGGGGGCAAACAATTCTACCGCCATGCCGAGGCGGAACTATTCGCCACCATCGAGCGGCTGGCTGATTACATCCGGGAACTACCCTTCGTGTTGGGCTTCACCGGCGTGCTGCATGACTCCGGCCAGGTGCACAGGCCGCTCCGCGAGCGCTGGCTGGAGGGCGAATCGGCGGTGGTGGAGGGCTACAGGCGAATTACGGAGATTGCCCGCATGGGCAAGAAGGCCCTCATTTTGGAAGATTGGCCGCTGTTGGGCCGCTTAATGAATGAGAATCACGCCATCCAGCGCGACCTGGGTGGGTCTGGCGAGTCGAATGAGAGACTGATCGCCGAGGCCCTGGAGGCTGGTGCGCTGGGAGCCAAGCTGGCCGGCGCCGGCCACGGTGGGACCATCATCGCCCTATGGCCCTGGCCGGACGCCACGCGGCTGGAGGAAGCCCTGCGCGAAGCTGGCGCATCGGAGACCTATCGCCTCCAGGTGGCGCCAGGGGCAATGATTGAGACTGGCGAATCAGCAAATCAATAAATTGGCGAGAGGAGAGAGGCGAGATGAATGAGAAGTATCTGGAGAGCCTTTTTGGATTATCAGGGAAGGTGGCTGTCGTCACCGGCGGCGGTGGAGTGCTGTGCGGGGCGATGGGCCGTGCGCTGGGCCGCGTTGGGGTCAAGGTGGCCGTGTTGGACCTGTTTGAAGAGGCGGCGCAGAAAGTGGCCGATGACATCGTGGCCGCCGGCGGTGAGGCCGTCGCCGTGCGATGCGACGTGCTCGACAAGGCCAGTCTGGAGGTTGCTCGTGACGCTGTGCTGACGCGATTCGGTCGAGTGGACATCCTGATCAACGGCGCGGGGGGCAACAAGAAACAGGCCACCACCTCGCCCGATCTGTCCTTCTTCGACCTGCCCGCCGACGCGGTGCAGTGGGTGTTCAATCTCAACTTCATCGGCACGCTGTTGCCCAGCCAGGTTTTTGGCAAGCTCATGGCTGACCAAAGGGAGGGGATCATCCTCAACATCTCTTCGATGAACGCCTTCCGCCCACTGACCCGCATCCCGGCCTATTCCGCTGCCAAAGCCGCCGTGAGCAACTTCACTCAATGGCTGGCTGTGCACCTGTCGCAGGAGTACTCGCCCGACATCCGGGTCAACGCCATCGCCCCCGGCTTTTTCCTCACTGAGCAGAACCGCTTTCTGCTCACCGACGAGGGAACGGGTGAGTTGACTCCGCGCGGCCGGACGATCATTGACCACACGCCGATGGCCCGCTTCGGCCACCCGGATGATCTGATGGGCACGGTGCTGTGGCTGCTCTCGCCGGGCGCGGCCTTTGTCCACGGGGTGGTGGTGCCAGTGGATGGCGGGTTCAGTGCCTTCAGCGGAGTGTGAACAAATGAGCAAATCGCAAATCAGCAAGAAGGAGATCGAGGGGGAGTTCCGGCGGCTGTGCGAGCGAGCCGGCAGGCGAGGGGTGATCGGCTTCACCTCTGTCGAAGGGGTGAGACTGTTGCCGGAGCAGTCGGCGCATCTTCGGGGTAAGCTGGACGGGCTGGGAGCGTGGTCGGACATCACCGCTGTCTCCATCGGCCTGCTGTATCACGAAGCGGAGATACTGGCCATTCCCGCTGGCTGGGTGAGCAAGCCGCCTGAGGACGGTCGTTGGAACCAGTACGCCCGCGCTTACACGGAGCTGAACCGGCTGCTCAACGACATAACTAGCCACTTGGTCGGGCGGTTCGGCGGCGTGGCCGAGATGGCTACGGTCGAGGGCTGGGTGGAGCAGGTGAAGCACGTCAACGACTACTTTGCCCACTGCGTCTCCCACCGCGCCTTCGCTGAGGCGGCGGGGGTGGGCTGGCGAGGGAGGAGTGGCTTGGTGATCACGCCCGAGGCCGGCCCCGCGCTGCGCTTCGCCACGGTGTTCGTCCCCCAGCAGCTCTCCCCGGCCAACAAGGACCTGCCCGGTTGTGGCGACTGCCACGCCTGTCTGGAGGTGTGCCCCATCCTGCGCCCGGAGGAGGGCTACCGGGAGAGATGCCGCCGTCGCCTGGGCGCGCTGGGTCTGGAGGACGAGGTGTGTGGCATTTGTGTGCGGGTGTGTTGGGAAGTGGTGCAAGGGTGACCTTCCCTTGATGCTGCATGTCAGGCCGTATTGCGTATTTCGTATTCCGTTCACGCAGTACGCAATACGCAACACGTTTTGCAACGAGAATCAACAACTGGAGGTAAACCAATGTCAGAAGTACACGAAGCAGCACGACCATTGTTGGAAATGCAGCCCCAGTTCGATTTCTTCGTCGGCATTGATTCGGACGGCTGCACTTTCGACACAATGGAGATCAAGCACAAGGAATGTTTCTGCCCCAACATCATCAAACACTGGGGGCTGCAGCCCGTTTCCAAGTACGCTCGCGAGGCGGCGGAGTTCGTCAACCTGTACTCCAGGTGGCGGGGCATCAACCGCTGGCCCGCGCTGGTGATGGTCTTGGATCTGCTGCGCGAGCGGCCTGAGGTCATCGCCCGAAACGTTGACATTCCAGAGGCGCCCCGCATCCGCGAGTTCATCGAGTCCGATTTTCCCAAGAGCAACGATGGGCTACGGGCCTACATGGCCGCGCATCCGGATCCCGAGCTGGACCGTGCTCTGGCCTGGAGCCTGGCGGTCAACGCCACCATCGCCGACATGGTGCACGGCATCCTGCCCTTTCCCTACGTGCGCGAGAGCCTGGAGTACCTCTTCGACAAGGCCGACATGATCGTCGTTTCCCAGACGCCGAATGAGGCGCTGGAGCGCGAGTGGAAGGAGCATGGGATTGACCGCTACGTGCGCGTCATCGCCGGGCAGGAGAGGGGCAAGAAGAGCGAGCACATCGCCCTGGCCACCAGGGGCCATTATGCGCCCGACCACATGCTAATGATCGGCGACGCGCCAGGCGACCTGAGGGCAGGACGGGCCAACGATGCCTTCTTCTTCCCCATCAATCCTGGTCACGAGGAAGAGTCGTGGCAGCGATTCTACCAGGAAGGGCTGCACAGATTCCTGGCCGAGGAGTACGCCGGCGACTACGAGGCCGAGTTGATCGCCGAGTTCGAGCGATTCATGCCCGAAGTGCCGCCGTGGAAGCGGTGACACATCAACCTGGCTTGACAGTTTATGCATGGGTGTGTTACAATCACAAATGAGGCGGAGACTCTATAGAATAGCAAGGAGGATAGGTGAAATGGAATGGAGTGATGAAAAGCAGGCCCGGTTGGATGCACTGCGCGCCGCTGAGTTGACAGGCACGCTGGACGAAGCGGGTAAAGTGGAGTTGACCGGATTGATCGAGTCCCTTGAAGCGGAAGAACGGGAGCGGTTGGCCCCCGCGTTGGCTCAGATGCGGGCTGAGCAGGCTGCGTTACGCCAACAGGTGCAAGAGAGCGAGTCCGCCAATGAGCAACTGGTGATCCTGGCTGCCCAGCAAGAGCAGTTGCTGGGCGATACACGGCGATTGCTGCGCGATCTGCAACGTCGTCACCAGGCCATTCGGGAAACCTATCGGCACGTTACAGGCGAAGCGCTGTCGGTGGCGATGCAATGATTGCCCAAACGTTGCGTGAAAGCATTCGTGCATTGTATGACTTCCACTGCGGATATTGTGGGGTTACAGAAACCGAGTCTGGCGGTCGATTGGAGATTGACCATTTTCGCCCGCGCTTGCACGGCGGTAAAGACATCCTGGATAACCTGGTCTATGCCTGCCCGACCTGTAACCGCTTCAAGGGAGATTATTGGCCTGTGCCTGAGGCGAGCCCAGACCTGAAGCTGCTCCGTCCGCAACAGGATGACCTATCTGCACATATCGGGCCACTTCCCGGTGGCCGGCTGATTGGTTTGACGAAACGCGGTTGGTTTCACATCCAGCGCCTGCGACTGAACCGCGCACAACTGATCCAACTCCGGCTCCGGCGAGCCGAGGAGCAACGCTTGCGTCAAACTCTGGAACACAATCAGCAAGCGAATGCCCGGCTACGGGAGTACGTGCGCGAGTTAGAGCGAGAGACTGAGCGTCTGTTGCAGGTTGTCGCAGAGTTGACACACGAGTAGGCTGAGGAGGCTGGCGAAAGCATGATCTTCGGTAAAGGTTACACCGATAGATTTTTGACTGAACGCGAAGTCCACGACCTGACGGCCGAGGCGCTGGCACAGGCCAAGCTCGACGGCAAGCGCGTGCTGGTCATCATTCCCGACCACACCCGCACTGCGCCGATTCCTCTCTTCTTCCGACTGTTCCACGAGCTGCTGGCGGGGAGAGTCGTAGCACTGGACTACCTGGTCGCGCTGGGCACGCACCAGCCGATGAGCGAGGACTCACTGAACAGGCTGGTAGGCGTCACTGCAGCAGAGCGAGCGGAGAAGTACTGCGATGTCCGCATCTTCAACCACCGCTGGGATCTCCGCGGAACCTTCGCCACCCTCGGCACCATCACGCAGCACGAAACACGCAACATGAGCAACGGGATGCTGTCGCTGGAAGTGCCGGTCAGGATCAACAAAATGGTGCTGGACTACGATCTGCTGGTCATCTGCGGCCCCACTTTCCCTCACGAGGTGGTCGGTTTCTCCGGCGGCAACAAGTACTTCTTCCCCGGCATCGGCGGCCCGGAGATCATTAACTTCACTCACTGGCTAGGGGCGCTGCTGACGAGTATGGCGATCATCGGCACCAAAGACACCCCGGTGCGCAGGATGATTGACCGCGCTGCTGTGCTCATTCCTGTCCCTACCCTTTGCTTCGCGTTGGTGATGGGGCACGCAGCGGTTGAGCCCGCTTCAGCGGGCTTGGGTTCTGAGCCCGACATTTCAACGTCGGGCGACCCGGCGGCAGAGGGCCTGGCTGGCCTCTACATCGGCACGCCGGAGGAAGCCTACGAGCACGCCGCCGGCCTGTCGGCCAAGCTGCACATCGTTTATGTGGACAAACCCTTCCAGCGAGTGCTGTCGGTGATGCCAGAGATGTACGATGACCTGTGGACGGCGGCCAAGGGGATGTACAAGCTGGAGCCGGCCATCGCCGACGGCGGTGAGGTGATCATCTACGCCCCTCACATCACCGAGGTCTCTTATACCCACGGCCAAGTTATTGACCAAATCGGCTATCACGTCCGCGACTACTTCCTCAAGCAGTGGGATCGCTTCAAGGACTATCCGTGGGGGGTGCTGGCCCACTCGACTCATCTGAGGGGGATTGGCACCTTCGAGAACGGGGTGGAGAGACCGCGGATCAGGGTGACACTGGCCACCGGCATTCCGGAGGAGCGGTGCCGGCGGATCAATCTAGGGTACATGCATCCAGCTACAATTGACCCGGAGGAGTGGGCCAATCGCGAGGACGAGGGCATCTTGCTGGTGAGGAAGGCCGGGGAGATGCTGTATAAGATTTGCAAGGAGGAGTGTTATGGATAAGGCAAACTTTGGGTTGATCGGCTTAGCGGTGATGGGTCAGAACCTAGTTCTCAACGTCGAGCGGAACGGCTTTTCGGTGGCGGTCTACAACCGCACTGCGGCCCGCACCGAGGAATTTATGGCCGGGCCGGCCAAAGGAAAGAATATCCGGGCGGCATACACGGTCGAGGAGTTGATCGCCGCGCTGGAGAGGCCGCGCCAGATCATGCTCATGGTCAAATCTGGCGCGCCGGTGGACGCCACCATCGCTCAACTGAAACCCCACCTGGAGCCGGGCGATCTGATCATTGATGGCGGCAACTCGTTCTTCGGCGACACGGAGCGGCGGACCGAGGAACTGGCTGAGGTGGGCGTCAACTACATCGGCACCGGCGTCTCCGGCGGCGAGTACGGCGCGCTGTGGGGACCGAGCATCATGCCCGGCGGCCAGCCGGAGGCCTGGGAGATGGTGAAGCCGATCTTTACCGCTATCTCCGCCAAGGTGAACGGCGACCTGTGTGTGACCTACATCGGCCCGCGTGGAGCAGGCCACTACGTCAAAATGGTGCACAACGGCATCGAGTATGGCGACATGCAGCTCATCGCTGAGTCCTACGACATCATGAAGCGCATCGGCGGCCTGTCGGCGGCGGAGCTTCACCAGGTCTTCGCCGAGTGGAACCAGGGGGAGCTGGAGTCGTACCTCATCGAGATCACGGCCGACATCTTTGCCGTGGTGGACGATGAGACCGGCCAACCGCTGGTGGAGGTCATCCTGGACGAGGCGAAGCAGAAAGGCACCGGCAAGTGGACCAGCCAGAGCGCCCTCGACCTGGGCGCACCGACGCCGACCATCAACGCCGCCGTGGAGTCGCGCATCATCTCGTCCTACAAAGCCGAGCGGGTGGCGGCCAGCCAGGTGCTCTCCGGCCCGGAGATCAAGTTCGACGGTGACCGTGACGCCCTCGTCCGCGACCTGCGCGACGCCCTTTACGCCGCCAAGATCTGCTCCTACGCCCAGGGCTTTGCCCTGCTGGGGGCTGCCAGCCAGGAGTACGACTACAACCTGAACTACGGCGAGATCGCCCGCATCTGGCGAGGTGGCTGCATCATCCGCGCCGCTTTCCTGGACGACATCCGCGCCGCCTTCGAGCGCAATCCTGACCTGTCCAACCTGTTGATGGACGCCGAGTTCGGCCAGGCGGTGCAGAGCCGCCAAGCCGCACTGCGGCGGGTGATCCAGACAGCGGTGACGAACGGTGTGCCCTGTCTGGCCTTCAGCAGCGCGCTGGCCTACTTCGACGCCTACCGCACCGCCCGCCTGCCGGCCAACCTCACCCAGGCCCAGCGCGACTACTTCGGCGCGCATACCTACCGGCGGATTGACAAGGAAGGCGTCTTCCATACAGAGTGGCAACCGTCTGCGCTGGAAACCACGGCTTCTTGACAGGACGAAGGGGCATGTGGTATAATGTTCAGCAGCCATCAACGTTGATTAACTTGAGGAGGCAGAGATGAGCGAAGTGCAGACGGTTGCAGCCACCTGGGCTCGTACCCATTTTGGGCGACTCATGCGGGAGGTCGTCAGGACGAGAGTGCCTTTCATTGTGGAACGGGACAGCATACCCACCGTGGTGATCCTTTCGGTGCCAGAGTATGAGCAAATGCAGCGGCAGGCGGCGTGGTATCGCTTTTACGAACTGAGCCGCCAGGCTGGATTGGAAGCCGAAGAGGAGGGTCTCACTGAAGGAGGCGTCCAGGCCGAGATCGAGGTCATCAAGCGACAGGTCTACTCAGAGCGATACAGACGAGGCTGAACGCCCCGGTTTAGGGGTATTTACTGCGCAAGCCCCCATGTACCCTTGCTTGACGGCTTGCGCAGAACCTTGTATAATATGTATCAAGATACGTATTCCAATACAAAGTTAGCGAGGTGTGGCATGAACAGAGTGATCGGTGTGACAGATCTGCAGCGCAGGTTCCGTCCCATCTTCGACGAGGTGGCACACAGGGGGCAGTCGTACATCCTCACGCGCGGCAGCCGCCCCGAAGCGGCGATGATCCCTTACGAGGATTTCCTTCAATTGCAGCAGTTGCAGGAAAGGCAGGTGCTCGCCCGCTTCGACCGTTTACTGGCGAGGATGGTTCAGCTCAATGCTGCCTACAGCGAGGCCGAGGTCGAAGCTGACCTGCGTGCCGCTGATGCTGATCTGGGAGCGGTTCTGTGACCCGTGCCATTATAGACACCAACATTTTGATTAGGGCGCTGATTAAGCCTCAGGGCACCGTCGGGCCAGTGCTCACCCGGTTGCGGGACGGCGACTACACACTCCTTTATGATGAGCCGCTGTTGGATGAATTGATAGCCAAACTGGCCCTGCCGCGCATCCGTGACAAGTACCATCTGACCGACGACGACGTGGAGACTGTGCTGGCGCTCATCCTGTTGCGCGGAGAGCCGGTCATGCCGCAGCGTCGTATCACAGCCTGCCGTGACCCGAAAGATAACATCGTGTTGGAAGTGGCGGTGGCGGGAGAAGCTGACTACATCGTCACTGGTGATGACGATCTATTGGTCTTGCATCCCTTTGAAGGTATCCCCATCGTCGGTCCAGCCGAGTTTCTCAAGGCACTGGAGACAACCGGATGACCGATGGTATGGGTGGTCTAGAGAACCTGAAAGCTGAACGGCTCTAGAATAAGGATGGATGCGGGCTGGTTTGTTCAGGAATACGATCTGGCAGCCAGCCCGTTGTCATTTGTCCAGGAGTGTGGTAAAATAGGGTTGGTGCCAACGGCGTCCCATCAGAAAGCGGGAGGGGGCATGATGCCGATGACAGATGAGCAAGTGAGGCAACTGATCCGTCAGGCCGAAGAGTACATGGACCGCGAGGAATGGGACGAGGTGGCCGAGTTGTGCTACCAGGTATTGGCTCTCGATCCCGACAACCGCAACGCCGAGAACAAGCTGCGCCTGGTCTACCTGCGAAAAGACCTGCTGCGAGACATGGAGCGGCAGATGTTCCGCATGTTCGATCCCGAAGATGACCGACCCCACCAGCGCCGCCATCAACTGGGCTTCAGCTACGCCTGCCTGAGCCCCTGGGAGGGGTGGCTGGAGTTCGATTGGGACCAGCCACCGGCTGAGGTGGCTGAAACGCTGGAAGCGGGCCGGCTTCGCCTGATCACCGACTACCTGATGGGCGAGGAGGGGGCGTATGCCGAGGCGCGAGTGGCCTTCGACCAAGCTCTGGCCGCGGCCGACGACAAGGCAGCCGTCCTGTGGTGGCTGGGGAAAATCTACGCCCAGCACGGCTACTTCGCTGAGGCTGCGGAGACTCTTGAGCAGATGGCTGCCCTGAGCCCTCTTTCGCCCGATGCCCGTCGTCTGTATGGCGAGGTGCGCTGGTGGCGGGACAACGACCGCTACATCTGCTGGGTACTGTGAACTCTCCGCGTCGAAGCCAGCATCTGGGTGAACAGGAGATCTGTTCTGCTGGAGGAGTGTCGCAGTGATAGCCATTGTCCGGTACATCCAAGAGAGAATCCAACGCAACCTTTACGAAATCTCGTTGCACGCTGAGTACGAACGCGAGAACGACAGTCTGTTGGTGTCAGACATCGAAGAAAGTGTGCTGCTCAGTGGTGAGCTGTTGGAAGATTACCTCGACGACCCACGAGGTCACAGTTCCCTTGTTCTGGGCTTCAACCGGGCAGGTCAGGCTATCCACACAGTTTGGGGGTTGTTGCCCACTGGCTGGGTGCGGCTGATAACCGTCTACGTCCCTAGGCCGCCCAAGTGGATTGATCCATGGACTAGAGGAGGAAAGAAATGACTCACGTATATGCTCCCTGTTCGCTTTGCGGCGGTGAGGTTGTTCCGAAACACATTCGGCACACATACCATTGGAACGGTCGGCTATTTGTCTTCGAAGACGTGCCGGCGGGAGTGTGCGTACAGTGTGGCGAGGCATACTTTACCGCAGAGACGGTGAAGACGATGGAGAGGGCTGTTCTCAGCAAGATCAAGCCCAGGCGAACCATCCGCGTGCCTGTCTATACCTACACTGAGGCCCAGGCGGCTTGAGCAAAGTAGGCCAACGAGGACATGTGAATACCGAGACACATGGAGGTAAACTATGTCTGTTCAAGAATGTGCTCTTTATGGCGACCTGGTGCTCTGGCTGCGCGACCAAGCTGCTGGGCTGCTGGCCGAGGCCGGAGAGGACTCCACTGTCGAGGTGGAGACGGCCCGGCTGGACGAGTTGATCCGGAGCTGGTTCTTCACGCCGCAGGATGAGTTGCATGGCTGCGCACCGCGCGACCTCATCTGGGCTGAGCAGATGGACAAGCCCAATCCCATCCCCACAGACCGCCTGGATGAATTTTTCTTCGACGATTGCCCCATCTGCCAGCAGACGAAAGCGGAGGTCGAAGCTGCGGAGCTTGAGGGGCATGAGCACGGCTGGCAATGGTACCACGATGATGGCGGCTATCCCCTTATCGCCCACTACGATCCCGAAGGGTGGGATGCCCGCTGGGCCGAGGAAGAGGCGGAATTCGAGGCCTGGCAGGCTGAACAGGAACAGCAGCGTGAGACCGGGCCGGCCCCGCCCTACACCCCGCCCCCCGTCGGAAGTAAACAAGTAGACCCCGAGACCTTCCTGGAGGTGCTGCAGCGGCCGTGGCTCGATCCCGAATTGCACAAGGTGGCCCAGAAGCTGGCCGGATGCTGCGACGTGCCGCAGCCTGGCGACCGCTTTGGCTCTGGCTATCGCCGACTGACCCGGCCTGAGGCCACCTCCCTGGTGGCCGGGCTGCATCAACAGGGCGTGGACGTCCAGGCGCTGCTGCTCCAGATCGAAGCCTGGCCCTATCAGAACGTGGCCCTGGACTGGATGAGCGAGCCGGAGCAGAACGCAGCGGTGATCTGTTACGCCCTTGAGACCGAGATTGATCCTGACGACGAAGCTGAGCTAACCCGCTTCCGCCATCATCGGGACTTTATCTTCGCTCTGGCCCGACTGATCCCACCCGGCGCCCGGCTCTGGCTGCAGGGCTGGCTGGAGGCCGTGGCCCACGGGGCCTTCGCTGCTCCTGACATTCCATTTTGAGGAATGTTATCAGGTGACTCGTAAACCCCTGGCGCTTTCAAACTGGAAGATGGCGATGACAGTCGCCGAAAGCCTGGCCTTTGTCCGTGACTTTGAGGCGATAGCAGGCGACCTGCTCGACGAGGTGGACGTGGTGATCTGTCCGCCGTTTACCGCGCTGTGGCCGGTGGCGCAGGCGCTGCGCGGCAGCCCTTCGACGGGATCAGGACACAGTCGCATCCAATTGGGCGGGCAGAACATCGCGCCGACCGTTGACCTGGCGCGCACCGGCGAGATCTCGGCCGCGCTGTTGGCCGACGTCGGCTGCCGTTGGGTGATGCTGGGGCACTGGGAGGTCCGCCGCCACCAGGGCGACGACGATGCAGTCGTCAACCGCAAGGTGCACCTGGCGCTCGACGCGGGCCTGGCGCCCATTTTGCTGATCGGGGAGGCGTGCGACGACGAGTCGCCAATGGCAGACGTGCTGGAGCGGCAACTGGAGCGCGTGCTGGCGGGCTGCCGGGCGAAGCAGGTCGAGAGGATGGCCTTCGTCTATGAACCAGAAGGCGCCATCGGCGTGGCTGCGCCGGCCTCACCAGAGCACGTGGCCGCCGGCTGCGGATTCATCCGTGGCTGGTTGCGCGGACGCTGGGGCGACGCGGTGGCCGAAAGCGTGCGCATAATCTACGGGGGGAGCGTCGCGCTGGAATACGCCGCCGACCTGCTGGCCTGTCCCGACGTGGACGGCCTGGGCGCGACACGACGCGGCCGGAACGCGGCGACCTTCGCTGAAATCGTGCGCCTCATTGCCCGGATGCGCACGCCGCCCTGATCGCCCCGACCCGGCCGGTTGGTTACCAACAGAGACCTCCGAGGTTTGTAGCCGTGCTCCCACCGACTCGGCTGTGAGATCAAAACCTCGGAGGTCTAAAGGTTTACTACAAGTTGTACAACTCGCCGTATTTTGTCCGCAGATAGTGGATGTATGGCTTAATGCTCATCGGCCCGCCGGTGACGCGCTCGACGAGCTCGGTGGCAGTGTACTTGCTTCCGTGCTGATAGATGCTCTCTTTGAGCCAACTGTGCAGCGTGCCGAATTCGCCCTCTTCGATCTCGGCGGGGATCTCAGGATGAGTTGACAGAGCGGTCTCAAAGAACTGCGCGTTCAGGATGTTGCCCAGGGTATAGCCCTGGAAGGCGCCACCGATGATGCTGCTGTACCAGTGTACATCCTGCAGCACGCCGTCGCGGTCGTCGGGTGGGACGATGCCCAGGTCAGCTTCGTAGCGCTCGCGCCACGCCTCGGGCAGATCGCACACCGCCAAGCGACCTTCCAGCAGGGCCAGCTCGAAGTCGAAGCGTAGCATGACGTGCAGGTTGTAGGTCACTTCGTCGGCGTCGGTGCGGATCAGCGAGCGCTGGACTTTGTTGATCGCGCGGTAGAACGTTTCCAACGACACCGACCCCAGTTGGTCGGGGAAGACCGCCTGGAGTTGGGGATAGAAGAACCGCCAGAAGCCCCGGCTGCGCCCGACGATGTTCTCCCACAGGCGGGATTGGCTCTCGTGGACGCCCGATGACGTCCCCCCGGCCAGCGGCGTGCCCTCGAAGTCTTCTCGAATGCCCTGCTCGTACATCGCGTGGCCGGACTCGTGCAGCGTGCCGAACAGCGCTTCGCCCAGGTTGTTTTCCTTGACGCGGGTGGTGATGCGCACGTCGCCGATGGAGAACCCGGTCGTGAACGGGTGGGGGCTTTTGTCCTGTCGCCCTCGCTTGAAGTCGTACCCGAAGCGTTTGATGACCTCCAGGCCAAAGGCCCACTGCTGCGCTTCGGGGAAGGTCTGGTGCAAGCACGAATCGTCCGCAGCGGGCTGGGCGGTGATGGCCTGCACGAGGGGCACGAGTTGCTGGCGCAACTCGGCAAAGAGGGCGCTGATAGTGGAGGCCTTCATGCCGTAGTCCCTGAAGTCAATCAAGGGGTCGGCGATGTGCTCGTAGCCGGGGAAGAAATCGGCCAGTTGCCGGCTCAGGTCGAGCGTCTCTTCGAGGTAAGGCTGCACGGCAGGAAAGTCGTTCGTTGGCCGGGCCTTGGCCCAGACCTCATAAGACAGGGACGTGTGGTTGGAGAGCTGCGCCACAAAAGACGCTGGCACCTTTACCGCTCTCTCGTGATTGCGTCGCGTGACGCGGATGAGGCTGGCCTCGTCCGAATCGTAGGGCAGGCTCTCTTCGTGGGGCCGCAGTTCTTCCAGCAGCTTCCCGATGGCCGGGTCGGTGAACTTCTCGTGGGCCAGTCGCCCCAGCGTGGCCAGTTGACGCGCGCGGGCCGCTGCACCGCCAGGCGGCATGTAGGTTGACTGGTCCCAGCTCAATAGCGCAGCCGCGGACTCCAGATCGTTGATCTCAATGAGACGAGTTTTGAGCTCTTGTAGCTTGGCTTTCATAAAGGGTTCTCCTTTCCTGTAATGTGATCACAAGATACCACTCATAGTTTAGACGCATTGCGGTAAAAGTAACACGTAATATAAGCGAAAGCGCCAGCGCACCCCCATATCTTGGGGTGCGGAAGCCGTGACCGACCCAATATGTGGGGGTAGCGCCGGCTTACGTGCGACTTTTACCCTAATGCGTTTAGACATAACCGACCAAAAAAACCGCCCGCCAACTTGTGGCAGACGGGCTATTATCTATACGCTACTCGCCAGGCTGTCGCCGCAGCTTGGCCGTGCCCCTGGCTCCTCGAAAGTCGAGGAGCTTTTTTGTCATCTCGGCTTAATCCTTGGGCACCAGGCGGATCTCCACCCGCGTGCCCAGGGCAGCGGCCAGCTTCTTCAGCAAGGTCAGCGAGGGCACGGTCTCCGCCCGCTCTACACGAGAGACGCTGGCCTGCTTCGTTCCCGCCCTCTCTGCCAACTCCGCCTGGGAAAGCCCTTTTTGTAGACGCAAGGCCAGCACAGCCCGCGCCACCTGGTACTCTGGCTCCAGGGCTTCGTATTCCCTGACAAACTCTGGGTTCTGCCTCAGTTGTGCTTTCAAATCGTCTAGCGCCCTCATGATTCGTGCCTCCTCAGGAAGTCGTGCATCCGTTTCTCAGCTATAGCGATCTCTCGTCTTGGGGTCTTCTTCGTCTTCTTTACGAAGGCGTGGAGCATGACCATACGCTGTCCAGTGAAGGCAAAGTACAGGATGCGATAGGCTCCTCCAGCGCCCCTCACCCGTAGCTCCCACAGCTTGCGCCGCCCCGTCACGCTCCTCACGTAGGGAGCTCTTAGCTCAAGCCCGAACTCCTCTAGGAGATCGAGGGCCCGCACCACCTTGGCCTGGTCCTTGGCCAAGAGACTGAAGATGAAATCCCAGACGGGGCTCTCTCCTGCCTCCGTCTCATAGAAGATCACTTTCCAGGTCATAGTGTTTTTATTATATCATGGATGTTATAGGATGTCAAATGGCTTCTTCAGCCTCTTGACGCGGCTGGCTTTTTGTACTATACTTTCCTGCGATATGGTCTGGAATTGCCAAGCCATTTACTTTCTGGTATAATCAGGGTGGAATCGCCCGATGAGGAGGAAAGCATGACCCAACCACGAAACGTCGTCGTAGCCCAGTCGGGCGGACCGACGCCGGTGATCAACAACTCGCTGCGCGGCGTGGTGGAGACCTGTCGCGCCATGCCTGATGTGTTCGGCACGGTTTACGCCGGCTGGCACGGTATCGAAGGGGTGCTGAAAGAGGAATTGCTCGACCTCTCCGCCCAGCCGGCTGAAGAGATCTGCCTGCTGCGCACCACCCCGGCCGCCGGGGCCATCGGCACCTGCCGCTACAAGCTCAAAGCTCATCAGCAGGAGGATTTTGAGCGGGTGATCGAGGTCTTTCGCGCCCACGACGTCGGCTATTTCTTCTACATCGGTGGCAACGACTCGATGGACACGGCCCACAAGATCGCGCTGCTGGCCCAGGAGCGGGGGCTGGAGCTGATTTCTACCGGAGTACCCAAGACCATAGACAACGACGTGGGCGACAGCGAGTTCCAGTTGATAGATCACACCCCCGGCTACGGCTCGGTGGCCCGCTACTGGGCTCTCAACGTCCAGAACGCCGATCAGGAGAACGCCGGCTCCTGCCCGTCCGACGCGGTGTTGGTGTTACAGGCCATGGGCCGCAAGATCGGCTTCATCCCGGCCGCTGCTCGCCTGGCCGATCCGGACAGGGAGATGCCATTGCTCATCTTCATGCGGGAGTCGGGCCTGACCCTGGAGGAGTTGGCCGATCACGTGAACGATATGCTCAGGGAGCGTGGCCGCGCGCTGGTGGTGATAAGCGAGGGGTTCGACGTTGGCACCATTGGCGAACGCAAGGATGCCTTTGGCCACACCATGTTCTCCTCCAGCCTTATGACCGTCGAGCGGGTGGTGGTGAGTTATCTGAACGAGGTAGGGCTGTCCGCCCGTGGGTCGGCTCGCGGCAACGTGTCGGGCACCGACCAGCGTCACAACATGATCTACGCCTCCAGCGTTGACCTGGAGGAGGCTTACAAGGTCGGGCAGAAGGCGGTGCTGATAGCCTGCGACGAAGGTTCGGGCTTCATGGCCACCATCTTGCGAGGGACGGAGCCCCTCTACCACGTCCGCTACGACAAGGTGCCACTGGAAGTAGTCGCCAACTCCGAACGGACCTTTCCCGAAAGCTGGATCGCGTCCAGTCGAGTGGACGTCACCGACGACTTCGTGCGCTACGCTCGCCCCCTCATCGGCGACGACTGGCCTACCATCCCGCTGGTTGATGGCCGGCAGCGGTTCGCCCGCCTCCAGCCCATCTTTGCCGAAAAGAAACTGCCGGAGTACGTGCCGCAGGCGTACCGATAGCGTGCCAATGGGGAGCTAATCGCAGGCCCCTGCTGGCCGAAAGGAGTTCTCAATGTCCAGGATCAAAATCACAGCCGGAGCCGTCTTCGCCTTTGCGGAGCTAAACGAGACCGCGACGGCCGAAGCCATCTGGGATGCCTTGCCCATAGAAGCGCAGGCCAACACCTGGGGTGACGAGATCTACTTCTCCATACCCGTTTACCTGGATGAGGAAAATGCTCAGGCGGTGGTGGAGAAGGGCGATTTGGGTTACTGGCCTGCGGGCAATGCCTTCTGCATCTTCTTCGGTCGCACGCCCGCCAGCCGGGGCGACGAAATCCGCCCGGCCAGCCCGGTCAACGTTTTCGGGCATTTGGAGGGTGATCCCACCATCTTCAATAGGGTGCGCAGCGGAGAGAAGGTGGTGTTGGAACGGGTGGAGTAGATCTGAGCCTTGCGCAAGTTCGCTGCCAGCTAGACGAGGTTCTTCGGCAGCTATGATCGCCTCGGTGAGGATGGTGATTGCCAGGGCAAACCTTCGCCAGGCTTGCCGCGGGAAATAAGTTGACAAGCGAGGGAAAAAGTTGAATCTGCCGATTGTAGGTATCGCCATCATTGGGGTGGCACTGGTCTTCGATTTCATAAACGGCTTCCACGGCTCGAGCAACGTCGTGGCTACCATGATCTCCTCGAGAGCCATGTCAGCGCGCAAAGCCCTGGCCTTAAGCGCAGTGGCCTATTTCTGCGGTCCCTTTCTCTTCGGCGTGGCTGTAGCCACTACCATTGGACATGAGGTAGTTGACCCCCAGGCGATCACCATTGTCGTTATCTTCGCCGCTTTACTGGCGGCCATTATCTGGAATCTCGTAACCTGGGCCTTTGGCATTCCCTCCAGTTCGTCCCACGCCCTGGTGGGCGGATTGATCGGGGCGGTGAGCATTGATTTCGGCTTCGCCACGATCCAGATGAGGGGAATGCTCAAAGTGATAGCCGCTCTCTTCATATCGCCAATCCTGGGTTTGGTAGTAGGGTATCTATTGATGAAGTTGGTGCTCTTCCTGGCTCGCGGGGCCTCGCCTCGGATCAACTGGTTCTTCAAGCGCGCGCAGATCATAACTTCCCTGGCCCTGGCCTTGGGCCATGGCACCAACGATGCCCAGAAGACCATGGGAATCATCGCTATGGCCCTGGTTACCATAGGCTATTCTTCGGAGTTCAGCGTTCCCTGGTGGGTGGTGGTCCTTTGTGCGGGGGCTATGTCCCTGGGGACAGCTTTTGGGGGTTGGCGGATAATAAGAACTTTGGGGGGCAAATTCTACAAGATCAGGCCGGTGCATGGGTTCACAGCCCAGATCGCTTCGGCTTTCATTATCTTTGGGGCGGCTTTCCTGGGCGGGCCTGTGAGCACCACCCACGTTGTTAGTTCGGCCATTATTGGCGTGGGCTCGGCCGAGCGCGTCTCCAGGGTGCGCTGGAACGTGGTGGGCAACATCATTACCACCTGGGTGCTCACCATACCCGCTTCCGCCTCGCTGGCGGCTTTGCTTCACCTGGTGATACATCTACTTTTGCAGTCATAAGATCATAAGAGAGGAGAAGGAGCTCATGGGAATCAGGGATCTATTTAAGCCTCGCGAGGACAAATTCATGCGCTTGCTCATTGAGCAGGCAGCCAAAACCGTGGAAGGCATGGAATTGCTGGAAGAATTTATGGAGAGCACCGACAGAGAGGTGGCCAAGAGGCTCGTTCAGGTGGAGAAGGAGGCTGATGAGGTGCGGCGCATTCTCATTGACGAACTCAACCGCTCCTTTATCACCCCCATTGATCGCGAGGACATCTTCGCCCTCTCCCTGACCATTGATGACATCATAGATTATGGCAATAGCACCGTGGACGAGATGGTGATCCTGGAAGTGGAATCCAACTCCTACCTTCGACGAATGGTCTCGCTGGTGCGGGAAGCGGCCTATGAGATATACATGGGGGTGGTGCGCTTGCAGGATCATCCCAACGTGGCCAACGACCACGCGGTGCGGGCTAAGGCTTTGGAGAATCGGGTGGAGACCGTTTACAGAGAAGCATTGGCTGAGCTATTCCACGGACCCACAGACATAGATCACATAATGGAAATGCTCAAGCTCAGGGAGATATATCGCCACTTGAGCAATGCCGCCGATCGAGGCGACGCAGCGGCCAATGTGATTGGGGACATCGTGGTGAAGATGACGTGAGAGTTTCGGGTTTCTTGTTTCGCAACTCGAAACGCGGAGGGGAGAACTTGGCTCATCGCAAAGGGGACGGCCAACTTGCCTGGGTGCTAGTTGGCCGTTCTTTCGTTTAGAGGGGTGGCGCGGCCAGCTTCTTCAGTTTTTCCGATGCCTCTTCCCAGGTGATCCTGGACAGTCCCAACTTCTGGCGCAGTTTGTCGGATGGCATCTTGGCCTTGTAGTCGCGCAGGGCGCAGGTCCAGCGCAGGATCTCGAAGGAGATGGTCTCGAAGCCGGCCAGACGTGCCGCGTTATCCAGGACGTACTCTAGATTACGGGCGGTGCACTTGAAAAGCTGCTTCTGGGGCTGGTACTCGGCCAGGTACTGGCGCAGGGTGGGCACGAAATCGGCCGAAAGCCGTAGTTTGCGTTCCTTGTGTTTCATCTTGGGGTTGCTGTAGCGGATGTAGAGGACGGGCGCTTTTGGCTCTGAGGTATCAATGTCGTTAAGCTGGATGGCCATGCACTCGCTCTTTTTGATGCCCGTTTGCAGGAGGAGAGTGACCAGCAGGTGGGGGCGGGCGTCGGGTTTTTCAGCCTGCATGAGTTCCACGGTAGCCTGCAGGAGCTTCTCCACCTGGCCCTGGTAGAGGAATTGAGGCAGGGGGGTGCTGGCCCGTTGGTGGATCAGCGGCGCGGCGGGGTCGTTGGGTATGGTTCCTTCTTCGGCCAACCAGCCAAAGAACACCTTCAGAGTGGTCATGCGGCGAGCATAGGATTTGGGGTTGCAGGGCACGCCTCGGTCGTGGCGCAAGTAGGTCATGAAATCCTTGAGCTCGTTGGTGCCGATCTGGCTCAGGGGGTGGTTGTCACCCAGGTATCTGGTGAGGATGCGCAGGTCGTTGAGGAAGGCTGAGATGGTGTTATCCGTGAAGCCCTTGCGGATCATGTGCTCGTGAAAGCCGCTGATAGCGGCACTAAGGGACGATTCCCTGGTCAGGGCAAAGAGCGGCAGTTGTTCGACAGACATTGGTGACCTCCTGGCAACACCTTTTCGTATAGCCATTTCTTTTGACATAATTTTACCGCAAACTAGCTTGGATGTCAAATCGTTGCCTTCCACGCTGCCGACCTACTGTGCAGGCACCGCGGGCATTACGGTTTGACCTTTTGGGTGGAAGTCGGTATAATATCAGTGTGTTCCCACTTGGGCCGCTAGCTCAATTAGGCAGAGCAACTGACTCTTAATCAGTAGGTTGCAGGTTCGATTCCTGCGCGGCTCATCAAATCCAGCAGACTTCTGCTTGGTCAGGAAATCCGTCCAATGGGGGCGGATTTCGCTATGTAGTGATGTTCCAATAAAAAAGGAGGCGCTTCAATGCCATACGCACACGCTGGTAAGCTTCTTTGGGTTGATCTCGATTCGGGGCAGTGGCGGGTAGAGGAGATTGATTCCGATCAGGTTCGCCACTATCTCCTCGGCAGCGGCCTGGCGGCCAAGATTCTTCTTGAACGGTTGCAACCCCAGTTGGATCCCCTCGATCCGGCTAATCCGCTCTTGATGATGAATGGGCTGTTGACCGGGACCTTCATCCCCACCGCTTCTCGTGTGTCCGTCTGCGGTCGCTCGCCGCTGACGGGCATTTGGTGTGAGTCGGTGGCGGGGGGCTACTGGGGGGCAGAGCTGCGTTTCGCTGGCTACGACGGCGTGGTGTTCACTGGCCGGGCTGAGAAGCCTGTTTACCTGTGGATCCACGACGGCCAGGTTGAGATCCGCCCGGCCTCTTCGCTCTGGGGCCTGGATTCCCAGGAGACGGCGCAGCGCGTTCAAGACGAGACCGACCCTAAAGCGTTGGTGGCCTGTGTAGGCCCGGCCGGTGAGAACGGGGTGCGGATCGCCGGCGTGATGTTTCTGGGCAACGGCGAGCGGACGGCGGGCCGGGGGGGCATG
>SDBU01002531.1_pt1 | contig 24172 bp, 35 predicted proteins | sample 2277071 | NCBI WGS metagenome assembly SDBU01 (sample SAMN10397929, study PRJNA504765) | marine sediment metagenome | isolation source: marine sediment core GS08_GC12, 126 cmbsf | place: Arctic Ocean: Gakkel Ridge, Loki's castle | collected 2008
ACAAATAACTTCCTCATAGCACATCTCCTTTCTTATGTTTTGCGGAGGCGGGTTGGGAGGCCTCCAGCGGCAACAAGATGCATCAGGCCACGCTGCCTTTTTGTAAGTTTTTTAACTCCTACCTCGCCGTGTTTAATGATTTTCTTCGCTTTTTTCTGTGTTAGTACCATTCTTACCTCCTTAAATTGCTGGAGTTATCTTACGTTTTTCAATTTTCTTGTAAAAGAAGTATTCTTCTAATTGTTTCTCTCCGGACATAAGAGCACTAAAATCCTTCCAAGCTAAGTATCCCGGAACGAAAGTCTTTATAGAATAAAACATCTGACGTTCTGCCTGCGCCTTTTTATTTCTCTCCCAAGCAGTTTCGGTGCCGGTAATTAAGTAGGTATATAGCCCCAGCATAAACTGAGCGGTAGGGGGAAGTCCAGAAGGAGCAGCCCCAAATAGAAAACTCCGCTCATAGTCAAACGTATTTAAGATGGCTCCCCCCAATATCAAATATCTCAACCAACCCACTCTTCTCGACCACGGTAACTTTCCTCCATAGCCCGTTTCTCCTTTGAGTCCTCTCATAAGTGCTTCTCTATTAAACTTAAAGAAGTGGTTCATCCACCAACTTTGTAGTCTTGTGAATGGAGTTAGAGCTTTATGCCTGAACAATTCTGGCATCGCCATAGGAATATATCCATACTGAGTAGTTCCTGCACCAAATTCCATCTCCCTTAAAATCTTTTCCCGTTCACTTGGATACAGTAATTCGGAGGGTTCAGTATAGGTTCTCTCTAAATCAGCCCAACCGAGTTCCTTGTATTTAGGGTTCTCTACTAAGTCCAAAGTATCCCAATAGGCCACTTTCATTGATTGCGATACATTACTTATGGCTGTCCACTGAAAAGGCGCAAGATTTAACTTCTCTATCTTTGCCTGAATGTTAGTTGGCAATTCCTCAAATCCAGTATAAGTCTTGAGAAATAAACTTTCATTCAACAACTTTTTCATTTGTGTAGTAGCCGGGAAGAACCCTTTCAAGTTTGCCTTTAAGCCATATAAAGCTAAGTTTTGAGTAAGCTGAAACTTATTTCTAAGGAGTTGCTTGGGCCTTATCGGCCCCATTACTCCGTGGATAGTCAACCGACCCATCATCTGAAAGAAGTTCGTCAGTGGCTTCCTGCTTACTGTTCTGCCAAAGGGAGCAAGTAGTTTATTGAACAAACCCTTCAGTCCCGAGCCAGTAACGAGTCTATTTATAGAAGCGTCTAAGTCTGTTTCCTGCCCCTTGATAACCTGGTTCACGTAATCAATAAGCCATTTCTTTGTAGAAGCTGGCATTGTATGTTGCTGGTCGTATATTGACCTTTCTACCGGAGTAAGATGCTTATAGACCAGAGGGTCTTTCGAGACGGCCCCTAACTGTTCATTGAGGAACTTCAGGGGTTGAGATAAATGTATTTCCTTTAACGCAGTGTATAACATTGACTTGGTAGAATGCCCCAAATCCTTAGTCCATAAGTCCTGCAAGTCATCCGCCAACTGTCTTTGAAACTCCATAGGATTAAAAATCTTTTTGCCGATAACTTTCTGCGACCAGTATTTCAACCCTTGAGGAAAAGGATACCTTCCCAATAACATCTCCTGTGCCGTTGCGTTGGCGATATGTCTCACATAGGCTTTTCTATACTTTATTGGTTCTAGTCCAAGACTTCTCCTGACTACATTCTCACTTTCAAGAGTAGTTCGACTTAGACTCCTGAACCAGTTAAAAATCTTCTTCTCCTCCAATGTGAGAAAGTCTGGAGCTTCCTCATATTTATTAAGTAAATCTCTCATTCTGCTTACTGCTCTTGTGGGGATATTCTTTAACTTTGCCTGTGCCAATTCAGCCACGGTAGTTTTTCCAAGTTTATTTATCTTGGCTATTATTTTGTCTACATCAGCAATTCTCTCCCTGTAAGCTAAATCAAATTTCTGTTTGGCTCTTTCTAGTGGTTCTACAAATGGCTTTACTCCTAGAAGCTCAGAATAGTATGTTTGAGAAGTAAAGAGCTTTGCTATTGTCGGCTCCTTGAATTCCCTTGCGAAAAATCCCTCTGGAACTATCCTGGTAGTTTTAGAGATAGGTGGAGGAACCAACTTACCCTTCTTGAAAACTGGCTCGGATATACCTTTAAGTGATACAATGAAACTCTCAGCCTCTTCCTTAGTCATCTTCTCCATAGAGGACTTGCCTGTCATTGCTCTTGCCAATGCTCTGTATCCAGGCCTTGTCTTCCCTTCTGGAGTGATAAGTGCCTTCTCTTTAGCGAGGATGTGAGCTTGAGCTTTTTGGGCCTTTGTAGCCATTTCTATTGTAGGGGCTACCTCTGGTATGGCTTCAGGCACAATCGCCTCAATAGGCTTAACTGCGGGCTCAACAAGGGGTATTGGGACAGGCTTGGCAACTTCAACCTTTGGCGGCCCTATTAGCCTCGGTGTAATCTCTCCTGGCAAATAGCCAGCGGGGCCAACTAGAGGCTTATCCACTCTAAAGACTCTTGTTTCAGTAACTGGCTTAATCTTAAATATACTCTTTATCTTGCCCCAGAAAGGCTTGTCTACTATGTTAACAATTCTTTCTGCTGGCACTTCAATAGTTATTCCCTCATTAACGGCTGCCCTGTATTGCTTGCTAGTCAAACCTAGAGACTTGACCAACTCCGCCTCAAAAGGGCTAATTTTTTCTCCAGTCTTAAATATAGACTTTATCTTAGCGGGTTCAATATAAACTGTCTTGGGCATATTGTATTTTTGAATAGAATTACGGAATATAGCTTCCTTAATAACTGGGGCTTTTCGATAAATTCCTCCCAGTAAAGCCCCCTTGCCAACAAAGTCTGCTAAGTCTACAATATCCTTTAGGTTCTGAGCTGTCCTCTCTGGCAAGAACTCCTTCAACCCTCTACTCCCACCGAACCTGTAAGGCTCTTTTTGAATTTTACCAACTATAAAGTTTTCTGCTTCATCAAGAGCCATAAACCCACCGATGCCAGCTAATACTCCTATTGGATTAGAAGCTAGTCCAGCCATTATAGGAAACAACACGGCAGTACTCACAAGTTCTTCTGTAGTGGGTGTAGTTCGTAGTCCTAGTCTCTTTGTATAGACAGATAGATTTCTTTCAACTTCTGATGCGGGAACATCAACCATTTTGCTAATGGCATAGGCTACTTGAGACTTTGCAATCCGTACACTTGGTGGGGCTTCAAAGAGGCGTCCGATTCTTTGGATAATGGTAAGTTCAGGAGCACGCTCAAACTTAAACTCTCTTTCTACGTCGAGCAAAGGTCTTGCAGTAGATATATCAAATTGCTTTACCGGAATGGCAGTAGATAGGTCAAAACCCTCTATCTTACCTATTTCTTTAATGTCTTCTTCATTCCTCAGTAGTGGCATATTCAATTTCCTCTATTCTTCCATCAGGAAATACTCGGGCTCTATTGCCATAGGCATCTATCATCTCTACACCTTTCTCATCGGCAACCCCAACACGGGGATTTAACTCTTTTCTCTGCTCTTTGATAATCTCCTGTCCTGCTTTAGTTATAGCTTCTTCTGTGGATTTTTCGTCTACCCTACCTAAAAGTTTGCCTACCATTCTTGCAGTTGCGACGACTGGCTCTGGTGTAGTCTGCGCCCAACTTTTAATCGCCTCAATAGTAGAAGCAAGAAATCCCTTGCCTTCTAATTTTTTCTGAGTAAAAGGGTCGACTGTCTTATTGATTAAAAACTGTGCATCATCACGGTTCAAATTACCGATACCGTGAAAACCCAAAACTTTTATCCTGAATTTTCTCAATTCATCTAAATTGGACTCATCCAAATTAAGATATGCTGTTATCAATTTGCCAAACTCTGCCTCAACTGTTGTCGGATCCGCCGCATTTGGAGAAGTAAGCAGTGTATTTAAAATCCCCGCATACTTTTGGGATATATCTCCGCTCATAAATTGGTCTTTAATGTCGTCAACGAATAATTTATTGGTGAAATACTTCTGGGTCAAGTCAATCTCGTTCTTTGTATGCTTCTCGTTGAGGAGTTTTTTTGCTATCTTCTTATTCCTTTCTAATTTTGTTCTTGCATTGCCTGCTTTAGTTGTCCTATCGCCTGCGTCAACATCAGCATATATTCCTTCTTCGCCAAGCTGTAATTGCTCAAGCGCAGACTCGGCATCCTTCTCTATATGGATATCTATTCTTGCCAAATCCCATTCTTTATCCTGCTTTGCTATTTGTTCTCCGGCGTGTTTTTTTGTTACTATTCCTCGGTTTATAGCGTCTTGCCATTTTAAATTCCGCTTGGTCTTACTTATATGTTGCGTTACCGCATCATCACTAGTGATATAACTATCCCGAAATTCCAACATATTCTCATTGAGAATAACCTCTAATGCCGCATTTTGGTTAGTCTGTAAGGTTTTCCTGATACTAAAATCAAATGCTATCTTATCGCTATCAAAAACACGCCCAAACTCATTCTTGGCTTGGGGGAGCGATATTAGCTTGTTCGCTTCCTCTCGTATTTTGCTTATTCTATTGGGATAATCACTTCTGAACTTTGATATATCTCCAATAGTTCTTTGTTCTCCGGCCTCAAGACTAAGTTCTTTAAGACCTCTCAGGGCTTGCGTTTCAGCGTTTGTTTTCTCGGCTAAGGTCTGGGCTTCCAAGAATTGTCCTGCCACTTTTGCGGCAGTCTGAGCAAGTTCCTGCGAGGCCCGGGCTATCTCTGCTGAGAATATGCCAGGTTGCTGCCTAACAGATAAAGGCTGCCTTGTAAGCTGTTCCTGTCCTATTTGCAAAGGTATTTTAGCCATATTTATCCCTTATTTGCCCGGCGTATATACAAGTCCCGGAGTTCTAGGAAAAAATTGTTGTCCGGTTGGTGATGTCCAAGGCTGAACACCGGCTCCCGCGAATGCCGTTCCGAACGTCGTCAAAGATGATAACAGGGTCTTGCCCGCCCGTAAGCGACCGGCAATTCTTGCCTGTGTTGCGACTCCTCGTCTTTGCTCGGCTTGAAGCTCTGACTGACGAGCTTGGCTTTCTAAAAATTGGCTTTCTATGTCAGCATTAAATTGCAATATGAGCAGGTCAAGTTCATTCTCATAAAGAGTGTCTTCCATAACAATAAGCGGAGTTCCCTCATCAATTCTCACCCCACTTGCAGCAAAAAGCACCTGTTGCTCACTTACAAGCCTTTCTCCGGCCTTACGCCTTCTCGCTATATCAATCTTGGCCCTTGCCTGGACAAGGCGAGCTTCTTGCCGTGCAATATCGGCATTAAATAAGTCCGCACCCGCAGCGAATTCTTGAGCTTGTGCTTCTACTGCTGCTTCTTGTGTTTGAGCTATTGACTCAAATATACCTGCTCCGAGTGCTGTTATTGCAAGTGCTGTTGCAAGCGCCATAATATTTCCTTGACTTTCTTTTGTTAATATGCTATAGTTACATTGTTCAGAGGTAGCGGATTCTTTATGTTCAACCAAAGCCTCTTAGTATGCGTTAGTAACTTAACCGTTACTTCTGAACACGCAGAACAGAGGCTTTTTAATTGGAGGATATTATGCCTAAAGGAATTCCTAAAAATGGTATAAATACTGGTCGTTTTAAAAAAGGACAAATACCTCACAATAAAGGCAAAAAATTTCCTGAATATTCTGGAAAAAATAGTCCTACTTGGAAAGGTGGTAAAATAAAGAATAGAGGATATGTCTACATTCTTAAACCAAATCATCCTTTTTGTGATAGTCAAGGTTATATAAAACGAGCTAATCTTGTTATGGAAAAACATCTTGGGCGACACATTATTTTGCCAGAAATTATACATCATAAAGGAACAAAATATCCTCTTAATTCTATCGAAAATAAAGGTGATGATAGATTTATAAATCTTATGCTTTTTGCTAATAATAGTAAACATACTAGTTACCATTCTAAAATCAGTCATCCACGATGTCACTTATCCTTGTTACAGACAAAATATTGAGAGGCAATGGGTTTGCCTGCCTTAATAATGCTCCACCCTCTCGACTCCAATCTCCAGGGAACGACCTTATCTTGTCTCCCGTAAAAAGCTCTGTCTCCGAAATCGAGTCAAGATGGTCTGCATCCGGGCCATATTGAACGCCCAAAGACTGATAAAACTTGATTGATAGTTTGTATGTCCTCTGCTTTTTCCCTATCGCTGTCCCTGTTGCGCTCCCCTCAGGAGAAGACAAAAGTCGTATATTAGAGACATAAGACAGGCCCACGTGCACCAAAGAGGCCGCTACATCTAAAGTTATCCCCCCGCCTGATGAAACAATCTTGGTCGCCACAGATAACCCATCAGCGATAATAGCGACTTCCTCTCCCACAAGATGGGTGAGGCCGGTAATTGCGGTAACCTTTTTTCTTACCTCGCCACCGGATATATAAGCGGTATAGGTTGAACCATCTACATAATCAGTTCCCTGTTCATTTTTCAATGTAAAATCGTTAGTATCCTTATCCGCTACGACAAAACTTTGATTATTTACTTCCGTCATCCCGACAACATCCACTATCTTCACCAAATCACCATTAGAGAAACCGTGCGATGCTGCGGTAACAATTATACCAACTTTCGGAGAGTGCACATTATCTATATAGAAAGTGTTCACAACATCGGCATTCAGTATCGTAATTATTATTTGAGTAATGTCGTCTTTGTTGGCGTCGGTAACGGCAGATATGTCTACTGTTTCCTCTTGCCATTCGTCTGCTATTAAGATATTCGGCGTGTGTTCAGTAATCGTTCCGCCTGAATCCTTAAAGCCTATTTTAAAATTGCTCCCTGTCCTTGAGGCATAAACATTGAATTTAATTGAATTTAGCCCGCTCAAGTCTGCTGCCGAAGCCAGAGTTCCGGTAAGAGTATCAGCCAGGGACTCCGTCAACTTTGCGATTGTTTTAAGGGAATAAGAACCTTGCTTTATAATAATGTTCTCGGAATAACTTTGGAGGGCCGGAATTGGGGTAAAAAGTCCATCCGCTATTTTTATGTAGTCAATATGAAGTTCTGTATTGACATTAGTGCCTTCTAAGCGAACGAATATCTCTCCATCGATAAATGTTCCTTCTGAGTAACTACAATCTACACCTGCTTCTACTAACACATTGTCTTTATAAACATCAACAGTAGCACTTGCGGGAGTTGTAAAGGTAACTAAAAAACGCCAAATAGTCCAGACACCTGTATCAACAATATTAGTTCCCACCTCAACGTAACTGCCAAGAGCATTGGCGACAAATAAACCATCAGTGCCAAGCTGTATGTTAAGTCTAACATCATCGTGGTCAAAAGAGAGTATTAAGCCATCTTCAAGTGTTGTACCTAAAACATCAAGATTCATTCTTATTTCTACTGTAAAGGTATTAGTAAGCACTCCTATATCCCGCCCAATCTTTGCAAACTCGCCTACTTCCGCCGAGGGGCAATGAAGATGAAACTGTCCTGCGGGGTCAACTTCACTTAAGGCATCTTTCTTACTGTCATCTGTCCAATCGCTAATATCACTACAATCCTCATCAAGCAAATCCCCAGTAAGGGCAGAGGATATATCACTGCTTACATAAATATTCTGAGCCGCTGCGTCTGAGGAATACTCCATATCATCTATTATGGTTTTTGCTATAATATTGGTTATTGTTTTAGGGTTATCCAGAGAAAGTCCCGAGTCTACAAAGAAAGCATCCTGCTGGTGGTCGAATGTCTCCGGCATAAAGAACTCAATATACCTTACTGTTGAACTGTTGATATAACGCTTAACTATCACCCAGACCTCATCATCCCCTCCGTCTTTGGGGATTATGGCCACGCTCTCATATTTACCACTATCCCGGGAGTCTGAGCCTGAGAGTTGTCGAGACCACCCCATTATCCCATCCTCTATTTCACGGGTAAACACAGCAAGCTGTCCATCGTTGCGCACACACCAGAGGCGACTGACAGGAGATTGCTGATAGGCTATCTGTGTGAAGCCATCAGTATCAAGAGGGTCGGCGGCCTTAGCTATGTGGTCAGAAATTTTAGTCATATCAAGCGCTTCTTGTGAGTCTACGTCAAAGGAAAAACCTAACTCTCTCAAATGATTTAAGTCCCTTTCCACATAATAAACAAAGTTGCCTATTGTTTCCGGCAGGATATTGGCAGCACCATAAGTCGTGTCGCGCTTGATTGATACATTGGTTGGGGTTATCGCCACACCTTCGGTGCCGGAGGTCATTGAGAATGTTGCCCCAAGCGTTCCCATCATCAGGCCTTTTGAACTTGGCTTTAGCCACCTTATCGCGTTTACCTTGTCTGAAGCTATTACATAAACAAATCCATCCCCAGCATTAACGCCTACGGTCATATCCTCAAAGTCGCCTGATTTGGAAGCCCATATTTTCTGGGGGTCATCGTTGCTGTTGGCAAAGAGTATCCTCTGCTCAAACATAGCGACACAGGATGGATTGGTGTCATTCCCATCTGAACCAAAAGGGTCGGCGGTGGGTGCATAGGCAGTAAGCGTCCAAGAGTTATGAGCAGACCTTGTTAGTTTGCGAGGCTCATAATCCGGATGGACTATCCACATTGTATCGGCATCTTGGGCGAATTGTAATTGGAATAAGTCAGCAGTAAGGTAAGGTGTGGCGAGTTCATAAGCCGAGGCGGCCTGTATCTGCCCCTGATTGCGGTAGAAGCGGATGTATTGGTTTCCGAACTCAAGTATATAGGTTTGGGTGGTGGAAAACTCAAAAGTTACAAGGCGAGTTTTAAGGGATGAAGTTTTAATCTCTGCTACATATTTCGAACCGGGGCGTCGAAAAGCGCCTCCCTCTCCCTGAATAAGAACATTCTCTAAAGTCTTGGCAGCGTGCGGATAAAACTTCGCATCAAAACGACCATAGGAACGTGGCGATGCTTCACCATAGATAAAACTATTCTGGACAGGCGAAACTTTGGGCATTTAACTTTTTCCTATTTAACACCAACAAGGCGGATACCAAGTATCCCAGCCAGTTTGTCCTACCAACTCACCACCCGCACCCTGTCTGCGGGCATTGAGCCATTCATTCTGAGCTGGTGCTTGCGGAGTGCCTTGTTGACTATCCTTACTTATCGCCTGCGGGAGTTTTTTCTCATAATATATTGTAAGTAGTCTTTCCATCGTTGTTGACTTACCTGTTATCGCCATTGCCATTTCTCCGGCAATTCTTCCTGCAAGAGCTTGAACAAACTTAGACTGGAACTTTGTTACATCGGTGAGTCTGAAAGTATATAGCATCTCTAAATCGGAAGTGTTAGAAAGCAGTTGACTTCCCTCAAGTTTAACTAATGCGCCTTTTACATTGACAGAGTTCAGTTGTAGAAAGTCCGTCGGCAAGTCATAGGCTACAGTTACAAAATCATCAGTCCACACTGGGTCCGGGTCGGCGGCCTCTACAAGCGCTATCCTTTTCTGGGCGAATGACCAGGCGTGGTCGGTGAGAACATCGTCTCTCATGAGTTCATATACAGCGTTGCATTCTCGGGAGTTCTTGTCAGTTGTGTCCGAGATTGAAGTTATCCTGTCGGCTCCCAAGAGAGTAAGAGCCATATTGCAAATAGTTTCAACATTTATGGCGGCCATTTTCCACCTCAACTTTAATTGACAAGAAAGCTAACATTACGATAAAAGTCCCCGAAATCGAAGCGTATCTAAAAAGTGTTTGAGCGCAACTATTAACCAATACTATCAAGACAGAAGCCGCTAAGAGATATGTCAGCTTGTCCTTATCTTCCTTGGCCCGGAACATTCTCCAAAGCCCTGCGAAAAATCCTCCTATGAATATCACCATTGGTGCGCCTAATTCTTGCATTGTATGTAAGTAATCGTTATGCGGCCTCGCGTATTCCAATCCTCCGACCGAGCAGATTGTCTTTGCCCCGACCACTTCTTTGTGAAAGCTCTTGTATCCGTGTCCAAGATAAGGCCGCTGCAGTGCTACTTTGAGGGTTTTCTCCCACATTACCGGCCTGCATTGAAATTTAGCCATAATAGGGGTAAAATTGAACGCTAACCAAATAACAAGTAATGCTACCACTCCCGCTACAATCTTCTTGTTTGCCCCTTTGAGAATAAGGAATGCGCCTATTATTATAAAGGTTGCCAATATCGAACTGGCTGAATTTGACGCAAACAGGGTAAGTAAGGGAATAATCGCCAGCCAGGGGTTTATGAATGCCACAATCGGAATGCTCATCGCCGAATACTGGCCTAATTGTGAGCTTATCCCAATAAACCCACCGATACTACGAGTGTGCGTCCACATAAAATCGTGGCCGATTAGTTGCGCAATAACCAGAACAAGGTTCATACTGCAGACTATCAAAATGGGCGTCAGGTAATTCCTGGGGTTCTCCGCGTGGCAATATATAGTATGGAACAAAAGCACCCCGGCAAGTATGTAAATAAATCCCGCTGTTGAGAGCCAAAAGTTAAACCATTCCGAACTGTTATTGCCGAAATCCCCTGTTGCAAACACCCTAATTAACGCCCAGAGCAAAAACAAAGCCATCCAAGGATTAGAAAAACTCCGCTTTGGCTGCTTCCCAAGACTTATCCCGAACAGGACAAATGAGCCAAAAACGAAGAACATCCCCTGGGTATAAGACAGCTTATATGCTCCAAAATAAAAAATTGGAGAGAGAAAGAGAAAGACCTTTAGGGCAAAGTTGAACACTGCCTGTTTAGTCATTCCCTTTCCCTTTCCAAAACTGCTTACGGCGCCGGGCCATATTTGACAAATCCTACACCGGTGAATATAATCAACCCGAGACCGTCAGTAAAGCGGATAGGTTGACTATACACATTCCAAGAAAACTCATATTGAGTTGGTTCGCCTATTTCATCTCTGGCAAAATTTGTCCCATCAATAAGCTCGTCTAAGGTGTCTACATCATAGAGACCACAGAATGAACTCGCCTCATCAGCAAAGATACCCAGCTCATAGACCCAGACCTCGTAGTCCATAGTGTTGCCGTCCTGGCCTGTTAAGATACCGGTTGATTCCTGGGGCTGAGTTGTGAACAAACCGTATCTCGATTCTGCATAAGCCGGAGACGCAGCCATTAAGAGCAACAAGCCGATTGCTAACAGAACTGATAAAAACTTCCTCATCTTAATTCTCCCTTCTTTAGAAGTGAAACGGTTGCCCGCCTCCGCTTAGTCGTGAGTGAAATAAATCTCTATCTTGATGTCGCCAGTTGCTGCTGCACCTGCGGTAGTAATAACCACCTGCCTTGTAGTCGTAGTTACTGTATAGCTACGACCATCAATGGCGTTGATTCTCGTTACTTTGTTGCCGGTATTCATGGCTGTTGCCGAGATATATCGGGCTGCGGTTGTGCTATCACCTACCGCCAAAGTAACGCTGCCGCCGAGGGCGTCGCAAGTCAGTACTATCTCAAGCACTTTTGCCCCTATCGGCAGTAATCCTCCGACATTTATAGTCGAGCCGAGTACAAGGCCTGCTGCCGCATAGCTGTCAATTATCACCTTAACCCTGCCGTCAAACTCTCCGGGAGTAAGCCGGTCAGCAGGAGTAGCGGTGTCTATCTTCGTTCTATTTACTCCTTTAACTGCGCTCATTGGTTTCCAGTCCTTTCTTTGTTTTGTGGCTAAAATAGTCAATCCAATCCTGTGGCATTGAATTATCCTCTATTTATGCCTCTAAACATACAATCTCAATAATCCTCTCCTCCTCAAGCCGTGTTGCGCCGATGGACATAGAGAAGTAGGTCTGCCAGGCATACATTTTGTCAAGCCTCTCATCTATCCTGCCGGTAGGCTCTTTCTGAATGCCAAGCTGTATCGCGGCTCGGTGCCAGGCAAAGCACTTGCGGTTTCCAGCGGTGTTATTGCTTAAACGAGTTGTCTTTCTGAACTGAAATCCGAGCCAAGTGTTTACCTCACCCTGAACCAAAGCCTTGACCACATTGAAGTCGGAACTTACTACCTCATCGGTGTTTAAGAGGTCGGCTAACTGTGATGGCTTAATAGCGCAGAACCTGTCCTCCTCCTCCACATCGTTGTCATCGAGCTTTTGCTTGGCGGTAATCAGCTTTGCCTTGGTTAAACCAGCTGCGCCTACTGCAATGATGTTATTACTGTCAAACGCCTCTGAGTCGCTTCCGGTCTTGCCCGAATAAGCTGTGCCGTCAAAAGCCTCAATAATCACATCATCAATCTGACGGCCTGCCGCCATTGCCTGAGACTGCATATAATTGCTCTTGGGGTCAATAAGCATATTCAGCTGGTCTTCTTTGTCCAAGAGGTGATTAACCACAAAGTCCCGTTTGGCAAGTCTGCGTCTCTGGTGGTCGGCTGGGTCAATCGGTGTGTCCTGATGGCGGCTGACTTTCTCGGTCATTTCAGTTGCACCGAGTTGGTCGTAGAACTTGAACTCCCCAACGAAATCTGTATCAACTAAGACGGTATCACGAAGTTTCGTGCGTCTCTGTTGCACAAGCAGTCGAAGGGTATCCGTATATTGTTGCACAAAAGCAACATCTACTTGTCCCATTTCAAACCTCCTTATGGTTGTTAATTTATCTGTCTACTTCGGAGTGTCCGAAACGGATCCGATACTGCTTTTGCGGGTCGCTTGCGCGAGTATCCCTTACTTGCTTTGAGAGGAGGCTCTTACGAGGTATCCCCTCTCTCGGCTACGCCGGTGTTCCCGACGGATATGCTATCTTGTAAAGCGAGTCCTTCTTCCTAAGCAGTTCCTTGTAAATCGGGTCATCCTGCTTTGTTTCCATTATCTGTTTGGTTACCGTGCTTATCTCAAGCTTGGCCTGCTCGGGCGTCATCCCCATTCCACTTCTGCCGAGGTCGCCAAGCGTATCTTCAGAGAGCTGCGTGCCTATACTGGCCAGAAGTTCTATTACATCGGGGTTGCTGCCAAAGCCGGACTCCTCCAATTTGCTAATCAAATCCTTATTGCCAAACTTCTTGATTAAACCGTTGGATAGAGCGAGTTTTTCATCATAACTTGCGCCCCATCTATTCCTCAGCGCAGTTGCCGCTGTGTTCTTCTCATCTTCCTGTAACTTGTCCCAATCAGTCAAGCGTTGAGAGGAAAGGCCTAAGTGCCAGTCCATAATTCCTTTGGCTTGTTTCTCGCTCAAACCTAACTCAAAGGCCTTTTCTTTATAGCCTTTAACATTGGCTTCGGAGATAGCCTTCACTCCTGCGTGCAGGTTATCCACAACAGGATTAGAGTAGCCTTCCGCAAGTTCAGGTCTGCCTATTGCCTTATAGAAATTGGCTTTAACCTCATCTGAAGAACCATCAGAAGGAACAAGCACTCCTTTAAGGCCTACTGTTTTCTCAAGCTCAAGATGTCCTTTAGCCAATTCTTCCACGCTTTTGTATCGTGTTATGGAAGGATGGTCTTTGACTCCCTCGCCAAGACCCTCAAGGCCAGTAGGTATACTTTCCTTTGCCGAAGTTACAGCATCAGATATTTTCTGGTCAAGCTCAACCTGTGTAAGCGTAAGCGTACCTTCGTTCTCGGCACCGCAAATGGGATAAATTCCCCATTTTGCCTTATGCTTCTCTGCCCACTCTTTGTTTCTACCTAATGGACTACAAGTATCGCTTGCGCGGTTGTAGGTACCCATCATACTACTCCTTTCCGCTGAGATTGCTCAGCTTTGCGATGCCCTCATCAGACATCAGTTCTTCTATTGTGAGCAAAACTTCTTTTGCTCCTATGTTTTTATGTGTCTCATAAGGGTCGCCTTTAACAAATGGAGTCTGATACTTGAAACACCGCTTCTGCAAATCCTTTAACACCGCTTGTCCTGCCTCTGTGCCGAAGGTCTGCTGATAAGCAATACGGAGTTTCTTTTCTTTTTCGGGGGTTAGGTCTTGCATTTCGTCCTCGCTCCCTCAAATCCGAACCGACTGAAATGGTCTTTGTAGCCTTCTTTAATTCTTCTGAATACTATGTTATACGGCAGGAGTTTGTTGCCAAATTTCTGTTTAAGGAAAGGCCACTCCTTGAACAGCGCTTTGCGGAGTTGTTTAACTCTTGTGCCTCTCATATCCCCTCCGAATAAACTTTGCGGTAATCAATGTCGCCTTTCTTATAAGCGAACTTCTCTCCGTCAAATCTGCCCTCTTTGTCCTGAATGAGGCAGCTAATTATTACATTCAGTTCCCTTTTTTCATAAGCCGTCATAACAGCCTTTTTCAACCAGCGTCTTATTCCCTCGTTAAGCAGGCGTTCTTCGTTAAGCGTCAAGTGGTAGTTGTCAAAGATGTATTTAAGGGCTAAAGAGTTCAGGTATCTAAGCGCAGGGACTTTCTTTGTTACGGACTTGACTAAAGCTATCATCTGACGCCCACCAATCTTGGAATAGTTAAATTATCTTCCAATTCGTACCTGTCTATGATGTATTGAGTTACTTTTGAGTTAAATCCTAAGCGTGCCATTATGTAGAGCTTTGTTTTCTCCTTTTTCAGGAGTTCCTTAATTAGCTTGCGGGTTTCAGGGTCGTTTATCTTGTCTTTCTTGGGCTTTTTCATTTTTTGTTTATTTTATATTCCAATACCCAACCACAATAACTACAACAAAGTTCTTCCTTAGTAAAAAAATTCTTTTTAGGAGTTACAATAACAAAATTAGGTTGTCCACCTTTATGGCAAACTTCATTGATACAAGTATATTCTATTTCAATTTTCTTCTTCATTTCTTAGCCTCCGCCAAATTCTTCTCCACCTGACTTATATCCTTTGCCGCTCCCGCTCCCTGCGCTATCTTCTCTGCCATAACAGCCTGGGCTTCTGCTTCTGCTTTTGCCTGTCTTACCTCTGCCACTTCCTCATCATCGCGGATTAGTTGAGGCGTTACGCCTATCACATCAGCTATAATATCAACAGCCTTGTCTGGGTTTATTTTGTCAATCACGCCTGGAGCGAATGCAGACATTTCGCCAACTGTTGAGAGCAACCGCAGTATCCCGCTTATCTCGCTTTCTCTCTGGGCTTTGGCAAGAGGTGAAACATACTTTACTGTGAACTCGCGGCCTCTGAGAATATCAGGGATTGGGGGAAGTAATCCGTTTCTGAAAAGGATATTGAAAGTCCGGATAACCATTGGGTCAAGCACTTCCTGTTGAAAGCGCCCTACGACCGGCCCAAGCAAAGCCATCCCTTCGCGTATCCTTGCGTTGACCTCTGTGGCAGTCATCTCTTTGCGTTCCGGGCCAAAAGCCTGGAATAGCCTGACAAACATTCCCAAATCGATTGCTTCTCTTGTATCGACTATCATATCAAAACCTATTGGGATGTTGCCTTTAGTAAGTATTGGCTGAAAGTCATCAGCTTTTGTCTGCGGATTGCGATAGTTTGCGCCAAAAGGGTTCATATTCAGTGGCAGTATGAAACCCCTATCTGGCAAGATAAACGGCGGGTCAACTATTTTCATTGATGCTCTAATTAAAGTCTTTTTCATTGCATTGAGCATATGGGCATCTGCTAAGTTATCCATAGCCGGAGAGAAGCCCCAAACCTCGCCAGTCCTTTTGTTGAAGCGCCCTGTGGCAACGGGGAACTCCATATATCCGCCTTCTGCGACCAATTCTTTATTTTTGAATGTAACCCATTTGGACTCAAAAGGCATATTAGAGCGGTCTCGTTTGCCGTCTTGTCTGATGTCTCGGGGGCCAATATAGTGAATGAATACAACTTTATCGCTCTTGGTTTTCTCAACTTTAATCTTGTCTACTACCTCACTACCGGCCTTCATTCCCCACAAATCCCACGCCTGCTGGACTGTGTATTTAAACTTGCGGTAGATACGGTTTACTCTGCCTTTGGCATCCTCCTCAATGAACACCTCAGCAATCGGCAATTCGGTGAACCTAACCCTATCCTTGAAATCCTCCTCTGTGAATATATTGCCAGTCCCGAGGCCTCCGGCGTCTAAGTAGAACTCCTGAAGCGTCTCATCTGCATTGGCGTTATTAAGGGTAAAGTGAACTTCATTGGTAGAGTCCTCAAGCCAAACCTTGACTTCTTTTACTTCCATAAGCTCTCGCTCATTCATTTCGAATATGAACCATTTACTTGCCGGATTAGTCAGCCAAGAGTGAAAGCCTGAAGCCATTGTGTTCAAGGCTCTTATGGGTGAAGAGTCGAATATCCTTGAGTAGTCCAAATGCTCGCCAAACACTCGAGGTCTTGTGATGTAAGCCTTGCGGGGCATAAAGACATTACTGACGTCTTGCCATATATTTTCCCAATTAGCTCGTTCAGACATTAGTTGATTAAGACGCTTAACAATTTGGTCTGGGGATTTGCTCATATCATATCCTCTTAAAAAAATGGCATTCCAAATGCTTATAACCCATCCGCTCATAAAGCCTTGCTAACTTCTCCGGCATTGAGTTTCCCATATGAACCATAATCATTGCTTTAATACCTTCATCCTTGAGACGGTTTTCCATTGCTTTTATGAGAAGTAATCCATACTTGCGATGAGCTTTAAGCACATACCAAACTACCTCTTGGAATATCTTTGCCCCGCTCATCGGCTCGTTGATTATTTTTCCGGCCAATAAGCCTATCAAATTGCCATTGCCGTTCTCAAGCACCAAGCAGGTATTTACAAGCTCTTGCATTGTTTTGGTGAGCGCGGCCTTTTCAATTCTTACCCCAAAATCCTGCAAAGACTCACTCACAAATTCTTTAAACAATGCTTCTGCCTGGGAGAAATCATCTATCGTAGCACGCCTTACTTCCATTATGCTCCCAATAAAGTCGGTCGTGTAGTAACGGGCTCTGTAAGCAATCCTCTGGGGCCGGTGGCAAGCGTTGTGCGTCTGCGTGTTCTGCCAGCAGCGATTGCGGCCGCTTGAGTTGCAGCTACGGCAGGTAGAGTTCCGGCCTTCTTAGCAAGTTCTTCTGCCCGCTTCAATTCCTCGGCTCTTACACGCGCAGCTTGTTGAGCCTGGGAGGCGGCTTTCTTTTTTGCGCTTCCTGCAGCCGAAACACCTATAACACTAGTTGTTACACCGGTTGCTACGGCTGCAATCGCTGCTAAAGTTAAAGCTGTTCCTAAAGCCATATTATTCTCCTATATCGTCGTAACCGAAGGCATTGCTGTCCTCGGTAAGTGTCCTATTGGTCGATATGTAGGGGTTACTATTGTTCTTAAATCTGTATCGTCGGGCACTGCGGTTCTTGGCAAATTCGCCTCATCAGCGCTGTTTACCGGGGCGCTGCCTATCTGCTCGTGCATAGAGAACGCATCTATTAAGTCCACAAACAAGCTCTTGAACCCATCTTTGGTAACGCCATCAAGCTCTGACTCAAACTCTGCGAGCCAAGGAGCCACATCGGGGTGCCATATTGTATGAGCCTTGTAGCGCGGGGCAAGCATTTTTACCCTCTCTAACTTGGAGCCTGCTTTGGCGTGCTCTATCGGGACTATGTTGAAGAACTGATTGCGCTTGGCCATCTCTTTGTATATGAACGGCTCGATAACCTGCTTGAGCATACCCTTTTCAATGCCGAAGTCCTGGAAGTGCCACTTAACAACCGCCTCAAACATCTTATCAATTAGCTCATCCGACTGCCACCGGCCGTAGAGTATGTCCAGAACGAACCAGTGGTTGTCCTTATCAATGCCGTTCACCACAATAGCCCTGAATGCCGCTGTTACTAATTGGGATGAGGCAGGGTCAAGCGTGGCAGACACATTACAGCTTTGCCTGATTTTCTCAGCGATGTTGGACACATAGTATCGCCTGTCATTTTTCTTAAAGGTCTTGGTCTCCTCACTTGTGGCTATGCACATCTTTTCTTCCTGCCAGATGTCTAAGAGGCCTTGCTTTCGGAATATCTCTCTTTGTTTGTAGATGTCCTCGAGCTTAAATTGGGCTGGCCAAGCGCTAACTTCTTTGTATTCTCCTAAATGAGCCGGGTCTTCTATTGTCTTTATTGCAGAAATCCTAAAAGTCTTGAAGTTCAAATCTTCCTTGCTATTTATTATCCTTTCGATTATGCACTTCTCGCCAAGGTTGTTGCCTATCAAGAATATGCGGGAGGTTTTCCCCAGGAAGTAAACATCAGACATAAACCAGCGCCAGTCATCTTCTGGAACGCTCATACCTTTCATTTCGTCCCTGTCTTGCAAGTCATCGCAAATAACTATCTTTGGCCTGCGTTCCTTGTTGGCAAGACCTCTGATTGAGGAGCCTTTGCCGTAGGCCTCTATGCGGACATTGATTATATTGCCCTTGCTGTCCTTAACATCAACGCTGAACACGCTTGCGGACTGTTCTTTTATTTCTATCTTATTTACTGAAATAAGCCGGTTCGACTTGTATTCTTCCTCGACTTCCTTCAGCTTCTTTTCGGCTAAGGTAGCGTTGTTCTTGATAAAAACTATATAATCTCTCTTGCGGGAAGGAAAGGTAAAACAACGAAGTGGAAAAGCGCGTAAAACATAATTAGTCTTGGCTGACTCGCGAAATCCCTCAGTGGCCATATTGGCCGTTTCATTTAACAGCATATCAGACCAATCAAAGTGAAAATCAGCTGGTGCAACCTCAAGCTCTGGGTCGTTCTCTAACAATAGATAACGATATTGGACAAGAGTTTGCTTGGCCTTCTCGTATAACTCATTGACTTTTGCTTGTTCAACCATTTAATCTACCCAGTGCTTTGGTGAGTAAGCCTTTTGTTTCGTCATCAATCGAATGCTCTGTCTTCTCTTTTACCTTGCCGTCTACTCGTTCAAGTATCTCTTTTATAGCTACGTTGTCGCCACCGGCCGCGTTGAGTATCAACTTACGCATAATGACATCTTTAGCTAACGCTGTAATCTTCTTCTTTGTTATAGGGTCTTCAATGTCTAATTTCTTATTTAGGAGCTTCTTGAGCAAGGGAACTAAGTAGCCGTTAGGATGTTTTTGGGTATGGTCTTGACGATTAACTGGAAATTGTGTATCTTTACCCTGTTCTACTATACTTTTATTCATTTAGCCTCAAATTTACCTCAAATTGACATATATTTATCAAATGTGTATTACTTTAGCAAATTTAAATACCAAGTTCCGTACTGTTCATAAATACAAAAATCTTCGTTGCAAATTATCACTGGTCTGCTGTGAATGGTAGCTATCGGAAATTTAGCACCTTTTCTTTTCTTTACGCCTTTGTATGGTCGTACCTTAACATTTTTTTGAGCCATAAACATTTCCATATAGGCATCCATATTAACCCTCATTCCTGCGTTAATGCGTTTTTTCATTATTTATACCCAACTTGCAAGCCTCCATTGCCCGTTTATCTCATAAATCAAGAACTTGTATTTAGTCATATAAGGACAACGGAATAAAATCTTCGAATCGAAGTGTATACATTCTGAGGGTAAGAGGTTGGTTACACACATTTTAGGGGGATTTTTCTCCAAAAAAAACCGGCCAATAACTAAAATCTATTGTCCACGGAAAAAGCTCGCGGAAAGCAAAAGACTTTAGCTACTGACCGGCAAAACCAAGCGAGTCGCTAAGTTCCTTTCAACTACTATTCAATTGTTAGTTTATAGTATGCCACACAATTAAAGAAAAAGCAAGGGATTTTTTATTTTTCTAACAAATCTACTGTCATTTTCAACCTATGCATTTCCTTGCTTAAACTATCTATTTCGCCATATACATTCATAAACTCCCATTTGCAATCTTCAAGTGATTTAATAAAAACATGATTTCGCGATTGATAAGCTGTGGCTATATGAGATACCGCCACAAGGATTGAAAGCATTAAAGCTAAAACTATTAAACCATATCCAGTTTTCATTTTCCCTCCTCGTATTTCTTTTGGTTGGTAATGACTACATCTAAGTTCTCACCAATCAATGTATGGTATTCGTTTTTATTCGGGGCTACATAAAGATAAATTCCTCTAAAACAGATTTTATCAATTTCTCTATTCAAAAGAGCAGAGAAGCGAGGATAAAAAACCGATACGCTACTGCGAACTATTCTATCCAACTCCGCCAAATAAATCCCGATAGATGCTTTTCCAATATAAGGGTTTTGTTCATATAATTTATCTATTCTATGACACAATCTTACAAAGGCATCTTTTTCTTCGTTTTTCTTCTTTCTAAACCAGTTCATTTTCTTGCCTCCTTATCCTTTCAAGGGTAAGTTTATTCTCCAATTTTTTCCTCCAATATCACAAAAACCAGCAGCGACAGCAGTCGAAGTATCTCGTAATGTTTCGGGAAGTTTGCCAGTTGTCATTCTTTTAAGCCATTTATCGTGTCCTTTTTTGGCTTCTTCTTTGGTATCGTAAAGTTCAACGATTATCATTTTTCCCTTATTATAGGCGGGGTGCGCTACTGCTGTTTCGTAAGGTTTATCGCTATCAGTTACCAAGCAAGTATCTACAAAAAGACCATTTTTTTTGTAAGTAGCGACGCGTCGTTCTTCGGCATTACCAATCATTCCCGCCAATCTAAATATATCAGGCATTATTTCCCCTCCTTATTTCATTCTATCGTGTATAAATATATCCTACTTTCCATCCACTAGCACCACACAAGCACCTTTTTATTAGTGTAATGGTAAGATTTTCTCCTTTTTCAGATACTTCTATTGGAAGTTGTTTACCACAACCTTCACAAGTTGCGATTATTTTAGTCATTTCCCCTCCGCATCTTGTTTTTTTAAGCGTATCCACCGAAGCCTCTGATACTGGCATATCTCAAACAAGAGGCAAATAATTAAGTCCGTCTGCAGCAAAGTTATATACCGGCCAAGCGAAAATATACCTCCGATTATCTTCTCAATACAGAGATAATAGAAACTGCTTATCAATAAGGGATAGAAAAGTCTCCTTTTCATTCTTCACCATTGTCCATTTTCTTTGTCCGGAAGGTGTCTCCGCCTTTCAGCGATCCCTCAACCCGGCCTTTGTCATCAGTAATATCTATTGAGAAATGTGCTTCGCCACCTAACCAGCCCCTGTCGAGGAGTTCAAGCACAGCATCGCGCAAGGCTGTGTATCTCTTAAAAGACTTGCTATCTAATTCGGGCATAGGCTATTCTTCCTTTAATAATTCTGGGTTTTCGTAGATGTTTCCGATGATTTCCATACTCTTTCCTTCATAAGATGGATGAGGAAATTTATAGCCATACATCCATTCTTCGGGAGCATAAGAACCATCTATCAAATCTCCATCTTTATCCCATTTTATTTCCCAATATCTAAAAGTCTTTTTTGTTTCTTTTCCATTATAAGTTGTGCCCCCTGTATCTGTCCTAACTATATCCCCTTCATATATCTCTTTCCCATTCTTATCCTTTAAGCCGGTGTATTGCATAATAATAGATTGAGTATCGTTATAATCTGCCTCTAATGAAAAACAACCTTCTGGTGAAAAATATTGACCACCTGCGTGTATATCTCCAAAAGTAAAAATATTAGACATTTTTCTTTCATCTGGATCCCACGCACGAAACTTAATTTCTCTCATCAATCCCCCTCTTATTTACTGTCTGCTCTTACCATTCTGAAATCCTTTTATATACCCTTCCTGATATGCGTAGTGCCTTATTTTCTCTGCCTCATCCCTGCGATTATCATATATCTTGTTTATCTCATCCTCTCGCTTGTTTATCTCGACTTTGTTCTTATTATGAAGTTCGCTTATTTCTTTTGCATCTTGGAGAGTCTTGCCGAAAATGCTGGCCGCAACTTCTATTTTTTCTTCTGTCAGCTTCGTCACATCCCAATAGTCGACCTTGACTTCCTTCTCAATTACCTTAATCTCCGGCTCAACAGATAACTGGCCTAAAACAAAGGCAGCTAATAAACTTATTACTATTGCCGAAAGCTTTATCCAACTCATTTTCTTGCCTCCAATATCTTTTTGTTTCTCTGGTGGGCATCCTCAAACCTTTGCTTATACATCTCCTCGTCCACCAACACCAAAGACGGGTTCAAGAAACTGGCGGCTATCTCCAAATCCTCTTTGCTTACATCAGACAGATTATAGACCTTGACTTCTTTTTTAACTATCCTTTCCACGACCTTAGGCTCTACAGTAACGCGACCCAATACAAAAAAACCTATCGCTACCGCTGCTATGCAAAATCCTATTTGTCCTTTCATCATCTCACCTCCCAATAGTCTCTATGCCTTTTAGCTTTAAATTCATTGACGGCTCTTAGAAAATCCTTCTTTTCTTTACTTTCCCGATATATATACCAAATTCGATGGATAATGTAAGATAGGTTAATCATCTATGTTTCATTGGCCGCAAAAACTTTATCCCCTTGTGCAGCTCTATCGTTCCTCCCCGGGCCCACTAAAGTAATTCTTTCTGTTTGTTAATTTCAGTTAATCTCTTTGCCCAATAAAGTGATACTTCCTGCCAAGCCGGATATTTTTTAAACCAACTACTTAAAGTATTTATAAAATCCCAATCTTGGCGAGATAATATTTTAATTCGTTTTTCATATGAGATGTTCTTAATTTCAGATACTATCCTTCTTGCTTCTTTTATAGTCATTCCATTTGAACTCCGCCTATTACTTTATAGTATGTTGATAAAACTTAGAATGAGCCTCATCGAAACGGTCATTACAAGACCTGACCCAGGGTGAGAATATAAAAGCGAGGCAAATGATGATATAGATTAGAAGTATCGTAAATAGTGCGGGCTTATCTTCTGCGAGCATATTATTTATTATTCCTCAATTTCTATTCTATAACTATAAGATAATAGATTATAAATTTGTTCTCCTAACTCTCTCATATCCTTTTGTCCGGCATGAGGTATAGAGAAATCTTTCTAACAAATCCTCTCGGCTAAGATAGATGAAAGAGTAAAAGATAAGTAAAGCTATAATCAGAAGTATAAAGTATTTCATTCCTCACCTCTTATCTTGTAAAGATTTCTAATTGTGATAAATCTAATCCTTGTCCTGGGCATTGTTCGTGGTGTTTTTCAATCTTGGAAATAGCAAATTCTTGTTTGAGACGCTTACACAATGTCTTTAAATTTCGCCTCTGTATATTTGTAAAATCATTTTCTCCTATTAAGCATATGCCTAAATGCGACCAGTTTCTTTTATCGCCGTGCATACCTTGCTTATCTAATCCTCGACCTTTGTGGACAGAACCATCCTTGTAGATAATAAAGTGATAAGCCACATCTATCCAATCCTTATGCTTGCGCATCTGCTCTCGCCTGAAACTTTCAACTGTTCCTGTTTCTGTTGCACTGTGGTGAACTACTATACCTGTCCATTCTATCTCCTCTCCCCAACCAATCCTTTGAAGAAACACACATAAGGCTATGATTAAGAGAATGAGGATTATTAGGATTGAGGTTAATTTCTTCATTTTATCCTTTCGTTAATGTATCTCTGTTCTCTCAAAACTCTTAGCCATTAGAGCCATAGTATTTAATGCTGTTTGTAAGGTTTTCCTATAATAGTCTCGGCTATTTTCTATATCAATTTTTCTCATTTTCCTCTAGACTCCCCCTCTATAACCACAATCAAAACATTCTATACCATTGAAAGCATAATAACCACAAGCTGGACATTTATACATTTTCAACCCCTTTCTTCAATATCTTCAACCCTTCCTGTCTCTACATCCTGTCATTTGTTATTATTTTTGGTTGAGTAAATTAGAGTTCTCACAGATGTTTCCGATCTATCTATTTTGAAAGTTATTTTAAGAATTTTTTATAATGATTTTCAAATTCATTCCATCCAGCTTTAGTTATCTTTTTAAATATAGGCATCGCTTTTTTTCCATATTGCTCTTGCATTTTATCCCAGCAAATCCTATGAATTACTATCTGCCCTATTATTGCCCACTCTTTTTCGGTAAAGGTTTTTATAGGCTGGCATCTTACTATTTCCATACAGAAATTGTGGGACATATAATAATTTTTTGCGCCTCTCAAGTATGCGCCTCCCAAGTCTGCGCCTCTCAAGTCTGCGCCTCTCAAGTCTGCGCCTCTCAAGTCTGCGCCTCCCAAGTCTGCGCCTCCCAAGTCTGCGCCTCTCAAGTCTGCGCCTCCCAAGTCTGCGCCTCTCAAGTCTGCGC
>SDBU01002532.1_pt1 | contig 24172 bp, 32 predicted proteins | sample 2277071 | NCBI WGS metagenome assembly SDBU01 (sample SAMN10397929, study PRJNA504765) | marine sediment metagenome | isolation source: marine sediment core GS08_GC12, 126 cmbsf | place: Arctic Ocean: Gakkel Ridge, Loki's castle | collected 2008
ACGCTAAATATTGAAAGCTCTCAGCTATTTCTCGGAGTCGGATTTCAGTTACTCTTTCTCAAAAGGAACCAGAGAAAGCGCCCTTTCGGGCGCTTTTTTTTGTTTATCCCGGGATCTCGTGAAATGCTCTTTGTGTTAATAACTAGAGATCCTGAGAGCCAATCATGTATCCGCTGATATTGGTTCGGCAGCCCAGCCGACTTAGTCCAACAACTCCATTGGGACATTACCCCCGTTCTCCGCAATTTTTTCGAGTACGGTCTTGTGAAGCCAGGTATTCATTTGCGCTGAATCATCCATCTTTTCAGCGGGGCAGCCGAGTTCGACCGCAAGTTCCTTTCGAGCCTCATAACTGTTGTCCAGATCGAGGAGGAACAGTAGATCGGCAATCGAAACCTTCCAGTTGAGCTCCATAGGTTTCTCAGCGGCCATCTTCTCAAGCTTCTCCACAACATCGACGAGTGGAATCTCTTTCGAAGTTCGTTCGGCGCGAACAGCCTTAATCCGTTCAAGTCGTTCAGTTCGATCGGCAGCAGCATCGGCTAAAGACTTCTGAACATGGGTTTTTTCTTTGGAGGCAGCTTCCTCTTGCGGTTTGTCAAAACCCAGCTTGTTAAGTATTTTGCTAAACAGATTCATTGCATATCCTTTCCTTAAATGAATTACCTTCAAATTTCCCCAAGAATAACATGACCTGTGCCATAAACCAACGATGAGACTCCGTTGAAACCAGGAGTTGATGGCAATGACGCCAGTGTCCAACCCCGCTGTCTTATCGAGACGTTATTCACCGACGAGCGATGTTCAGGACCCTCCGATCTTCGTGCGGGATTTTTAATCGGCAGCCTGATGTAAAATTCTTTGGAATTCCACGCAGGGATTCATTCACAACCGGAGCTTGTTCCTTCGCCCATAGGATGAGCGAAGGATGGACTTATAGCGCACTTAAATACTGCTCGATAGCCTTCTCCAACTTCGCGGGGTGAAAGTCAAAAGGCCCCAGGCCTCCATGGTAGACGACGCGGCCGTCGAGCCCTATCAGATAGAGCCGGGTGGGCCAGGCTGCATAAGCCTTATTAACAGCATCATCCATCTCATCTACATAGGTCCGAATTCCGTACTTCAAAGCATCTTCACAATCCCCGGCGACGGCACGGCGTTCCTCGATCGTCTTGGGGTCATACACATCTATGGCAGCTCTCATCCTCCCTATCTTCATCAATATTGCCATCGGTCCTTTACCAAACCACCAGCCATCCACCGGATGGGCTTCACGGATGTAGATCGAGATGAATTTCACCTGCTCGTGATACTTGCGGTACAGATCAGAGAGACGCCCGGTCCCTCGTACGTAAGGCGGTCAGGTAAAGCTGCCGAAGATTAACGCCACGGGCTGCCCACTCAAATCGGAAAGACGCAAAGGGTTTTCGCCACGGTTATCGCGCAGTTCAAAATCAGGGGCAAGCTCCCCAACCTTCGGTGCATGAGCATCGAATTGCTTCTGCCATGCTGTGGCCTCCTTGCGAGTTTTCAGTGTCCCTGTCAAATGCGCTCTCCTCTGCTAGGCTCGGTCTCAGAACAAAATTATAACCTTCTTAACCGCGAGTACCTATCCAACTCGCTGCCCGCCTCCGCCGTTACGTATATCCAACGATCGATTATTTCCTGCTGGCCCTGGCGGGTATTTCTGACTAATCTTGTCGGCTATAATAGTAGCCCTAATTCCGGCAGCTATTCAGTGGAGACGATCATGAACCCAAATGGAGACAACCCGATCTCCTACGAGAGCTACCTGAAACAGATTGCGAGCCGTGGTCGCACGATGCTCCTTCCAGCCCTGTTGGAAGCGCAAGCGCGCTATGGGTACATCTCCCCTGAAATTGCCCGCGCGATCGGCACCGTCTTATGCGTTCCCTTGGCCGATATCACCGGCGTGATCGAGTTCTACAGCATGCTCTACGACAGACCCACGGCCGAAATCATCATCCGCGTCTGCACTAGCCCGACCTGCTCCAGCCAAGGCGCACAGGCCTTGCTCAAAGAGCTTAACCAATCGTTGGCGGTCACACCGGGCAACGCAACCGCCGATGGGACATACTACCTTGAAAAGACCGAATGCCTCGGGCTTTGTGACCAGGCACCTTCAGCCCTGGTGGGCCAATCGGCCGTCAGTCATGCCGATAGCGCACGTATTCTCAATCCACCGGGAGCCTTTCGCACGGCCATCTACGCCGATGAACACGTGATCACCCAACGCTGTGGAAAGGTCGAACCCACAAGCATCGATGACTTTCTCGCCCATGAAGGTTTCGTCGGCTTTCACAACACCCTGAAGCTCAAGTCCGAGGAAATCTGCTCGCACATGAAGGACTCGGGCTTATTAGGACGCGGCGGTGCAGCTTTCTCCACCGATATCAAGTGGGAGGGTGCTGCCTCCGCCTCCGGAAGACCGAAATACATCGTCTGCAACGGCGACGAATCCGAGCCGGGCACCTTCAAAGACCGGGTTCTACTCGAGAACGATCCTTGGGCCATCCTGGAGGGGATGCTGATCGCCGGATTCGCTATTGGCGCTGAGAAGGGCTTCATCTACATCCGCGGCGAGTACCCCTGGGCACAGGAGATCTTCCAGCAAGTCATCGCCGCCGCCTACGAAAATGGTTACCTGGGTGAAAACATCCAGGGCGCCGGTTTCAGTTTCGACGTCGAGCTCCGCTCCGGCGGCGGCGCATATATTTGTGGTGAAGAGACAGCCCTGTTCGAGTCGATCGAGGGCAAGCGCGGTTATCCGCGCTTGAAACCCCCTTTTCCCACCACCCACGGGCTCTACCAAAAACCGACGGTGATCAACAACGTTGAAACCTTCGCCAACGTCGGGCTGATCATGCGCGTCGGCGTTGAAGCCTACTGCGCCTATGGCTCTCCAGATTCGAGCGGCCCCTGGCTCTTCGGCCTCTCTGGAGATGTGGAGAAACCCGGTCTGTATGAGGTCACCCAACCGATCACCCTGCGTGAACTGATCTATGAGCGCGGCGGCGGGGTGAGAGATAACGCCGACCTTCAAGCTGTCTTGCTGGGCGGCGCCGCGGGCAAATTCGTCTCGCCAGCTAACCTGGATGTCCGCCTGACGCAGGAAGATACTCGTGCCGCGGGCCTTGGGCTGGGCTCCGGCGCGGTCGTTGTTCTGAGTGAACACGCTGACCTACGGCAAACCTTCGCCGATCTGGGCCATTTCTTCGCCCACGAAAGCTGTGGGAAGTGTTATCCCTGCCAGCTCGGCACCCAGCGCCAGTCGGAGATCCTGGACCGTGTAGCGAATCAAAAGATCGTCCCTGGCGATCTCGAACGTCTGCAGGATGTGGGCTGGACGATGACCGATGCCTCCCTCTGCGGCCTGGGGCAAACCGCTGCCTCGGCGGTGCTGAGCGCCATTAAGCTCTGGCCGGACATCTTCCAGGAAGGAGAGCCGTAAATGGGTTCAACAAAAGAAATCTCACTCACCCTGGACGGACAAGCCGTAGAGGTGCCGGCGGTCTGGACACTTATGCAAGCGCTCGAGCATTTCAAGATCAAGACTCCTGTGATCTGCTTCCACGACGCCACAACGCCTGAAGGCATCTGCCGTCAATGTGTCGTCGAGGTGGAGGGACGTCGCACCCTTCTTCCTGCCTGTGTCACCCCGGTCGGCGATGGCATGGTGGTCCATTCCGCCAGCGAACGTGTCGTGCGCGCCAGACGTACGATCCTGGAGATGCTGAACGCCAGTATCGATCTCTCCCAGGCACCAGAGCTTCAAGAGCAGATGGCGACGTACAACGCCGATCCAGAGCGCTTCCCACAAGCCGAGCGGCGGGGCGCCGAAGTGCTGGACGACAACCCTTTTTATGTGCGCGATTACGAAAAATGCATCCTCTGCTGGCGCTGCGTCCAGGCCTGCGGCGATGATTTGCAATTCACCTATGCTCTCTCTTTAGGCGGTCGCGGCCATGATACTCACATCGCTACATTCTTCGACGCCCCCATGCCGGAGACCACCTGCGTCTTCTGCGGCAACTGTGTGGCAGTTTGCCCAACAGGGGCGCTCAAAGGCAAGACCGAGTTCTTCCTCGAACAGGGCATGGATTACGACCAGATCCGCCTTGAGAAGCGCGAGACCCGGCGCAAACAAACAGCAAAGGGAGGCGCCGATCATGATTGAAGCTGGACGCAGTGTCCGCACCACCTGCCCCTATTGTGGCGTCGGGTGCCAGATCGATCTACACATTAAGGATAAGCGCATCTACCGCGTCGACGCCCCCTTCGACGTCGCCCCGAACTACGGTCGGCTTTGCGCCAAAGGCCGTTTCGGCGTGGACTTCGTGCACCACCCCTCCCGACTGGCCCACCCTCTGATCCGTAAAGACCTGGAAACACGCCCTCGCCAAGCAATCGGGTTGGATGGATTCCGTAAGGCGAGCTGGGAGGAAGCGCTCGATCTCAGCGCCCGGCGATTAGCCGAGATCGTCATACAGCATGGCGGCGATGCGATTGGGACTTTCTGTTCAGCCAAGGCCACCAACGAAGATAACTACGTCTTCCAGAAATTCGTGCGGGCTGTCTTGGGCACGCACAACGTCGATCATTGTGCCCGCTTATGCCACGCCGCTTCGGTGACCGGTCTGCAGATCGCCCTCGGTTCATCGTCCATGTCGAATTCGATAGCCGAGATGAAAGACCTGGAGGTCTTCATCATAACCGGCTCGAACACCAGCGAGACGGGAACCATTTAATTTTGAGCTACAGGGGGATTACAGAGTTATCGTTTCCCTACCGAACCTACACGATAAACCAACGAGCCGCTTCTTACCTTTCATCTTCAGCCGGACTTCCAGACCAGACCGCTCGATTAGGATAGGAGCGAAGTCTACCACGTCCTGCCTGAACGTATCCGCCCAGTATTCCGCTTCGCCTTCTAGCTCCATCCCCGACCACGTTACCAACTTATCCCAAGCGTCTTCGGTCAATCCTATTTCCATATCCGCTCGGACGTCTGCCCACTCTTGCCGAAGGTCATCTTCCTTTATGTCGACCGGCAAAAGTTCAGCCAGAACGTTGCTAAGGTCTATCGCTAACCGCCGCTGCTCGTCCGTTACCTTTCCCCAAGCATCGTTATAAACATCCCGAGTAACATTGCCATCCGAATAAAGTTCTACGAGTCGTTTCTCTTTCTCACCTAACTCCTGCAACCGATTCTCGACCGCATCCCGCCGGACATACAGACCGGAAGATTTATCCTGCTCGGAAGCGATCACGTCCTGAAGAAAATTCTCAAAGCTATCCTCATCAGCCAGAAGACCAGCCAGCCAGCGGATTGCCACGTCTTCCAACTCCGGTCCCGAGAAGTAGGGGAGATCACAGGTCCTAGCGTCCTCGTCGTTCCGGCTGGTGCAGGTGTAGTAGTGACCGACTTTATTCTTCGTCGCCCAAGCACGTCCCGCCCGACCGCAGACCCCACATCTTATGCGACCCCTTAGCAGGTACTCCCGTTTAGGACGACGTCCCGCCATAGCCACATTCTCTTGAAGCCGGACCTGAACCTTAGCAAAAGTATCGTCGTCAATTAGTCGGGGCACTTCTTTCTCAATCCATTCTTCCCGTGGCTTGGGGATGTAGCGTTTTCGCCGGTCCTCTCCCGGAGCGTCGTACATCCTACCGGTCGAGACGTCCTTATATTTCAGCTCGGTCTTGCCGTAGAACCAGCGTCCTACGTAAGTCTCGTTCATCAATATGCCCCGAATAGTTTTCTTGGTCCAGCTTCCTGGCTTCACACCTTTCTGCTCGAAGCTGAGCCTATCACCTTTCGTCGGAATCATATCCCGCCGTAGCCCATCAGCCACCCCTCGCAGAGACAAACCTTGGGAATACTCGCGGAAGATACGCATAACGGTTTTGGCTTCGTCCAGATCGACTACCAGAACGGACACCGGCTTACCTCTCCCAACGTCCTCGTCCCGTTTCTGATAACCGAAAGGTGGCCGACCGCCGCACCTTATCCAAGCAGTTTCTTCCAGCTTCTTGGCGGCTCCTGCCTTCATCTTCTCCTGAAGACCGGTATAGTCGTGTTCTGCCAGTACCCCGCCGATATCTATAGCCAGCGGATTGTCGCCCTCGCGAACCGTCACGACCGCCGCTCCCAGTTCTTCGATCTCGTTTATAAGAGCGGAGCTAACCCAGTTCTTTCGACCGAGCCGGTCTACCTGCCAGCTTAGGACTACGTCGATATTCCCCACCGTCCCAAGATAGTTTAGGAGTTCCAGCATAGCCGGTCGCCCTCGGAGAGCGCCGGAGACTCCCTCATCTCTGAAGACCTGCATAACTTCGTATCCCCGCCGCTCGGCTTCCTGCCTACAGGCGTCTTCCTGAATTTCTAGCCCATAGCCTTTCTTGGCTTGCTCGTCTTTGCTGACCCTACAATATATTGCCGCTCTTTTATCCATCGTCATTTCCTTTCTCTAGCCTTCCTGTCTTTCGCTTCTTTCTAGGTTTACCCTTCAACGCTTTGCTGATCTTTTGCTTCGTCTCGTTAGAATGCTTCCTTCCCTTACCCGCATCACTTAGCTTCTTGCGAGTTTCCTCTGCCATCGGTGGTCTATTCTTTGCCGCTTCACTCATCTTCTGCTTCGTCTCTTCGGAATGTTTATACCCGAGAGAATACTGATTTCCTTTCATCCTCTCGCTCTGCTTCCGCTTCGTCTCATCAGAATGCTTTTGGCCGAAGAAAGGATTATTTTCGCCCTTCGCCGCTTCGGTCATCAGCTTTCTGTATTCTGGATCTTCCCACCGACGCCTTGTAGCTTCCCCGACTTTCCGTCTCGCTTCTTCAGAGCCTTCCCCAACCATAGGATTACCATCTGGTTCCACAACGCTAAATAATTCCACACCATCATTTCTCAACCGGTCCTGTACTATCAGCTCAAATTTCTTAAGCTCCTGCTCAGAATACCCGTCGCAGAATTTAATCTCTCCTATCCTAACTGCTTCATCCCCGTACTTATCATATGCTCGTTGAAAGAATTTATTACGATGCTCTCCCTGACAGAGATCCCTTATGTGCCTCCGAATTCGCCTACCTATATTTACAGCGCTACCTACGTAGGCACATTCTTTTATCCAGATTGTGTAAACACCCTGTCGTCCCTGTAAATCTTCAAGACTAAATGTCATCGCTCTTTCCGCTTCCATTTAATTGTGATGCCCACGGCAATTTCGGTAGTAACATTTCTGGACAGAAACCAGCCCCGATATATTTTTCCGTTGTCTTGACAGACGAATGGCCCAAGACCTGCGCTAAATCCAGTAGGCTCATTCCCCCAAGGAATGCGTATCGGGCAAACGTTCTCCTGAGATCATGGGGGGTGACGGTCAGCCCAACCGCCGCCGCTCGCCGTTTCACAATTTCTCGAATAGCACCTGAACTCAGGCCGTTCCCAGCAAAGCTCCCAGACTTCCTTAGTGAGAAGAGAATAAATCCGTCTGCTGGCTCGCCCAGTTCGTCGTGCAAGCGATGCAGAATCCGGACTAGGGCTGATAGTATGGGGACGGATCTGATCCTCCCCTTGCATCGGATGTTGATTAGCATCTGAATCCCATCCTGCTGACCCAGCTGCTCCCATTTCAAATCCGCGAGTTCGCTTCGCCGGAGTCCCGCTCCCAGCATCAGCGATAGGACGACTTTATCTCTAAGGTCTTCCAGAGAATTGCCAGAGACGCTGGCCAACAGAATCCTAGCGTCGGAGTCGCTGAGCCATTTAACGTGCCGTTCTCCCCGCTCGGCTTTCGGTAGGTCCACATTAGCGAGAGCATAGGATACGTCCCGAAGAAGAGCCAAATCGCCGCTCGCCTTCGCTAACCTTTTTATCACAAGTCGGAGATGACCGATATAAGCCGATACCGTTCCCGCTGAGCATCCTGTTCCGGAAAGATATTGTGCGTAGCTTTCGAGCCGGACAATAACGCTCTCGTCGGGTCGACCATCTGTCCACTTCTGATAGCGGGAGAACGTGCGCTGAACCTGCTTGGCATATCTTGGCGACCGGAGCCGCCCGACTTCCGCCAGAGCCTTAGTGACTTCCGTATTCCTAATCGCTAATCCGTTCATCAATGCCTCCTATCGTGACAACCGTCGCAGAGAGCCACTAAATTGTTCAGGTCGTGGCTTCCCCCTTCCGCTATCGGTTGGATGTGGTGAATATCTAATGAGACCCCCAGACCACTCGCCCCACAATTCTGGCAGGTTGAGTGGTCTCGGCGTAGCACTAAAGTTCGGCGGTGACGCCAGTCGGAAGGATAGGCGCTGAAGACCAGCTTGTATGAGTCGTTGCCGACTTTGCGCATCTTTAGATGCAGGAGCCGGTTCCGCACCCATCCTTCCCGACCAGAAGTCCTGGGGAGCCGGTGAAGAAGCCACCAGCCTAGCCCCAGGATTATTAGCGTAACCGTCAGGCACAGAAAGCTGATCACGCCGCTTCCTGAAGAGCCTTCACACCGCTCTTGGTAATCTGGACTGTGATAGGTTCGTCTTTGCTCTTGATGATTTCAACGAACCCTTTTTTCTCCAGAGCGTAAGCTCCCCAGCGCATCCGACGGATACGACCTTGCTTCGGCTTACTGTCGTCGCCCAGAACTACGGCCCCACATTTATCGAAGAAGGCCAGTAATTGAACGTAGTTCATTGGCTCCCCAACCGTCGCCAGAAACTGGTGAACAGTCTTGCCGACGTTTGTAGCGCCGGACTTTTGTTTTACAACGAGCTTATTCAATTGGACTTTCGTGAGCGCTTTCTTAGCCATCATTCTTTCTCCTTTTCTTTGGTGACAGATTTCACCGCTCCGCTCCGGTCCGAAGACAGGAGCAATCGTCATGAGTTCTCCCGCTCCCATTCGAGTGCTTCCTTTATTACATGCTGAGCGTAGCTATCAAGGTGAAGCTCGGCGTCGAACCCTTTCAGGCTTTCGCAGGTTGCCATGAATTCCGCAACCGTCACGTTTCCGTCACTCAGTCCGTTTAGCATCCCGCCGATTTCGTAGCAGGGTGGGCAGGTCTTGAAGCCTAAAGTTTCGTTCGTCGCTCTGGTCTGCTTTCCGCATCCTCGGCACTTGAAGACCCCACCCGCTCCCCTCCTGAACCCATCTTGTCGTTTCGTTTTTTCCTTCATCGTTTTCCCGCTCCTTTGTTTCGTTTTGTTTTAATCATGCCTGAAGCCGCCGGAATACCAAAATCCGTTTCGCGAGACCGCCGCCCATCGTCGTGGGCTCGTTCCTGCGCTATAGCTGGGCGATAAATTTCGGGTTTCGGGGGGTGGGGGAAGGAAGATGTTAGGGGCGACGCCTGCGTAGGAATTCTTACAGGTCGGTCAGCCAGTCCTTGAAAGATCGGCTATCGGGGAGCGGGGAATTCCTTTGCAGGTTCCTATACAAATGGAAGCGAATGTTGGCAGTTGGGTTCCGGTCGCGAGCGGTGATTACTTCAGATGTTTGCCCACTTGCCCATATCGTTGACGATCTTACGGACCATCTCATAACAAGCTTCTACCCGTTCGACAAACTCTTTCGGCAGGTCTATCGCTAGCTTGTCATCTTCCCGAGCCTGAGAGTCGATACCCATCAAGAAGAGAGAGAGCCATGCCCTGACGTTCTCCAATTCTGCCAATCGTTCTTTCAGTTCTTCTTTCCAGTTCCCGTAGTCGATCCCATCTATTACTTTCGCCATCGTCCTATCCTTTCGCTCGTCGGTTAATTTAATATAGCATCCAGCGGAACCGTCGTAAATGACCCACAATCCCCATACAAATGGAAGAGCCTCCGGCGCTAAACCCAGCCTATCGGCTCGTATAGGGTCGCGAGCGATGACTACTTTGAATGTTGCAAAGCTGATATCTGACCGATGAGTACAGAAGTCGCATCATCACAATCTTGTGCCCGTCGGACCGTCTCTTCCGATAGGTCTAGCTCTAGGTTGCCATCTTCCCGAGCCTGCTTATCAACACCCATCAGGAAGAGAGAAAACCATATCTGGACGTTCTCCACTTCTGCTAATCGTTCTTTCAGTTCTTCTCTCCAGTTCTCGTAGCTGACCGAAGTTAGTTGCTTCACCATCGTCCTATCCTTTCGCTTCTTCGGGTATCTATACCCTAGCACCCAGCGGGACCGTAGTAAAGGACCAGAACAAAAGGAAGGGAGCCGTTTCAGCTCTTGTAAGCTCGGCTCCCAATTTTCGCCGCAGAAGCAGGGACTTCCACGACTGATTAAATTCAGTATAGGGGAAATTCGTTGCACTTGAAATGGTCGGGGACGGGTCGGGGGGGGTATCGTACTGTTGAATGTCTGGCTTGATAAGTGTAAAGTGATGTGAGAAAGATAGGCATACGCATGCACAAAAAAGGGGATAGCTGGGATTACCGGTGATGGACTGACCCCTGCGCCTATGCTCAAAGCCGATAGGCGTCATCGCTATCAAAGGATTGAGTGTTGATGGCTGAACGAGAACCCGAAATAAGAACGGAAATCTTGCTGAACGAGTACTCCATCTGCCAATCTTCTGTCGAGAGCTTGGATGCAAGTGTCTGGCAATCGGCCGGTATTATTGGATTGGTCACTATCGGTACATTCGCGCTCATTGCTGCTAATAATCCGCACCTTTTCGCAACCATAATAGCAGGGTTCTTCTCAACGGTTGGCGTGTTTGTCTGGTGGCGGATGGCACTCAGATGGTGGAGTGTTCGTGACATGAAGATTGAACGGATGCGACACATAGAAGAAGATCTTGGCGTGCACGGACAAAGTCATTACATTGAATATATGGATCGCTTGTACGATGGTCGTTCTGCAAAATCTGTCTCTGAAGATGATCCCCTTATTAAAAAACTTTCTCGTAAATATGGGATACAAGTTGATCGTGCCCGCGAACTAACGAAAGTAGAATATCATCGTAAAGGACCGAAAGATGCATTGAATAATTTTCGCTGGGTAACGTTTATTGTTTGGACTTTTTATATCGCAATCCGATCGATAGCATGGATTTGGAAGGTCTTTGGATTTAAGGTCTTCTTTTTACCTATCTGGGGATTTTGGATCTTCGACGTCTGACCATTCGCTGGATTTGGCCAATGATGCGCCGCGAATTACCAGCTAGGTTGTATGATGGGGATCTTGAAGACGGTACTCCCGCCAAGCGATCTCCGGAAAACCATCTAATGCTGTTCCAGATATTCTAATCTTATGTCGTTTCTCTTATGATATTTTGGTTGTCTGTGACTTTGTCCCTTATGCCTCTTCGGGTTTTGTAGCTCTTCGTTTCTTTTAGCAATAATTTATAGCGCATGTTTAATAGGTTTAGTTCAGTCTCCCGAAGCTTCCAGATTCTTCGTTCGTACTTCAAGTTCTGTAATTGTCTCGTCGAAACCTGTTCTCTCTGATCTTGACTCTCGGTCATTATAGATCGCCTCCAGGTTTTCTATTGTTTCGGCAGCAACTTCTAGTGCCCCCCTTTTGTCAATGATGAGAATATCAGTTGATGAACCAACCCCTCCAGCCATTTCGGCTTTTTTCTTTGCTTCGAACGCAATATATAAAGCATCATTAAGAGAGAATAGTCTAGAGTACCTATACCAAGCGAATGTGTTATCTGAATGCCGAGTTCCCATGCCTAAGCAACAGTACGATAAAGTGTCATAGCTTCTGTAAGTACCTGGGTCGTTGATCCTGATGAGATGGCCCTCGTCGTCAAAACCCACCAGCATTAGAGTCAATCCCAGACCGTAATTTGCAATCTCTTCATTTAGGGTCATCACAAGATGATCGTGTAGGCCTTTCTGCGCCTTGCGCCATTCATCAAATGATTTCAATCCTGTCTTTGGTCTAATAACCTCATCAACAATATGCTTCTCTCTAGTATCCTGATAAATAACATTCAATACCTCTGCAATGTCTAATATCCTGTCCTTCCCTTTTGCTTCTTCTCTAGCTTGTCTCAGAAGATCAGGTTCATGGACGGTTCCGGCTGTCAATACGAACGCTTTATCAGACAGTCGCTCAGCTTTCATACGTGGATGCTCGAAGGTTAAGGTCATATCGCCTGTACTGATCATTCGGTCGGAAAGAGCAATGACCTTTTGCCCATCTTCACATATTGCCCCGATAAGCTGTGTCAACAGCGTCTCCTTTATATGGTTTATGCCATTATTGTTACTTTTATACTTACCCGAAAGAAGTATGAAAATGAACCTATAGTTAGAACCTGATGCTTTTTGCAAATCCATTATATACCTGAAATCGGGGGGATTGACTTAGTTAATACGTACCCCACCTTCGTCTCCTATGATCAGGAATCCCACCCCATGCCAGCAGGAAGAAGTCGCTTCTCACCCGACACCAGTATCATCATCTCACCCCTCTCCCTCTCTCTCGTTCCTGTCCTCAGCATAATGTTTCGCTATCCGCACTGGCGATGTGACTTGTTAGGATGGACTATGCCTATCCGCGATTCCCCAACTGGGACGACGTCCGACCTCCCCGCCGACCCAACCGCTGCCTTCGGTTACCACTACTCTCCCACCACCGGCTTCCCACCGTCCTTCTCCCTGCCGCAGCCTAAAGCCGCAATCAGCCCCCATTTCATCCCCACCAGCTTAGTCCCTGTCCTACGGTGCTTTCCCTGAAGGGATGAACGGGTAGCCCCCCTGTCACCATCCCCACTGACCCGTTGGTTCCCGCTCAGCTTCCTTCTGACCGCTTCCCACTCTTATCGTCTAGTAACGTTCGGTTCCGAGAAGAAACAAGATGAACTCCTTAGCATCGTACCTTTCTTACCGCTCTCACTCTGACCATTCTCCGAACCATCTGAACTGACCAGTTAGCTTTGTCCTTCTTCACAAATCGACTGCCAAATACAGAGCCTATAGTCCCCCGCTCGTCACTATTCTTGACGAGCTACAATTCCCGCTTCCCCGCCCACCCCGCCTGCATATATGGGGACCGTTCTGCCGCACGTGGGACACCGTTTCTTATCAGCCAGCTTGGCTCTGATGGTGATCAGGTCCCGCTGAATAGTGGGCATGGAGTGGGGTAGGGAAGGATAGTGGATCTCTATCCAGTTCCGGATATCCCGAGTGCTGAAGATACCTTGGCACATCAGCTTTAATATGTAGTGCTGCCTTATTTCTCGAACCATCTTCCGTCTCTTGTTATACTGAGTCCTACCGCCTATCATCCTTTTATCTTTAGCCCAAGACATCCACCCGCCTCCTGAATTTCTGCAAACGACGATCTGGCGGCGGCTCGTTCTGAATGCTATCAAACAGCCCCACCAATTCCCCGTTCACACTTGCCAATGAAACCAGAATAAATATCACCACCACACTCCAGACTGATTCCCAATAACCCCCCGCTCACACTTGTCTGAACCAACCTATCTGAAACCCCACCACAGGACTGAAGGATTGACCCCCCAACGAGACCTTACAGGCAGGAATAATAAAGGGAGAGAAGACCACCCACCCACACACCCATTCCACATGGACCCCAACGAGTGTGTCTCCCGCTCGCCGGATCACTGAAGAATAAATCCCGTCCGGAAATTAGTTTCCCGACTACATATCCGCTCCATACCACACCCTTATTGCATATAGGGGAGCCGACCTTGCTCCCGTCCCCGAACTGAACTGCGAGATTGAGAGTAGGCCAGCGGTGTGAAATAACTGACCTACCCCAACCCCGTTCCTAAAGGAGGATGAAACCCCCCGTCCCCGAGGACTACAGCCGCTGACCGATGAGATACCAGACATGCACCGTAAACAGATTAGCGACAGCGCCGTTATTGATGTCGAAGGATACCTTACTGTCCTGCTCGATGAAGACCGGAGTCTCTGTCCCACCAGCTTCAACCGATGCCCACGTTCCTGGAACGTTAGCGTCTGAAGCATCGACCCCAGAGATGACGTTAGCGCCGTCGTCGTCGATATCTAGCGTAGCACCCGTATCATCTTCTAACGGTGCTACTGAGACACCCACTATCGTCATTGGGAAGAGAGCTATAAAGTAGGCTTCCAAGGTACCCATCCCAGCGGCCTCATCTGGATCAGTTAGCGTTATCACAATGTGCTGAAGTACTTCATTCACCGTCTTTTCCTCCTACTAATCTTGCCCGATTTAAGGTAGTACAGTAAATAACTTTAGGACTTCAGGACCTATATCCGGATGGTCGTACCCGTCCACCCCCTCACCGATAAAGACCCCGTCCCCCGCGATCCGTTCGATGAGAGTTATCTCACCGTAGTCCTGTCGAGCCACGATCTGTGCCAGCCTTAGGGCGTGCCACGAATCTCTGGCTACCATGACAAAACTACCTTTCTCTGTCCCTATCAACCACGCCAGTTCTGTTATATGTTCTGCCATCAAATCCTCCTAAAATTGAGATAGCCAACCGGTCGTATATCAGGAGCCGAGAAGACTACTCCTGCACCGGTGTTAGTAGCGACGATGGGTATGACCCCGTGAAAAGGCTGGTAAGCACCGTCGCCCTTTATCCAGTAGAAGTGCGAGAAAGCATCCTACCCCTAGCTCCCCGCTACCCTTTACCTACTGGCTTCCCGCCGATTTTTATTCACGAACCAGTCAGCTATCATTTCTACACCGTCTCCTAAAAGAACGATGGCCAACCCGCCGTACTTCTACGAGGTTCTGGGAAGACCCTTACCTTAGACCGCATAAAATTCGAGTCCGGGGAAGGAAGCCCCGTCTCTCACACCTGGGTACAGACAGATAAGGATTGCCACGACGCAGCGCCTCAAATCCCTCCCAGATATGCTTCCCAAACGGTAAATATTCACGAACGGGTCAGCCATCATTTCACACTCTCATTTAGTCGTCTCTGCAAATCTGCAATCCTACGTTCCAGATCTGTCTTTCCATTCTCATCATCTACCAGAAGAACTTCTGCAACCGGTCTGGGAGAAGATGGTTCAGGCGATTCCTTATCGTTATGCGATAACGTATAACGTCTAGCAATGTCCTCTTTTCCGTCCCCCCATCCTTCTAACTGCTTCTCGCCGAATTCCAATACCCCACCGGCGCTGATAGCCTGTCCCGCAACCTCTCCCCAAACTTTGTCGTCGTCGGGGTTGCCCATGGCTTCCAGGATACGTTCGTTGGTGATACGCAGGAGCTTCCGAATACCTTTAGCCGAGAGAACTAACCCCGTCCGTTCTTTGCAGTGGATTCGTAGCCAATTAACCGACCAAGGGATTAGGCTCCCACCGTTCCTGACCTCTAGCATCCTAACCGCCTCGCGAGCGGGAACACCGAATATCGTGCAGTCTGGTAGCACTACATATGACTGTAATATCTTCTTATCTGTGAATGGATGAGGAAACCAACTCTTGAACCGCAGAACCCTATCCTGCTCATCTAGCGTTCGAAAGGCTCTGTTGATAGCTGGCTGTCTGAGCTCTATTCCTTCATCAGTTCCGTCATAGCTCTCAGGCTTATCAAAAGCTAAATGTAGGTTGGTGCTAATCACTGATTGGGGGATGATATTATTCTCTTCCAGATAAGCCAGAATAGCCTTCTGGAGCTTCCCAGTTCTTTGAATTCTTTCCGAGTTCTGTTGGGTCATTGCTGAACTCCTATAAACTCCTGGCTCGTGAAAAATGGAAGGTGAAGGTGGGAGCGGTGCAGGCGTGAGTAGTGAAGCGCAATTTGGGCCAGAGGCACACCTTCGACAAGCAATGTCTACTGACATCACGAGCGTCAATATTCAGTTGGTAAACTGTCCTACTGAGCAATATCTACAATCGGTAAAAAGTTCTTGTTCCGAGTTACCATATAGCAAGCGAGTCCTTCAATGTTCCTAATAGGCTCCAAATAAACCCTACCGCCGTTCTTACCTTTCCAAGATCGTTCAATCGCTTCCCTGTCTGGCTCTCCTGCAAGAAGAATATGGTGGTCGGGGTTGCCGCTCGCCTGTTTTCCCTGAACATGGCAAAAGTCTTTCAATCCCGTATCTTCCACGAATCTTTCCCACTCCTTAGCCGCCGCCTTCGCTGACGTCCTCCGGCTATGCGAGAGACACAAGAAGAAAGTCCAGCGGGATTGAAGAATCCACTCGTAATGTGCTAAGCCGATCTGCCCAACCTTCCGTACAATGATTTCTTCATAATTCACAGACCCTTTCGCAACGCCAACCCGTCTGCTAACATTTGGCTGTTGAGAAGGTATCCCAGCTTCTCGGCTCATAGGCTCCCCTGATCGGGAGCCTTTTCTATATCCCATATCGTTATCCCATACTAGACCTTTCCGGGAGCCAGCGTCGCCACCGGCTCCCAGCTAAATTATCCTGATTGGTTAGACGTTACTCTTGTGAGCGCCACGGAAATCACTGATTGGCGCACAGTCGTAAGTTGACGAGACTCTCCAAAGGAACAAACGAACTTTGAACCTTAGGGTGTCGTTCGTAAACATAGCACCCGAAGTCTCGCCGTCCTGAGTCTGAATCTCCGGCTGGTTTCTACCGCCTTGCCAGATCAGCCAGATCACAGGGAATAGCTTAGGATCTGCCAATAGTGCCCAGTCGTCCGCATCGGTCCAAGGGGGAACTTCTACAATAGTGAAGTCGTCCTTATAGATATTCACCGTTTGGAGATCACCGGAAGACGTGTCCGCCCACTGTCCAGGAACTAGATCAGATTTTAGAATCGTCTTCGCCGTCGCTTTCAGATCCGCCGGAATGAGCAAGAACTTCGGAACAATGCCTAGCTTCCGTCCGACCCCTAGTGGCTGATCTGTCTGCTTCGCCATCGCTAATTTCGCCGCTCCATAGGAAGCATGCGTTAAAGCATCAGTGAGCAGGTTAACGTGACCTCCCGGAGTTCCGATCGCCGTTGCGTTGAACAAAGCACCCGTATCAGTCATCACCGGACCTGCTTGAGTATTGGTCGTGAAGACCGCAGCAACGTGATCCGCTATCGTGTTAAAGTACGCTTCTGAAAGCCGTCCTGGCATACTTTTCAGGTACGCCAACTTATCGGTCAAAAAGGTTTCCAGCGTTACCCCGATGTAGTCTCCTCTTTTCACGTAGGAACTTACTTCTTCATCATCCGACACCGCCAGCTCTGCATACGCAGCGCCTTCTGCCACTTCTGACAGAGTCCCGACGCCGAATGCCCGCACCAAAGTCATATCGTCGAGCGTATCAACATCTTCCTGCCTGACAAGAGGCTTCCACCATTGCTCCCGCTGCGCATAATCGTTGGCCATCAGAATATTCACGGTGTTCTTTACGATGGAAGACAGAGAAGACATTGATCCAGCCGCCTCCAGTAACCGAGCGTTAGCCATCACGCCACGAGTCGCCGGTTCAATTCCGCCAGCGTAATCAAAATACCACTCGCTGAGACGCTGAACCGATGGGAGCGCCGGTTTACCAGCATTCACATACGATTCAATCGCCCTAACGCCGTAGTACTGGGCGTCGTCTTTATTGGCTACTAGCTCGTTGAATTTGGACTTACCAGCCAAGAGCCGCAAGAAAGACATCTCGAACCTGTCCCACTCGTTCAGCCCGACGGTCACGTCCCCACCGCCGCCACGAAATTCTTTGAGTGCTTCACGTAGCTTAACTTCGACAGTCCGCTTACCGCCGGATTTCATCTCTTTAGCAAAGGCTTCAAGCTTCTTGTCCGTTAACTGCGTCAGAAATTCCTGGAGCTTGTCAAATTTCTCGCCAAACAATTCCTCCAGATACTTCCTTAGTTCTTCTTTCTTCATCACCTTTCTCCCCCGCCGTTTACAGCGGATAAAACTACTCTCCCAATTCTTTGCGAAGTAGTTCTTCTAGCTGCTCTCCGGTCTCGCACCAAGTTCTGGCGATCCGATAAGCATTCTGCTTGTCTCGATTTACCTGACCCATTTCTCGCCGTAGATCGGCCACCTTCCGTCCTCTTTCAACGTCGGTCGTTTTTTCCGATAACAGAGTTTCGGCCTTTTCGAGTTCCAATTTCAAATCCTCATACTTCTTCTCGAGCGTTTTACTTTCCTGATTGGGTCCTAACGCTCGCCGGCCACATTCGATAACGTACTTTGTTACCGACCGCCGCAAGACGTCCTTCCCGTCAAACGATCTCAGGGCTACATCCCGCATCTGAGCAAAAATAGTTTCTGGACTTTGCGCAGGTAAATTCATCGACATCGTTTCTCCTCCTGATTGTTTCTTTTTACCTAAGACGCAGAAAACCGCCTATCGTGTGGCGGTCTTCCACCTTACGTATATGTATTGAAGGACTACACTTGCTCTAGCCCCTGTTCTTGAACGTAGGCTTCAAAATCTTCTCGCCTAACGAAAAACCGACTACCAACTTTCACGCTCGGTAAGATACCTTTATAGATGAGCCGCCGTACTTCTCGAACATGCCGGTCTAGCTTATCCGCGATCTGGGTAGGTGACATCAGCGACGCCAGAAACTTTGCTTTACCCTTTGGGATGACTGCTTCTCGAACCCTAATCTCCATTTGATCTCCGTGAGCAGGTCGCTCCGCTCCTACCCCATAAGTATCGTTCATGATAGCTAAAAATGAAAGGTCAGCGATAGGCTCAGTCTCCCCGAATATTCACGCCCAAAACGATCCGTCTTCTCTCAAGGAGCCAGATAATCAGGGGAAAACTGATATTCAAAACTGACTGCCGAGAGCGTTTTCCCTTCTGGCAGATCCGTAGTAAGTGCGATCTCCATCACGAATTCTGCGGTCCCGTCTACCACAACATTCGGTTCGCCCTGATAGCGCAAGCGGACGCCTTGTGCTTCATTCAGGATTACGTCCGTTAGCACCAGGGGTAGACGCCCAGAGCTAATCTGGGTCCGCACAAGGCAAACGGCTTCCGGATGCCCCTCGGTTATTTCCACCTTCACTTTCTGACCCGCCAGCTTGGCTGAGCAATCCCCGATACCGATGGGAGAAGACCACACCGCTTCGACACCGGTTATCGCTGGGTCTAAGCTAATGGTCTCGATGCTGACCGATACTCTCGCCGACCATAACCATCCTGCAAGCGCCGTCCCCGCTACCAAACTCAGTAGTAAGCCAATCGTGATCCCTAACCGTTTCTTCTTCATCTCAATCCTCCCGATAGTGGTGGGGAAGGCTCCGGCGAAAGAACCTTCCCCGACATCCCTTCCTAACTCTGTACTACTTTCCTCCCTTCACTTACTCTGCCATGAATTCAACAATGATAGACCCAGCGTCGACCTGAGATGGTGCCAACGGCAATACGTGCACCGCAAACTCAACGTACTCGCCAGCGGCGTTAGGTCCCCATACAGACCCGACCGGTGTGATATCCACAATCTCCACATCGGCCAGAGTAGTAGTCGTCCCTTGGTAAACCATGCTGAATCCCAACGCTTCATTCTTCAGCTTTAGGGCGACACTGCAAAAGGCGTCTTGGTAACTCTTCACCATATCGAAAGTGAAGTTACCGTTCCCATCGTGAGTTACGGTACAGGTCTGGATATCGCTGGCACTTCTGGCGGCATTCGGCGCAGGACCAAGCGGATCGCTATCCCCTTTGTCGTCAGAATCCCAACCCACAAGGTTGAGACTTACTACGCCATCATCATCGGTAAACTGTTCTTGAACCAGCATCTGGGCACCGACGATTTCCACCGATGCAGATAGGTTGGCCTGATACAAGATCGCAGCGGCCACCCCAATTACCAGAGCCAGCAGAAGACCGAGAACGAACGCTCCCACTCGGCCAACTCGCTTACTAAATCTGCTAAACATTTCAACTCTCCCGTTCTGCTAACGTTCTGAGTTCCGCCGGTCATCCCGCCGCCGGTCGGGTAGTTGGTCATACTTTCTCCTTTCGCTTCTCATCACCGTCCCCGTCGCCAAAGAAAGCTCTTGCGAAGTCGGTCATGGCTCCGAGCGTTATCCAGACGCTAAGTCCTTCAATTAATTCCGCGTCGCACATTCGGATGGTAGTCAGGAATGACTTCCCGTAGGCAATCCGCAGATCGAGCAAACTAGCCAGCTCAATAAACTCAGCTTGACCGGACTGAAGATATGCCCAATAATCGGGGGACCATTCTGGCGGCTTGGATTTTCCTTCAAGGAATTCACCGAGAAGGACGGCTTGAGCAGGGGAGATCCCCGCCGCCGCTTGTATCGCCGTTTTCGTTTCTTCGTTCTGAGGGAATCGGGGTAACTGGTTGAACATCTGAGCGCTCCTTTACTAAAGGGTGAAGGTCAGAACTTTTGGTAGGAGCGCTCAGCCCTCACCATCTATTCTGACCTTCGCGATTTGAACCGAGCGCTCCTGCTCCCGTTATGGTTGACCCAAGGGGGATGGGCCAAGCCGGAGAGCAGCCCAACCTTGCGAGAAAGATGGGGAGCGAGGCAAGCCATCTGCAATAGATAAATGGTTCCCGTCCTAAGCGAGACGCATCCCGTCATCAGCACTTTCCTGCGCGAGGCGGTGGTAAAGAACGGGGCTAAACTGATCGTGATCGATCCGCGCCAGATCGAGATGACTCAATTCGCCACAACCTGGCTGCGCAACAAGCCCGGCAGCGATGTGGCCGTGTTCCAGGCCATGGCGCACACGATCGTGAGCGAATCGTTGGTTAATCAGGAATTCATCAGCGAGCGCGTCGAGAATTTCGAAACCTACACCCAATCGCTCGAAGGTTTCACCCCCGAATGGGCCGAGGAGATCAGCGGCGTTCCTGCTGACCAGATCCGGGAGGCAGCCCGGCTATACGCTTGCGCCCAGAATGCGGCTATCTACTGGGGCATGGGCATCAGCCAGAGCGTCCATGGCACGGATAACACCTTGTCCCTGGCCAACCTGGCTCTGCTCACCGGTAATCTCGGCCGCCCCGGCACGGGATTGAACCCCCTGCGCGGTCAAAACAACGTCCAGGGTTGTTCCGACTCCGGTGGTCTTCCCAACGTCTTCCCCGGCTACCAGAGCGTTAGCGATGACAAAATCCGCGCCAAATTCGAGGCAGCCTGGAATACAACGCTCCCTTCCGAACCCGGCTTGACCACGATGGAGATGGTCGACGCCGCCGAGCGCGGTATCATCCACGCTAACTTCATCATGGGCGAGAACCCGATGATGAGCGAGCCCGATCTGCGTCATGCCAGACACGTGATGGAGAGCCTCGACTTCGTTCTGGTGCAGGATATCTTTATGAACGAGACTAGCGAGTTCGCCGATGTGATCCTGCCGGCCGCCAGCTTCGCCGAGAAGGATGGCACCTTCACCAACAGCGATCGGCGAGTGCAGCTGGTGCGCAAGGCGCTTGCCCCTCCGGGTGAAGCGCGCCCGGATTGGGAGATCCTTTGCGATCTGGCGAAACGGGTCGAGACCCTGCTCGAACGAGAGCAGAGCGCCGGTTTTAGCTATGCTTCCGCCAGCGAGATCTGGGATGAGATGGCCAGCCTAACCCCATCTTTCCAGGGCATCAATTATGACCGCATTCAGCGCGAGAGCGGTGTGCATTGGCCCTGCCCGACAGCGGATCACCCGGGTACACCGACGCTGTTCGCCGACAGCTTCCCTCGCGGGAAAGGTCGTTTAACACCACTGACCTACACTCCCAGCGCCGAGTTGCCGGACGAGGAATTCCCCTACGTTCTCTCCACAGGAAGGGTGCTCTACCACTGGCACGGCGGCACGCTCACACGGCGTTCAAAGTTGGACGACATATACCCCGAGCCGATGGTAGAAATTCACCCCGACGACGCCAGGGAGGTTGGCATCGCCGCGGGGGATTGGATTCGGGTGCGCTCCCGTCGTGGAAAGATCCGGGTCAAGGCGTTGATCACAGAGCGCTCGCCGCGCGGCCTGGTCTTCATCCCCTTCCACTTCGCCGAAGCGGCCGCCAATGAACTCACGCTCGATGCTCGCGATCCGCTGGCCAAGATCCCGGATTACAAAGTCTGCGCGATCGCGCTTGAAACGCTCTGAGCATCTATGAGCGCCCCTTGACCAAGGTTACTGATATCGTGCGTCTCGCTACGGTGGCTATGATGGATGCACTAAGAAGGGAGAACGTCAAGCGTTGGCTTATCAATGAGGAACAATTATAAAATTGAAAATCGAAAAATTAGGCGAACAATACAGCAATGGGTACGTTGACAATTACCAAACAACAAGCCCGTCGGTTTATTCTCGCCCATCAGGGCTTATGGCCGCCACACGAGTTGGAGGGTAAAGCCGGCATACTCGAATACATTCGTCATGTTGGCTGTATTCAGTTCGATCCCCTGAACATCGTTGGTCGCAACCCAGAGTTGGTGCTCCAAGCCCGTGTTTCGGGCTTTCATCCTGTGATGCTGCAGGAGCTGCTTTATAAAGACCGGAAGCTGCTGGATGGGTGGGATAAGTGTATGTCCATTTACGGTGTGGAGGACTGGCCATATTTCCGTCGTCGTAGAGAAGCAGCTAAGCGCAGCCCCGGCAGAAGCCCCGGACCCGTCCGCTCGATCCTGCCCCAGGTTCGCCAGGCGCTTGAGGAGCGCGGTCCTTCGTCTTCGATAGACTTGGATTTCAATCAGACCGTAGACTGGTCGTGGGCGCCGACACGGTTAGCGCGTGCGGCATTAGAGAGCATGTACTGGGGGGGCGAGCTCGTCATTCATCACAAGGTGAACACTCGAAAAGTGTACGACTTTGCCAGCCGTCACCTTACTGACGATTTGCTCTCGGCCTCCGACCCCAATGTGACAGAGGAGCAGTTTCAAGAATGGTATGTTCACCGGCGCATTGGGGGTGTAGGGTTGGTATGGGATAAGTCCGGGGGTGCATGGCTGGGGATGCCTGGAATCAAAAGCAAGGAGCGCAAGGCGGCCCTGTCGCGGTTGCTCAAACAGGGCAAAGTGGTGAAGGTGAGCGTGAATGGCATAAAGCTACCTCTTTATATGAGAAGCGAGGACGAGATGCTCCTCACGAAGACACTGGATTCCGGCACCCCGATGTCGCAAGCTGTCATAATGGCTCCATTAGATAACCTGCTTTGGGACCGCCGCTTTGCTAAGGAGCTGTTTGACTTCACCTATATATGGGAGGTCTACAAGCCTGTTGCCGAACGCCGCTATGGGTATTATGTGCTTCCCATTCTATATGGCGACCGATTCGTAGCCCGGTTTGAGCCAGGGCAAGATAAAAAGAACGGAACTTTGATTATCAAGAAGTGGTGGTGGGAGTCTGGGGTTAAGCAGTCGAAAAGAATACACAACGATCTCATCCAATGCTTCAGCCAGTTTCTCAACTACCTCGGCGCGGATACTCTCTGTGTTGAAAACGCGGCTATTGAACAGGCAGGTTTGGATTGGTTGGCTTCTACAGCTTGATAAGGACGATCGCAGGAGGGTAACTAGAGGCAAAGTTGCACGTCGAATTACTCGGGGCCGTTAGGCGCCCGGAGGAGACATAAGGGATATGGATCGAAAGAAAGGGTCAAGTCCGACTTATCGTGAAGTTCAGCAGTTTAGGCAAGTTTGGATTTGGGTACTTGTATCTGCCCTTTCTGGGCTGGTGTGGTATGCGGCGGTTATGCAGCTTCTATTACATCGCCCATTGGGTAGTAGCCCGATGACGGATATTCTATTGGTTATTTTCTGGTTCATCTTTGGCGTTGGCTTGCCCACACTATTCTTCTTCAGCCGACTTGTCACCGAAGTGCGCGATGATGGGATCTACATTTGCTTTTTCCCATTCCATAGGACTTTCCACAGAACAGCCTTCACAGAAATGAAACAATATAAAGTGCGAACTTACCACCCTATCATAGAATATGGCGGTCCCGGCATCCGATTCAGCTCCAAAGGGAAGGCATACAATGTGAGTGGTGACTGTGGCGTGCAGATAGAACTGCTGAATGGCGAACGGTTGTTGATAGGTTCGCAGCGAGCAGAGGAACTCTGGCGGGCAATTCAGGCGAAGGTTGGCGAGCAACAGGGCGAGAGCCCCTAACGACCCATTGTGCTCGACGAGGCCATCACTGCGCTTAAAAAGGATGTGCTCTGATCAAAGCAATCAAGGAGAAACCTTATGGAAAACATTAGCTCACTGATTCCCTTTCTCATCCCCATCGTTCTGCTGCAGCTCGGGTTGATGGCCTTTGCCCTGGTGG
>SDBU01002533.1_pt1 | contig 24170 bp, 15 predicted proteins | sample 2277071 | NCBI WGS metagenome assembly SDBU01 (sample SAMN10397929, study PRJNA504765) | marine sediment metagenome | isolation source: marine sediment core GS08_GC12, 126 cmbsf | place: Arctic Ocean: Gakkel Ridge, Loki's castle | collected 2008
GGTTGCCCACTGCCGAGGTAGGAGACCACAGAACCACCAGATGTAGGGGCTGCCCCAGTGAAGGGGATACCCCCTTATTCGTAATTCGTAATTCGTAATCTTGCGCTATTCTTCTTCCTCTTCCGTGCGGATGTTGCGGTACCAGACCAGGCGGTCGTCGCTGAGGCCGGCGCCGCTTCGGCGATCCAGGGTCCCGATGATGTCCATTCTTCCGTCGCCGTCCAGGTCGACGATCAACAGGGAGTTGATGTGCGTTGAAGTGTCAACCTCGGTCACTCCAACGCCGGCGCCCGCAACGTCGGCCGCGTCCGGTTCGGCGTCGGACCCGGCGCTGCCTGAATCGCCTCCGGCCCCGCCGGCGCCGGTTGCGGTTGCGGCCGGGTCGGTGGTGTCCACCGGAGAATCCCGAACCACCGTCCTGCCCAGCCACGGGTCATATACCGAGTCGCCGACGGATCCGTCGTACCAGTAGACCGCACCCTCCGCGGCGGCGATGACTTCCGGCAACCCGTCTCCGGTCAGATCTCCAAAGGCGATGGCTTCCGGTTCAAGTCCGTTGAACTCGGTGAGGGTGTAGACCGGCCAGGGGAAGTCGAATCGGTCGGGCACGGTATCGTCTGGGGGGAACTCCGGGGGGAGGACCAACAGGTTCGGTTGGCGGAACCACTGAATGATCTGGCCGACGGTCGACCGGACCAGCACGTCCTTGAAGCCATCGTTGTCGATGTCGACGAGATCCATTATGTCCGCCCCGGTGTCCAGCGAGCCGATGGGGCGCTGCTCCCAAGCCAGGGCGAATAGGCGCCAGCAATCGCAGTATCTGCGGACGACCTCGTCGGGGCCGTCCGGACCGCCGAGAGTGTGAGCGATTGCGGGGTTGCGGGCCCAGCGGATGTTGCGGCTGATCGAGTTCGTGTACGTTGCGATGACGTCCAGGTCGCCGTCGTGGTCGACGTCCAAGGTCAGGATGTCCTTTACCTGGGGCAGGTCGGCCATGATAGCCACCGGCCCCCGTCCGCGTAGTGAGGTATCGACACGCACGTAGATTCTGCCCCCGAGCAGGTCAGCCAGTTCGCCGGCGGTGAGTTCCCAGACACCGGAGGCGGTGAGCTCGCCGCACGTGTCCGTCACCGTCTCGGTGGCGTCAAAGGCGACCGGTCCCTGCACGCCCGCTGCGCCGCTTTGGAAGCGGGCCGACTTCACCGCGCAGGGAGGCAGACCTTCGGTCGAGATCTGGTAGGAGACCTCCGTCCGGTCAGAGCTCAGGATGAAAGACGCCGTGCCCGTCGCCGTGGTGGTGACGGGGGGCACAACCGCCCCGCCGTTCAGCGTCGCGGACAGGAAGACCGCCGCCCCATCGACGGGCGGATCGTCGAGGGTGATCTGCCCGCGCAAATCGCCGGGTTCATATGGGATTTCGCTGCCCCACAGGGTGAAGTTCTCCGCGACGGCTGCTCCGGGGTTGATCCACAGGTCAACCGTGTTGATGGGCGGATCCTGCCCGAGCTCTTTGCAAACGCCGGGATTCAGTGCCACAAGGATGTCATCTCCCTCAACACCGTCGATGTCCGCCACGACCAGGGAGGTGAAGCCGTTCCACTCCGGCTTGGTCTGCCCCTCCTCGAAGGAGACGAACTCGATTCCAGGAAACTGGTTGTGCCAGGTGGTCCCTATCAGCGGGTTGGCGTTTACCAGGGTGTTTACCAGGAACATTTCCCGCCACTCGGCCCCGTCGGGAATCAACTGCGGATCGCCCGGGTTGAACAGGATGATGATCTCGCCTTCCAGGGAGCTGATTGCCCCGGGAGGGCTGGTCGGGCAGAGCCCCGCCCCTCCGGTGGTCTTGGAAAGCACCACGACGTCCAGCCATTCGTCGTCGTTAATGTAGCCCACCTCGATCCCGGCGATCACCGCGAAGGGCGAGGTTCCCGCCAGGGTAACGGTGCGGAAAGAGAGGTTTCCGTCCGCGTCGCGCTGCTGGAGGTGGAGCTGGATGGGCTGAGACTGATTCCATCCGGTGACTAGGTCGAGCCAGCCGTCCCGATCGATATCCCTGGCGAGCACGAATTTCGGGCCGGCGCTGTCTTCCGCCGCGGGATCGAGCTGGAACGCGGTGAAGAAGCTGCTGGTCGCTTCACCGGCCAGTTCAGGGTCATCTTTCACCACTCCGCCCGTACCACCGGGGGAAGCGGGTGCGTCGGTGAACTCGTCCTCCAGAAAGGCGAATCCGCTGCCGGCAGTCTCTAAGGTAGTGCCGCTGCCGGCAGACCCCGCGGGAGTATTGCCGCCTCCGCCGGCCTCATCCACGACGTGATCCACGACCGACGTGCAACCGAATACGACAGCAACTGCGACAGCAGTCATCCATGTCCGTCTTACCGTAACTGCTTTCATGGTGATCTCCAGGAACCGGCCTGCCGCGGGTCACAGCAGCCCAACTCTCTGCAGCGTTATCGGTTTTTGACCGGGGCGACTTGCGGGCAGGGATGCCGGTGCCCAGCCCGGGGACAGGGAACCGCACGTCCGATAGTGAAGATAATTCACCGCGGAGGACGCAGAAACACCACGGCGCAAGCTTCAAACGTCGCATTAGAAGCATAGAATGTGGCAACTGAAGTTATCTCCTTGACAATCGGGGCGAGACGGAGTGCGGTGAACCTCAACTGATACGGGAGATTTCGGTCAGGCGCGTATACTCGTAGCCCCGCGCGAAGGTCAAGGAAAGGACAACGAAACGGGACCAACGACTTGGTTGGCTCGTTATTGCCAAGGCGCGGGGGGGGGGGGCTCCGGGGTCTCGCTATGGCGGTTCAGGCGATGCACTGCCGCCGATACCGAACGTCCGGGAATCGCGACATGTCGCTGGAGGCACGAATCCGTGCGGCGCGGACAGCGGCGGCGACGGTGTGCCGGACCACCAGGATCCGTCGCCAGACGAACCCGGTGTCAGCACGGGGTTTCTCGAGGATGCGTCAGGCGAACTGGGAACTGAGGATATTCCAACCTTGGATCTCGGTACGTTCAATGGCCCAAGCGACAACGCCAACGAGGGAAGGCGACACTCACTTGCGAACCGGGCGAACGAATCCGCCAATCTCATCGCGGCGGGCGACACGCAGGGCGCGATCGACAAGCTGAACAGCCTGCTCAGCAAGATCGACGGACAAAGCCCACCGCCGGATTGGATGGCCGATTCGCCTGAGAAGAGCGCTCTCGCACAGGAGGTCGCGCTCTTAATCTCGCTCCTGGAACTGGAACTCCAACTCGGCCAGCCAGGTATCCATGAAGAGGCTGTTCGGAGTCGATAGGGGTTTCGCATTTCTTGGGCGTCTCCGGTCGGCGTCGGCCCCCTTTCCGGAGGGAATTGAAGCCGAGGGGTTTGGGGGCGAGCAGCCCCCAAGACGGCTGGGGATGACGCACCGATCGTACTTGATCGTTCCAGAACGAACCGCGTTCCACGTATCCATTCGAACTCCACCAGGCGGACGAGGCGACCTTGCGGCCGCTACACGACTCGGGTGCCGAGGTGACCTACCGACTTGTCGCGATGTGTCAGCCACCGACACCTGACTTGGGCGGTGAAGGTCGCGGCAGGTCTCGCTCCTCGACCTGCCCCACCGGCTGATTGCCCGGGGCAAGCCGGCCTACCATCTCGTCAACCATCAACCGCCTTCACCGCTGAAGGGGGTCTTTCACCGCTGCCAGCACTTCCTCAGGCGTGCGATTATGGAGGTTCACGCGTGCCGGCAGAGTACATGACTCGATGCGCACTCCTTGGGCTCCGGCAAACGTGGCGTGCACGTCGATGCCGGCAATCACCCGGTCCCCACCATGGAAACCGAGCTTACCCAGCCAGGTCGCCATCATCGACGTGGCGGACGCGTCATATAGCAACGCGGTTACGTTGGGCGGGCTGAGGTCATAGAGTCTGGCCAGGTGCAACTCCGCGGTGCGTGGGGCGGGGTGGCGCTTGGCAGCCTGGCGCAGCTCGTCGTAGTCACCCCTGGCTGCGGCCGCGTTGGCTCGCAGAAAGCACATCGCCTCACGTGCACCGAGGCGCTGGTCGAGGACCCCACGCAGCTCGAACCCGCCCTCCTCGGTGACGCGATATATCTCGTAAGCGGTGCCGCTGCCGTATTCCTGCGATTCCCGGAGTATGCGCACCTCGGAGGCCGTGTACCCCACGCTGACGTGCGTGCCGAAGTCATACACGTACAGCCCGGCGTATTTGTGGGGATCAGCTATCGGTGGGAGTTTCATAACAAGAGTCCGCGTGGGCTTTGAGCCCACGGGTTGCGACAGGGTGGGCGCACCGTTGTAGCTGCCTCCGGCCGTGGCGGCCGTGGGGGCGCGCTGGGCGCATGGACCCGCGCGAGTTCCAGGCCCGCGGCTCGCTATGGGGCGATCAGTCGCACAAACCGACGTTTCCCGCGTTGGAATACATCGCCGGTGTTGATCGCAATCGGAGCCATCGCGTCCTCTATCACCTTGCCGTTAAGGCGCACCCCGTGCTCGGCGACCAGGCGGCGGGCTTCGCTGCGCGACTGGGCGAAACCGCAATGGATGATCAAATCAATCGGTACGATCTTCCCGGCGCTTAGCTTCTCAGCAGGTACGGCGACCTCCGGCACATCATCCGGGAGTCCGCCTCCCCCGCGGCCGTGCACGCGACGGAACTCGGCAGCGGCCGCCTCGGCTGCGTCGGCGGAGTGATACTGGGTGACAATCATCTTCGCGAGTTTCTCTTTGACGTCACGCGGGTTGCACCTGGAAGGGTCGACGTTTTCGGCGATCTTGGTCTCCGGAAGGTCGGTGAGCAGCTCGAAGTAGTTGCCCATGCATTCATCGGGAACACGCATCACCTTCCCGAACATCTCTCCCGGCGGATCGGTGATGCCGATGTGGTTGCCCAGCGACTTGCTCATCTTGTTCTTGCCGTCGATCCCCACCAGGATGGGCATGACCATGACGATCTGCGGGGGCTGACCGGCGTGTCGCTGCAAGTCCCGCCCGCAGAGGTTGTTGAACGTCTGGTCGGTGGCTCCGAGCTCCACGTCCGCCTCGATGGCCACGCTGTCGCGGGCCTGCATCAGCGGGTAGAGAAGCTCGTGCAAGAAAATCTCTTTGTCCTCCGCCCGGCGCTTGGCGAAGGTATCGCGCTCGAGCATGCGGGCGACGGTCATCCGGCTCATCAGTTTGATGACCTCACCGAGATCCATCGGGGTGAGCCACTCGCTGTTGTGGCGGACCTCCAGTTTGTGTTTTGAAAGATCCAGGACCTTGCCGGCCTGCTGAATGTAGGTGTTCGCGTTGGTCTTGATCTCCTCGTCGGTCAGCACCGGGCGGGTCTTGCTGCGTCCGGTGGGGTCACCGATCTTGGCGGTATAGTCTCCGATGATCAGCACGGCCTTGTGGCCTAGATCCTGGAACTGTCTCAGCTTCCCCAGGACAACCGTATGGCCAAGGGTCAGGTCCGGGGCGGTCGGGTCCAACCCCAGCTTGACCCGCAGGCGCTTTCCGCTCACCAGGCGATCTTTCAGCTCGTCTGCGGTGTAGACGTGATCACATCCTCGCAGAAGGGTTTCCAACTGTTGCTCGTCGACGCTGGGGCTCATAGTCCATCCGGCTCAGCAATGCCGTCAAAGCGGATTCGTTCGATTTCCGTGGCCTGCCCGGTTGACGCATCCACGGTGACGACCACGCCGCACAAGCGGGGCTCTCCCTTGGCCACCGTCAGGGTGTTGGGTACGCCGCTGAGCATCGAGGTGAGAACGGTCTCCTTGACTCGCCCGAGGATCGAATCGTAGGGGCCGGTCATGCCCAGATCGGTGATGTAGGCGGTTCCCTTGGGCAGGATCCGCTCATCCGCGGTCTGCACGTGGGTGTGCGTGCCGAAGACGACGCTCACCCGGCCGTCGAGGTGCCAGCCCATGGCGATCTTTTCGCTGGTGGCCTCGGCGTGCATGTCGACCACGATGGTCTTGACGTCTTTGGGAACGGCGGCCAACACCCGATCGACGGCGTTGAAGGGACAGTTGGCCTGCGTCTTCATGTACAGACGCCCCAGCAAGGATATAACCGCCACCTGGCGGCCCGAGGCGGTCTGATAAACGGCGAACTCTCGTCCCGGGGCCGCGGCGGGCAGGTTGGCGGGTCTGACGATATTGTCCGATTTTTCCAGTACGGCGATGATCTCGCGGCGACGATAGATGTGATCCCCAAGCGTGATCAGGTTTGCCCCGTAGCTAAGGATCTTTTGATGCAGCTGGGCCGTCAGCCCCGACCCCCTCGCGGTGTTTTCCGCGTTGACGATGACACAGTCGATCCCATTCTCCCGCACGATCGTGGAAAGCGCCTGCTGCAAGACCCGGCGTCCGGGCGCGCCGACGACGTCCCCGATGCAAAGTAGCTTCAACTGCATGTCGCTTCGCTCTAACGCAGAATGTCGAAGGAATTCAGAATGTCGAATAGCGAATAGCGAATGGGAAAACGTCGAAAAGTCAAAAAGTCGAAACGGCGTCGTTTCGACGTTTCGACTTTTCTTTCGCCATTCGCCATTCGCTATTCGCAATTCATCAGTGGGCGTGGGATACCGCCCGAACTTCACGCAGCACGGTGACCTTGATTTCTCCCGGGTAGGTCATCTGCTCTTCAATCTGCGCCGCCACGTCGCGCGCGATCCGTGCTGCAGCGCCGTCATCAACCCGTTTGGCGTCGACAATGACTCGAATCTCCCGGCCCGCCTGAATAGCGTATGCCTCCTTGACCCCGGGGTCGACCTTGGCGATCTCCTCCAACTGCTGGAGGCGCTGGATATAGCGCTCGAGCGACTCGCGCCGGCTACCGGGTCGGGAAGCGCTGATCGTATCGGCCGCCATGACGATCGGGGTGTACGGGCTGGTCGCAACGATGTCACCATGGTGCCCTTCGATTGCGTTGAGGACCTCGGGGCGCTCATTGAATCGCTTGCAGAGGTCCGCGCCGATTTTGGGATGGCTGCCCTCGACGTCATGATCGATCGCTTTGCCGATGTCGTGCAGCAGTCCGCATCGACGGGCCAACCGCCCGTCCAGCCCCAACTCGTCGGCGATCACCTGGCAGACGTAGGCCACTTCGAGGCTGTGCCGCAGGACGTTCTGCCCGTAGCTGGTCCGGTACTTGAGGCGTCCCAGCAGGTCGATCTGCTTGCGATGCAACCCCCCGACGTTGGCCTCGAGGGCGGTCTTCTTGCCGGTCTGCAGGATGTCCTCCTCGATTTCCTTGCGCACTATTGCGACCAGTTCCTCGATCCGCCCCGGATGGATGCGCCCGTCCTGAATCAGTCGTTCGAGTGAAGCCCGGGCGACTTCGCGACGCACCGGGTCGAAGGCGCTGACCAGCACGACACCCGGCGTATCATCGACGATCACATCGACGCCGGTCGCCTTCTCGAAGGCGCGGATGTTGCGGCCCTCTCGGCCGATGACCCGCCCCTTCATGTCGTCGGAGGGAATGTCCACGGTGGACACGGTCGTGTCGCAGGTGTGCTCGGTCGCGTAGCGCTGGATGGCTGTCAAAGTAATGTCACGAGCGCGCTGGACAGCCTCCTCCTTGGCGGCTGATACCGTCTTGTCGATCAGCTCATCCGCTTCGTGCTCGAGCTCGTGTCTGAGGTGCTCCAGCACCGTGTGCCTGGCCTCCTCGGCGGACATCCCGCTGACTTTCAATAGTTGCCCGCGGCGTTCGGCAATCAGGGCGACCGCCTCCTTCTCCCTTTCTTCAATCTGCTCCAGGCGAGCGTTTTGTTTCTTCTGGGCGCTTTCGACGTTTCGCTCTTTGGTAACCAGCGTATCCAGTTTGGCCTCGAGGTTGTCCTCGCGTTTGGCGAGCCGCTTCTCAATCTCCTTGAACTCGGCGCGCATCTCCACCGATTCCTTGCGTATTCGTTCCTGCCCCTTGACGATCTCGGTCTTCCGGTCCACCTCCGCCTGCTTCCGAATAACTTCCGCCGCGGTCTTGACCTCCGCAAGGATGCGCTCGGCCTGGGTTTTTGCGGCATCCAACCGGATGTGCCCGAGCCAACGCATGATGAGGTGATAGGTTACTACGGAGACCAGCGCGCAAGTGGCCCCGTAGATCACCAGTTGGCTGAGTTCCACAAGAGTCAGAGCGAGTATACTTTTATCCATGTTCGTCCCTGTTCCGGCTTAGAGCCAACATCGAAAAGAGGGCGCAGCGGGCGAATGCGCCCACTACTCGTCTTTGGGCACGCAGCCGCATGCCGGCGGGCATGCACGCCCCTGCTCCACCACTTTCGATGACCACAAAGAGGATCAATACGGGTTCGCGTCAACCGCTTAAGGGCAAGCCCGGAGCCTGCTTTTTCTCCCCGCCCACCGGCGCGCTACGGCCCGGAGAAACGGCGATGACGCTTGGCGGCCTGGCTGCGACGGCGACCGCCGGCCCCTAAGGTGACAGGATATATGAGCGGTCCTGTTCAGCTGGATCCATTTCGCGCTGCCCACCGAAAAAAGACCGCCATGGGACCGGACCGGGTCCACCGGCGGATGCTCTGCTGGAAAGAAAAGCTCCTTGCCAAGCAATCTTGCGACAACGCGGTCAATACCTCCTGGGGAGGAAACATCCTATCAGGACCGGCCCTGCCGGAGCCCGAGATGCCCTGGCACCAAAAACTGCCAGTGCAGCAACGGTTCAGAACCCAACAACGGCAATCGCGAACGTCCGACCCGGTTGGCACCCGGGGAAATCGACGACGATTGTCCTCCTCAATCCTTCATGAACAGCGGAACGCATACGTTCCGCACGCCAAAAACAACAATAAATCCCCACTTCAATGCAAGTCCGCGCACGAACGCGAAAGAGTGTTTTAGTTCTCGGACCGCTACTGTCAAGGGCAAATCGCTGGACTAATGGGATCCGTGACAGTTCAGGCGGGACGATATTCCCGCCCCGATAGGGGCAGGGAAGGTAGCCAGGGGTGCAAGCCCGTGGGACCCGTCGCACCACAGTTCCAAAGCCTCGCAGGGGCGGCAGAAGCGGGGAGACAACCGCAGATTCGTAGCAACCTTCCGTCGCCCCTCTGGGGCTCGTGCGTCGCCGCTGTCTTTGTTCCACGGCTCGCGCCCGTGGCTAAAGCCCCGGACCGCTTTGGGGCCGCTTTGACACCGCCCATACCGTCTTGGACCCCAAGGACACGAGCTCACCAACTTGTAGACCCACAGAAGCCTGCTATAATCCATAACGGGTAACTTGTGCCCTGTGGGGGGGCTATTTCGCCTCCGTCGGCTTGACTTCGCGCGATTCACCGGGAGATTTCTACAATCGCCGGCCCACAATGTTCATCCGAGCCCCCGCCGACCGGGTTTGCCCGGCGGCGATCGCCGCATCCGATTTTCTGGTTGATGGCGATTGCGATGGCCGCAATGGCGATGACGTACGTGTTCCGTTCGGACTCGCTGCCCGCAGGCGGAACCGCCTTCGGTCAACTGGCTCCCAGCGGGGGTGCGCGGGGGGTTTTCGCGTTCTCCGGGCAGCTGACCAAGTCCACTTACGGTATCTACATGGTGGACGTCGACGCCATGACGATCTGGCTCTACGAGTATCTGCCGCAGAAGGGCTGCCTCCGCCTGGCGGCGGCTCGGACGTGGCGTTATGATCGCTATCTGGAGAACCACAACATCTGCGATCTGCCGCCTGAGTTGGTGGAGCAGATGATCGAGGAGCAGAGGCAGTACCGGCTTCAGTCCAGCGAAGGCCAGATGCCCTGAAGGAACCGGTTACGCAGATAAAGGAGCACGAGACAAGCAGCCATGGCTAAGATGTTCTACACCGCCAAGGAGACGGCCAGGCGACTCGGCAAGACCGAGGAAGACCTGAAGGATCTGGTTCGCAAAGGAACGCTCCGTGAGTTTCGCGATGCGGGGCACGTGAACTACAAAGTGGACGACGTGGAAGCCCTGGCTGGACCCGGCGGATCCGCCAGCGGCGAGATCGTTCTGGAGCCGGCAGAGGATTCGGGGATCGAGTTGGCCCCCAGCGGCAGCGACGTGCTGAGCATTGAGGAAGTTGATTCGTCTGACACCGCCGGCGACACCCAGGCCGCTCAGAAAAAAAAGAAGGAGGGAACCGTAGTCCCCTCGGTGGGGGTGAATGTCTTTGACGACGATGAACTCGATGAAGTCGTCGACCCACTTGCCCAGACTGCGGTAACGGACGCGACCGGGCTGGACGGCGCCGGGAGCGGCTCGGGCATCTTGGATCTTACCCGCGAAAGCGACGACACCTCGCTGGGCGCGGAGCTCCTCGAGGAGATATACACCGGGGAGGACGAAGGCACGGTGGAGATGGGCGAGGACACTCGGGCGGGCCTCGATGAGGCCATCCCCGAGACCGATACCCGAGACGAAAAGGAGGTTTCTGACGCCGGGGCGGAGCCGGCGGCGACGGAACCTCGAGCCACCGCTTCCAGAGTGGTGGTAACCTACGCTCCGGACGCGGCCTCCACCGGTCTAACCGCCCTGATGGTAGTAGCGGTCGCAGTCATGTGGTTTGCGGGTCTGGCGGGGGCGGGCCTGGTGCGCGGCGTAGTTCCGTCGATTCTCAAGGCTGTCTACCAGAACCTGGCGCTCTACAGCGGGGGGGCGGCTGGAGTAGCTGCAATTGCCGCGGTCCTCGCGTACTTGGTGGCCAAGCGGTCCAGCTAGAGGATAGCGCGCTTCCGCCCCGCAGGAAGGGCGCGGGCGTTGGCCGGCGCGGAAGAGAAGGCCAAACCGACCCACACCACGATCTTGTATTGCACGGGCGCGCGCCCTGGCCTACACTGGGTTCAGTTCGTGACGGTTTCTTGATGGGCGGATCGACACATAGGAGGCATGTGATGCGATGTGGCGGCTGGATGGTCGGCGTTATGGTATGTGGCTGTGGCTTGGTCGTGCTGAGTGGCTGTGTTTCCCTGGATGACCACCGCAAACTTCAGGCGGCTAACCGCACGGTGCTGGCCGAAAAAGCGCACTGCGACCAGGAACTTTACGATGCTCGCCAGGTGAACGACTCGCTGCGCGGACGGGTCGACCGGCTGGAAGGCAAGGTTACCGACAAGGATGAACTTCTTGCCAATCTGCGATCGGAAAAGGACCTCCTCGACCAGTTGAGACTCAAGACCCAGGAGGAGTTGGAGGCCCTGGCCAATAACATGCAGCTCGAGGATATCGCCATCACCGGCCCCAAGCTGCCCGTCTCGCTGGACAATGCCCTCAAACGTTTCGCCGACGAGAATCCCAGCATTGTCGTTTACGACTCCACCGCGGGAACCGTCAAGTGGCAGGCCGATCTGCTGTTCGCCCCCGGCAGCGACGTCGTAAGAGACTCCACAAAGGAGGCCCTGCGGCACTTCACGGAGATCATCAAGTCGCCGGCGGCAGCCGCCTTTGAGGCCATCGTCGTCGGGCATACCGACGATCAGCCGATCAAGCAGTCCCGGGAAAAGCACCCCACGAACTGGCACCTTTCCGCTCATCGGGCGATCTCCGTTGCCAGGGTTCTCCACGACTTCGGATACTCGCCGGAGCGGACCGGGGTGATGGGATGTGGTCAGTACCGTCCTGTGGCGGACAATAGCACCAACGAAGGGGCGGGCAAGAACCGCCGGGTCGAGATCTACCTCATTCCTGCCGGCTCGATGATTCAAGCTGCCGACGGCTGGGAGGTAAAGGGCGAGTCCCTCGCGTTCGTACGCCTGCCGGACTGACTTTCCGTGCGTGACTGATGAACAGTACCCCGCGTGGGCGCCTGCGAGGCACGCAGGGGGCTATACAGTGGTTGCCGGCGAGACATCAGACCTTGTAGCCCTTCGTCCCAGGGTTGAGGCTGGCGAGCCGCTCACGCTCGAGCACGGGCTTCGCCTGTACGAATCGCCCGACATTCACACGCTGGGCGAGCTGGCCAACCTGGTGCGCGAGCGGCTGCACGGTCGGCGGGCGTACTACAACGTCAACCTGCACATCAACTACACCAACTATTGCGTTCTGCGATGCAAGTTCTGCTCCTTCTATCGCCCGTACCCCAAGGATCGCACAACCCGAGCCGTGGGCTTTAGCCCGCGCGAGCACACCCCAGCCGCGGGCGCGGCAAAGCCGCATTGCGGCGACCCGCCCGAAGCTCCAGCGGACGATGGTGTCCGCAACCCTATGGATGACCACGCCGGGTACGAGCTGTCCGTCGACGAGATCGTCGTCCGGGCGAGGTCAGCCTACGCCCGCGGGGCGACCGAGGTGCACATAGTAGGCGGCCTGCATCCCAAGTGGCCGCTTTCTTACTACACCGACATGTGCGCCGCGATTCGGGATGCCTGTGGGCACCTGCACATCAAAGCCTTCACTGCTATCGAGATCATTCATTTTGCCCGCCTCGCCAAACCGCGGATGACGATTGGCGACGTTCTCACCACACTCCGCCAAGCCGGCCTGGGCTCCCTGCCCGGCGGGGGTGCGGAGATCTTCGACGACCGCGTGCACGACGAGGCTTTCAAAAACAAGGTGGGGGAGGCGGAATGGTTCGACGTCCACCGCACCGCCCACGAGCTGGGCATCTTCACCAACGCCACGATGCTCTATGGCCACGTGGAGACTCCGGGGGAACGCCTCAACCATTTGATCAAGCTGCGCGCCCACCAGGAGGAGAGCCTGCGGTCCAGGCCCGCACATTTCAACTGCGTCGTCCCGCTTTCATTCGTTCCTGCGGGCAGCGCCTTGTCGCATTTACCCAGGCCCAGCGGGCTTGATGATCTCAGAACGCTGGCGATCAGCAGACTCCTGTGCCCCAACATCCCGCACATCAAAGCCTTCTGGATCATGCAGACCCCCAAGCTCGCCCAGGTCTCACTCAACTGGGGTGTGGATGACATCGACGGAACGGTGGTCTACTACGACATAACCAAGCCCGAGCCGCGGGCTTCAGCCCGCGCGAACGCCCCGGGCGGAGTTACCACCGAGCCGCGGGCTTTAGCCCGCGCGGATTCAACCCGAAGCGAAACCCACAGCTCAACGCATCAGGAGCTGACACTCGACCAGCTCAAGCGCCTCATCGTCGAAGCCGGCTGCGAGCCCATCGAACGCGACACGCTCTACCGCCGGGTGATCCGCGACCGGACCACTTGGCGGATCGAAGGCGAGAAATGGGCGGTCGCATATGATTCGACCGCCGGAGCAATAAACCGGATTCAGGTTTCCACCACGCAAGGAGTGAACGATGGCAGAGGAAGTCAAAGCGTTTTTTGAGAGTTGGCAGGCAGATCAGCAGAAGATGAAAGAGCAGGCCCCCGACATCGTGCGGGCGGTCGGCGGCATGTTTGCGACGCTGATGAAGGAGGGAGCCTTGTCCGTGCGCGAAAAGGAGCTCATCGCCTTGGGGGTCGGCCTGGCGGAGCGGTGTGTTCCGTGCATGAACCTGCACGTTCAGAAATGCCTGCAGGCCGGGGCGACGCGTGAGCAGATCCTCGAAGCGGCCGGGGTGGTCGTCATGATGCGCGGCGGGCCCTCCTACACCCACGTGCCCGAGATCATCCACGCCCTGGATCACCTCGAGAAGCGCTAGAGGTTCCCGGGCGGGCGCGTGGCTGTCCGCGAGCGGAGACAAAAAGGCCAAACGTGCGACGGACCTCCCTCCCCGAGCAGCGGATCGGGTGTTCGCCGTCGAAAACCGGTGCGAAATGGGTTTGAAATGGGTTTGAAATGGGTTTGAAATGGGTTTGAAATGGTTTTTTTGGGCCGCTGGAATGACACCGGATTGGGACGGTTCGAGGGCGGGCAGTGGTGCGTAAGTCACTTCTTGACAAGGGTTTAGACGATTTCGCCTGGTGCTCATGGTCGGGCAAGTGGATGGCTTTTTGGCGCATTTTGGTTTTAGCCGGCTACGAGCGTTCGGACGGGGGCTCCTTTTGCGCGCGGGTTCCCCAATGCGGGCCTGTCAAAGCCAGCTTGCTGATGCCCTGCTTATTGAGAGAACGCGCCGGGTGATCGCCGCGAGCTGGGGAAGGGTAAACCGTTCGCTTGGAGCCATGTGCTGCTCCAGCGCAGTCGAGGGAGGTACGGTCCGCTCTGCGGGCCATTTGGGCCGACACGATGAACCGGACGGTCCGCAGAGCGGACCCTGCCCGGCTTGCCTCGAGTCACAGGTCTGCGAAGAATCCATCTACGTCAAAGCTTCCGGAGGGGTACCGCTCCTCCGGTTCGCCGTCTTGGTCCGCGTCGGGGAACCGTTCATACCTCTCGCCTTCCAGGATACTCTGTCGGTGGGACAACGCGTTCTCGACGTCTGCTGCAGCTCGCTCGATGTCTGGCACGGCCTCACCCAAAAGGTGCACGAGTTTGTCGAGGTAGTACAAGTGCGCGATCTCGTTTTGATAGTCATCCTCTGTCTCGAGATCCGCGTCGTCGTCGATGTAGGTCTCAACACGCGTCAAAAAGCGCGTTACCATAGGTATTTGGCGATCCGGGAATCCATGGAATCGCAAGAAGCGCGGCTCATTTTCCGAAAGTAGTTTCACCAATCGTGCCCATCGTTCCACCGGTTCCGTTTCGAAGTCCGAGTCAAGCTGAGTCTCGCCGAATCCCACCGCGGCTGCGCGCCAGTTCACTGTCCATGTTTCACTCAGGTCCGGGCTACCCACTAATGGTGCATGAGCTGCTGACAGCCGGTAGTATGATCTTAGCGCTTCCGTATCAAGCACAACTCCTCCTACGCTCCACTTTGCATGACATGTATCAAGCGCAGTCTGACTGATCTTTACCACGTCATCAGGTGCAGGCGGAGGTTGCGCAGCTTTCGCGGTCTCTGGTGCAAAACCATCCGCGAGCGCAATAAGGACTTTCATAGCCGAATGCTGATCTGCCGCATTTAGGGTCCGCTGGATAGCTTCGCAAATGCGCTCCCAATCCTGTTGATGTTGTGCCAGTGGGAATGCCCGCTTGCCTTCGCTACCACCGCCTGTTGAAAGCGCAAGCAACACGCCAGGAGGTGCACAACGCGCCAGAAAATCAGAACGCGCGTCGGCGTTGCTGCCGAGGTACTCGATAATGAGATCGCGCCAACTGGGGTGCATCCAATCGTAGGTTTGCTGTTTCAGTTGACCTCGCCTAGGCCTGCTACGAAGATCGATTGACTCCACCTTCCGTACGAAATGTCCATCCAAGTCCTCGGCTACCCGATCCGCGTCGCGTACTGACACACCTGACGTGTGACGGATAAACGCCTCACGGACTGCACGGACATTCGGGGTGGCAGACTCAACATCGAGCATGCTAATAAGGAACAGCTGATGTTCCTTGGGTAACGCTTGGAAAGACTGACGCATTGCGACAGTGGGTGTCTCAATCTCCTGCGCTACGGCGACGCGAATCTCGGCGGCTGCCATATTCTTGTTTGAGAGGCTCGCAGTGATTCTAGGAAGGTGGTCGGTAACAAAGCGGCGGATGCGTTCAGGCGTAAAGTGTTGGTTTTCCAGGATCAAACGGACGTGCGTCTTCACAAGGTTCCTGGCAACCCCTTCTAGCCCGGCGGCCTTCGCATGACGGTACAGGATCAGTGCCTTTTCCCTGATCTTAAGCGCGCCAGCGTCCACCAGGACGGCTCCCGGCTCCGGGAAACGCTCGGCTTGGCCTTGTAGCCTGATCCGTTCGAGTGCCAGCTTCAGTGGGGCGGGGCGAGATGTCCAGAGGAACCAGTGTTTCTTGTCGAGTTGATGAAGGATCCCGTCGAGATCGTCACCCCACGCCTGGGCAACGTCTGGCCTATACTCCGTGCTCCCAAACGCGTCATCGGCGAGAAACACCTGACGGGCGTCTCTCCTGTAAACTTGAAAGAAGTCGTCAGGTTTGCGGCATTCGTAGCATTCCCATCCCTCTCCGAGCCTTCCTAGTGCAATGATGCGCGCGATGGTCGTCTTCCCCATCTCTGGCGGGCCGGTGAGCACAACGAATGAGTCTCGCGCCAGCGTCTCCAGGGCCTTGTCATAGGCGGTCGTGGGCGCAAACACCTGCGCAAGTTCCTGTGCTCGACTGATCGACAGAGTACTCCTCTCGATAATGGGCTTCTCGACGACGGAGGCGAGGAGCCCAGTAAGATCGCTTAGGCCTAGCAGCTGGGGAAACGCAATGCGAATATTGGGCGCATTTGCCAGCATCGCACAGATGTCGGCGCCGCCATTGAGTGTGATTCGGGCTGTCGGTAGCACACGCGTCAGGGCGGCGTCAATCCTCTGTCGAAGCGTCGGCGTCAGGAGGGCGTTCGTCAGAAGGACGTAATGTCCCAGTACTCCTTGGCGAATCCGAGACATGCGCTCTTTGATCTGCTTACACTCAGCCGACACTGCCTTTTGCAACGGAGTTGTGGGCTTCGCACCGGCCGCATTCGCCCCTTCTATGAATTTTGCCTGGAAGATGAATGGGCCGGGCGCCTGCTCCTCCTGTCCAGGGAGCCGTAGCGGTTGTCCACAGTAGGCATCGCGTCCAAGATCGGAATGGCCTCCCCACGCTTCGAGCGCCAAGCCACACGTGGCCTTGAGTAGTGCTTGGCAGAGCCATTCGAATTGGTACCACCCTAGGTCGTCGAGCCGGTAATGGATCATGGCTGCCGCTCACGTACGTCGGGGCCGCTCGTGTCCTGGATCTGGGGCATCGCCCGACCGCTCCTTCTTCCCGGTTTTTACGCGCCGACATGGCTCCCCGAACGGGTCGCCTTGAGTGCCGTTCTGGTATTGAAGATTATGCAGCAGGAGCGGCCATTCGGCAAGCCTAGATGCGGGTAAGAGGAGCGGGGACTCTGAAGGCCAACGGCAACGCCCGGAGCACGGGCAATCGGTGTTGCATGCCGCCCGGAAGCCGCGAGGACGCGGCGTCCGGCTACAGCCGTCCGGGCCTGAAAGGGTCACGGGCCCCGGAAGGGGTGCTTCGCCTCAGAGAGCACCGACAAACGAGTTTGTCGGTGCCACCCGGCGCAGGAGTGCCGGCTCGGCAGTTAATTGGTTATTCAATTAGGGACAGTCACCGTTTTTCTGTCACCGTTTTTCTCCTTCTTCCCTTGCGGTCCCTGGTTTCTCGTTATCTTTTTCCGTGGCCGGCCGACCGGTAGGGGCCGCAGGCGCCTGCCGATAGCGACCTCCAGCTTACTGATGAATCGGTCCGATGCCAAAGGGCGGCCTGTCCGGAGGCAACGCTGAATCTGCCGGACCAACGCCTTATCCTCCGGATGGCGCAGTTCCGCCTTCCACCGATCGCCGCGCCGCTGCTTGAACCACGCCGCAAGGTCCAACAACCCCGACCTGTCTCCGCTGCCACAATGGGCTGCGGCGCTCGACCACGAGTATCGCCACGCCGCACGGACGATCTTGGCCCGGACGGCATTACGCTCGACGTAACTCATCGCCCTCCACAAGTGCACCTCGTCCATCGGGCAGGAGTAAAACCGATTCTGCCACAGGTGGCCGCTTCGCCCATGCAGGCGGTTGATGTATTGCGTGTAGAGATAGTGCGTGCGGCCGACCGCCTTGGCCAGAGCTTCCTCCGTGTGCGGTACCACGATCAGGTGCACATGGTTGGTCATCAGGCAATAGCCAACGATCTCCAGGCCGTACGCCTCAGATCGCCGCTTGAGCAACGCCAGGTATGTGTGACGGTCGTCATCGACGAAAAACACCGGCTGACGATTGTTGCCCCGCTGCGTGACGTGATGCGGGGCTCCAAGCACAACTATCCTGGCGACACGCGGCATGACCGCAGGATACGCCGGCCAGGCGACCATGGCAACAATAATTGGTGACTGTCCCTATTATATATTATACCTATTATATTTATATTATTATATGAAACACGTCGTGGCGTCAAGGTCCCCGCGGTTAGTTACAGCCTTGCTGGCCCGCCGGTCGGCGCACTGGGTGCCACGGCATGGCACTCGTTCTCAGTTGCGAGAAGCCGGGACCGCCCTACCTGCCGGGCCATCCGCGAGAGAACACGATGACCTGAGAAACGACTCCCGCCCCCTTTTACGGGGAAGTGTCCGTCAGGGCTTGACCACGACAGCCAGATCGGGTTGAATCTCCCCCCATCGTGCCTCGGCTGCACCGGATCGTGCATCCCTTGCTCTGCTGAGTGTCGCAGGCCTATGTTTTAAAAGGTACTTACAGGTTCAAGGTAGACCACTATGGATACAGTCACCAAACCGATCGGCGGTAAAACCGGCGCCATCGAGGTTCCATTTACGGGTGCTCGGCTCCTGCAGGAGCCTCTATACAACAAGGACACGGCGTTTTCCCCCGAGGAGCGCGAGAGACTCAATCTCAACGGGCTGCTGCCGCCCAAGCAGTTCACCATCGAAGAGCAGGTGACCCTCGAGCTGGAGCACGTTCGGAACAAGCACACCGATTTGGAGAAGTTCGTCGGCCTGGCAGCTCTCCAGGATCGGAATGAGACGCTCTTCTACCGGGTTCTGGTGGAGAACCTGTCCGAGCTGCTGCCGATCGTCTACACCCCCACCGTCGGGCAGGCCTGCGAGCGTTACAGCCACATCTTCCGCCAACCTCGGGGCTTGTGGATCACGCCGAACGATATCGAGCGAATTCCGGCAATCCTGCGTAATGCCGCCGAACAGGACGTTCACCTCATAGTCGTTACGGACAACGAGCGGATTCTGGGTCTGGGCGATCAGGGCGCCGGCGGAATCGGCATCCCCATCGGCAAGGTATCCCTCTACTGCGCCGCCGCGGGAATCCACCCGAAGCACACCCTGCCCATCAGCCTCGATGTCGGGACGGACAACGCCGAACTGCTCAACGACCCGCTTTACATCGGGTTTCGCCACCGTCGGCTGAGGGGCGAGCCCTACGATCGGTTCATCGAGGCGTTCGTCTCCGCGGTCAGTGAGGTGTTTCCCAAGGTCCTCCTTCAGTGGGAGGACTTCCTCAAGGATACCGCTTTCGCGGTGCTGGACCGGTATCGCAAGCGGCTCCCCTCTTTCAACGACGACATTCAGGGCACCAGTGCGGTGGCTCTTGCGGGCATTTTGGGGGCCCTGCGTGTCACCGGCCAGAAGCTCTCTGAGCAGCGCATCGCGTACATGGGGGCCGGGGCTGCGGGTGTGGGGATCGGACGCCTGTTGGAAACCGCCATGCTCCAGGAAGGGACGGACCCGGAAACAGTCCATCGCGCCCAGGTGTTCCTGGACAGCCGGGGCCTGCTGTATCAGGGTCGAATGATCGCCGACGAGCACAAGAAACGATACGCCCTCAACGGGGACGCGATGGGCGCCTACGGCTTCAAACCGGAGGGGAACATCGGCCTGGAAGAGGTGGTCAGGCGCGTCAGGCCTACCGTGCTGCTCGGCACAACAGCCCGGGCCGGTGTTTTCAGCGAGGAGATCGTCCGTGAGATGGCCGAGCACGCTGATCGGCCGATAATACTCCCGTTCTCCAATCCGACCTCCAAAGCCGAATGCACGCCGGCGGAGGCCATCGAATGGACCGACGGGCGGGCTCTCGTCGCCACGGGCAGCCCGTTCGACAACGTGGAGTACCAGGGGAAGACGCACGTTATCGGACAGGGAAACAATGTTTTCATCTTCCCCGGAGTCGGACTGGGGTGCATCCTCTTGGAGGCCCGCGAAGTGACCGATTCGATGTTCCTCGTGGCTGCCCACACCCTGGCTTCGCACTTGTCCCAGGAACGCCTCGACTGCGGAGCGATCTACCCCGACCAGAGCGAACTCCGGAGCGTCAGCCGGAAGGTCGCCGGCGCGGTCATCCGCGAAGGACGCCGCCAGAACCTGGGTCGCACGATCGCCGAGGAGGACATCGACAAGATGGTCGCCGACGCCATGTGGTTCCCGGAGTATCCGGAATACGTCGCCCCGGGTCGCAAGCCAACTGGGTGATCCCCTTCACCACAGAGATCGCAGAGAACGCAGAGAGAATGACGGAAGCTGTTAGCTCTTAGCTGCCCGCTTTTAGCTAAAAAATGGCATATATATAGCTAATACCGATTCTGGTTATGAGTTGCCGACACAAGTTCTCCCGAGCCGCGCGGCTTAAGCCCGCGCGGAGTCGCCAAGCCGGCAATGCCCAGCACGCAAACGGCAGTTCTTTACGACGATTCGTATGAGAACTGACAACTTCTTTTCGCTCTTACCTCTGCGGTCTCTGCGTTCTTGGCGGTAGATATCCGCCTGACATGTTGTCAGGAGTTGGCAGGTCTCCGGGGGGCGAAGGGTTGCGAGCAAAAAAAGCGGCCCGGTGGGGTGGACCGGGCCTTGGGGAACCGTCCAATGGGGGAATTGGACGGTGAGTGAACATAATTAGCGCAACACCGGGGACCGGGCTCAAAACGATCGTGCTGTTTAGTACATTCCCGGAGACCCCAGACAAGGTCCATGTTAGCATGTCGTCACCGCCAGGAAAAGCCCAAACAGGACTTTTTTTTTGGCGGGCCCTCTTTGAGCGGTCGCCAGGTTGCCTCCGCCGCGGGCGCGCCCCGAAACGCTCCTGATCGGAGCTGAATTGACACACCTAACCCGGCATCTATACTGCGACGCCGTAGGGCAAAGACGATCTTTGCCGTGGTGCGGCCGGCCGGTTGAACCGCGCCCATGAGGAAGCGGCCAACGTCGTTCGCCAGCCAAGCGCGCCGCTCCGTGGCGGTTGCGGTTCGATTCAGGCGCGGGACCTTCGAGCCAGGCCGCGAATTGGCTCCGTCCGCGGATCCAGCCATCCATGCCAATCACGCGTAGGATCACCTTAGGAGCCCTGCTCTGGTGTACGGGCGTTATTGCCTTCGGGCAGAATCCCGCTCCGATCGCCGACCAGGTTGAGGAGCCCTTGCTTCCCAGCGGGATATCGCAGCGCTCAGCCCTTTTGAGCGGCGAGCTGGCCTATCTGTTCGACGATCCGGACGGCACGGAAGCCCTGCACGTCATCGGCGATTTCCTGCTGACCCTCGGCGACCGCGAGGGGCAGGAACTCCGCAGTCACGAGGCCGTGGTGTGGATCACCCATCGGCTGCACGCGGGTCGGGCGTACCGCCATTTGCAGCTCCTTCTCTGGCGTGACGCGGAGATCCTGGAGAGCGGCGGTACAGTGACCAGCGGGCCGGCGCTCTTTGTAACTCTCGACACCTTCGGCGAAATCACCGTAAACGTCGATGACCTGACCCTCCGGTCCTCAGCGGAAACGCTGGTCTACCAGGAAGGAAACAGAATCCGCAAGGCCCTGGCCGAAGGCACACTCCGGGGGGCCGACGAGGACGTCTCGCTACGAGTGTTTGACGCCTCCGGCCTGTCCGTGGAGGCGGAGAAGGACAAGCCCCGTCCGCTGATTCGCTTCGAGGGAGGCAGGATCGAGGGGCCGACCCCGGCGGACGGCCAACGTGTGATCACCGTAATCGGGGGTGTTTATCTCGCCCGGGGTCTCTCCGGATCGACGGATTATATCGAAATCCAGGCGGACGCGGCGGTTGCCTTTCTTCCCCCCCAAGACGGCGCCCCGCCGGAGGAGCCCGCGGGGCCGGGTCTGGGCGCGGAGGGCGATCCTCCTTCCGCCGCCGCGGGGCAAGAACCTCAATCCTTGCCCGCGCAGGCTCGGGTCAAGACTGGCGAGCGGCAGCTCATGGCCACCGGCGTGGGGACCTTCGAGGTGGAAGCCGTCTACCTCGAGGGGGACATCCTCATGACTCAGGGGCCGAACATGGTTCGGGCCGCCCGGCTGTACTATGACTTCCAAAACGACCGGGCGATCATCCTGGACGCGGTGGTTCGGACCACCATCGTGGAGCGGAACATCCCGATATACATGCGTGCCGCTCAGGTCCGCCAGCTTTCCGCCGGGCGGTATGCGGCGGACGATGCGATCCTCACGACAAGCGAATTCCACACTCCGCACTATCACATAGGGGCCGCCCACGTCGAGCTGATCAACCGCACGCCTCCGGGACCGGGTGGGCGCGGGGTGGGGCTGCGGGCGGGCAGCTTTCACATACGCCATGCTACGTTGAACTTCGCGGGCCGGCCGATCGCGTATTGGCCCTACCTCCGCGGCCACATCGATACCAGTGAGACGGCGATCCAGCGGATGCGGAGCGGGTTCAGCGAAGATTTCGGCGTCGAGCTGGAGACGGACTGGCATTTGTTCAACGTATTGGGGTTGGAAACCCCCGATGGGTTCGACGGCACGCTGAGCCTGGACTTCTACGCCCGCCGTGGGCCGGCGGTCGGGGCGGACGTGGACTACAAACGAGACCGGTACTTCGGGCTTTTGAAAAGCTACTTCCTCACCGACAACGAGGAGGACTTCCTCGGTCGCGAGCGCGAGGAGCAGGCCCGCCGGGAAGTGCGCGGGCGGCTTTTGGCCAGGCATCGACAATTCCTGGAAGACGACTGGCAGCTCTCTTTCGAGCTGTCCTACATCTCGGACAAGGGCTTTCTCGAGGAGTTTTTCGAAACCGAGTTCGACAACGACAAGCGGCAGGAGACGCTGATTTACCTGAAGAAGCAGCGGGACAACTGGGCCCTGACCGGGCTGCTGCAGTGGCGCATCCTCGACTTCACCACCGCCATCGAGCGACTCCCCGACTTCAGCTTCCACCTCGAGGGTGAGCCGCTTGGGGAGGTAGCGAGCTGGTTCAGCGAGAACCGCGTGGGTGCGGTTCGCTACCGCGGGGCTGATCAAACGTTCCGGGAGCTGCTCCGGGACGGTCGCACCCTCGGCTCGCAAGTTACCCGCCGGATCGACACGCGTCAGGAGGTGGGCTTCCCGCTGGATTGGGGTCCGGTTCGGCTGGTTCCCTTTGTCACCGCTCGGGCGGGAGCCTGGGATGATTCGCCCGAAAAGGGCGGCGTCGCCCGGGCGTTTGGGACCGTCGGGCTGCGCGGCAGCATGTACCTCTGGCGGATTTACCCCGAGGCCCGTTCGTCGATTTTCGACATCGACGGCCTGCGACACGTCATCAAGCCGGACATCATCGCTTGGGCGAGCGCCTCCAACCTTGATTCCCGCGAGCTGTTCCCCTTCGATCACACCGTGGAGGCAATCGACGACGTGGACGGTGTGGCCATCGGAGTGCGCCAGCGATGGCAGACCAAGCGGGGGGCCCAGGACAACCGCCGCATCGTGGACGTGATCACCCTCGACACCGAGCTGGGTTTCTTCAATGACGCCCCTTCGTCCGCCCGCCGCGGCAGACGCAAGGACCAGATCACCAACGGCTACACCTCCTTCACCCGGCCGGAGGGCAGCATCGCCCACAACTACTTCAACACCTCGTTTATCTGGCGGGCCAACGATCGGACCGCCCTGCTCAGTGAGCTGAGCTACGACGTCAACGACGGGGAAGTAGACATTTTCAACCTGTCGCTGGCCGTCGAACGCACCCCACGGCTCAGTTACCTGCTGGGCTACCGGTTCATCGAGGAGAGTGGTAGCAGCTTGCTGGGGTTCGACATGAACTACCGGCTCACCGAGAAGCACACCCTGGCCCTGCGTGAGCTGTTCGATCTCGACCGCGGGCGCCCGCTGGACTTCACCGTCGTTTTCATCCGCAAGTTCCCCCGATGGTTCGGGGCGATCTCGTTCGAGTTGGATGAGCCTGAGGATGACTTCGGCGTGTCACTGGCGATCTGGCCTGAGGGCCTGCCTCAGGTCGGTGTGGGATCCCGCCGGTTCACCGGACTGGGCAACACCACCCGAATCCGCAGAGACTGACGCCGCCCGGGCCCGATTGGGAGGCCGAGAGCCGATCGGGCGGGCGAGGCCGATCGGGAGGGCGAGGCTCCTGCCGAGCCAGGACTGATCGGGGGGGGGGCGAGGGCCGATCGGGAGGGCGAGGCTCGATCGGGAGGGCGAGGCTCCTGCCGAGCCAGGATTTTATCCTTGATGGAACGCTCCGAGAGGTATCGCCGGCGTCGCCACCCGGTTCACGGTGTTTGGTTTCCGCCCGGTCATTCGGTCATCGTGTTTCTGACGGTCTGCACCCGCCATCGCCGCCGTTGGTTGGCCACGGAAGAATGCCACACCCGTCTGGTGTCGATCTGGCGTCGGTCGGTCGCCTGGCGCGTCGGTCGGTACGTGATCTTGCCGGATCATTTGCACCTCTTTGCGGGCCCGGGCGAGTTGAACACCGATTTCGACGGCTGGGTGA